>Ga0114129_10005350_pt1 | contig 18116 bp, 15 predicted proteins | sample RhiMetdeltSRZDD1_FD_80071 | JGI IMG/M metagenome (GOLD analysis project Ga0114129, IMG submission 80071) | Populus rhizosphere microbial communities from Tennessee, USA - Rhizosphere MetaG P. deltoides SRZDD1 (version 2) (version 2) | ecosystem: Host-associated > Plants > Roots > Rhizosphere >...
ACCTCCATCGCGATGGGCGGCAGTTCAAGCACCTGATGCGTGTAGTACGGCCGGACCAGGGTCAACGTCGTGTTCCCACACGCACACCGCTCGGGCCGCACCTCGTGCACGGTCGTGGGGAGCAAGAGCGCTTGGCGATGGCCCGGGTGGCCCAGCTTCCCGCCCGCTTTACGGGGCGTAGTGGTAGTCGTATGCGGGCGAGGCTTCTTGTACGGATTATCCGATGATGGCGGCCGGGAGGAGGTCGCGGAATTCTGAGTCAGCCGCGCCTTGAGAGTCTCCATACGGTCATGCAGCTGCACCACCTCGTCGCGTAGGGTGCGCACATAGGCTTGCACGGCCAGCGGGGTCTGCTCCCAGTCCTGCGGGGTAAAGGGAAACGGCCAAGCGGTATCGGTGGGCTCAGACCACGGTTCCATGACGTCTCCAGGCAGCATACAACAGGGTCAGACTGAGGGACATTTATAGCGGAGATGTGAGACCAGCGCTAGAGGAAAATGCGAGAGGAGCGAGAGACGCCAAGCGCCAGGCTCTGTGTCTGCCATGGGTTGCTACCCTGTGATCGCGCACCATCTACCCCATGGTATATACTCCCCACCGGCAGTACAAACGGCAAGACCGATACGTGAAGTTTGAGGAACCCCTTCCTTATCGGCACGGGTAACTGCACTACTCATCTTGCCTTCTGTGCTGCCCTGGACCCGAGTATCCCCTCTTTGTATGGCACATATCTCTTAGCGACCATCTTTGGCCATCAGTCTCCGTGCCGCTCTCGCCCGTTGCCGTCTCACGCGCCGCAAGACCACCTGTCGTGCCTGTTTGCGACCAGCCCCACCAATTTGAGGTGTTGCCATCCGTTGCACTTTGCGAAACCGTCCATAGGCTGTCATAGCGTGAGTATAAATCAGGAGGGGTTAGTGTTTCTCAGGGTTCTCAATCCCTGACTGATCTTCAATGTTGGAGGTACGCCGGTCAAGGCTTTGGATTTTTTTGACGACTGCTGCTTTTAAATCCATGTTGTCCTGTTTTGCCTCTTCCCTCGCAGCTCTAACCTCCCCTTTCACTTCCTCAATCTCCCCTTTCAATTCCTCTCTGGACGCATGGACTTCCGTATGGAGGGACCGGATATCGCTGCGCTGGGCTTGCTGTTCTTCTAGGACAGTTGCCGTGGTGGCGGTGAGGCCCGTCAAGAGTTTGCCGTGGTGGTCAAGCCGCTGCTCCAAGCCCGGAATCTTTGCCGTCTCACTCTTTATTGCCGTCACATCATCCTGAAGTACTGTAAGCTGCTCCCCTTGCTTCTGCACGACAGCCCGGAGCTCCTTTTGTCCTGATTGTAATTCTTCAAGAATTTTTACCATTTTGTCGTCAGCATTCATAGTTCTTGTAGTTAGTATAGCATAGAACCAGTGTTGCAGAATATATGGAAAATCAAGCACTTGCGCTAATCTACACATATTGACAAGTTGCCATTCAATACTGTAGTCTAGTCCCAAGACTTATCACAACTTATGCCAGTGCCCTATCTTTCTTACTTCAACTTAAAGGAAGAGCCGTTCAATACAACCGCGAATCCGCGCTTCTTTTACCAATCCCCTATTCATTCTATGGCCTTAGGCAAAGCCGAATTTACAGTCGATGCTAAAAAGGGACTGACCATCGTCTTTGGGGATACCGGCTACGGGAAATCGACCTTAGCCCGTTTGCTACATGGAAAATTTAAGGAGAAAGGCTATATTTCAGTCCTCCTGACGAATCCCAACTATCCCACAACCAACAGCCTGCTTCGCACGATTATCCAAGAATTTCAGCTCCCCAAATCGTCCAAAGCCTTCAAGGAGAACCTCGACATCTTCAAAAACTATCTTTTTGACCAGGCCGTGGAGCAGGGCAAAACGATTGTCTTGATTATTGATGAAGCGCAAACCTTGCGGATTCCGCTCTTAGAACTCTTGCGGCAAATTATCAATTACGAGACCAACGACATGAAGCTCCTCCAACTGGTGTTGTTTTCCCAAGAGCAATTACGCACAAAATTGACGCATCCCTTGGCGCGCAATTTTCGCAGCCGCATTGCGATGGCCTCAACCCTGGAAGCGATGGGACACAAAGAGAATACAGAAATGATCGATTTCCGCTGGCGTGTCGCAAGCGGCAATCAGCCGCACCCCTTTACCCCGGAGGCCTTAGAAGCGATTTATGTTTATTCGCGAGGGATGCCACGCGAGGCGTGCATTATTGCGGATAACTCCCTGCTGGCGGCCTATTTAGGTGGGAAAAACGTCGTGGAGAAGGCCACGGTCGAGGCAGCGTATCACGATCGCATCGAGAATATCGGCGAAGACAAACCCCCTACTCCTGCGAAACCATCGAGACATAAGAAGATGAAGCAGCAACCATGAAGCAGGATAATCCTTTTGCGAAATTAGGAGCGCTCGATCAAAAGCTCTATCAAGAGACGGCACCCAAGTCAGAAGTGAAAGCGACCGAGAAAGCACCACCAGCTAAAAGCCAGAATGCTGGCATTCCAGCAAACCAGCAATCAAGTATTCCAGCAAACAAGAAATCCAGCAAGCTGGCTAGCCAGAACTCTGGGAAACAAGAAATCCAGCAAGCTGGCAATACCGAAGTTGCGGCTCATGTCACAGCGACAGAAAAAGTGACGTATCGCTTCCATGCTGAAGGGAAATATGCTGTAGAAGATATGAAGACTATCCTTGTAAGAAAGCATGGTATTAAAGCGTCTTTAGAGGAAATTGCAGAAGAATCTATCCTCATAGCATATGAAGATTTGCTGGAAAACCAAAATGCCAGCAAACTGGCGCTCCGGCTATCCAGAATGCCAGCAAACAAGAAAGCCAGCTAGCCAGAATACTGTCAAATTAGCTCTTGACAACAATCTAATCGACCTGCCTATAATCTGAGTGGACAATAAAAAAACGGTCAACAAACAATCTTGAGGATCATTCATTAACCGCTTCTACCAACAGTTGAAGCATATCAATTTTCTCCAAGACTTGTCAAGACCGTCCTTAAGCTATGGTCAAGACAAACATATCACACCACCTCATACCCAGTCTTAGTATTTCTCACTTTCTCATCTCCATCAGTTCGCCAATCGGCCTAGACAAGCCCATGGTAAGGGCAAAGGGTATTAATCACCCGAAGTATTCCGTGGAAGCGGAGTACGCCTGTCTCAAGCGCGAGTCTGCTAGACCGCTCCCGACCTTCATTAACTGAGGGGAACAGGGGAGGGGTTGACGGTGTAAAGAAGGGACTGGCCGAGCCATAAGCAGATATAACACTTATTACCGTCTCTATCCGTAGACATGGCGGGAAACTGAGCCTAGAGGGGAATAAGGAAAAATAGCCTTGCACTGGTGAACGACCAACCAAGTAACGAGGAAACCTCACCATAGAGATGGGGGTGGGGCTCTTTATAGGTTTATGGGTAGTGGTTGAGTAAAACGGCGATTTTCGGCCCAGAGTAAACTCAGGGCCTCAGTGAGGTCAATACGGCTGACTCGTCACCTTATCATTGTGGAAATCGACAAGAAGCTTTGCTACGTGCTTGACGGCCTCCTTCGTGTTTTTCAGTATGAACGCTTCATTCGCGCTCTCTGAGTCTTTCCTGGTGTAGATAATATCAGCGGCTCCCTGCTCAACAGTGTAAAACTTTCTGATCTGGATCGTGGCGATTTCAATCTCTGTTTCAGCAATGCTTGTTGAGCGCTTTTTCAGCTCAATTGTCCGCTCAGTGATCCCGACGCCTGGCTCTTCGATCAGGAAGTATTTGAAAAACCAGAGGAAATCAGCACGCGGGATAAAAAAGACATTGTCCTGCAGATAATTTTTTTGAAAATCCAGAGTGAAAAAATACCGCTTGAGGAGGAAATCTGATTCCGGCGCCTGCTTAAAGGTTTCTCGATACGTGTCAAACAGCCTCTCGGCCAAGTCTTGAAGGTGAGGCGCTCTCAGGGGGGTGGAGGCGTGCTGTCTGCCACCTCCTTCTGGCGGGTGCCCTTTCTTACGCATAGGGAAGAATAGCCTATCTTAGCAAGACATCTGTCATTTTGCAAGCGGCACAGAAACGGGAGGAAGTCACACTTTTTTCTCACCCTTCTTTTACCCAATCCCTACAATAAGGTGAATACTTTTGGTACATGATTAATTCTTGTGAACGGGAAAATTTTCTTAAAGGTAGGGGATATTTATGGAGGGAGAGCAAACGCGTGGGTAGTGCAAGATAAAAAACCGCCAGGGCGGTTGACCGCAGCTTCAGCCCAGCCTGCAACCGCCAGCAATCCGGCGGTTGGGGAGAAAGGCGGGAGCGCAACCGCCCCTGAGTACAAGCGAGATACACACCCGGCGGTTAACCGCCCGACGCATCACGGCTCGGAAACACGAAGAACAGAACAAGTCTCAGGCCGCGTCTCACCAGCCCTCAAAACGCAACTGCTTCAGCTTGCCAATAAGCAGGGCGCAAAGACTGAATCCTCGGCGGTGAAGATGGCGGTTGAGGTGTTTGTCGCCAATGAGTTTGGTAAGCAGTTTCTCGTGATGATCCGCCAGACGATTCAGGAGACCGTGCGGCAGGAGTTCCAGGCATACACCAACCGCTTTGGCAAACTCACGTTTGCTGCTTACCTTGCGGCTGAGCTGGGAAGACTGCTTCAAATCGACAACTTCCGCTCTACGCTCGATCCGAAAGACGTTGGCGCCTTGCCACAGAAGATCAAGGATGCCCGGAAACAAGCGTGGGAGAATCTCAAGTATTACAACTACAGCCTGCAAGACATTGAAAAAGCTGCATCCGAAACTGTTCCATGGCAATAGTCAAACTCAAATACACCCGAAACAGGGAAGCTATTAAAGCGCACTTGCGCTACATCGTCCACCGGCCGGGCAAGGAGCAGGGGAGAACGACGCGGGAACTTTTCCAGCATGACTACCTGAGTGTCACAAAGCAGGAGACCTATGACCTCATGAACGCCTCGCCACGGGGTATGGTGTTTTACAAAATGACCATCAACTTCCATCCTCTCAGAGAAGACACCCACAAAGACCTGGATTTACAGCACATTGCGAGTCTGACCGTCCGTGAAATGCAGGAACGGATTAGCCGGAGTATCCCGTTTGTCGCGACCATCCATGACGGCCACGCGAATACCGAGCTTCGCCACATTCACGCTATCTGCCTGGTACAGGGAAGGCTGTCCAGAGAAGAATTCGCGACGTTGCAGACCCTCTGGCAGACCGCCACGGCAGAAGTCCGCTTGCAGCGGAGAATGCGGGACCGCACCCAGGAACGGCGCCAGACACGGTTTCTTACCCAGGCACGGGTGCTGTATCAATATTCCCCGTCAACACAGCGATCCCGAGGATATAAAGCCTTGAAGACGCAGCATGGCTGTTTCAACTGCGGATACGGACAATTGAGCGGATTACCCGGCGGGTATGAGTTTTGTCCATGCTGCCATAAACCACTCTACAGGGAGCAAACCTTACGTCTTGAGCTTGGCCGAACGCTATGATACAGGCATGGAAAAACATCCGGCAAATACTCTCTGACCATTCTTTCTGGTTCAGTCGCTTGACTGCCTTGTTTGGAACGCAAAAACACCTGCATACGGACAGATTTGCTCACGATCATGAAGTAAAAACGCTCGCACATAAAAAGTCATGCGGGTTAGTCTTAGGGGTCGATCGTTTTGGCCGCCTGCTCACTGTTGAAGCAACGAAAGAGCGGCCGCATCTGGGGCATCTAGCTGTTTTCGGTCCGACAGGTGCCGGAAAAACTACCCGCACAGAGGAGCAAATTCGCCGGTGGGAGGGGCCAATCATCGTCAACGATCCAAAATTTCAACTCTCGAATGCGACAGCAGAACTGCGGAAAAAAAAAGGACCGGTCTTCTTTTTCTCGCCATCCGAGGGAACAGGGAACACCTATGATCCGTTTGACGGCATCGAGAGCGAGGGCAAGATCTTTAATCTTGCTCTGCATCTTCTCTATGTGCCAAATGAGAAAGAGCCCGCCTTTACCGAACGGGCAACGAAAATGCTGACACAACTGATCCTGACGGCCAAACTTGCCTGGAAGATGGGATTAACTGACTTGCGGCCGTTACCGTATGTTGCCTGGCTTTTACGCTTAGGCGGGCTCAATGATGTCGCAAAAGTTGTCAACGCAGTCTCTCCCGCGCTCGCGCAAAAACTCCTGAACGCGCCGTATCATCCGGAGAAAGATTATGAGCAAAATGGCTTCCGGATATCATCATGGGATAGCCTTGACGCGAGACTCTACCCGCTCTTAACAGAGGAAGTCGTGCGCTGTTTTAACGGCTCGGATATCACGATGAAAGATGTCCTGTTTTCCAAGCAAGCGGTCACCATTTATCTGCGCTGGCATGAGTCTGATCTCCTGGCGCTTTCACGGCTCATCAAATTTGTGTGGGAGGCGATGCTTAATGAGCTGATCTTAGCGCAGGACCTTGCCCGGAATCCGTCTGAGAGCCAGGAGCTGTTACTGGCTATTGAGGAAGCCGGTCGGACAGGCATTCCCAACTTACCGGATCATGTCAGTACGCTTCGAAGCCGAAAAATTTCTGTCTCTGCCGATTTTCAGGACCGCTCGCAGGGGTACGCGCTTTATGGTAGAGATAGAGCGATAAACATGTTTAATAATTTTCGCTATCAAATTTACTTTAAGCAGGATGACCTTGAAACCGCCCAATTTTTAGAGACACGCTGCGGGTCCAAATCGGGCTTTGCACACTCCAAAACAGAACATGAAAAAAGTGTCAGTACGGGAGAGAGTGAACAGAAGATTCCCCTGATAACAGCGCAATATGTCATGTATGACATGCCCGATCTGGAGATTATCGTGTTTTGGGGCAAACGGCCGTTTCTCGCAAAGCGGATTCCTAAGGAGCCGGAAAACAAAAAACCCGCTGAAGCGCTTGTCTTACCGACGTTTCCAACAAGCGTCCCGGACACAGTCGAGCCACAGACCACATCCGCACCTTCCTGGCATATGGATTCGCAGTTGGTGCGCCACACTCACCCCGAATATGCCACACACGACGGAAGCGAACCGACGTAGATTCTTGCCGTTATAATGCCCTTACAGGGGTCTGTTTTCACAAGTCAACTCATCCATCGTTTCCGCGACTCCCACTCTGTTTATGGCGTTTAAGCGCTTGTAGGATGTCTCTTTAAAAGGCGTTTCATCAGATCGTTCGGTAATACTCGTGATTACTCATTGTTGTAGAGGCCTTCCCGGACTTCTGCGCTATCCACAGACGGGGAGGCGCGGGTTTCCCGTTCCACCTGCGCAGTTTATGGTACAGATCGCAGATTTGGAGAAATCTTACCCTTCGTTACTGTCTTTTCCGGGGGGTGTTAAGCCCTGGGAGAAGTACCAGGGGCCGCTGCCGGGGGTGAGCCATTCCGAAGCCTCCACTTCAGTGCACAAACGTGCAGGTTGCATTAAGAGTTCTCTCTCGGTTTGGGTGTTTGGGTGACAGCCCTTGTCACCCTTGTTGTTCTGTCTGTCCTGCCTGCCGGCAGGCAGGCCCGACGTGGGGAAGGCTCTGCCATTCTTACCTGTTTGCCGACAGGCCCCCATCTCCTCAAAACTCACCTCTTTGCGCCAGGGGATAACCACATCGTAGACGTTCACGGCATTGTGTCCCGGCCAGAGGACCCGCTTGGTAACCCGCAGCAGCCGTCGCTCAAAGATGAGGGATTTGACAAGCCGCATCACATGCCGAACAGAAAACCCCGTAATGGCAGCGAGACACTCATAGGCAACCCTGGCGTGTTTACCAAACAGGTTGGCTTTGGAGAGGATAGCGTCCAGGACAACACCTTCTGAGCGGGAAATTTGGACACGGCGGAAGATCCGTTGTAGAATAGAAGCTCGCATAGAATGCGCCCTCCCGATGGGGTGTGTTCGTAAGGAAGGGGCAGCCAGTAACCTCTTGCCAAAGAATCGCTGGCTGTCCTGCCTACCATCTGCCTTCTACTCTACACCCAAACGTCAAGCTGAAAAACTAAAATTATAAGGGCAGGGGACTTTTGCCTGCCGGCGGCATCTTCCTTCCAGTCGTCCCGCAAGGGGACTCCTTCCAGGAAGCTCAATATTTTTCCATTGGTCACTGATGCAGCACGCAACTGGCATGTCTGACGTGCTTAAATGGGTTGGATTTTCTACGGCCGCTCTCGCCATTATTGACGAGGCAGGCCTTCGCGTCGCTACTTTCTCAGGAGACGTCTCCCGTGAGCGTGGTATACTTCCGTCCTGTTGCCTGTGAACATTTCCACACCAGTTGCCAAGAACACAAGGAAACCCCATGAAGCTCACCCTGGGGCAAGCGGCGAAACAGGCGGGCATCAGCAAATCGTATCTTTCCAGACTCGTCAAAAGCGGGAAGATTTCCGGGGAGCGTCAGGAGAACGGCGAGTTACGCATTGATGCCTCGGAACTCTCCCGGCTGGCGGATATCCGTCCACACGTGCAGAACGCAGGCAACAGCGCGAGTGAACGATTGGAAACCCCCAGGGAACAGGTCCTGCAACGGGAGGTAGAGCTGCTGCGAGAGCTGCTTTTGGACAAGGAACAGACTCTTGCGGATGTCCGGGCGGAGCGGGACGCCTGGCGGCAGCAGGCACAGACGTTGTTGTTGCCAGCAGGGGGGAGAACGTCGCGGCGCTGGTGGCGGTTTGGGAAGGGACGCACACAGGCCTGACCGGCTGCCCTTCCTTCACATGAGCCTGTCTGCCGACAGGCAAGACCTGACCGGAGTGTGATCCGCCAGTTGGCGGAGAACCGGAGGACAGGCAGCCCCCGGCAGGGGAGTAATCCGGAGCATTGAGGTAACAAAAACGCCCATGCTTCTCAGACCCCCATCAATAATTTCTGCGTATTTTTAGCCACAAATCATCAGTATTTTTACTGGTAATTATGTAGTCGTAATTCTAGTCGCAATCCCTGTTTAATGCCTCAAAAATTAGATTTTTCACGTCTACCATACAATCTAGACGCATCAGGGTGCTTTTTCTATTTCTGAGGGAACACAACAGAGTTATCTGAAAAGGGTCTAAAGTGTTGTGTTTATGAGAAAACTATCCTATCAGGCCTTGTTCCCATTTCGCGGGAGGTTGTCGGGCGCCACTATCGCTTGAAGCGTAGCCGCTTCGCTCCCGACAACCTCCCGACTACCCCCAGATTCCCGTCTTAGCTTCCAGATCTATTGCCTACGCGCGCCCGTCGGGAGGCCTGACCCAGGGTATGCCCCCTTTGCCAATTCATTCCCTTTGACCTTTTCTTGGCCGGGGGCATGTATTGTAGTGCTGCCGCACCTCTTTTAGAAATGGTGTTCCTTCGGAACGCTATCGGTGGGGTGTCCCCGCTGAGGCGGGACGCTATTGATACCTGCCTGGAGAGCGCGGGGGTGTATCAATGGAAGCCGTCTCCAGCTTTCTCATGGTGGAGCAGGCAAAATTTGCTATGCGTCAAGGCAGCCTCGCATAGGCGAGGAAAACACTGTGGTGTTTTGCCTTGACCCGCAAATTCTTGCCTGCCCTTCGGATCTTCATGGCTGGAGACGGCTTTACGGACTGTCACAGCCGGAAAGGAGGTGAGAGACAATGGCTGTCTACACCATTATCCGGGTTTACGAGGTGCCCGCTGACACCCAGCAGCAGGCAACTGACCGGATGATCGAAGCGCTCGCGCTGCATGTGGAACGGGATTTCCACAAGAAGGACATCATCCGGGAGCCTGGCTCAAAACCCGGCCAGGGCAAGAAGGTTGATCTCAAACCACCCGAAGGCTGGTTGACACTGGCTCTTCGGCAACTCACTGGAAAATAAGTAGCTTGTCTACCCACCGTTCATTCCGCCAGTTGGCGGAGTGGACGGAAGCAGGCAAGAGACTTGCCTGAATCTGGTTACTTTCCTGCATGTTGACGTATGCGGAAAGAGAAGAGCATAGGTACAGCGATGTAAAACATGACTGTTGGCCGGGATTGCTCGAACAAGCAGCAACCTTATGATTTTAGCCTTTATGATTTTCAACCTGCTGAGACCACAGAAAGCGGAAAAAGGCCAAGAGTAGCTTGTCTACAAACCGTTCATCACCATGCATGGTGGTGGACGGGAGCAGGGGAGCTACCCCTGAGATTGGAGGTGAGATACCTATCAACATTCCAGACGAAATCCTCACCGCTGCCAAAGATGCCATGTTCCAGTTTGGCGAGTGTGCGCCGATGCTGTTTGTGCATGGCACAAAGAGCAAAAGGTACATGTCCTTGCCGGTGTGTGAAACCCTCTCGGAACGGGTTTCTATCATGACCCAAGCTGGAAAACAGATGGGTCAGGCTGGGAAGGTCGGCGAGATCGAACAGGTGATCTACGTGTTTCAAGGCTGGTCGAGTCCGGCCAGAACACCATATATTCGCCCTTCACTCGACCCAAACAGAACTGAGGTCTTAGTGTTGAGCGCGTTGGATGCGAAAACCAACACGCAAACACTTGAAATGTATGCCTGCGTTCGAGATACGAAGCAGGCCGTTACTGACCTCAAGCGTGTTCCTTTGCCGGAGGACACCCCGGCTGACAGTCCGTTGCTGCCTGCGTTCCTCGCAGGTTATCGGCTGTTTTATAGGTAGTTGATCTACCGATCCCTTGTCAGTTCTCGCTGACAGGGGAGAGTAGGTCAATTACTCCCATCTTACCAAAGTGGCCTGTCACCAGGCAAGCCCCTCTCCCGGCGCTCGCTCAAGCGGTCGGCAGAGCCGCCGCTTATAGCTTCGCGCCTCTGACAGAGAGCAAGCCAACCAGTTGACCCCTCGGTATATAATGGGTGTGCCGCGTAGACCTATGGCGACCGTTTGTTGCCGTATGCGCGGCAGCTATGCCAGGAGGTCCGGAGTACACCAAACCCAATCATGAATGGCGGGCGCCCAAGCCCCAGCCGCAACCGGAAAGCGAAGCGAATCCGTTCGATTTACTCTCGCGGGAACAGCGCGGGGAAGGGGAGCGCTCCCATGAGGAGCTGGTCGCTAATATCAGGAAGGAGCTGGGGGCGTATATGAAGAGAAAACAGCTCGACAGATATAGCCCTTACCCCGTGGTGGCGATGCGAGACTGGCTCCTAGGTGGGCTGAGTGACCTTGTCCCTGCAAGATATCAACATCGACCGGATTATACCCGGGATCAGATACCTCATTATCAGCTGGTGATAGCGTGGGAGCTTATCTCCCACCCTTATTACCCCGACAGGTACTGGATTACACGAGATAATATCAAAGGTGGTTTAGAAGACCATGCCAGGAAGTTCGGTCACACCATCACGTTAGACCCGAATGAGGGCAAGCTTCTCTCCGCCATGGCTGAGGCTGTGGGCATTCCCAACCCCTTCGGACCCACGCCGCCTGAGAAAAAATAGCCGACCTCAGTCTATGACTCCAATAGCGGTACTGGTGTCGAAGGCGCATCAGGCCGGAACCAGGATGCCGCGCCAAAAAGCGTTTCCCCATGCTCATAGAGCGTCGCGTACGGCCCCAGAGACATAAAGCGGAATATGCCCGCCCAACTCTCCAGCTCAAGCTCCCGCAGCACCTCCATTGTCCAGGCACACATCGTTTTGCGCCTGGTTTCGGCATGCTCCTCAACGTCGCTGGTTGTGGCGTAGGCGATGATGACCGCCGGTGTACCAAAGACCCGTTCATACTCGCCCGAGCGGATAAACTCCAGGCGTCCTTTGACATGGTTTTTCAACCGTTCCTGATATTCTGAGCCTCGATCACACTCCACCAGCACCGGGAAGCGTTGGCTATTGTCCGTTCGCTCAAAGTGCAGCCAGGCATCAGGCACCACTGTCTCAGTCCCGCGCTTTGTTATCTGCCCCTCAAGCTCATAGCAGAGCCGCGCGTCCACCAGGGAGTAGCCCTGATGCTGCCTTGCGAACCGGCATGCGCAGACCACAAAGCGGGTCAACAACAGCTGATGGTTGAGATAACTGCTCTGCAAGCGTCTTGTTTTTGAGGGCCGGTAATACCACTCAGCGGGAAGGCCAAGACTCATGACTACTTCCCGCCCTGCTGAGCCCAAGGTAAAGACGCGCTGCGGATTGCCCGCCTTCCCGCTTGCCAGCGGAAAGCGGTAGAGGCACTCCCGTTCCTTAAAGTCAGCACCCCCTGCAAGTCTTGTGAGAATACTTCTGACGTGGGTTAGGGATGCTGGACTAAACAGACAGGCCGCCACATCCTCAGCGGTCATGAAGCGGTAGACGCTGAAAGTTTTTAGAATTTCCTCCTCGGTCGGGGAAACCGGCCTGAGGTAGTCTGGCTTTGGTGCGCTCTTGCCTTTCATGGAAATTTGCCCCTGTGAAAAGCACGAGGTAATATTCCCGACCCGAAAACTGTTTCTTAGAATAGCACCATTTTTCGCAATTACCCCTCTCATTGGGTTTGCGAACAGCGTTTCCTCACATGAAGGATTCCTGTGGACAAATCAGTAATCCTTGGCAGGGATGAGCAGACAAAGCAATATATAGAAATTCCCGACCTCGACCGGCGCTCCGGCCTCTACGTCTTGGGCATACAAGGCTCCGGGAAGACCACAATCCTGAAAAATCTCATTTACCAGGACATTCAAAACGGGCATGGCGTGTTTTTTCTCGACCCCCACGGGGACGCGATTCCCGACCTGCTTGCGCATATCCCCCAAGAGCGGAAAGATGACGTCTTTGTCCTCGACCCCACCGACGATACGCATGCCTTTGGCATAAACCTTTTTTCGTGTTTCAATCCGGCCAGCCTGCGGGAGCGCTCAACCTCCTACGCCCAGGCCGAGCATATTTTTACCAAACTGTTTGCCAATCCGCAGACTGCCGAGCTGGATATTTTACTGAGCGAGTACCTGCCCAACGCGTTCTATCCCCTGATTGCCAACCAGGGCTATACCATTTTAGAGATTCCCCTGCTTCTGCGGGAGAAAGCGTTTCGCGACCGTCTCCTGCAAGGCTCCTCCATTCCCGCTGAAACGCTTGATTTTTGGCAAGAGGAATTTGAATCCCTGCGACAGGATACTCAACGTGAAGAAACCGCCTCAACCCGACGGCGTATCAACCTCTTCCGCTCGCATGAATACGTGAAGCATATTGTCGGTCAGAGCAAGAGCACCCTGGATTTTGCCGACATTATGGATAACGGCCGTATTCTTTTTGTCAAATTTTCCGCAACCCTTGCCGAGAAAGTCCAGGATCTTATCGGCACGATGCTTATCAGTAACCTCGTCTACACTATATTTCAGCGGGAGCGCATACCGGAGGCAGAGCGGCGCCATTTCTGCGTTTTTGTCGACGAGTTTGAGCGCTTCGCTTCCTCAGAAGACCTCGCTGTGTTGTATACCCAAGGCCGCAAATACGCCATTGCCACAACAGTTGCCCACCAGGAGCGCTACGGCCAGCTTGGTGATAATAAACGGATGCTGGGCGCGACAGACACAGCGGCTAATAAGATTTTCCTTCAGCAAGCTCAAAGTGATGCCCAGAGACACGCGGCGCTCTTTGCCAAACCGTCACCCACCGAAATACGACTAGAGCGGCACCTAGGTATCTCCCAAGAGCCGTTTACCGACCTGTTGCGGGGGCATAAACACAAAGACATCCACCGCTTTGTACAAACGTATTTGCGACCATTGCGGTACCGGCTGGAAGACATCCGAGAGGACATCGAATATGAACGCCTGCTCAGACTGGCAATCCTTGATGAAGCGGCGTTATCCCGGGTGGATGAGCGATATGAATCGATACAGGCGTCCATGGCACGGGGACGGGCTCTTCCTGTCAGTTATGAGTCATTGCGCAATACAGAGCAGGTGCTTTTGCAGGCACAGGAGCAGACCGAGCGACTGATCCGCCTTTATGAATCGGCCAGAGGCTTACGGCTCTCCATCCGCTCTCTGAATACCTTTTTGATCGATATTATGGAAGGGCGGATGCAGCCTGAACCGGGGAACGAACTGTTTACTCATGTTCTCTTGGCATTTGTCCGCATGGCCGCTCCTCTTCCGGCCTCAGACTCTCAAGTGTTTGCGCTCTATGTCTCGCTTCTGTATGGGAACCCTCACCTTCCACGCTCCCTTCCGGTCTCTCAGGCTGTCAATTATCAGCAGGCAACGGAAGAGGAAGTCTACCAGTTTATCGTAGAGAGATATAAAAAGCGGGTGCTCGATTACTGTGAGAGAGTGCGCAGGGAAGATGTGGAAGATAGGGAACGTGAGCGCCAACGGGAGCACGATCAGGTGATAAAGAAAATATTCACATGGAAGCCAGAGCTCCCACTCTTTTCGGATGAGGATATTCGTAGGTTCTACCGATTTTTGCATAGACCAGAGGTGCGATCCTTCTTGACCCCGTATTTTTTCGCCAAATTTACGCCATTTGCGCCTCCCGGGTACTACGGCGAAACAATCAAGCCGCTTCATCTACGAGGAACCGCACCACTTGAAGAGTGGGAAGAGCCAATGGTGTTTCTGCGCCAATACGGTGAAGGGGCGTGGGTCACCTTTTGTCTCCTCGATATAGCAACCAAGGGTCGTGGCTATGACTCCGCAAACGCTGGGAAGGAGAATATCGCCCGTGACATTCGCGGGGCATATCCCAACCTGCATATGTTACAACTTCCTACCATTGTCGGGAAAACGCCTTATGACGTCTGGCAGCTGATTAGACAGCTGACTGCCAAGCTTGGGTATATCATCTGCCCTGATATGAACCTCGACCCGAATATCAGTTACCCGATTAGAAAATACATGGCTCTCGGGCCGGTGAGAAGAGAAGACGCCATACTCCTGAGTGCGGAATTGCGCAAGATGGGAAAAGACGCCAGGCCGGGGAACTGGTGGAGCAGCCTGGATGAACCGACCCGGAATTACCTCATTTTTCGCGCTTGCGACCTTGTCACCTTCGGCGAGGTTGTGGCAGACCGCACGTTTCCGCAGCCAAACCTTGCCGGAGTACCACCTCAGAAGGTAGCCAGGGTAGTCACGGCCCTCATGGCGCTCCTTGTTCCAGCCCTGGCTGAAGCGCATGCCAACCTTGAGCAGGCATGGGTGAGAGAGAAAGAAGCATTTCTTACGCTGATGCTGTGGACAAAAAAAGAGCTCTTGGAGTTTAAGGCGTATAATGAGGTGCATCACGTAGTGAAAAGCGAAGTTACTGGCGTTGATCTTCCTCCCCGCGTCCTCACTCCTGAGAACATCGAAACGCTTAAAACCATCTGCCGCAAGGAACTGAAGCAATCTGCCAGCGCGTTGGAGACAGTTGATGCGTTCGTTACGTTCTGCCAGCTCTTACGTCAGCCGGAAAATCATGTCCGGTCTGTCACGCCGGTGTATGTTGAACGAGAGGTCAATACCTACCCCACCGTGGAGATGATAAACCAGATGGCGCGGGAGCTTATGGATTTGCAACCCCACAGCGCCTATGTGAAGTTGTCAGGGTGGCAGGGGAAAATTCAGACCCTCCCGTTTGCGCCAGCGTGGCAAACCGCTCTCGTGGACATGCGAATGGCAGCGCGGCAAAATGCGATTAAGCAAGGCATCCTTAAACCTCGAAGCGTTATAGAAAAGGAAATCAGTGACCGGCAGGAGAAGTGGCGAAGACGCCCGGGCAATGAACCGCCGCCGCCAACCTCGACCGGGGGGAACAGCCCGCCTGTGCTTCCCTCTGGAAGCGCGGGTAGCGATCGGGAGGCGTCACCAACGCACTCCATACCTGAGAAGGCACCTGAGGAGAAACCGCGAGGAAGGGGGGCTGTTAGGGAATCGAGAGTAGTACAGGGGAGGGGATCGGAGCAAAAAACAGGGCAGAGAGAACTGAAACGGGAAGAGAAATCTGCTGCGTTACGAGCGAAGCTTATTCCCATTGTGCAACAGGCACTGGCGCGTTTTGAAGAAAAGTCGAAGACCGAGATTGATAGTATAACGTATATAACAGGTAGTATTCAGAATGCAGCAATCTGTGCCATTGCTCTGCGAGAGAAAGCGGCTGCGGAAAGATTGTTATCACAAATTGTGAAAAAGAACTTTAATGTCACCAACTCAATTGCTGGAAGACTTTATATAGTAACAGGAGATGAGGAAAAAGCAAAAAGCATTATCCAATCTCTTGAAAACAGAAATGCGAATAGTGCAGCGTATATCGCCGCAGAGCTTTCAGATAAAACAATAGCGAAGAGACTCATACGTGTAATGGCAGAAGGGAGTGAAAGGTATCAAGCCGCTGTCCTTGCTATAAAAATTGACGATAAAGAAGTCATAGCGAGAATGCTTGAGGAGGAGGAACAGTCATTCAACACCATTCATTACGAAATCCTGCAACTCCTTGTCTCATATAACCCTAAGCGTGTAAAAAAACTGCTGAAACGCCACGAAGATGCTTATCAGAAACAGGGGTTATTAGCTATCGTCGGGGAAATTGCCGCATTACGTGGCGATAACGCGACTGCAAAGCGAGCGCTGCACGAATTAAAAGCCAAGGAAGTGTTTTATAATTGCTGTGATATTGCTGCGATTATGGGCGATGTGAGCACGGCAATAGCGATGATGTGGGAATATCGGAAAAAAGATGTTCGATGGTTTAATGATAACTATGAGCATTTACGTTTTAGCGTAAGCTGGCATAATCCCGAATCTCGTTACCACTTAATGCAAGCTCTTCAAGAACAAGGGTATGATGTTGGTCTGATTGCGGCAAGACTCTTGGAGTATGTTGGGTCGATTTCCTCATAATATGCGAGGAGTAGCCCAAATGGAGGTTAGTCGTACGTATCCGCAGGGGTTTTTTTCATACTTGAAGTCCCTGTTCATCTCCAACGTAGGGAGACAGCCTCTGTATGTGCCGGATGTAGAATTGCGCTTTTTTGAGGCGAGTTGTGATCATTTTAAGGAGATAGATAAGAAGAGACTGTATCCGGAGGGAATCAATTATACAACTACCTTCCCCCAGCAGACCACACGCTGCATCTGGTGTAACATAAGTGGGAAATGGGTGAAATGGCAGCCTTCCAGGATGTATACGCTTTCCTATAATATTTACAGGCCTAATAGGACTTTGCTATACCACATGACCGAAGAGAAGTTAAAGATTCCTCTTGAGTGCTGTGATATAAGTTTTTTCAATTGGAGAAGTTTCGGGTATGGATGGCGTGAGCCTGGCAACTGGCCGACGGGAGAGTATCAGGCAGAAGTTCTCATCGATGGGACGAGCGTTGCCACGAGTCATTTTACCATCGCGCCTCCACCGCCACCCAAGCCACCGGAAGAGGTGTTACAACATCCAAGGGTACAGTTTTATGCATCAGGGCGAAAGACTATACGCTTCTCTCAGCAGACCACCCGCGAGGTGATCTGTGAACTCACAGTGCGTAACCTGCTGTACGGGCAGCAAGGCCGGACCTACCCTCTGACGGCGCAGTGCTTCACCGTTGAAGGGAGACTATTGTGGGAGAGTAAGCCCAGCTGGTGGATCTCGTCGCAGGAGCAGGAACCTTCGATCTCCTTGAACATCCAAATGGCTGGGTGGAGTCTGGGGATATATCGTGTGGAAATTCTCATCGATGGGAAGGAATTTGCGTGGGGGGCATTCGCCGTCGAGTGATGAAGCTATTACCGGGTAGTCCTGCCTGTATAGATTAAACGCCCATATTTCACCACCGATTTTTGTATGGTGAAATACCCATTTTTCCTTGCCCGATTCTGTTGAAAACGCACATCCCGCACCCGCTCGCATAAGCCATTGAATTTATTGGCAATTTTCTTTATAGGACATATAGTTCTAAAAAATAACTAAAATAGAATCAAGAGGTTCCAAAGGGGTGCGGAATGTGCGTCACAGGAACCTTGGTCTCAACCATTCTCCGTCCCCCGCTGTGAGTACATGACTCTATAAGTTGGTAAGCGAACAAGTGCATGCGTCTATAAGCTTATGCACACACAATAATTCACGTGTATCGGACTATGAGTATATCATCAAGAACATCCATAACGATAGCATGGCGTCTAGGCTGGTCTCTCGGGGACCCGTGGCGGGATCTTCTCGTTCAGTG
>Ga0114129_10005351_pt1 | contig 18115 bp, 14 predicted proteins | sample RhiMetdeltSRZDD1_FD_80071 | JGI IMG/M metagenome (GOLD analysis project Ga0114129, IMG submission 80071) | Populus rhizosphere microbial communities from Tennessee, USA - Rhizosphere MetaG P. deltoides SRZDD1 (version 2) (version 2) | ecosystem: Host-associated > Plants > Roots > Rhizosphere >...
AGGGAGGAACTCGTTCGTGTAGAAGGCGGTCGCCGGCAGATTGGTCTCGACGCCCCGGTACTTCTTGAGCACCTCGAGCGTCGCCTCCCAGTCCTCCGGCGGCCCGAAGCCGAGGCGCTTCTGCTTGTTCGCTGCGCTGAACAGAAGACCGAGGTCGACGGCGAGCTGCCGGCGTATGGTCTCCCGGTCCACCAGCGGCGCGAGCTTCATCAGGGCCGCCACGGCAGCGTCGGGGTCCTTCATCGCGTCCTCGAACCCTTTGAGGCTGGCCGCCACGATCTTGCGCACCAGGTCCGGCCGCTCCTTGATCGTGTCCTGGTGGGTGAATACCGTGAAGCCGACCGAGGGCACGCCAAGCTCGCTGAACTTCAGGACCCGCGTCTTGAAGCCCTTGACCTCCATGGTGACGGCTTGGTCGTCCGCGCCGCCGAGAAGCGCGTGCGCCTGCTTCTCCGTGACCGCGGGGATCTTCGCCTTCGGGTCCATGTGGATGAGCTTGATCGAGTCGGCGTTCAGCTTGTTGGCGGCGACGACGGCCGGCCACGTCTGCGTGAGGCCATCACCGGGGGTGATCGCCAGCGTCTTCCCCTCGAGGTCCTTGACGGTCCGGATGTTGGTCTCCTCGAGCGACACCACGGCGTAGGGGAGCACGTTCAGGATCGTCGCCACCGCCTTGACCGGCACACCCTTCACGGCGTTCTGGGTGAGGCTGACCCCGTCTGCCCAGCCGAAGGTGTCCGACTTGGTGCCGACGAGCTGGACCGTGACGGCCGAGCCGCGTCCTTCGAGGATCTCGACGTTGACGCCCGCCTTCTCGAAGTAGCCGCGCTCCTTGGCGAGCGCGAACGGCGCGTGGATGCCGCCCCAAGCCCAGTTCATGCGGAACGTGACCTTGTCCTGGGCGCTGGCGCCCGGCGTTCCCGCCGACCACGCCGCCACCGCCGCCAGTCCGAGGCCCGCCCCCGCGAGCAGAAGACACCGGCCTCGTCGCATATCCGCCTCCCCCGCCCGCCGGGCCTGGCTAGGCCCGGTCCGGCTGTTCAAGGAACTCGTTGGGACGCTCGAAGATTCCGATGCCAATGCAGCCGTTCGGCGACCAAGCCCGGTGGACCGAGCCAGCGCGCCGCCAGACGAAGTTCCCGGCCGTGCACTCGCCGTCGTCGTCGACCAGCGAGCCCTCGAGAATGAAGGTCTGTTCGAGCCCGACGTGCCGGTGACGCGGCAGCTTCGCCCCGGGCTCGAAGCGCGTGAGTATCGTCCGCCGGCCGGACGGTTCCTCGTAAAGCACCTTGTTCCACACGCCCGGAAACCCGCTCGGCTCCCAGTCCATCTTCGCCAGGTCGAGGTACGTCGATCGGTCCGTCGTCTTGAGGATCACGCTCGCCTCCTTACCCGCGGCTCGGCGGCAGAAGACGCCGGGCGCCCTCCGGGAGGTGGCCCAGGATCGTCCGCTCGATCGCCGGCCGGTGCCGCTGATACTGGATGCCGAGGAAGATCACACCGATCCCGATGATAGTGAGGACGAGGGGGAACAGCAAGGAGTCCCGGAAGACGCGGTAGGCCAGGTGGCCGAGGTACCCGGACACCCCGAGCGCCCCGAAGACGATGAAGGCTCGCCGCTCGAGCAGCACCGAGAGCACATCAGCCCGACGTTGATGGCACAGTAGAGCGCCCGACTCAGCTCACTCTGGCTCTTCATGAGTGACAGGCCGCCCCAGAATGCGGCCAGCCCGAAGAGATAGCCCCAGAAGGCGAAGTCCTCCCGCGTCCGCCGGTCGACCAGGTATGTGACGACGAGCATGACCAGGCCGAAGAGGAGCGACACCCAGAGCCGCTCGTCCCAGGTGAACTCCGTCTTCCCGAACCAGAGCGGGGTGAGGTCCATCGACATGTACCAGAGCGAGAACGCAATGGGCGCCGTGAGGAAGGGGAAGCGGACGAAGGCGAGGGCCACGACGCCGGCCGCGATCGTCGCGAGCTGCATGAAGATCCAGCTTCCCTTGACCCAGACGTGATAGCCGCGATACGGCCCCGGGTCCCCCTGGGGCCAGAACCCCGTGAGACGCTCCAGCGCGTAGACGGCGAGGGGGACCAGGCATACCGCCACGGTGACCAGGAGCCCCCCGGGGATCCGGAGACCGGAACGGTTCCAGAGCGTCCAGCCAGCCCCGGCGACGATCACGCCGTAGGCGACGGCGATGACCAGGAGGCCCCCTGCGCCCATCCGCTGCCACACCTCGTTGATGAACCAGCCCATCCCCGAGATGACGATGAGGGCGCCGAGGTAGTAGGCGACGTGCGGGATGTCGAAGGACTGGCGGACCACCCCGGGCTCCTCGTGCGCCCGGTGCTCCTCGAGCGCCCGCCACAGCGGCTCAACCTGCTCCCGACCGATCACTTCCCTCGACGCCGCCCACTCGAGATCCGCCCGGGAGATCTGCATGGAGTGTCCTCCCTCTGGCCGGTGTTCGGATCGATGGTGGCTAGGAGGATCAGAGCCCTCCCTCGGCGACGAGCGGGCCCCGGCGTGAGACGTGCCAGGGGATCGCCAGGCGCTCGACCAGCGCAATCAGGTAATAGAGGACCAGGCCGATCGCCGTCAGCACGCCGAGCGTGGCGAACAGGAGCTCGGTACGCAGGTCGCCGCCCGCGACCAGGAGGAGGTAGCCGAGGCCGCGGTCCGAGCCGACGAACTCGCCGATGATGGCGCCGACGGTGGCGAGGGTGATCGCGACCTTGAGCCCCGTGAAGATCTGGGGCAAGGCGTGCGGGAGCCGCACCTTGACGAAGGCCGGCCAGACCCCGAGCCCCATGGACCGGATCAGGTGCTCGACCTCGCGGTCGAGCGAGCGAAACCCCGCGATGGAGTCGATCACGATCGGGAAGAAGGACAGGAGGAACGTCATGAACACCTTGGGGAACAGGCCGAAGCCGAACCAGATGATGAACAGCGGGGCCAGGGCGATCTTCGGGACGAGCTGCGTGAAGACGAGGACGGGCATCACCACCCGCTCGACCGACCGTGAGAAGGCCACCGCAAGCCCGCACGGCACGCTGACGGCGACGGCGAGGAGGAAGCCGAGCGCGATCTCGCGGAGCGTGATCAGGGCGTGCTGGCCCAGGAGGGGCGCGCGCGCGACGAGCTCGCCCACGGTCGCGAGCGGGGTGGGCAGGATGTAGCGCGGGACCTTGAGCCCGACGAGCTGCCAGACGAGCAGGATCATGAAAAAGGCGGCCGCCGTCTGCCCGTGCGCCATCCACCGTTCGTGGCGTTCGTGGCGTCCGTGGCGTCCGTGGCGTCCGTGGCGCCCGTGACGCGCGGCGCGGGGCGCTCCCGTCGGCTCCGCCGCGCGGTCCTGCGCGCCCACCTGCGGCGTGGCCGCTACGCCGGGAGCAGGCCGGCGTGGACCAGGAGCCGGTGGATCGTGCGCCGCTCGTCGTCCGAGATCGGCATGAGCGGCGGGCGGACGGCTGCCGAGCGGAGGACGCCCAGCATGACCAGGGCCTCCTTGAGGCGGGGGCGGTAGTCGCGCAGTGGCGGGCTCCACATCATCCGTGCCATGGGGCCGATCCGGTCCCAGATGGCGAGCGCCTGCGGGTAGTCTCGCTGCTCCACGGCCTCGAACATCTTGACCTGGAGGTCGAGCGCGATCGCGCCGAAACCGATCAGGGCCCCGTGCGCCCCGAGGATGTACGCCTCGCAGAGGAAGGTGTCGCTGCCCGTGAGGACCGCCAGCGGCTTCGGGGCGTCCCGGAGCGCCTGGAGCGTGTCGACGAGCCGCGCGGCGTCGAAGGTGGCCTCCTTCACCGCGACCACTTCCGGGATCTCGGCCAAGCGGCAGAGCGCCTCGTTCGAGTAGGACGGCCCGAGCCCCCGGGCGAACTGGAAGAGGCAGAGCGGCAGCCCGGTCGCCTCACCGATCGCCCGGTGGTACTCGAACGGAAGCCGCCACGGGAGCGGCTCCCCCATGAAGGTGGGCACGGGCGGGAAGACGGCGAGACCCTCGGCCCCGGCCCGCGCGAGGGCCCGCGACTGCTGGACGGCCTCCCGCGTCGAGCCCGCGATGAGCCCGCTCCACACCGGGCAGCGCCCCTCGGTCGCCTCCCGTGACACCTCGATCACGCGGAGACGCTCCTCGAGGAAGAGCGAGGGGCCCTCGGCAGCGTCCATATTCATCGCGATCGCCGTCGGGCCCTGGGGCACGAGCCAGCGCAGGTAGTCGCGCAGACCCGTCCAGTCGACCTCGAAGTCCTCGGTCATCGGCAGGACCGGGGCGGCGACGATGCCCCGGATCAGCTCCATGCGCGCAATCTCCTCATGCGGGCGCCAGGACGTCGATATGCACGCGCTCGGCGGCTGCCCGCAATCGCCGATCGTAGGTCACAACGGCCCCGAGATCCTCTCGTACGGTCAGCGCCGTGGCGAGGTGGATAGCGTCGAGGGTCCGCAAGGCGCGCGGTTCGAGCGCCGCCGCGGTCAGCAGGATCCGTCGATCGATATCAACCAGAGCCACCCGCCCGAGCACTTCCCGGGCGCGACGACGTGCGGCGATGCCAAAACCCGCCCGCCTGAGGGCCCGGGGCAGCTCCGTCAGCGCAAGAGTGCTGGACACGCGTTGTGGCCATGCCCGTAGCTGCTCCATCAGGGCCATAGACTCCGGTTCCGCGACGACGAGCTTCACCAGGGCAGAAGAATCGAGGTAGACGAGCGACATCAGTTCTCGTCACGGAATCTGGAGATCGCTCGGCTCGCCCGTCGCGACGGCCGCCGGCCAAGGGGTCGACCGAGATCGAGAAGATCCCCCCTCGGGGCCGTGGCCCGCCCGGCCTCGACGAGTCGCTCCAGCACTGTCGAACGCCGCTTCGCCGGCGCAAGCACTGCAACCCGGGTGCCGCGCTCTTTGACATCCAACGTCTGGCCGGCCTTGACGCGTCTGAGATAGACACTGAGATTCTGCCGCAGCTCGCGCACACCGACGTCGCCCTTCCTGTATCGCATGTAGCACATGGTAGCACGTTGGGAGATTGATACCTCCCCCCGAGCCTCCGGCCACTGGCGACCGGGGCGACGTTGGCACGCATCGCGCCAGTCTACTTCTTGGCGTTTCCGGCCAACGCTGCCGTCACGCCGAGGCCGACGAACACGCTCCCGCTGACGTACCGCTCCGCCCGGAGGAGCCGGCCTTCCCGCTTGAGCCAGGCACCGGCGGTGCCGGCCGCCACCGCGTAGAGGCCATCGCTCATCACGCCGAGCGTCACGAAGATCAGTCCAAGGACCAGGATCTGGACGCCCACGGAGCCCTTCGACACGTCCACGAACTGCGGCAGGAACGCCAGGAAGAACAGCGCCGTCTTCGGGTTTAGGACGTTCACCACCACGCCCTGACCGAAGAGTCGGCGGAGGCTCTTGGGCGCGAGCGCTCGCCCTTGAGCGGGCTGGTCCCACCCCACGAGCTTCCGGACGCCGAGGTAGACGAGGTAGAGCGCACCCAGATACTTCACGATGTCGAACGCGAGCGCCGATGAGACCAGGAGCGCCGACACCCCGAGCGCGGCCGCCGCCACGTGGACCAGAGTGCCGACGTGGACGCCGAGTGCCGAGACCAGCCCGGCCAGCCGTCCCTGCTCCACGCTGCGGGTGACGATGTAGAGAACCGCCGGCCCTGGCGTGAGGAGGAGAACCAGCGCCGCCACCACGAACAGGCCCAGCAGGGACGCCTCCGGGATGATCACGCGGATCCCTCCATGACTCCGGCGGCGAGGGCCGCCGACTGTTCTCGGTCTACCCGCCCATGTACTGGCCGAGCAGCGTGATTCGCTCACCGTCGAGGACTTCACTGTCGAGGTCGTGGGTCACGCCTAGGACGGCGTTGTTCACGAGCACTTCGATGTTGTCACCGAGCTCGCGGGGGCGAGTGGGGTCCCAGAGGGCGCGGCCGAGCTCCGGGAATCGGTCCGACATCGCCCGGAGGACGGCGCGGACGCTCGACCCCGGCGGCACGGCCTCCTCCACCGTCACCTGGCCGGTGCCCGGCCCGCCGACGAACCGGTTCACCCAGGACAGGACCTCGACGTGGATCGTGATCGGTTGGGCCGGTGCGGTCCTCACCGCCGGGACCGGTCCTCGCCCCACACAGCCGGGATCATCCACTCGAGGCCGACGGCCCGGAGCGTCTCGCGTTTCGGCCGCCCGCTGGCGCGGTCGTACCCCATACCCTCGTACCAGAGGTCGAGCATCCGGTCCCAGTGCTTCTCGATCGACTGTCCCTTGGCGGGCCCGTCGACCGGCGTGGACGCGTAGCGCTTGGACGGCCGCTCGAGCTCGTTGCCGATCCCGCACCGGAGGTTGAAGGCGCGGAACATCGCGCCGATCCGCCGGCCGAAGCGCATGGCCTCGTCCCGCGTGTAGTCCCAGCCGGTCGCCGCCGACAGGGTGCGTGTCAGGTTCTCGAGATACGTCCGCGTGGTGAAGATACACGCGCCGAGCGAGTCCTCGAAGTTCCGGCGCCCGTTGAGCCCGGCGACCTGGCGCGCGACCTGCTCGGGGTCGAACGGGTTGATGCGAGCGGGCAGGCCCAGCTCGGTCGGGAACACCGCCGGCCCGGTCTCGAGCGTGCCCGTCGAGCCGGTGCAGGTATCGAGCATCTCCTCCCAGCGTCCCCGGTGATCGTGGCCGCGGGGCGAGGCGTTCTTGCCGGTGTAGATCGCGCACTCCGCCGCGCCGCCGCCCAGGCGCTCGGCGGCGAGCTTCGTGCCCTCGGCCAGGAGGTCACCCAGCCCCTCGCGGCGGCTGATCATCCACAGCAGCCGGCTCGCGGCCTCCGCGTCGCCCCAGGCAAGCCGGAAGCCGAGCTGCTTCTCGGTGATGTAGCCCTTCTCCTGGCACTCCATCACCCAGCCGCAGAGCCACCCGAACTCGTTCACGTCGACGCAGGCCCGGTCGATCTGCGTGTTGAGCCAGGAGACAGCCACCGGGTCGGTGCACCCGATGGTCCAGCCCGCGCCCGACCAGCCCTCGTACTCGGGCTCGTCGACGATCTCGCCCTTGTGCTTGCCGCGCGGCAGTACCTGCATGTGGCAGTGGTGCATGCCGCAGGCGTTGCACTGATGCCCGCGGTGGTCGAAGCCCTGCCGGAGCGCCGGCGCCTCCCACTGCTTCATGTCGACGCCGGGGAGGGCCACGTTCGTCGTGTAGTTCTTGATGGGGAGCGCGCCGAGCCCGAGCAGGTTCACGACGCCCGGGAGCGTCCCGTACTCGTAGAGCGTCTTGGCCGCGGGGTTCGTGCGCAGGTCGTTGGCGATGTCGTCGGCCGCCGCGATGAGCCCCCGCGGGTCGGCCGCCCGGAGGGCGGCGCCGCCGCGGACGATCGCCACCGCCTTGAGCCGCTTCTTCCCCATGACGGCGCCGACGCCGTTCTTGGACGCGACGTGGCCGTAGTCGCCCTGGATCGCGGCGAAGCGGACCAGGTTCTCGCCGGCGGGTCCGATCGAGTACACGCTCAGCATGTGGCCGGAGCACCCGAGCTCGGCGCTCAGCGCGTCCTGCGTCTCCCAGGTGTCCTTGCCGACGAGATGCCGGGCGTCGCGGAGCTCGACCCGGTCGCCCCGGACCAGGAGGTAGACCCACTCCGGCGCCTGGCCCTGGACGACGATGGCGTCGTAGCCGCAGTACTTCAGGTTGGCGCCGAAGAAGCCGTTCGCCTGGGTCGAGGTGCCGCCGTTCGTCATCGCGCCGCGCGTGACGACCGTGAGGCCGCCCGTCCCCCAGACCGGGAGGCCCGCTAACGGCCCGGTGGCCAGCACGAGTCGGTTGGCGGGATCGTCCCAGCTGACCTCCGCCGGCACCTCGTCCCAGAGGACCTTCGCCCCGAGCCCCGCGCCGCCGAGGTACGTCCGCATATCGGCGGGGGACCAGGGCTCGCCCCATGCGCGGCCGGCCGAGAGGTCCACCCGGAGGAGCTGCCCGGCGTATGCGCCGGGGAGCGTGTGCCGGGGCGCCGCCGCCGTCGCTGTCTGCGTCATTCGCGATCTCCTGGGGTCAGACTTTGACTTCCCGACATTTCCCGCCCCGCGGGAGGAGGATCTGACCCGGGTCGAATTGTATGGAAGTCAAAGTCTGACCCCGTCGCGCTCAGCTCCACAGCATGCTTGGCGCGGGCGCGGGTCGACCGAGCACCGTCTGCGGGAGGAGCTGACGGGTCGCGTGCGAGGCGACGTAGGCGCGCTTCACGTCGAAGGGGTTCCGGCGGAGCTGCTCCTTCCACGGCCCGAGCGGCGTGCCGGCCTGAACGAGCCCCTTCAGCATCCCCACGTCGTTCGTCGTCCAGATGTCGGCGGAGGGGCCGAGGATCATGGCGCCCGTCAGCCGGTCGCCGTGCCAGAGGAGCTTCCGGTACGACGGCCGGTCCGGGTCGACCGCCAGCATGAGCTCGGCCGCGGGGTCGTCCCAGCGGCCGAAGCTCGCCACGTCGAGGTGGCAGACCTCCACGATGTTCATGAGAAGACTGCCGCGATACGCGACGTCGCGGCCCGCCATGTTGGCGCCGACGACCCGGCCGTGCTCCATGGCGGTGGGCTCGATGGCGTGGACGTCGGGCTGTCCGGTCACCAGGTCCCGTCCTTCGGCGACGTCGCCGGCGGCGTACACGTTCGGCACGCTCGAGCGGAGGTGGTCGTCCACGACGACGCCCCGGTTCACGCGGACGCCGGAGCCCTCCAGCCACCCGAGGTTCGTGCGAATGCCCGTCGCCATGATCACGACGTCCGCGTCGAGATCCGGGCCGTCCTTGAAGCGAAGGCGCCGCTGCCCGGCGTGCTGCTCGACCGCGGTCAGCGTGGCGCCGGTGCGGATCTCGACACCGTGCTTCCGGAGCCAGGCCTCGACGAGCGACGCCCCCTGCTGGTCGATCATGCGCGGCAGGATCTGGGGTGCGATCTCGACGATCGTCAGCCGCGCCCCGAGCGCGAGGATCGAGTTCAGGATGGTGAACGCGATGAAGCCCGCGCCGACCATCACGACGTGGCTGCCCGGCCCGATCTCGGCGAGCACGCTGCGGGCCTGCTCGAGCGTCCAGAAGCTGTGGACCCCGGGACCGTCGGCCCCCTGGACCGGCGGGCGGACGGCGGACGATCCGGTCGCGACCAGGAGGTCGTCGTACGGGAGCACGGTGCCGTCGTCGAGCGTGAGCTTCCCGGCCTTGGTGTCGAGCGCGGTCGCCCGGCGCCCGAGATGCGTCGTCACGCCGAGCCGGCCGAGCTTCGCGGGGGTGGCCGTGAAGACGTGCGACTCGGCGATGGTGCGGCCGAGGTAGTACGGAAGGACCATGCGCGAATAGGGCCGCTCGTCCGAGACCAGCACGATCTCAGAGCGCTCCCTCTCCTCCTGCCGGATCGTGTTGATCGCGTTGTGGCCGGCGGTGCCGCCCCCGACGATGACGTGACGCGCCGCCATCAGTGCCTCCCGTTCCCGCCGGCCGCGGCGAGCGTGCTGCCGGCCCGGGCCGCCGCGAAGTCACCCAGCCAGTCGGCGGTCTCGGCCTCCTCGTAGAGGATGGCCTCGGTCGGGCACGCGTGGGCGCACGCCGGGTCGCCGCCGCAGAGGTTGCACTTGAACGCCTTCTGGGTGTCGGGATTGTAGAACATGGTCCCGTAGGGGCACGCGATGGTGCACAGCTTGCAGCCGACGCACTGGTCGTCCACGACGGCCTTTGCGCCCACCGGGGAGATGACGATCGCGCCGACCGGGCACGCGGTCATGCACCAGCCCTCGGCGCACTGGAAGCACGTGTACGGGGCGTAGCTCGTGTGTCCCTCGAAGGGCGACACGCGGATCACCGACTTGGCGGGCTGGAACGTGCCGGTCTGGACGTACGAGCACGCCAGCTCGCACCGGAGGCAGCCCGTGCACCGTTCCGGCAGGATCCTCAGGACTTTCATGGGGCCCTCGCAGGTTCGGGGTCACCGGATGCGCCGGCCGGACGCCCGGCGCACGGACGCGATGGACATCGCCATTGTACCCTCACTCCCCCGCGGGCCTTCAACACCGCGACCGCGCGCCCTCATCGGCCCCCCGCCGGGCCCTCGAGGAAGTGATCGTCCGGCCCCGCCGACGACAGGCCGCTCGGGATCCACACGCTCTCGCCCCCGTCGCGCAGGAAGCGGGCCAGCTGCTCCTGCGCCAGCATCGCCACGTGGCCGACGAGGCCGGGGGCGCGGACGGCGAGCAGGAACCCGTGCGGATCGGGCCACTCGGCGCCAGCCACGCGGGCGACACGGTCGGTTCGCACGAGCACCGTGCGGTCGCCCAGCTCCCCCGCCCGGACGAGCGTGGCCGTCGTCGAGTTCGGCACGACGCGGTCCCCCAGCGCGAACTGGACGAGCACGCGGGCCGGCTCGACCCCGGGGAGCGGCGCCCGGCGGAGGTGGCGCGCGTAGGCCACGGGGTCGGCGCGGCGGCCGAGCCACTCGACTCGCGCGAGGTACTCCTGGATCGCGAGCGCACCCGGCACGGGCGCCACGAGCGGCCCGTCGCCGCGGAGCGGGAGATCCTCCCGGAACTCTCCGGGCAGGTTCAGGAGCGGTGGGTGCCGGCGCTCGAGCGCGTCCTTGAGGCGCGGCCGGAAGACGGGCGAGAGCCGCGCGATCTCGGGCACGGGCCCGCCCGGCACCACCAGGGCGCCGACACGCACGCGCGACTCGACCGCGAGAAAGAGCGTCCCGTAGATCCCGCCGAGCGAATGTCCCGCGTAGGAGATGGGCCCCTGCCCCGTGTCCGGCACGCCATCGCCGTCCACGTCGAGCCCGCCTCCGACGGCCCGGACGAGGGCCATGAGGTCGACCACCTGCTGGCGCAGGCCGTCCCGGAGCCCGAGCGCCGCCAGAGGCCCGCCGGGGAGCGGGGTCAGGCCCTCGGTCGGCTCGATGCGGCCGTCGGCGTCAAGGTCGACGCCACGGCCCGGCACCCGGACGGTGTGGATCCGCCCGTCGCTGAGGGTGACGAGAAGCCGGCTCTCCGGCCCACCGCCGTGGCCGACCACCGAGATCGCCACGGTCGCGATCCCCTGGCGCGCGAGACCGCCTGCGACGAGCAACGCGCTCGAGAACATCTCCCCGCCGTAGCCATGCCCGAATACCGCCAGCGGCCAGCCCTCCGGCGGCGGCCGCCCGGCTGGCGTGACCACGACGAAGGGAACGGGATGGTCGACCCCCGCCGCGCGGTGAGGAGCGAGAGTCGCCCCCTCGAGGATCCGACGCTCGGGCGTCAGGTACCATGGGGACCAGTACCACCCGATCCCGACGCCGCCGACCGTGTCCCGCGGCAGCGCCTCGAGGGGAAGCGCATCGTCCCGGAAGCCGTCGGGCAGCCCGTCGGCGCCAGGCGCTCCGGCTCCCTCCGACGAGCCCACCCCCGCACCGACCTGGCGGCGCAGGACGAGGCGCGACAGGCTCGCCCGGGAGAACCACGCGCGGCCGCCGGCCTCGGGCGCCGTCATGAGCGCGGGGGGCGGCGGCCGCCGATCGAGTGCGTCGCGGGCCTGCTCGAGGAACGCTGAGACGCTGCCGGTGGTGAAGACGGCGGCGACCGCGACGCGCTCCGCACGGATCCCGCGTCGCTCGAGCGCGCGACGAAGCAGACCGAAGGCGCCCCGGTGCGCGTGCGCGGCGGGAGGCCCACCGCCCGAGCGAAGGAGCGCCGCGAAGTCCGCCGACGGCTCGATGGGCCGGCCTGCCGAATCGCGGAGCTCGCGCGTGACCACGAGCCCGTAGCGGGTCTCGGGCTCGAGGAGACTTTCGGGGCGCGCGTAGAGCGTGAGCGTGCCGGGATCCCAGACGAGACGGTCCACGCCCGTCAGCTCGGGTGGGCCCGCGACGAGGCGGATCAGGAAGACGCTGCGCGAGCTGACGCTCGCCACGTCGATCGGGCCCGTGAAGCGGAGCGCGAGACGGGGGTCGAGGTCGAAGCCGTCCAGCTCGCCGAGGAGACGCAGGTCGTCGCAGACGGAGCGAGCCGGTACGCAACGCGCGAGAGGGTTCGCGACCCGGAGCCCAGTCCGCTGGGTGCGGTCGGGAACGGTGAGCCAGTCGGCGGGGAACGGGCTCGCCGTGGTGGGGTCGAGGTCGAACCGCGCCTCGACGCGGGGTGGCGCGCTGGCCGGCGCTCCGCCGGCCGGGGCCACGCCGAGCAGCGCCCCGGCCACGATAGCCCCGAGGAGGCCCGCGCGGCGGCGAAGGGCGGCGGGCCGCCGAAACCCTCGCACCGCCCCCCGCACGGCAAGGATCGACGCCCGGCTGGTCACCGCGCCACTGGGTCGGTCACCGCGTCCGCCGTCCCGCACGTCAGGCTCGCCAGGGCACCTCGACGGCGGGAAAGTGTCCATGGCGATCGGCGCCGCGGACGAGGACCGGCCGGTAGTACCCCCGGAGCGAGTTCGGCGCGACCTGCCGGACGTCGGGCGTGGTGAAGCGCACCGCGAGGCCGCACCGGCGGCGCGTCGAGCGGTTCTCGTGGCTCCCGTGGAGCAGCATCCCGTCGTGCAGCGACATCTGCCCCGCCCGGAGCGGGAGGGTGACCGCGCGTGTCTCGTCGACGAATCCCGCCGGAACCTCCTGGTTGATGCTGAGCAGGTTGCCCGTGCGCGCGGACTTTCCGTGCTCCAGGATACCCAGGCGATGGGAGCCCGGGATCACCTGCATGCACCCGTTCTCCTCGTCGGCGTCGTCGATCGCGATCCAGGCCGTGATGGCCCGGGGCGGCTCGAGGCCCCAGTAGGTCACGTCCTGGTGCCAGGCCACGAACCGCTCGCCGCGTTCCTCCGCCGGGTACTTGCAGAAGAAGTTCGAGGCCAGCAGCAAGACGTCGGGACCCACGACTGCCTCGACGGCGTCGAGCACCCGCGAATGGGTCGCCAGGCGCCAGACGAACTCCACGTCCAGGTGCCGGTCGAGGATCCGGATCTCCGCGGTCTCCCGCCCGACCTCCCGCTCGAGCGCGTCGAACTGGGCCCGGGACCGGGCCGCCTCGTCGGGCGCGAGCACGTCCACCACGGGCAGGAAGCCCCGCTCCACCCACTGCTGGGACACGGTCGTCGCCGTCGTCGTCATCGCGTTCCCCCGTCTGGCGAGCTTCGAGCCGACGCTCCCTAGCCTAACTCGGAAGTGCGGTCGTTGTGCATTCGCGACCCGATCCGCTAGCCATCGCGATCCTGGCCGGAGTGACATCGAGCGGGCCGGTGGAGGCGGCCGTGGGAGACTGCTTCTTACGCGTCGACGGCGTGATGGGGGACAGTGCGGGTGCCCGGCATCGCGGCGAGATCGAGCTCTTGAGCTGGTCCCTGGCCATGGCGAACCCCAGCGCAGCGTCGATGAGCGCCCCCGGGGGCGGCGCCGGCGGGCGAATGATTTTCAACCCTCAGGGTCACCCAGCGCGTGGATCAGGCTGTTCCCGCCCTCGTGCAGCTCGCGGCGACCGGTCAGCACGTCCCGTCGAGCGTCCTCGCCTGCCGCCGGCCGGGCCGCGACACCGGCGACTACTTCAAGGTCACGCTCTCGGACGTGCTGATCGCCGGCGTGCGCCTCTCCGACGCGGCCGAGACGCAGCCGTCTGCCGAGGTGACGCTGACCTACGGCCGGATCACCATCGAGTTCCGGCCTCAGCTACCCGACGGCAACCTTGGGCCTCCGGCGGTCAGGGAAGACGGGAACGGTGATAGGATGTCGCGGGCAAACTGCTGTGCGGAGCGACGTCGCGGCCTCGGCCCGGCTTTGTCTCCCGGTGCGTCCTGCACGACGCGCGGGTTGGATGCCGCTCACCGTCAGCTTGGCGCTTCTTGGTGGGTGCCAGGCGACCATGTCGATCGAGGAGGCCAAGCAGGTCACGGCCTCCTTCAGCGGCGCGACATTCGTGCCGCCCCCCCGCACGATCAGCGACATCACGGCGATCCTGGACCAGCAGCCCCGCGCCGACCCGGAGGCCGCCGCCGCGGCCCGCGCCCGCGCCGAGCGGACGCCGCCGCCCGCGGCCGATCCCGCCACGCTGGTGCAGTTCTATTTCGATCGAGGACTCGCTGCCCGGGACATCGGTCGCGCCCGACAGTGGATCGATGACCTTGCGAAGGCGCTGAGCCTCGCTGGGCCCGGCACTCGCCTTCCCGACTATCAGATCATGGTGGAGCTGGCGGTCGCCGAGGGCTCCAGTGGCAGCCTCTCGCGAGCGATCGAGCTGTGTCAGCGGGCCATCCCGCGCGTGCCGCCGGGCGACCGCGGATGGCTGATCCCCCTAAACGCGGACCTCACCTGGATGTATGCCGCCCGAGGGAACTTCGAGGCCGCCGAGGCAGCGCTGAGGGAGACCGGTAATCTCTACGCCGAGTCCCAGCGCTGGCAGAATCAGCGCGCGGAGTGGATCGCGGGCCGGCGCGCCCACCTGGCCAAAGCGCAGAGAGCCGTGCTGGCCGCCAAGGGCGAGTATGCCAAGGCCGAGGCGTTCCAGCGTCAAGCGGTCGCGGCGTTGGCCGGGAATCCGATCCTGGCCAAGAAGCCTTGGCTCGATCTCGAGATCGCTGCCCTCGCCAATCTCCTCGTCAGCCAGGGGCGACTCCTCGAAGCGGAGAGCGAAGCCCGACGCGCCCTGCTCGACATCCTAGGCAAACAGGGGCGATACGGGGCGCAGACGGGTCGGATCGTGCGGACGTTCGAGCAGGTCATCTTTGAGCAGGGTCGCTACGCTGAGGCGGAGACACTCGCCCGTGCGGCGATCGACATCTTCGAGAAGACCGGCGCGACGGGAGATTCCCTCTGGCTGGCGTGGGCGCGATCGGATCTGGCCGCCGCGCTTGGCATCCAAGCACGCTGGTCGGATGCCCTCGCCCAGTATGAAGCCATCCGCCGGGGCCTGACCGGCGATCCCCAGACCGCGGAGCGGATCCTCGGGGGCCACGTCGGGTGGGCCACGGCTCTCCTGGCCTCAGGGCAGCCCGACCGCTCGCTCGCGCTGTACGACGTCGCCCTCGAGCGGAGCCGCCGTATCATGGGCGAGCAGCACCGGCGCACCGCGGAGATCCGAGGCCTGCGGGCCCGCGCACATGCGGTGATAGGGGATCGCCCCCGCGCCCTCCGCGAGTTTCGCGAGGCGATGCCCGTCCTTCTCACGCGCTCGTCGGAGACCGACGACGAGAGCACGACGCGTGCGGCCGCCGATCAGCGCCTGACGTTGACGTTGACCTCCTACATGAGCCTGCTGGCCGACATTCAGGGAACGGCGCTCGAGCGGGAGGCGGGGCTCGACGCGGCGGCGGAGGCGTTCCGACTGGCCGATGTGGCTCGGGGACGCGCGGTCCAGCGGGCTCTGGATGCCGGCGCTGCGCGGGCCGCCGCCAAGACCCCCGCGCTCGCCGACCTGGTCCGCCGTGAGCAGGACGCCGCGAAACAGGTCGACGCGCTGCAGGGACTCCTCGCCGAGTCGCTCAGCACGGCCACCGATCAGCAGGTCGCCCGGGTGGTCGCCGACCTCCGAGGGCGCATCGACAGTCTGCGGCGGGCTCGCCAGACGCTGACCGAGCAGGTCGCGCGGGAGTTTCCGGCGTATGCCGAGCTTATCAATCCGCCGCCGGCGACCATCGCCCAGGTGCGCGCAGCTCTCCGGGCCGGGGAATCGCTGCTCGCAACCTACGTGGCCGAGGACCGGACCTTCGTCTGGGCCATTCCCCACACGGGCCCGATCGCGTTCGCGGCCATGCCGCTGGACCAGGCCGACCTCGAGCAGGCGGTGACCGACGTCCGCCGCGCCCTCGACCCTGGCGCCCGGACTCTTGGCGAGATCCCGCCCTTCGAACTGGGGCGAGCGTACGGGCTCTACCGCACGCTGCTCCTGCCCGTCCGCGCGGGCTGGGGCGACGCCCACAGTCTCCTCGTCGTTCCTCACGGCCCACTGGGCCAGCTGCCGTTTGCCGTTCTCCCGACGGCGCCGGTCGCGCTCCGCGCCGAATCCGGCGCCCTCTTCTCGAACTATCGCGCCGTGCCGTGGCTCATCCGCAGCCACGCGGTGACGGTCCTTCCCTCGGTCACCGCCCTTGTGACGCTGCGCGCCCTGCCTCCTGGTGATCCTACCCGCCGGCCGTTCGTGGGGTTCGGTGATCCGTACTTCAGCGCGGAGCAGGCGGCCGAAGTGGCGCAGCGCAGGGAGCCGGCCGACGATGAGCTGACCGCCAGGGGCGGCGTCTCCATCGCGTTACGTGCCTCTCCCCGGACGCGAGAGGCCAACAGCAGCCGGCTCGCGCTCCTGCCGCGACTGCCGGAGACCGCGGACGAGATCCGCAGCATCGCCGTAGCGCTCAACGCCGATCTGACCCGCGACGTCTTCATCGGGGCCCGGGCTAACGAGCACACCGTCAAGACGGTGAACCTGTCGGGGTACCGCGTCATCGTCTTCGCCACGCACGGGCTGGTGCCGGGAGACCTCGACGGGTTGACACAGCCTGCCCTGGCTCTGACCGCGCCGAACGTTGCCCAGGTCGAGGGCGACGGCCTCCTCACCATGGAGAAGATCCTCGGCCTCCGCCTCAACGCTGACTGGGTCGTCCTCTCCGCCTGCAACACCGCCAGCGCCCAGGGGGCTGGGGCCGAGGCCATCTCCGGCCTCGGTCGCGCCTTTTTCTACGCCGGCGCTCGGGCCCTTCTCGTGAGCAACTGGCCCGTCGAAACGACGTCCGCCCGGGCCCTCACCACCGAGCTCTTTCGCCGCCAGCAGGCGGACCCAACGCTGACGCGCGCCAAAGCGCTCCAGGCCACGATGGTCTGGATGATCGACTCCCAGGCCTTCCAGCACCGCCGCACCAAGCAGACGGTCTTCAGTTACGCCCACCCCCTCTTCTGGGCACCGTTCGCGCTGGTCGGCGACGGGGGTGGGAGCACTCCGAGCCAGTCCTGACCATCACGAGCCTCGTGGACAGCGACGACCTCCCTGGATGCGCGGCGGGCCCGTGCCTTGAGCCGGCGCCTCGCCCGAGCATTCCAGATGCCGTCGAAGTCCGGGGGTCGTCTCTGCCGTCCTTTGTGCCGTCCAGATGACGGCTCCGCGCGTCTGGACCGCGCTCGCTCTCGCGAGCATCATCCTCTCTTTCGGGTGCGCCCACGCTCCGCCTGGCGCCTCGCGCGATCCCGAGCTCTGGCGCAATCCCGCGTTACTCCTCGTCGGCCGATGGGATGGTCACATCCCTGGCTGGCAAGGGCCGACCGATTGGACCCTGTACGTGCAATCCGTGGTGAGCACGGGGCGGGACGGTTTCTGGCGCGGGGAAGGGGGTTTCGGCGTCACGCATCGGGGACTGGGCCGGGTGTCGTTGAGCATCACGGCGGTCGACCGTCGCGTCCATCTCGATTTCGGACTCGCCGATGGTACGGTGATCAACCTGTGGCTCGACGGGACGAATGTTCTGGATGGAACCTTCAGTATACCGGGGAGTGTCAAGGTGCAAGGTGGCGGCGATGTCCGCCTCACGCTCTGGAAGGTCGAGGCCCCGTCCACCGCGCTGACCCTCGATCAATTAAAGGCGCTCCCCCAATACGGGGACGCCAAGGCGAGTCTGATCGGGACGTGGCGGGGTAGCGTGGAAGGAATTGCCGACAATCAGCGGATCTTGGTCATCAGGCTGGTCGAAGAGGTCGAGGACCGCATCCGGATCGTGGCCGAATTTGGCAGGCCAGGCCGAGGCCTCGGCCTGGCTCCGATTCAGTTCGTTCGTGCGAAGGCCGGCCTTGGCGTCTTCTTCCTTATAAGGGCTGATGTGCATGTGACGCTCTGGTTGGATTCCAGGAGAGGCGTGCTCGAAGGCACATTCGTGCCGTGGGGCGGCGCGGGTCGCCCTTTCAAGATCAAACTCACGAAGGATCCACCGACCGCAGACCTCCCAGCTCAACCCTGATCCGCACCGTCCGCCGTGGTCAGGCTCTCTTCGATCATCGGCGCGATGGTGAGAGCCGCGCCCGCCGGCCTCCGACCGCGATCAGGCGGACCGCGGATCAGCTCGCCAGGACACCCCCGTCCACGGCAAGGATATGCCCGGTGACCATCGACGCCGCGTCGGAGAGGAGGAACACCGTCGCGCCGACCAGTTCCTCG
>Ga0114129_10005352_pt1 | contig 18113 bp, 24 predicted proteins | sample RhiMetdeltSRZDD1_FD_80071 | JGI IMG/M metagenome (GOLD analysis project Ga0114129, IMG submission 80071) | Populus rhizosphere microbial communities from Tennessee, USA - Rhizosphere MetaG P. deltoides SRZDD1 (version 2) (version 2) | ecosystem: Host-associated > Plants > Roots > Rhizosphere >...
GGCACCAGCACAGGGTTTTCCGTCGTCTGATATCGTCCGTCCACACGCACGATCTCGATGCGCTGCGCGGTCATGGTGGCGCGACAAGCGTCGCTGCTTTAGGCGACCTGAACGACGGCTCACTCGGCCTTCGCATCGGCGCCATGCTCCGATAGCTGCGCGCCAAACCAACGGTGTATCGCAGTCAGCAGACGTCGGTCCTCTGTGACGAACTTGATTTCTGCGCCATCAGGTCGGGCGGCATAGGAAACCGCTACTTGCGACTTGGCGGTCTGAAGGTCCGCCAGGCCAGGCATATCACTTCCGTGAAGCGAGCCCGGATCGGAATAGTCGCCGTTTTGGAATCGCTCCGCCTCGTGCTTCAGATGCTGCTGAATGAGGGGCACCTGCGCCTTGGCCGAAGGGTCTCTTATGACCACCCGTTGGACACCGCCCTTCTCGGTCATGCGAAAGATGTGGATGGTCTTCGACATGTCGAACGGCATGACGGTATGGGCAGAGTTGTGAACGTGCTCCTGCTGTGTCTGTGCCGGCGCGAGAGACATCCAGGAAAAGATGCACACGCCCGCCGCGACCAGCGCAACCTTGATTCTTGGATGGTGATCCATTTCTTCACCTCGCACTCGGCCCTTCTGATGCGGAACCTGTCGTCAGACCTTAGACTCCGCGTGTAGCGGATCGTCCTGTCTAATTCTGGCACGCATGGCACAGCACACCGAAGACAGCTCTTCAGCCACGATGCAGTGGAGCAACTGCGGCCCACTACTGGGTTCGGTCGTGCGTTCGATGTGGTCGCTCGCCGGACCACCGGAACAGGCATCCCTTCCCGGGATTGTTGCGCCGGACGCGCACGTCGAATTTGTCTTCCACCTTGGTGAGCGATGGCTGTCTCAGCGCCTCGGCTATCCCGGCTGGGCCTTGCAGCCTAGTGCCTTCGTATATGCGGCCAGTCGAGGTGGACTGCAGTTCCAGGCGACGGGCCCCGTCTGCCTGGTCGCCTTTCGCGTCAGTCCTATCGTCGCCACGCGGATCCTGGGTCGATCGCTTGCCGATCTGTGGGATGTTCCAGTCGCACTCGATACGCTCATCGGGCCGGAGGCGTCCAACGTCACCGCATCTCTGCAGCGCGGTCCAGATGAGGCACGCTTTGAACTCCTTCGACAATGGATTGCAAAACGGCTGAGTGGCTGGGGCGTAGAGGATTCGAATTCGGAGCGGTTGTTCAACACGCTGCTGTGGCAATCTCATAGTGGCTCCATTGCCCGCGTCAGTCGTACGCTGGGTCCGTCAGAGCGATCCTTGCGTCGCCGAATGGCAATGGGCGCTGGGCTCTCACCAAAGGCTGTGCAGTTGAGCGGACGCATGCTGGGTGCATGCGCGCTGCTACGCGAGAGACACTCGCTCGAGATTACCGAGATCGCGAGTCGCGTGGGCTTCTACGACCACGCTGCGTTTACGCACGCTTTCACCAGGCGTATTGGGCTGACACCCACCCAATTTCGCGCTGCTCCGATTGCATTTTACGAACGCGAGCATCGCCGGCCGTAAGCGCCTCGCGCGGGCATTGGCCGCAATTTACAAGCGCATTGCATAGACTGAGCGTTACCCTTGCGTGAGCCGGTCCAATACAGAGGTATCCAGATCATGCGGTTCGTCGCTGCGTGGCTGTTTTCGCTGCTGATCTCAGGTACCGCAGGCGCGCAATCGAGCGATGGGCTCACCGAGTTTCGCTGGCTGATCGGAGATTGGCGCGGCGTGGGTCAGGGCGATCCGGGCACGTCCGGCAGTGAGCGGCGCAACGACTCCTTCCTCGATGGACGCTACATCCGCGTCACAGGAACCTCCGTCTATCCGCAGCAAGAGAAGAATCCCAAGGGAGAGGTGCACGAGCAGCTCGATCTCTGGAGCTACGATCGCGCTCGCAGCAGCGTTGTCCTGCGAACGTTCGATACATTGGGATTCACATGTACCTACGTGCTGGACAAGAGTGCGAGCTCGGCAGATCGTTGGGTACTCAATGCCGAGAGCCTGGAGAATGTCCCCAAGGGTATGAAGGCGCGCTACATCTACACCCGACCGTCAGAGAATGCGTATCACGAGGTGTTGGAGCTGGATACCGACGGCAAAGGCTTCAAGCCCTATGTCACGAATCGATTCCTGAAGGTTGAGCCGCCTCGTTCATAGCGCACGAGAGTCGTTCATGAGCCGCGTAACTCATTGGGACGGCGTGTACGCAACGAAACCGCCCGAGCGCGTGAGCTGGTTCCAGCCGCACCTCAATCTGTCACTTGAACTGCTCGAGCGAGCTGGTCTAGGGCGAAGCACCCGCATCATCGACATCGGAGCTGGCGCATCAACGCTCATCGACGATCTCCTCGATCGCGACGTGCAAACCGTGCTTGCGCTCGATATCTCGGCCGCGGCACTGCAAGTCACGCGCGATCGTCTGCGTGAGCGCGGCGCCCGAGTGCGCTGGATTGTCAGCGATGTGACACAGCTGAATCTCCCACCGTCCAGCATCGACATGTGGCATGACCGGGCGACGTTGCATTTCCTCACGGATCCTGAGGACACCCATGAGTATGTTCGGGTGGCGTCGCGTGTAGTCGCGCCTGGCGGTCACGTGGTCATCGGTGGTTTTGCAAGTGATGGCCCGGACCAGTGCAGTCTATTGCCAGTAGTGCGGCGTGATCCGGAGGAAGTCGCTGCGCTCTTCGGGAATGAGTTTGCCCTCGGCGAAGCTCGACGCGAAACGCACAGAACGCCCGGCGGTTCACCGCAGAACTTCGCGTACGCACTACTGCGCAAGCGAGCCGAGTGATGGGTGCGCCCCACTTGCAGCGCCGACTGAGCCCCGCGGCATTGACATTACGATGTTTCTCGTAATATCGTACGCGCCATGGAAACGAAGCATGCAGTCGCAGCCTTGGGTGCCCTGGCTCACGAATACCGGCTGCAGATCTATCGCCATCTCGTCGAGCAGGGTCCCGATGGATTGTCAGCTGGCGCAATCGGCGAGACGGTCGGCCTGGCTCCGTCGTCACTCACGTTCCATCTGCAGAACCTGCACCGTGCCGGCCTGATCGTGCAGCGGCGCGAAAGTCGCAGCCTGATCTACAGCGTCGATTTCGACGCCATGAACGGCCTGGTTGGCTATCTCACCGAAAATTGCTGCGCTCGCAGTGGCGAGTCCTGTGCGACTGCATGCAAGCCTGCTGCGACGTCGAAGACCGGCAAGCGCAAGAAGGTCGCTTAGTCATGCAAACTGCTATTCAACAGGCGCCTCGTCGCGCCGACGTCATCGGTCTCCTAGAGAGTGCATCGCTTCCGACGTCCGATCTTGCCGATGGCGACATGACCGACTTCTTCTATGCCGGGCCATCAAGTGCACCTATCGGCATCGTCGGCCTTCAGTTCTACGGCTCCGACGCCCTCCTCCGCTCGTTGGTTGTGAGCGCGTCCCATCGCGCGCAGGGACTAGGACAAGAACTCGTCGAGCATGCCGAGCAACACGCCCGCAGGCGCGGGGTGGCCACCGTCTACTTGCTGACGACGACAGCCGAACGCTTCTTCCGTTCTCGCGGCTACGTCGTGACGCCGCGCGACAGCGCGCCGCCCGCAATTCAATCCACGCCTGAGTTTGCAAGCTTGTGTCCCGCGAGCTCGGCATTCCTGTCCAAACGTCTTTGATCGAGGAATTTGTCATGAAGCGATTGCATGTGCACGTCAGCGTCGATGACCTGGCCAAGTCGATTCAGTTCTACAGCACCTTGTTCGCCGCGGAGCCCACCGTGACAAAGGACGACTATGCGAAATGGATGCTCGAGGATCCGCGCGTGAACTTCGCCATCAGCAAGCGCGGCAATGAAACCGGCATCCGGCACCTAGGCATTCAAGTCGAGGACCGAGCCGAGTTGAGCGACGTCTATTCACGCCTCCAGCGCGCCGAGGCGCCAATCCTCGAAGAGGGAGCGACGACCTGCTGCTACGCCAAGAGCGAGAAGAGTTGGATTGCAGATCCTCAAGGTATCCAGTGGGAGACGTTCCTCACGACCGGCGAAAGCACCACGTATGGCGCAGCGCCGGTCAGACTGAACAAGGGCAAGCCTTGCTGCGAGCCAACCAACGCGGCGTGAGCATGCAAGGGCGGCCGCACAACGTGCTCTTCCTGTGCACGGGCAACTCCGCGCGCAGCATCCTGGCCGAAGCCCTTCTGAATCACTGGGGCAAGGGCAGGTTCCGCGCCTTTAGTGCGGGAAGCTCGCCGAAAGGTGAGGTTCACCCGCTCGCGCTCGAGCTCTTGCAGTGGACGAAGTTGCCGACAGAAGGTTTGCGTAGCAAGAGCTGGGATGAGTTCGCTGTCCCGGGTGCGACGCCGATCGATTTCGTCATCACTGTCTGCGACAACGCCGCCGGCGAGGCCTGCCCGGTGTGGCCCGGCAAGCCTATGACTGCACACTGGGGTATTGCGGATCCGGCCGCGGTCGAAGGCGCTGCAGAAAAAGGTGCAGCCTTTCGCAAGGCGCTCGCCGAGTTGGAAGCGCGGATCAAGTTGTTCGTGAACATCCCGATCGAGTCGCTGGATCGTCTCGCACTCCACCAGGCCGTGCGCGGCATCGGGCAGATGGATAGACGTTAGGCGCTCACATGCGTCGAGCCGTCGTCGCGGAGGGACTTGGCTCGATGCTGCTTGCGGCGGCCGTGATCGGCTCCGGGATCATGGCGCAACGGCTGACCGACGATAGCGCTGTTGTCCTCCTCGCAAACACCTTCGCGACCGTGGCAGCGCTGGCCGTACTGATTGCGGTACTCGCGCCCATCAGCGGTGCGCACTTCAACCCGGCCGTAAGTCTTGTCTCGTACCTGCGCGGCCAGCTCACTCTCGGAACGGCCGCGACGTACGTTGCCGCACAAACAGTGGGATGCTGCCTCGGCGCAGTGTTGGCACACGCGATGTTCGAGCTCCCGCTTCTTCAGGCGGCGACGCATGCTAGAGCCGGGTTCGGACAGTTCCTTGCGGAGATGGTCGCCACATCTGGTGTGATCGCGGTTGTGTCCGCCAGTACTACGCCGGGTCAGGCCGCATGGCGCGTGCCGGCGTGGATCGGTGCGGCCTACTGGTTCACTGCCTCGACATCCTTTGCGAATCCTGCCATCACGCTCGCTCGCGCCTTCTCCGATACTTTCGCAGGAATTAGGGCAGCAGATATGCCAGCGTTCATGGCGGCGCAGGTACTGGGAGCGCTGATCGGTCTCGCGCTTACGCGATGGCTGTTTGGCTCTGCAACGCTCAACCGTGGAGAAGCGAAGGCCGCACCGGAGTGAGAGATCAGGCGGCTTCTCTCGAACCAGCTCGCGTGTGCCGTCGCGTGGCCAGCGAGTAGAACACCAACCCACTCGCTGACACGATCGCGAGCAGTGCCAGGCCGGATCGTAACGAGAACCCCGCACTCAAGCCGGCGGCAAACAGAGCGGGAGCGAAGGCTTTGGCAAAGAAGCTGGGGCGCGCGAGAGCACCGAGCAGAGCTCCTTGTTGTTGGGGGCCGAACAGCTCCGCCGGCACTGTTCCGCGGGCAATCGTCAGGATGCCATTTGAAGCGCCATAGCACATCGCGAACAGCAGACCGAAACCAATGACGCCCGGAATGAGGTTGAGGAGCACCATCCCGAGCAGCGCCAGCACGCAGGCGGCGTACCCTACGCCGATTGCGGAGATCCGACCCGCGAAGAACCATTCGACGATTCGCGCGAGCACTTGCATTGGACCTATCAGCGCTCCGATCCAGACCGCTTGCTCAACACTGAAGCCGCGCGTACCAAGCGCCGGGATCATGTACGCCGAAAGTGCACTGAAGACGAATGTAGCTGCGGCAAAAGTCGCCGCCAGCCAGGCGAAGCGCCCATCGCTGGAGTACGAGCCAGAAGACGGCAACGCAATCGTGGTCGACGCGGATGCCTCACGGACCGGCGGTAACGCGAGCCAGTGAATGGGCATGCATATCAACAGATGAAGCGCAGCAAAGCTCAGCAGCGTCGCGCGCCATCCCCATCCCTCGGCCAGCGCATGCGACAAGGGCCAGAAAACTGTGCTCGCAAAACCGCCGAACAGGGTCAGGCCGGTCACTGAGCGGCGGTACCGATCAGGCGCGATCTGATACAGGCTCGCAAACGCCGGATCGTACAGACATGCTGCCATGGCCACGCCGGCGAGCATCCAGCCCGCGGTGAACACGACCGGCTCGCGTGCCGCCGCGACCACCACGAGTGCGAGCGCGGCAAGCAGCGAGCCCAGTGCCATCACATTGCGGCCACCGGCTTTATCGATGCGCCGGCCGACAACGGGAGCGGTTACTCCAGACAGCAGTTGCCCGAGCGTGAAGGCGCCGAAGATCAGCAGATCATTGAATCCCAGCTCTTGCCTGATCGGCGCAGCAAGTACTGTCAACGTGTAATAGAGCGAGCCCCAGCTGATGATCTGGGCGATGCCGAGCAGGGAAACCGTTCTCCAAAGTGGCGTGTTCGGGGGCACGCTATGCAAGCCGCAGTGACATGAAGACGCTATTCCCGTTCTCGCGATAGGTCCCGAAAGGCCCGCAGACCGCAAAGCCGGCGCTGCGGTACAAGGTTTGGGCTGGCAAGAAGGCAGGATGACAGCCTGTTTCCAGGTACAGGGCGTGATACCCGCGGGAGCGAGCGACATCGATGATGTGATTCAGGAGTGCACGACCTGCACCGGTCTTGCGCAGCGATGTCGGAGTGCGCATGGATTTGATCTCACCCTCCGTTGCGGAGATCTCCTTGAGGGCCGCACAGCCCAACAGCGACTCACCGTTCCAAGCTGTCCAGAAAGTAACGCCAGGTGCTTTCAGCTTGCTTGCATCGAAGGCAAAGACCTTCTCGGGCGGCGACAGCTCGTACATGTTGCGCAGGTGCTCTTCAAGGAGGCGCAGAACCGCGACGCGAGAAAGATCATCAAGCTCGATGCGCAGCATGCAGAACCTGTGGAGCGGCCGAACGTGAACAGTCGCCGCTCAATAGTACGGTACGCGCATGGGACGCGCATGATCGGCCTGCGGAGCAAGTTCGGTCGTGCCAGCCCGCACCGCCGGGGAGCAACCGGAACCCGCCGGGGTCAAACCTCGTTTTCCTCTAGTTGAAAGGAGACCGACGATGGCCAAGAACGTAATTTGCCTTTGGTATGACCGCTCCGCTGAAGAGGCCGCCAGGTTCTACGCCAAGACGTTTCCGAACAGCGCCGTGACAGCAGTCCATCAAGCCCCCGGCGATTTTCCAGATGGCAAGCAGGGTCAGGTGCTCACGGTCGAGTTCACGGTGCTGGGCGTGCCCTGCGTCGGGCTGAATGGCGGCCCTACTTTCAAGCACAGCGAAGCTTTCTCGTTTCAGGTCGTCACCGAGGACCAGGCCGAGACCGATCGCTACTGGAATGCGATCGTCGGCAATGGCGGCGCCGAGAGCCAATGCGGATGGTGCAAAGACAAGTGGGGCCTGTCGTGGCAGATCACGCCACGTGTGCTGATCGAAGCCACGACCGACTCCGATCGTGCGGCCGCGAAGCGCGCGTTCGACGCGATGATGAAGATGAAGAAGATCGACATCGCCACGATCGAAGCCGCTCGACGCGGAGCGACCCGCGGCTAGCGTTACTTCACGCTCTCATACACGGCATCGCGCAGGTCTGTGGTGAACTTGCCCCACAGGCCTTCGGGTGCCGTGTTCGTGAACGCAACGACAGTCAGCTTCCGCGCGGGATCCACGTCCCACGTGTGACCGTACACACCACCCCATTGCCAGGTCCCTGCCGATTGCGGGCTGTGTGCCGCTACCGGATCGACGACGACGGCACCGCCAAAGCCGAATCCCATGCCCGGCCCCGGTCCGGTGACCGAGCCAAGCTGATTGCGCATCATGCTCGCGGCGGTCGCCGCTTTCAGGATCGGCTTGCCGCCCGTGCGGATGGCTTCGAGAAGACGCATGACGTCGGGAGCCGTGCCGACCATTCCGGCACCGCCTGAGGGAAACGCTTTCGGATCCAGTGCACGTGACGGCGAATACGTCATGCGAGCGCCCTCGCCGTACGGCATGACATATGGGTCGCTCATCGGCGCAGGTTCGGGCTTTGCGTCGTGATAGGGCACAGCGAGTCGCGCCGGATCTTTCGCCCAGAACGCCGTATCGCGCATGCCGAGCGGCTGCGTGATGAGCTCAGCGACGACCTGCGGCAGCGCCTTGCCGGCCGCCTTCTCAATCACAGCGCCGAGCACATCGATGGACACCGAGTAGCGCCATGCTTGGCCCGGGGGATTGAAGAGCGGCACCGTCGCGAGGCGTCGCACGTTCTCGTCGAGGCTGATGCGCAACTCGTCGAATCCATCCGAGATGCCGGCCTGGTAATACGGCGAGCCGGGTTTCTCCGCGAACTTGTAGCCGAGCCCGGAGGTGTGAGTCAGGAGCTGCCGCACTGTGATCGTGGGCGCAGCGCCGCTCGCGAGCTTCGGGCGGAAGTCCGGCAGCCACTTCGTCACGGGATCGTCCAGCGAGAGCTTCCCCTGATCGACCAACGCGAGCGCGGCAGCCGACACAATCGGCTTGGAGACCGACGAGAGCCGGAACACGCTGTCGACCTGCATCGGACGTTTGGACTCGCGATCCGCGAAGCCCGCCGCGCGCTGATAGACGAGCTTGCCGTCGAGGCTGACGAGCACGACCGTCCCGACGATGCGCTTCTCCGCGATCGCTTGCTCGATGACCGAGTCGATGCGCGAACGCTCGGCGGGGAGCGTCAGTGTCGGGGTGAGGAATGCGAGCGCGATGGCGCAGAGAGCGAGTCTTCTCATTAGTATCTCCAGGCTGGCGCGCAATGATTGCCCGGGCAGCGCCGGGACGCTACCACTGTCCGTGCTCACTAGGGGATCTGCCTAAGGCCCCGGTCCAGTTCGCTGCGCGGGGCGCGGTAGGCATTCTGGCCTCGGACCGCGCCCCGTGTCGCAATGTCGCGGGCACCCCTCCCGGTAGTGACGTGCGCTCGTGGCTCGGGGTGCGGTTCACTCCTCTTTAGAATCAGCAGCCCGCCGTCAGTCGTAGCGCTGCCGCTGCATCCACGAGCCGAAGCCCGAGTCGATAAACCGTTTGCCTGCCGCGACGTGCGGCGCTGGAGTTCGTGCACGCAAGAAGTGCACGGTGCGCCGGCACCGCTCGGTCTTGACTGCAGCGGTCGCCATCAGTTATATAACCACTCAGTTACGCAACTGATAGGTTATTCAATGGCGATGACGGACCGGCTCGATGCAACCTTCGCGGCGCTCGCCGACCCGACGCGGCGCGCGATCCTTGCCCGCCTCGCCTCCGGCGAAGCCTCGGTGCTGGAGCTGGCAGAGCCGTTCGACATGACGCAGCCGGCGATCTCGAAGCATCTCAAGGTGCTCGAGCGCGCCGGGCTGATCTCGCGCGGCCGCGACGCGCAGCGCCGGCCGTGTCGCCTCGAGGCGCGGCCGCTCGCCGAGGCGAACGACTGGCTGGAGAGCTACCGGCAGCTCTGGGAAACGAGCTTCCGGAAACTGGACGCGGTGTTGCAGGACCTGAAGAGCTCGTCCCGCAAGCGCCCCGCAAGCAAACGCAAACCGAGGAGACTGCAATGAGCAGCGACGAGGTGAAAATCTCCACGCCGACAGATCGCGAGGTCGTGGTCACGCGCGCGTTCGATGCGCCGCGCACCCTGGTCTTCGATGCCTACACGCAGCCTGAGCTGCTCAAGCGGTGGTACGGCGCACCCGGTCGCTCCCTCGTCGTCTGCGAGGTCGACCTGCGTGTCGGCGGCGCCTACCACTTTCTCTGGCGCGGCGAAGGCAGGAAGGACGTCGGCATGCGCGGCGTGCATCGCGAGGTCGTGCGCCCCGAGCGCCTGGTGCGAACCGAGCGATGGGAGGACTGGGACGCGGGCGAGATTATCGAAACGGTCACATTCACGGAGCGCGACGGTCAGACCGTGCTGACGTCGACCGGGCTGTATCCGTCTCGCGATGTGCGTGATGCCGTGTTGAAGGCCGGCCTGGAAAGCGGCACGCGCGAAACTTTCTCTCGTCTGGCCGATGAGCTTCGCAAGCTGCGGCAGTCGAAAGACGCAGGAACTATCCGCGACCGTACCAGGTGCTGACCAACCTGCTTGCCAATGCCGCAAAGTAGGACGACGAGATCATCGTCGCCATCAAGGACACCGCATGCCGAAAGAGTGGCGCTCCCCGCGCGATCGGTCGAGAATGAGCCCCCTGAAGACACGACCTGACGACGCCGAGGCGGTTGGGGGGTTACGTGAACATCAAGCAGCTTCAGCAAGGGCTCGATTACTGCGGCCGGGTCGAGGCGGTGCGCCAGACCTATCATGTGTTCCAGGCCAAGAGCGCGTACCTGGTCCTGTCGTTCGCGCGGGCCAGGGATCGCAAGGGTTCCGGATATTTCAACCTGATCGACGCGGCCGCGGTCGAGTACGTGCAGGAGCGCATGGGCGGCCACAGCGGCGTCACTGCAAAGGACGTTGTGCAGGCTGGCCGGCGCACGAAGCACATCACCGGCCGGTTGCAGGCACTGAACATCCTGTACGTGATGGTTGCGCTGGAGCAGGCGTCGATTCAGAAAGCCGGCGAACACCGGCAGTTGTTCTTCTCGGTACGCAAGGCGCGACGCGCTGCCGCCTAGTGCGCCTTGCCGGGTTCTCGTCCGGAGAGCCGGGCGTACAGCGTGCGGACTCTGTCGCCTGCGGCTGTCTGGCAGACGAACGGCAACAGGCCGTGCACGAGCGCGGCGAGGGTTCCGACCGCCATCGTCGCGGCGAAGCTCCACGCGAAGCGCAGGTGCTCGAAGTATCCCTGGCCGGCGCTGCGCGGGTGCGCCAGGAACAGACGATCGATCAATCCGGCGGCCATGACTGGAGGTGCCCCGTGTTCAAGAAGGTTGCGTTCACAATGTACCCGATCACGGACGTCGCCCGTGCGCGGAAGTTCTACGAGGAAACCTTCGGCCTGAAGCGCGGCTCGATGGGCAACCAGGGCAATCAGTACTGGATCGAATACGACCTGCCGGGCGGCGGCTGCCTCGCGTTGACGAACTTCATCCCGGACAAGCCGAGCGATGCCGCCGGCGGCACGATTGCGCTGGAAGTCGAGGACCTCGAGAAACTGATGGCGGACCTCAAGGCGAAGGGCGTGACGTTCAAGGGCGACGTCATCCACAGTCCGGTGTGCCGGATGGCCGTATGCTTGGACTCCGAAGGGAACTCGATCCTGCTGCATCAGTTGAAGCCCAAGGGGGCGTGAATGAAACGAGCTTTCGCCGTCGTTGGAATGCTGGTCGCGGTTTCTGCCGCCGGTGCGCCTGCCGTCGAAGACAGTGCGCTCAAGGCGGCCTTGGCGAAAGGGACGGTCAAAGTCATCAGCTTCGAGAGGCATCTGGGCCCGCCCGAGGTGCCCGACGGCGCCTTCGCCCGTGCCTGCCGCAACTGGAATCTCACGAAGGAGCAGGTGTTGAGCTTCTACAAGGAAGCGACTGCGATCAGTCCCGACGACCTGCGCTCGTCCTACTCGGTCCTGCCCTGCCAGTACGCCGGCTCGCTCTCCATCGACGGCGTGTCGTATCAGTTCGCGATCAACATCGGCCGCTTCGGCTTCATCCGCGGCGCGACGCCCGACAAGGTCTCGCTGTTCGGATGCGAGGACGCCTGCAAGAACCTGTTCCTGATCGACGCCTCGGGTACCTGATCGCGCTCAGCGACGACGCGTGTATTCGTACTCGACTGCGAGCCATCGCTGGCCTTTGCCGTCGGCCTGTACCCAGTACTGGCGCACGAACTCGTGGTTAGCGCTGTCCCGCGTGATCTCCAGGTTCGAGCGGATCATGCGGCCCGCCACTTCGCCGCCGAGCCCGACGAAGGCGAGGCTCTCGAACTCCATCGTCAGCTTGCCGTCCGACTCGTTCGCAAAGCTGTACGCCGGCATGATGCCGACCGGAAAGCGCGTGTCCATCGAAACGTACTGCCAGCGACCTTCGACGCGGCTGTAGTACTGGTACGCGAGGCGGCGGAAATCCGGCATCTTCGCGCCCGCGTCCGGGTGCATGACTTCTTCCAGGTACAGACCGACCATCTTGCGCTCGGCCACGAGCTGCTCGGTGATCATCGGCTGCGCATCCGGCGTCGGACGAAACGTCGCCTTCACGGTCCATGTTCCCGCGCGCTGCCTGAGTTGCTGCTCCTGCGGCCCAGGCTGCTGCATGCGTTGAGCAGCGCTTGGAGCAGTCGGTTTGCTATCGGTGGCTGCGGCAGACGAAAGACTCACGAGCAAGGCAGAAGCGAGTGCGAGCCACCGGTGCATTACGTGTCTCCTTAGCGATTGACGAGCTCCATCAAGGAGTCCGGATAGCGCGCGCCGGCAATAGCATCGGGCGAGAGCAGTTCGTCGATCGCGCGGATCTCGTCATCCGACAACGTGATGCGCGTCGCTGCAACGTTCTCCTCGAGTCGTGCGCGGCGTTTCGTGCCAGGGATGGGCAGGATGTGCTCGCCCCGGCTCAGCACCCACGCTAGCGCGAGCTGCGCCGGCGTGCAGCCTCGCCGGTTGGCCAGTTGCGTAACTGCGTCGACCAGTTGCGTATTGCGCGCGAGGTTCTCGCCCTGGAATCTCGGCAGGCGACGGCGCATATCGTCGCTCGCCAGTGTTTCAGCAGATCGCACGGTGCCCGTCAGAAAACCTCGGCCGAGTGGACTGAACGCGACGAACGTGACGCCGAGTTCCTTGCACGTCGCAAGGGTGCCGTTCTCTTCGGGATCGCGCGTCCACATGGAGTACTCGCTCTGCAGCGCCGAGATCGGATGCACTGCATGCGCACGCCGCAGCGTGTCGGCACTCACCTCGGAAAGCCCGAGATACCGCACCTTGCCGGCGCGGACGCATTCCGCCATCGCGCCGACAGTTTCTTCGATCGGCACCTGTGGATCCGCGCGATGCAGGTACCACAGGTCGATCGTGTCGACGCCGAGGCGGCGCAGGCTCGCGTCGCACGAGGCGCGTGCGTACTCCGGGCGGCCATCGATACGACGGGCTTTGGCTTTTTCACGATCGGTCACGAAGCCGAACTTCGTCGCGAGTACTGCTTGCGAGCGCCGCCCCTGCAGTGCGCGACCGACCAGCTCCTCGTTGATGTACGGGCCGTAGACGTCGGCGGTGTCCAGCAGGTTGACGCCGAGATCGAGCGCGCGATGGATCGTCGCGATCGACTCGCGCTCGTCACGCTCGGCGCGCTCGCCGTAGCCTTCGCTCATGCCCATGCAGCCCAGACCGATGGGGAACAGTTGCGGACCGTCGCGACCGAGTTTGCGATTCATGACTGTTGCTCCAATTCTACGAGTGAGGTCGCTGAGGTGCCTGGTCCGGCTGCCACTCTCGCGGGGCAACGCCGAACTCGGATTTGAACCAGCGGGTGAAGGATGTCTGCGTCGAATAGCCGAGCAGCTCGGCGACATGCCCGAGCGAGTGTTGGCCGCTTTGCACGTAGCGGACGGCCAGTTCGCGGCGCACCGCGTTGATCATCTGAGAGAACGTGGCGCCGTCGTCTTCGAGCTGCCGCTGCAACGTGCGCACATTCACGCCCAGCTTCTGGGCGACCTGCTCCACGGTTGCCCTGCCCATCGGCAGCAGCACGTAGATCGCCTCGCGAACTTCCATGCTCGTCGAGCGGTCCTGTGCCTTGGGCAGCGACTGCAGGAGCTGCTCCGCATAGCGCGCGAGCGCCGGATTGGCTGCGGAGCTCGGATAGTCCAGGTCCTTGGCGGCGCACACGAAGGCGTTGTACTCGCTGCCGAATGCGAGCTTGCACTTGAAAATGCGTCGATGCAGGTGGAGATCCGGCGGCGCCTCGTGATTGAACATCACGCGATGCGGCTTCCAGTGAGTGCCCAACAGTGCGCCCGCGGCGCGCGCCAGCACTCCGAGAGCAAGCTCGGTCGCCTGTCGTGAGTGCGTGGTCACGTCCGTCACCACTTCCTCGCGGATGATCACGTTCGCGCCGGCATCTTCCATCTGCAGCGCGAGCGCTTCGTTCATGAGATGACGATAACTGATCATCGCGTGGAGCACTTCGCGCAGCGTGCGCTTGTGCGTGAGCAGCAGACTCACTGCGCCCAGGTCGGTGAGCTGGCGCGTCTCCGCCATCCGCAAGCCGAACGTGAGGCATTGCGAGGCACGCGCGGACTCTTCCAACAACGTCACGACGGCACCGGCCGGAATCCGGTTGTCGGGGTCCGCGAGCATCGCGCGGTCCAGACCGACCTGCGCGAGCATCTGGACTGGGTTCAACGCGAGCTGCTGCGCGATTTCGAAGTAGTTCGTCAACGCTGCAGCGCGAACCATGCGTTTCATCGGGTGTGCCTCGAGCGGCGGGCTTCACTCTAGTCCGGCTGTCATGAAATGAAAAGTTTGTGTCGCTCCGTGCAAAACGGCGCGACCGCGCTCGCCCCAATCATCCACAGCTGGCGGATTTTGTTCATTCCCCAGGGGGCTCATTGACCATGAAGACTTCGCACAAGGTGCTGACACTCGCGCTCGCGGCAGCGGCCAGTCTGCAGGACGTCCATGCACAGACCACGGAGATCGTCCTCGAAGAGATCCAGGTGATGGCCCGCAAGCAGACCGAGTCGATGCAGGAAGTGCCGGTGGCCATCGCCGCCGTGACCGCCGAGCAGATGAGCGCTGCGGGAATCCGCGACGTCGGGGATCTCACGGTCCTGGTGCCCTCGCTGGTCGTAACCTCCAATTCGAATCCATTCAACACCAGCTATCGCATCCGCCGCATCGGCAACGAAGGCAATATCCCGGACTTCGAGCCGGATACCGGCCTGTTCGTCGATGGCGCGTATCGCTCGCGCTCCGGCCTGGGGCTGGGAGATCTCGCCGACATCGAGCAGATCGAAGTGCTGCGCGGGCCGCAGTCGACGCTTTATGGACGCAACGTCACGGCCGGCGCCATCAGCGTGATGACAGCCAGGCCCAGCCAGATCTTCGGCATGCAGGGCGAGCTCACCGCTGGCAACGACGCGCTCACGGGATTTCGCGGCTTCGTGACGGGTGGCCTGACGGACAGCCTGAGCGCACGGCTGAGCGTGACCGGCACGCGTCGCGACCCCATCGCGGACAATCTCATCGGCGAGGACAGCGATGACCTGAATCAATACTCCGTGCGCGCGCAGCTGCTGTTCGAGCCGACGGACGCGCTGAGCGTCCGGGTGATCGGCTCGCACACGGATCGGGACATGAAGCCGCTGCTGGCCGACATGTTCTACGGACCTGGTGTGCGTGCGCTCGTGAACGCGGTCGTTGCCAATCCCGCGGCGCTCGGCGCTGCGGACGGTCCGGCGCTCGCCAACGGCATCATCAACAGCGATGCGCAGCCGATCCTCAACAACGATCCGCTCGATCGTCAGGTCCAGGCGCTCGCGCCGCTCGGCTTCGTCCAGCGCAGCGACGAGGGCATCGTGTCGATGCAGTACGACCTGGGTGCCGTCACGCTGACCTCAATCACCAGCTACGACCGATACGAGATCGCGCAGAGCTGGAACGATGCGGGCCAGACGGGTCTCGACCTCGTCAGCTATCGTGATTTCCAGACCGGCGACACGCTCAGCCAGGAACTGCGCCTGAGCTCGCAGGCCAGCGACCGCGTGCGCTGGCTGGGCGGCCTCTACTTCTACGACAACAGCTTCGAGCGCGGTGACGAGGATCGTCACGAGTTCGTGCTCGGCCAGGCGATCGACGAGCTTGGCGTCGCCGCCGGCCTGGCTTCGCCTGCGCTGCCCGACGTTCCGGTGTTCGGCCTGCCGGGCGATACCGGCGATTTCCACGAGATCTCCGACAGCCGCAGCTACGGCGCCTTCGCGCAGAGCACCTGGGATGCAACGGAGCGCCTGGCGCTGACGCTGGGCGTGCGCTACACGCTGGAAGAAAAAGAAGTGTCGCTGGTCAACACGCCTTTCACTACGGCGCCGGGCCCGCTCGCGGCCCTGTCGTTGCCGGTGAGAACGCTCACGCCCGCCGCCTCTTCGTTCGCACTCGACGACAGTTGGGATGCGGTCACCGGTACGTTCAGCACGGTGTATAGCTTCACTCCCGACGTGATGATGTACGCGTCCGCAGCGACGGGCTTCAAAGGCGGTGGCTACAACGGCGGCTTCGGCAACACCCCGCTCGCCAAGCGGCCGTTCGATTCCGAGGAAGTCACCAGCTACGAGCTCGGCATCAAGAGCGACATCGGCGAGCGCGTGCGTCTGAATGCGACGGCATTCCTGAGCGACTACCAGGATTTCCAGTCTGCTTCGTTCGTCGGTCTGCAATTCCTGGTCAACAACGCCGAGAAGGTGCGCGTGCAGGGCCTGGAAGCGGATCTCACGGCCCGGTTGAGCGAAGGCTTCACGCTGGATCTCTCTGCGACCTACGCCGAAGCGACTTACGAGCGCTACACGCAAGGCTCGTGCTACACGGGCCGCACGCCCGACGACCCGATCACCGGCGGGTGCGATCTCAGCGGTCAGGCCCTGCCCTTCGCGCCCAAGCTGACGGCGACCGCCGGACTGCAGTGGGAGCATTCGTTCAACGCCGGCAGCCTGTTCTCGCGGCTGGATGGCAGCTGGGTCGGCGAGCAGAACGTGACCTCCGAGCTCGACCCCAATCACGGCAAGCAGGATGCCTACGGGCTGCTGAACTTCCGGCTCGGCTGGAGCCGCGACAAGTGGGAGGTCTTCGGCTGGGTGCGCAATCTCACCGACGAGACCTACATCACGCAGACGGCGCAGTCGAACCTGTTCGCGTCGCTCCAGGACGGCACGTACCAGAATTATCTGGGAGCGCAGCGCGCCTACGGGATCACGTTGCTCGCGAGATACTGATGGCGAAGGCAGTTCGCTTCCACCAAACGGGCGGCCCGGAGGTTTTGCGCTATGAAGAAGTCGAGGTCGGAGATCCGGGTCCCGGGCAGGTGCGCCTGCGCCACGTCGCAATCGGGCTCAACTATGCCGACATCTACTTTCGCAGCGGCACCTATCCTGTGCCGTTGCCGAGCGGCCTGGGAGTGGAGGCTTCAGGCTACGTCACTGGCGTCGGTCCCGGCGTTAAGAACGTTGCACTAGGCGATCGCGTCAGCTACACGGGCTTTCTCAACACGCTCGGTGCCTACAGCACCGAGCGGCTGATTCCGGCCGCACCGTTGATCAAGCTTCCGGACGCGATCGCGTTCGAGACTGCCGCCGCGATGACGATGCGAGGCCTCACTGCCGCGTACCTCCTGCGCCGCATCCACCCGTTCAAGCCGGGCGACACCATCCTGCTGCATGCCGCGGCAGGCGGTGTGGGATTGATCGTCGCGCAGTGGGCCAAGCTGATGAACCTCACTGTCATCGGCACGGTTTCGACCGAAGCCAAGGGCGAATTCGCGCGCGCGCGTGGCTGCGACCACACAATAAACTACAGCGAAGAGGAAGTGGCTGCGCGCGTGCGCGAGCTGACAGATGGTCGCGGTGTCGACGTGGTGTTCGACAGCGTCGGCCGAAGCACATTCATGGCTTCGCTCGACTCGCTGAAGCGCCGCGGGCTCATGGTGTGCGTCGGTACGTCCTCGGGCGCGATCCCGCCGTTCGATCCGCAGCTGCTCGCCATGAAGGGCTCGCTGTTCCTGACGCGACCGGCGCTGGCGGATTACATCGCGGATCCGATCGAGAAGGCGGTGCTGGCTCAAGAGCTGTTCGATCTCGTCGGCCACGGACGCATCAAGATCGACATCAATCAGCACTACGCGCTCGAGGATGCCGTCGCTGCGCACGGCGATCTGCAATCGCGTAAGACGATCGGCTCGTCGATCTTCATTCTCTGACGCGCGTCATGCAGCTCTCCTACCCCACTGTGGCGGACGGGTGCGCCGAGTCCGAGCGTGCCGGTGCGGGCAATTACGCGTGGCTGGTGTTTGCGCTGACCTTCGGCTTGCTGCTCTCGGACTACATGTCGCGGCAGGTGCTGAACGCCGTATTCCCGCTGCTCAAGGCAGAATGGGGTCTCTCCGACACC
>Ga0114129_10005354_pt1 | contig 18110 bp, 14 predicted proteins | sample RhiMetdeltSRZDD1_FD_80071 | JGI IMG/M metagenome (GOLD analysis project Ga0114129, IMG submission 80071) | Populus rhizosphere microbial communities from Tennessee, USA - Rhizosphere MetaG P. deltoides SRZDD1 (version 2) (version 2) | ecosystem: Host-associated > Plants > Roots > Rhizosphere >...
CCGAGGGCGTCGTGCCACATCGAGCCGGCGCTCGCGCCGACGTCGACTGCGGCCGACGGGAATGCGCGGGCGGCAATCGCGCGCGCGAGCACCGCGCGGGCCGCATCGATCGGCGTCGTCATGCTGTCGCGGGGCGACCCGCGGGCTCGTCAGGCCGGGGTGCGCGCGACCACGCGCTCACGGCCATCCCGACCGCGACGCAGATGACCGTCCCGGTGACGACGTACCACGTCCATGCGAGCGGCGTGAACATCTTGACCGCGACCATCGCGGCCAGCGACGCGCCGATGCCGGCCATCACGCCGGTTTCCGTCGCGGATCGCGTGAGCACGCCCATGAGAAACGCGCCCAGCATCGGACCGTACACGATGGACGCGATCGTCAGTCCCGCCGTGAAGACCGACCCCCAGCCGCGCGCCAGGACGGCGATCGCGATCAGCACGAGGCCCCACGCCGCCGTGAGCCAGCGCGACAGGCGCAGCAGCCGCGCGTCGGTCGCCCGGCGTCCCGCCAGCGGCTGATAGAAATCGAGGACGGTCGACGAAGCCAGCGAGTTCAGCGATCCGCTGAGATTCGACATCGCGGCGGCGAAGATCGCGGCGATGACGAGCCCGGCGATACCGTGCGGCAGGCTCCGCACGATGAAGGCGGGGAAGATCTCGTCATTCGATGCAATCGTCGGCAGCGGATTGACCGAGTAGTACGCGTGGAGCATCAGCCCGATCGTCAGAAACAGCGCGAACTGCGCGAGGACGACGAACCCGCTGAAGACGAGCGCGATCTGGCTTTCGCGCAGGTTCCGGCAGGTCAGCAGTCGCTGCACGAGCAGCTGGTCGGTCCCGTGCGAGGCCATCGTCAGAAACGTGCCGCCGATCAGGCCGGCGAAGAACGTGAACGGCAGGCGGGGATCGATCGACCACGAGATCAACTGCAGCTTGCCCGAGCGAGCCGCATCCTCGACGATCGCCGGCCAGCCGCCGGGCACCAGGTGCACGAGCATGTAGGCCGCGAGCAGCGACCCGCCGATGTAGATCACGAGCTGAATCAAATCGGTCCAGATCACGGCGGCAATGCCGCCTTCGAACGTGTAGATCAGCGTCAGCACGCCGACGAGAGCAATCGACCACAGCCAGAGGTTCGGCAGATTGGGCACGCTGGTCGCGAGGACGGCCGCGAGCACGAGCGAGGCGGCGAAGACACGGACGCCTTCCGCCAGCGCGCGCATGACGAGAAAGAGCGACGCCGCGAAATGCTTCGCGCGCGGGCCGAACCGGCGGTTGAGCAGCTCGTACGCCGTCAACATCTCGCCCTGGAAATACGCTGGAATGAACACGGCGGCGATGATGAAGCGCGCGACGATGTAGCCGAGCACGACCTGCAGATACGTCAGGCTGCCGCCCTGTTCCGGCCGCGCGTACATCGTAAAGGCGAGCGCCGGCACGCCGATGAGCGTCAGCGTGCTCGTCTCGGTCGCCACGATGGAGAGGCTGATGACGAGCCACGAGGTCTGGCGCGTTCCGACGAAGTAATCGCGCACCGAGCGATGCGACTTGCGAAAGCGGCTGCCGAACGCGGTGATGCCGACGAGGTAAATCGCCACCACCGCGTAATCGAGCGCCGAGAATCCCACGATTTATTGGACGAACGCCGCCCGTCCGAGCTGGGCCAGATATTCCAGACCGCGCGACGGTCCTGTGAGACTGTCGTACGAGAAGAGGATGACGCCGCCCGCGCCAAGGCGTCTCGCGGCCTGCACGTTCTGGAGAATCTGGTCGGCCGAGAGCCGATAAGCGCCGATGCCGGCCCAGATCGGGCGAGGGCCGGCGGCGTCGCGCGCCGCCGCGATCTGCGACGCGAACGTGCCGCTGTCGGTCGTGTAGGCCATGGGACAGACGACGTCGATCAGGCCGCGGTCCAGCCAGGTGGGCCAGTCCTGCAGCCTCCGCGTCGTCGCCTCGGTGGCGTCGGGACGGACGGCGGCGCTGATGGTCGCCGACGGCCGGGCGCTCTTGACCGCCTCGCGCAGGCGGCCCACGAGCGAGGTCAGCCGCGCCTGGCGAAACGCGCGCCAGCGCTCGGGAAATGCCAGCGCGTACGCGAGCGGCTCGGCGGCCAGCCGCGCGTCGAGGCGATGGACGTCGGCGGTCGGGATATCGGCTGCGACGTCGCGGCGAAACGCCAGCAGCGCCTCGCGGCTGTAGTCGAACTCGTCGGTGGGATACCGGATGTAGTCGAGGTGCACGCCGTCGACGGCGTAGCGCGACACGATATCGCGCACGACGCCGGCGGTGTAGTCGCCCGCGGCCTCGGTGATCGGGGAGACATAGAGCCCTTCGAGCTCAGTGGGCTGGCTGCGGACGTATCGTGTGAGCCGGCCGATGTACTCAGGACTGCGCGGCGGGACGACGAGGAGATCCTCGGCCAGCGCGCGCGGCACCATCAGCCATTCGGGATGCCGGTAGATGACGTGCTCGCGCGCCGCAGGCAGATCGGCGCCGGCGACGAGGTTGACGTTCACCCAGGCGTGCACCTGCAGGCCGGCGTGGTGCGCGAGCGCGATCGTGACGGCGAGCGGGTCGAAGTCGGGCTGCGAGGCGAGCGGGGTGGCGCGCGGCTCCGTGCCGCCGCTGTAGTACGCGTCGCCGCGGCCGCGGATCTGCACGAGCAGCGTGTTGAAGCCGCTCGACTGCGCGGCCGCGACCATCGTCGCGATTGCCTGGGGAGACGTGAGCGACGTGCGAACGACCCAGAGCGCGCGGACTTCGGCGTCGGCGCGCGCGGCGCCGGCGCGCGGCGCGCATACGGCCGCGATCGCGAGCGCGGCCGTCACGAGCGCGGCTGCACGCGCCTGACGCGCTCTATACGAACCTGCACCGATCATGGAGCACGCGAGAGTAGCATAAAATCGGGACTCGGGATTTGGGATTCGGGATTCGTCGTGAGTGCCGACTCGGGATTCGTCGTGATTGGCGCTTCGGGATTCGTCGTGAGTGGCGCTTCGGAGTTCGTTGCGACATGCATGTGCTCGGGATCGATGCCGGCGGCACGAAGACGGTCGCGTTTCTCGCGGATGGATCGGGGCGCGTGATCGCGCAGGCGCGCGCCGGCGGCGCGAACCTGCACGCCGTCGGCGAGCTCGAAGTCGAGAAGGTGGTGCAGCAGGTGATGGAGACGGCGATCGGCGATCGCGCCATCACGCTCGACGCGATCTGCCTCGGCATCGCCGGCGTGGATCGCGAGGACGAGGCACGATCGGTGCGCGCGATCATGCGCCGCATCGGCCACAAGTCGCGCGTCGTCGTCGTCAACGACGCGCTGATCGCGCTCGTCGCGGGCGCCGGCAACGAGCCGGGCATCGTGATCGTCGCCGGCACCGGATCGATCGTCTACGGCCGCAACGCGCGCCAGGAGGCGGCGCGGGCCGGCGGCTGGGGCCACATCATCGGCGACGAGGGGAGCGGCTATTGGATCGGCCGCGAGGCGCTCGCCGCCGTGATGCGCGCGAGCGACGGCCGCGGACCGGAGACGCGGCTCACGGGGGACGTCCTGGCCTTCTTTCAGATTGCCGACATCTCGCGCCTGCCGCGCATCGTCTACGACCGGGAGGTGCCGAGAATGAGCGTCGCCGCGCTCGGCCCGATCATGCAGATCGCGCAGGAGGCCGGCGACGCCGTCGCCTCCCGCATTCTCGAGCGGGCGGCCGACGAGCTGGTGCTGGCCGCGCGATCGGTGGCGACGCGTCTGGAGATGCGCGGCGACGAGTTCGCGTTCGTCCTGGCCGGCGGCGCGTTCCGCGGCGTGCCGTGGCTCGGCTACGAGGTGGCGCGCCGGCTCATCGAGGTCGCGCCGCGGAGTCAGGTGCGTCTGCTCGAGGAGGAGCCGGCGATGGGCGCCGTGTGCCTCGCGCTCGCCGAGGCGCGCGGCGGGCTCCGCCTCCCGCGGTATAAGGCGACTCTGACACGACTCTGAGACCACTCAGAGACGTCTCCCACACCACTCAGAGACGTGCGCATCCGAGTGTTTCGATCGCCACATGACACCGCGCGGGCCCTGGCGCGCGGCGTCGCGGCCGCTCTCGAGGACAATCCGTCGCTCGTGCTCGGCCTGCCGACGGGCCGGACGCCGATCCCGCTGTACGACGAGCTCGCGGCGCTGTGTCGCGCGCGCGTCGTCGACTTCTCGAACGCGACGACGTTCAACATCGACGAGTTCGTCGGCCTTGCCGCGACCGATCCAGGCAGCTACCGGGCCTTCATGCAGCGGCACCTCTTCGATCGCGTCAACCTGCCGCCGCGGCGGATTCAGTTCCTGAACGGCGTCGCGCGCGACCTCACCGCCGAATGCGAGCGCTACGAGCGGGCGATCGCGCGCACCGGCGGGCTCGACCTGCTCATCCTCGGCCTCGGCGCCAACGGCCACATCGGCTTCAACGAGCCGGCGCGGGCGCTCGTCGCGCGGACGCATCGCACCCCGCTCAGCGAGGCGACGCGCCGCGCCAACGCCGCGCTGTTCGGTAACGACGTCCGGCGCGTGCCGCGCCAGGCGCTCTCGATGGGGATGGCCACGATTCTTCACGCGCGGCGCATCGTGCTGCTCGCCACCGGCGGCGCCAAGGCGCGGTGCGTGGAGCGGATGGTGAACGGAAAGCTGACGCCGGCGCTGCCCGCGTCGTTCCTGCAGCTGCACCGGCACGTCGAGGTATGGCTGGATCGCGCGGCGGCGGCGAGACTAGGGGTGTAGGGCAGGCCTTCAGGCCCGCCTCTTCAACCGACTTTCAACAGCTGCTTGAGACGCTCCTCGACGTCCTCGCCGATCGCGTCGCGGACGACGTCGTGCGCGCTGCGGAGCCGGGCCAGCGCCTGCGGATAGGACAGCGAGGCCCGCTGCATCACGATGGCCGCCTTCACGTCCCAGTGTGCCTTTCGCAGCAGCTTGTCGGCCTCGTCGTACTCGAGACCGGTGACGATCGTGATGATCCGGCGCGCGCGGTCCTTGAGCTTCTCGGACCCCATCTGCACGTCGACCATCAGGTTCCCGTACGTCTTGCCGATGCGGATCATCGCGGCGGTGGTCAGCATGTTGAGGACCATCTTCGTCGCCGTCCCCGCCTTGAGCCGCGTCGATCCCGCGATGACCTCGGGACCCACCGCCGGCGCGATCGTCAAATCGACGAAGGTCTGCAGCTCGGTCCGAGGATCGCATGTGACGAACACGATCTTCGATCCGGCGCGGCGCGCGCGCGTCAGCGCGCCGCGGACGAACTGCGTCATCCCGCTCGCCGACACGCCGATCACGACGTCCTTCTTGGTGGGACGCAGGCGGTTGATCGATCGCGCGCCCTCCTCGTAATTGTCCTCGACGCCCTCCTTCGCGCGCATCACGGCGTTCTTGCCGCCGGCCATGATCGCCTGGACCAGGTCTGGGCTGGTCCCGAACGTCGGAGGCATCTCGGCCGACTCGAGCACGCCGAGCCGGCCGCTGGTGCCGGCGCCGACGAAGATGATCCGCCCGCCGCGCCGGAGCGCCTGCGTGATGATCTCCACGCCGCAGGCGATGCGATCCTTCTCCCGCTGCACGGCCGCGAGCATCTTGCGATCTTCGTTGAGCATGCCTTCGACGATATCGGTGGGCGAGAGCTTGTCGATGGCGAGCGTGGCGGGGTTGATTTGTTCCGTCGGAAGCGACTGCCACTTCGACTGCGTAGGCATGCTGGAGGACCCTCAGAACAAGCCGGCGATACTATCATACCCGCGTGATCGACGCGTACCTGGATCACCTGCGGGTGGAGCGCCGGCTCGCCGCGCACACCCTCGAGAGCTACGCGCGCGATCTGGCCGCGCTGGCGCGCTTCGCCGCCGGGCGCGAGACCAGGCCGGAGGCGCTCGACCGCGCGGCGCTCGAGGCGTTCGTTCGCGACCACATGGCGGCCGGGCTGTCGCCCCGCTCGGTCGCCCGCGCCGTCGCGGCCGTCCGCGGCTACTATCGCTTTCTCGTCCTCGATCGACGGCTGACGGCGAGCCCGGCCGACGACCTGCGGCCGCCGCGCGCCTGGCCCGCGCTGCCGAAGTTCCTCTCGATCGAGGAAGTGGATCGCCTGATCGCGCAGCCCGACGTGTCGACGCCGCTCGGCTGCCGCGACCGCGCGATGATCGAGCTGCTCTATGCCACCGGCCTCCGCGTGTCGGAGCTCGTCGCGGTTCGAACGGCCGACGTGCACCTGCGCGAGCAGTATCTGACCTGCATCGGGAAGGGCGACAAGGAGCGGCTCGTGCCGATAGGCGAGGAGGCGGCCAGCTGGATCGCGCGCTACACGCGCGACAGCCGTCCGGCGATCCTCAAGGGCCGCCCCTCGCCGAGGCTGTTCGTCAACGGGCGCGGCGGCGCGCTCAGTCGCGTCGGCTTCTGGAAGATTCTCAAAGCGCACGGGCGGCGCGCCGGGCTGCCGCGCACGCTCAGCCCGCACGTGCTGCGCCATTCGTTCGCGACGCACCTGCTCGACCGCGGCGCCGATCTGCGGTCGATTCAGATGATGCTCGGCCACGCCGATCTCTCCAGCACGCAGATCTACACGCACGTCCTCGAAGCGCGGCTCCGCACCATCTACGATCGGTTCCATCCGCGCCCGTGATTCTGCTAGACTTAGCCGTTTGTCGCGTTAATGAAGGAGCTGCCGCATGAGCCGTAACGGACGGCATCTGTTCACGTCTGAATCAGTCACCGAAGGGCATCCCGACAAGATCGCCGATCAGATCTCGGATTCGATTCTCGATGCCATCATCGCCAAGGATCCCGTCAGCCGCGTCGCCTGCGAAACGCTGGTCACGACGGGCCTCGCCGTCGTGGCGGGGGAGATCACCACGACCGCGTTCGTCGATTTCCAGGAGATCGTGCGCGCCACGATCAACGAGATCGGCTACAACCGCGGCAAGTTCGGGTTCGACGGCGAGACGTGCGCGGTGCTGTCGTCGATCCACAGCCAGTCGCCCGACATCGCGATGGGCGTCGACACGGGCGGCGCGGGCGACCAGGGGCTGATGTTCGGGTTCGCGTGCCGGGAAACCGACGAGCTGATGCCGCTCCCGATCATGCTCGCGCACAAGCTGGTGAAAGGCCTCTCGTGCGCGCGCCGCGACGGCGTGCTCGACTACCTCCGCCCCGACGGCAAGTCGCAGGTCACCGTCGAATACGAAGGCACCCGGCCGATCCGCGTCGATGCCGTCGTCGTCTCGAGCCAGCACAGCCCGCTCGTCACACAGCAGACGATGAAGGCGGATGTCACCGAGAAGATCATCAACCGCGTCATCCCGGCGGAGATGCGCGACGAGCATACGAAAATCTACGTGAACCCGACCGGCCGGTTCGTCGTCGGCGGGCCGCACGGCGATGCGGGCGTGACCGGCCGCAAGATCATCGTCGACACCTACGGCGGGGCCGCGCCGCACGGGGGCGGCGCGTTCTCCGGCAAGGATCCGACGAAGGTCGACCGATCGGCCTGCTACATGGCCCGCTACATCGCGAAGAACGTCGTCGCGGCCGGCATCGCGGATCGCGCCCTCGTCCAGCTCGCGTACGCCATCGGCGTCGCCGATCCCGTCTCGGTGATGGTCACGACCGACGGGACCGGGCGGATTCCCGAGGACCGGATCACGGCCGCTATCCGCGAGCACTTCAAGCTGACGCCGCGCGGCATCATGGAAGAGCTCGACCTGCGAAGGCCGATCTACAAGAAGACCGCTGCGTTCGGCCACTTCGGACGCTCCGAGCCCGAGTTCACCTGGGAACGGACCGACAAGGCGGCTGCGCTTCGAGAAGCGGCCGGTCTCTAGCTGATTGGTGCGCAAGCTGCTCGTGCTGATGGCGGTCTTCGCCGCCGCCATCGCCCTCTGGGTGGGCGTCACGCTGCCGCCCAAACACCTCACGTTGTCGACGCCGTGGTCCGACCGCACGATCCGCGGCATCCTGCACGTTCACACGAATCGGTCCGACGGGTTGAGCTCGCCGGATGTCGTGGCGGCCGCAGCCGCACGTTCGGGACTCGCGTTCGTCGTGTTCACCGATCACGGCGACGCGACGCGCAAGCCCGATCCGCCGACGTACCGGTCCGGCGTGCTGTGTCTCGACGCCGTCGAGATCAGCACGAGCGGAGGGCACTACATCGCCATCGACATGCCGGCCGCGCCGTATCCGCTCGGCGGCGAAGCGCGCGACGTGGTCGAAGACGTGCGGCGCCTGGGAGGATTCGGGGTCGTCGCGCATCCGGATTCGCCGAAGCCGCAGCTCCAGTGGCGCGAATGGACGGCCCCCTTCGATGGCATCGAGCTGGTCAATCCCGACACCAGCTGGCGCGTGCACCGTCAGCAGCGAGGCTGGCGCTCGAAGCTCCGTCTCCTGAACGCGTTCGTCGACTATCCGTTTCGGTCGGCCGAAGCGCTGACGTCGCTCGAACAGCGGCCGGAGGCGACCATCGTGCGGTGGAACGCGCTCACCGAGCGCCGCCGCGTCGTGGCACTCGCCGGCGCGGATGCGCACGCGAAGGTGTCTCTCTTGAACGCCGATCCCGGCGACAACCGCTTCGCGCTGCCGATCCCGAGCTATGCGTCGACGTTCCGGATGCTGTCGGTCCACGTGACGGCCGATTCGCCGCTGTCGGGAGACGCGGCGTCGGACGGCGCGACGCTGGTCCGCGCGCTCCGCGCCGGCCACGCGTACTCGGCGCTCGACGGCCTCGCGACGCCGCCGGCGTTCGAGTTCAGCGCGTCCAACGCGCACGGCACCGTGTACGGCGGCGACGAGCTCGGCGAGGGTGGACCGGTCACGCTGCGCGTACGCACCAATGCGCCGCCGGAATTCACGACCGTCGTGCACGAGGGATCGCGCGTGCTGTCTGGCGGCCATCACGAAGCCGGCGTCGCCGTGCAGGCGCCGGCGGCGCCGGCCGTGTACTGGGCCGAAGTGATCGCGAGCACGCGGACGCCGCCGATCGCGTGGATCGTCAGCAACCCGATCTACGTGCGAGCGGATCAGTCGCCGCGGCTGCCGGGACGGATACCGGCGTCGGCGAGCACGCCGATGTTCGATGCACAGACGAGCGGCGGCTGGCAGGTCGAGGCCGATCCGCTGTCAGTCGCCGCGCTGGATCCGCCGGCGGCGGGCGGCGTCGCGGCGCTCCGGCTGCGGTACGGACTCGGCGGGGGAGTGCCCGCGGGCCAGTATGCCGCGCTGGTGCTGAGTACGCCCGCCGGGATCGACGGCCACGATCGCCTCGCGTTCACCGTTCGCGCCGAGCACCCGATGCGGATCTCCCTCCAGCTTCGAGCCGGGGAAGGGCCGGTGGGGGAGCGATGGCAGCGGTCCGTCTACGTCGACGCGTTCGATCAGGAGCGCGTGGTGTACTTCGACGAGCTGACGCCAATCGGCGGGACCGCCACGTGGCGCCCCAACCCTGCGACCATCCGCGCGATCCTCTTCGTCGTCGACACGACGAACACCAGGCCGGGATCGTCCGGCCGCCTCTGGATTTCGAAGGCCGCGCTGCAGCGATAGACAGCCGTCACGTCCGCACCGTGAGCACCATGTAGATTGCGGCGGCGCCGAACAGGACGTTCGGCGCCCACGCCGCCACCATCGGCGCGACCAGCCCGCCGGCGCCCATCGCGGCGAAGACGCTCATCATGATCCAGTACGAGATCGCGAGCACGATGCCGATGCCGATGCCGTAGAGCGCGCCGCGGCGGCCGGTGGTCACCGCGAAGGGCACGGCCAGCATGGTCATCACGAGCGTGACGAGCGGAAACGCGACCTTGCGCTGCAGATCCACCATCTGCGGCACGACGTTCACGCCGCTCGTGCGCAGGTGGGAGATGTACGCGCGCAGCTCGGCGAACGTCATCTGATCGGTCTCGGGCTGCTCCGTCTTGAAGTAGCGCGGCGGCTCGAGCGTCAGCATCCGCTCGGCGAACGCCTGGTATTTCACGACGCTCCTCTCGGCGCCCGCGGGCGTCGGCTCGAACTCGCGCGTCCAGCCCTCCGTCGCCTTCCACCCGAACTCGAGCGTGTCGTTCACCGACGGGAGCTGCACGAGCCGGACGTCCTTCGCGTGCGTCAGCGACGCGAGCCGCCACTCGTTCCGGTCGAACCGATAGATCGACAGGCGCGAGAAGTGGTTCGCGCGCGGATCGAAGAAGTCGTAGTGATAGATGTCCGCGTTGCCGGCCTGGCCGCCGTTCGAGGCGACGATCCACCGGCGGTTGAGGACGCCGAACGTCCGCGTCGGAAAGCCGCGAATCAGCCCGTTCAGCCGCTCGGCCTGCCGGTTCGACGCCGACAGAACGTACTCCTGCAGACCGAACAGCACGCCGCTGGCCACGAGCGCGAACAGCACGAGCGGCGCCGACGACCGGTACAGGCTCACGCCGCACGCCTTCATGACGACGAGCTCGCTGTTCTTCGTCATCAGCCCGATGGTCACCAGCACCGCGAGGAGCGCCGACATCGGGATGATGTAGTACACGTACTGCGGAGTGATGTAATAGAAGTAGCTGGCCAGCATGCCGAGCGTCGCCGACCCGCGGAACACCTTGTCGGCGAGATCCATGAACGTCGAGATGTAGAAGATCGCGAGCAGCGCCGCGAAGCCGAGCACGAAGATGCGCACGTACTGCTGACTGACGTAGAGATCGAGCAGCCGGGGCCGCGGCAGGTTCAGATGCGGGAGGCGGACGACGAGGACGACCTGCCGGCGGGGTGCCGCGGATCCGGCGGCGGCCGCGGCGTCGGCGGCGGCGCGGCGCCGCCAGAAGACCGGAATCGCGATGCGAATCGGCTGATCGGCCGACCGCGCGCGCCACAACGTCAGCGCGATGCCCACGGCGCCCAGGACGATGTTCGGAATCCAGGGCGCGAGCGACGGCGAAAAGCGGCCGCCCATTGCGAGCGTGCGCGCCCCGAACAGCAGCACGTAGTACGCGAAGATGACGCCCACCCCGATGACGAACCCCGCGAGCCGGCCGTCCTTGCGGTTGCTGGCGCCGAGCGCCAGGCCGATCAGCGCCAGCACCGGGCACGCCAGCGGCAGCGAGAACTTCTGCTGGATCATGAAGTACTCGGCGTAGGACGGCAGCCCGTGCTGTTCGTTCTCCTCGACCTTTGCCCACAGCTGGGCGATCGTCATCTCGGGCGCGCCCTTGGGCGGCGGCGCCGGAAAGACGCTCTGCGGATCGAGGCCGATGTTGGTGTGCTCGAAGCGGGCGCCTTCGTACTCGTCGGGCCTGGCGAGCGACGTCGTGTGCTGCGACGCGTCGCTCAGCTGCAGCACGACGGACTGCGCCGCGCGATCGACGACGATCCGGCCCTCCCTCGCGAAGTAGATGATCCGCTTGTCGGGATTGCTCGTATCGGCCAGGAACACGCCGCGCCAGCCGCCGGACGCCGGCAGATCCTTCACGTACAGCACGCGGTTGGGGAAGTCCTCGAAGAACACGCGCGGCTTGACGTTGGTCTCGACGCGATCGGCGACCACCTGGAAGACCATCTCGCGGAACGACTGGTTCGCGTCGGGCAGCGCGACGATGGTCTCGTAGGCCGTCGCCGCCGTCGCGACCGCCGCGATGACGACGATCGGGCGCAGGAAGCGGAACAGGCTGACGCCGCACGCCTGCAGCGCGACGAACTCGCGGTCCGCCGACAGCCGTCCGAGCCCGACCAGGATGCCGAGGAGCAGGGCCATCGGGATCGTGATGCTGAGCGCCTGCGGCAGGAGGCGCAGCAGGGCCCGGAAGACGAGGCTGAGCGGTACGCCCTTGGAGATCAACTGCTCGCCCTGCTTCAGCAGCGGCGGCAGCTCGAGGACGAACGTGAACACCACCAGCCCGAGCGCCAGCGGGACGAGGATCTCCTTCGCGAGATAGCGGTCGATGAGGCGAATCATCCGGGATTTCGGGACGGGGGATTCGGATTCGCCGGGATTCGAATCACCCCGAATCCCGAATCCCAATCCCCGAACCCCGATAGAGTAGCAGTATGACGCGCGTCGCCATGCTCTGGCACATGCATCAGCCGTTCTACGAGGATCTCGTCAGCCGCGAGCACATCCTGCCGTGGGTCAGGCTCCACGCGCTCAAGGACTACTGGGGGATGGCGGCGCTCATGCGCGAGTTTCCCGGCGTGCGCGCGACGTTCAACCTGGTGCCGTCGATGCTCGTCCAGCTCGAGGCGTTCGCCGCCGATCGGGCCCGCGATCGATCGCTCGATCTCAGCCTGAAGCCGGCGGCCGACCTCACCGACGCCGACGCGGCCTTCATCGTCCGGGAGTTTTTTCATGCGCAGCAGCAGCACATGATCGACCTGTACCCGCGCTACGCGGAACTGTTCGCGCGCCGCGGATCGACGCAGCCGGCCGAGCACGAGGCGCGCGCCGTCGCGCGCCGGTTCAGCCGCGAAGACCTCAGCGATCTGCAGGTGTGGCACAAGCTCGCGTGGATCGATCCGTTCTACCTCCAGAGCGATCCCCGTGTCCGCCGTCTGATCGAGCAGGGACGCGACTTCAGCGAGGAGGACAAGCACGCGCTGCGCGAGGTGGAGCTGGAGATCCTCAACCGGGTCGTGCCGGAGTATCGCGACGGCGCCGCACGGGGCCAGATCGAGCTGTCGACGTCGCCGTTCTACCATCCGATTCTGCCGCTGCTGTGCGACACCGACGTCTACCTGCGCACGCACCCGCAGTCGCCGATGCCGCGCCGGCGGTTCGTCCACCCCGAGGACGCGGCCGCGCAGCTCGCGCGCGCGGTCGACTACCACGCGCGGCTGTTCGGGCATCGGCCCCGGGGCCTCTGGCCGTCGGAAGGATCGGTGTCCGATGCGATCGTTCCCCTCGCCGCCGCCGCCGGCTTCGAGTGGATGGCGACCGACGAACAGGTCCTCGCGCGGACGCTCGGCGTCACCTTCAACCGCGACGCGGCCGGCCACGCCGACGCGCCCGAACACCTGTACGTGCCGTATACGGTGGAGGCCGGCGGCGCCCGGATCGCGTGCGCCTTCCGCGATCACACGCTGTCGGACCGCATCGGCTTCGTGTACGCGAGCTGGTCGGCCGAGGCCGCGGCCGACGATTTCGTCGCGCGCCTGGTCGAAGCGGGGCGCCGCTACGCGGCTCGCGCCGGCGGGGGAGAGGCGACGATCCCGATCATCCTCGACGGCGAGAACGCCTGGGAGTATTTCGAGGGCGGCGGCCGCCCGTTCCTGCGGGCGCTCTACGGCCGGCTGGCGACGCATCCGGAGCTCACGACCGTCACGATGTCCGAGGCGTGCGCCTCGCCCTCGGCGAGCCTGGCCGGCATCTTTCCTGGATCGTGGATCGACGCGAACTTCTCCATCTGGATCGGGCATGCGGATGATCGGCGCGCGTGGAGCCAGCTGGCCGACGCGCGCGACGCGCTGGAGCGGGCCGACGGCGTCGCGGCCGACGCCGCCGCGCAGGCGCGCGAAGAGGTGCTGATCGCGGAAGGCAGCGACTGGTTCTGGTGGTACGGCGACGATCACTCGTCGGCGCACGACGTGGAGTTCGACGATCTCTTCCGGCGGCACCTGCGCAACGCCTACCGGCTCCTGGGCGCGCCGATCCCCGACGAGCTCTTCGTCAGCAATATCTCGGTCGGCGCGGTCCGGCCGTACGCGACGCTGCCGTCCGGCCTGCTGACGCCCACGCTCGACGGCGAGGAGACCAGCTACTTCGAATGGCTCGACGCCGGGTTGCTCGAGGTCCGCGACACCGCCGGCGCGATGCACCAGGTCGATCGCGAGCCGGCGCACGTGGCGATGGTCCGCTTCGGGTTCGATCGGGCGCATCTGTACGTGCGGCTGGACGGCCGGCGGCCGATGATCGACCTCCTCGCCGAAGGCCTCGAGTTTTCGCTGAAGTTCCTGCAGCCCGAGGCCGTGCGGTATTCGGTGCGCCAGACGAGCGGCCGGATCGCCGGCCGCTTCTGGAACCGCGACGCCGCCACCGGGCGATGGACCGAACGCGGGCCCGGCCTGGCGGCCGTGGCTGCCGGCACCGTGCTGGAGATCGCCGTGCCCCTCGTCGATCTGGGCGTCGCGGCGGGCGGCGCTGTGGTGTTCTTCGTTGCGGTGTACGACGCGGAGGGCGAACGCGAGCGCCATCCGGCCAACCGGCTGATCGAACTCGAGGCGCCGGACGAATGGTTCGTCGCGCGGAACTGGACGGCGTAGGCGTGCTGCGCCGGCTGGATGCTGGCCGGCGCCGTGCCCTAGGTTAACATAATATACATTATCGGACCCTGCCGAAATACCGCGGCAAACCAGGCTGTTGATGTTCTGCGGATGCGCGGATGCGAGCGTGCTCCGCCGTGGCCGGTGCACATGGCGCCCCCGAGTACGGCCCGAACCCGAACGGTCCGGGACCGACGCCGACGCCTACGCTGACGCCCGCACCGAGCTCGACACGTCGCCGCTCGCCGGCGTGTACGGCCTCGTCAAGGTCGGAGGTGAGCCTTCGGGGAACAGCTCCTCGTCGGGTGCGCCGCGGCCGACACGCGGCTCTGGAACGGCACCGGGTTCTCCAGCGGCACGCTCGACCTGCAGACCAACGGCCGCTTCGATCTGCGGTTCGCGTTCCAGTTCGAGTGCTGCACCGCGATCATGAATCCGGCGTGTCCCATCACCAGCACGGAGGGCGCCATCGGGTCGTGGTGGACCGTGTCGGTGCAGCCGCCGAACGTGAAGCTGATCGCCGATCTCGGCGTACCGAACGGCATCCTCTACCGGAACGGACGCGCACGCCGACGGCAGCATCGAGATCGACACCGGCATCGGGACCAACCAGGGGGCCGCTTCCGAAGATCGTCCTGTTCGCCAGGCGCCAGCGCACGCGGGCGGCGGCGGACGCGGCTCTAGCCCCGGCTTTGTTTCCTGAGATCGCGGAGGATCGCCTCGAGCGCCTCGATGACCTCGTCGCGGCTCGCGCGGCTCTTGGTAAAGCTGATCCTGAGGTTGAAGGCCTTGGTCGGCGGGCGGTACGCGAAGACGTAGTGCTTCGGGCGCCCGGGCCTGGGGCGGGCGGTCTGCTCGCGGACCTGCTGGCGCGTGGCACCGCCCTGACTGGCGATCTTCTCGACGAGCGCGGTCATTTTCTCGGGGGTCTCCTGCCTAACAACCTGCAGGAGCAACGACTTGGAGGAAATGTCGGCCAGCCGACACAGCGTCCGGATCGCCTCGGGCATCGCGTTGAGCGCCAGCGACTCGGTAACCGAGGTCCGCGACTTCCCCAGCCGCCGCGCCAGGTCCTCGTGCGTGTAGCCGCAGCGATCGGCGAGCCCGCCGAGCGCCTCGGCCTCCTCGAACGGCGTCAGATCCTTGCGCTGCAGGTTCTCGATCAGCGCGAGCTCGATCACCTCGGTGTCGTCGACGTCGCGGACGACCACCGGCAGCTCGCGCAGCCCGACCTGCACCGCCGCCTGGTAGCGCCGCTCGCCGGCGACGATCTGGAAGCGATCGCCGCGCTGGCGCACCACCAGCGGCTCGATGATCCCCTTCTCGCCGATCGACGCGATGAGCTCGGAGAGATCGCCCATCACCTGCCGCGGCTGGTTCGGGTTCGGGTCGATCGCGTCGATCGGCACCATCCGCCCCACCGGCATCCCCGCCGACGCCGCGAGCGTCTCCACGTAGTGCGAGTCGTGGCGCATGGACAAGGTATCGGGCAGCCCGCGTCTAGGCACGATCGATGACCTCCTCGCACAGCCGGTAGTACTCGGTCGCGCCGGTCGAGTCGGGCGCGAAGGTGAAGATCGACTCCTTGTAGGCCGGGCTCTCCTCGAGCCGGACGCTCTTGGTGATCACCGTCTTGAACACCTTGCCGCCGAACACCTTCTGGATCTGCGTCCGGATGTCCTTGGCGAGCGCCGTCCGCTTGTCGTGCATCGTGATCACGACCCCGAGGATCCGCAGCGCCGGGTTCGGCCGCGCCCGCACCTTCTCGATCGTCTCGAGCAGGTCGTCGGTCCCCTCGAGCGCGAAGTACGACGACTGGATCGGGATGAGCAGGTGCGTCGCCGCCACCAGCGCGTTCACCGTCAGCAGCCCCAGCGTCGGCGGGCAGTCGATGACGATGTGCGGGTAGTCGCGCCGCAGCGGCGCGAGCTTGTCCTTGAGCCGGAAATGCGCGTCCATCTCGCCAATCAGCTTGGCCTCGAGCTTGGCGAGCGCGATCCGCGACGGCGCGATCGACAGGTTCGGGAGCGGCGACGGCACGACGACGTCCGCCAGCGCGCAGGTCGAGTCGGCCACCGCGTCGTATACGCTCCGCTGCACCTGGCCGATGTCGAGGAACGACATCGTGCTGTTGGCCTGCGGATCGAGATCGACGAGCAGCGTGCGCTTGCCGCGCAGCGCCAGCGCGGCCGCCAGGTTGATGGCGGTCGTGGTCTTCCCCACCCCGCCCTTCTGGTTGGCTATCGCGACGATCATGCAGAGAACGCCGCGATTGTACCAGACGGATCGGGATTCGCGGCTCGGGATTTGGGATTCGGCGTGATTCGAGCTCAGGGATTCGCACCGAGGTGTCGCGGCATGCGGCGACGACGAATCACCTCGACGCCCGAATCCCCGGCCCCGAACCGCGTTACATCTTGTACTTGCCGAGATCGTCCGGGTCGAGGCTCTCCAGCCACTTCTGCAGCCGGTCGGCGTCGGCCTTCTCCGACCCGAAGTCGAACGGCTTCGCGTTGTCGATGACGGTCTCCTCGACGAAGATCGGCGCCCGCGTCCGCAGCGCCAGCGCGATCGCGTCGCTCGGCCGCGCGTCGATGGCGAGCGTGTCGCCGTTGAGCGACAGGTAGATCAGCGCGTAGAAGGTGTTCTCCTGCAGGTCGCACACCACCACCTTCTGGACCGACGCCTTCAGATCGTGAATCACGTTGCGCAGCAGGTCGTGGGTCATCGGCCGCGGCGTCGAGATGTTCTCGATCTGCAGGGCGATGGCGTTGGCCTCGAAGATGCCGACCCAGATCGGCAGCACCTTCTGGCCCTCGCGGTCCCGCAGGATCACGATCGGCATGTTGGTGATGGGGTCGACCATCAGCCCCTTGATCGACATCTCGATTTGCATGCTCACAACCCTAGGCGCCGCGTGCGCCCGTGTCAACCACAACGGAAACCGCTGTCCGCCCCTCGGGCGTAGTTCCCACGGTCGAACGCGCGCGACCCCAGACGCTGTGGGACCCCGCGCGTTCTTCTCTCAACCTCGCGGGGCCCCACCCCCGCTCGCCGACGCCCTCGGGCAGTGGCCCTCGGGCGTAGTTCCCACGGTCGAACGCGCGCGACCCCAGACGCTGTGCGCCCCCGCGCGTTCGACTCTGACGCTGGCCGTGCGACCGATCCAGTCGGGGGATCCGGGCAGGTTGACGACGACGTTCTGCGTCGTGCGCCCCGAGAGCTCAGTGTCCCGCCGCCGGCTGGCCGCATCCACCAGCACGTCGACCTCGCGGCCCACGAGCGCCTCGTTCAGCCGCGTCTGAATCTCCCGCTGGAGCGCCTGGAGCCGCACGATCCGCCGCGTCTTCTCCTCGTCGGCCACGTCGTCCGGCAGCCGCTTCTCTGCCAGCGTGTTCGGGCGCTCGGAATACTTGAACGAGAACATGCTGTGGTACTGCACGGCCGCGGTCAGCGACAGCGTCTCGTCGAAGTCGGCCGCGGTCTCTCCGGGGAACCCGACGATCATATCGGTCGACAGGGCGACGTCCGGCAGCGTCGCGCGGACGCGGGCGACCAGATCGAGATACGACTCCCGCGTGTAGCGCCGCCGCATGCGCTCCAGCACGCGCGTCGACCCCGACTGAACCGGCAGGTGCAGATGGCGGCAGATCTTCGGCAGCCGCGCCATCGCGTCGAGGAACCGCTGCGAGACATGGCGCGGATGCGGGCTGGCGAACCGGATCCGCTCGATGCCGGGCACCTCGTGAATCGCCTCGACGAGCGCCGTGAAGTCGCACGCGGCGGCGTCCGGCGCCTGATAGTGGTTCACGATCTGGCCGAGCAGCTGGACTTCCCTGCGGCCGGTCCGAGCGGCGTCGCGGACCTCGGCGAGGATGTCGGCC
>Ga0114129_10005356_pt1 | contig 18108 bp, 14 predicted proteins | sample RhiMetdeltSRZDD1_FD_80071 | JGI IMG/M metagenome (GOLD analysis project Ga0114129, IMG submission 80071) | Populus rhizosphere microbial communities from Tennessee, USA - Rhizosphere MetaG P. deltoides SRZDD1 (version 2) (version 2) | ecosystem: Host-associated > Plants > Roots > Rhizosphere >...
CTGCTCGTCTACGCGGTGATGGCCTCGCAGTACGAGTCGCTGCGCGACCCGTTCATCATCATGTTCTCGATTCCGACCGCCTCCATCGGCATCGTGGGAGGGCTGCTGCTGACGCACACCGCCTTCAGCATGCAGGCCTACATCGGCGTCATCATGCTCGCGGGCATCGTCGTCAGCAACGCGATCCTGCTGGTGGATTACATCAACACGCTGCGGCGCCGCGACGGGATGCCGCTGCGCGAGGCGGTCGAAATCGGCGGGCGTACGCGCCTGCGGCCGGTGCTCATGACGTCGATCGCGACGATGCTGGGGCTGGTGCCGATGGCGATCGGCATCGGCGACGGCGGCGAGCTGCAGGCGCCGCTCGCGCGCGTCGTCATCGGCGGCCTCCTGGCGTCGACAATGGTGACGCTGGTGCTCGTCCCGGCCGTCTACACGCTCTTCGAAGAGGGCTGGAAAGGCCTGCGCCGCCACGAGGTATAGGGCGGGTCTTCAGACTCGCCCCCACCCAACCGCCCCCTCAACTCGTTGGCCTGGCCCGCGAGGCCTCTCTCACCGCCTGGACGATCGCGTCGATGTGGGCGCGGTCGTCGAGTACCTCGTAAATCTTTTCATCCCGTCCGACCAGCCGCGAGAGCGCGGTCGCATTCGGCGTCGTCAGCACGAACCGGCAGTTCCTGAGCGTGGTCTCGCGCAGGTGCTGCAGGAACCGCCAGTTGCTCTCGTAGGGCATCACGACGTCGTAGACGATGACTTGCGGCTGGTGCTGTGCGACCACGGCCCCCAGGTCGAGCCCCGCGCGGATGTCCGCGACATGAATGAGGATGGCGACGAAGCCGGCGGCCTCCATGCGCATCCTCAGCAGCTCGACAAGGTCGGGATTGGTGTTGACGATGGCGACGACCGGGAGTCTGGCCACGAGACCTCCGGCAACGAAGTTTCAAGAGCTGTGCCGTAGCGGCGTCAAGAGCTGTGCCGTAGCGCCGCGAAGAGCTCGGCAACCGTCCTGCCCGTTACAGGATCGATCCAGTCCGGGGCGATTTCGGCGAGCGGTTCCAGCACGAAGCGCCGCTCGCGGAACCGGGGGTGCGGCACCATGAGCCCCGGCGTATCGATGACCGCGTCGCCGTACAGAATCAAATCGAGGTCGATGGTGCGCGGGGCCAGCTCGTACGGGCGCTCGCGGCCGAACCCCTGTTCGACGGCGAGCAGCACGTCGAGGATGGCAGGCGCGGAGAGCGTCGATTCACCGACGGCCGCGGCGTTGAGGAACATCGGCTGCGGCATCGGCATGCCGACGGGTTCCGTTTCGCGAAACGAGGAGACACGCAGGTGTACAAGAACGGGACTCAGCGCCGCGACCGCACCGCGCAGCTGTGCTTCGCGGTCGCCGAGATTGCTCCCGAGCGCGATGGCGATCTTCAGAGTCCCTACTCGAGCCACCGGGTCGGCAGCACGCCGCCGACGCGTTCGGCGTCGGGCGTCCGGCGCCCGAGCAGATCCTCGAAGCCGGCCGCCGCCTGCTCGAAGAAGCGTTTGTGCTCCATCGACTCGCCGAGGATGACGTTCAGCATGTTGCGGTGCCGCGCGTGGGTGACGTGGTCGACGCGCGGCCGCCATTTCTCCACGAACGCGCCGAGGTAGCGCGCGTCGTCTTCGAGGATGCCGCGGAATGCGGACGCCTCGACCTTCCTGCCGGTCTTCGGCGCCTGGGGCACAGGCAGCGCCGACGGGCCCGCCGGCGGCAGCACCGCCTTGTATTCGGCCAGCGCGTTCTGCAGCCACGAGAGGTGCGTCTCCTCGCGGTTGATGACGTACTGATAGGTGTTGTTGAAGTCGTAGTGGCTGACGACGCGCGCGCTGGCTTCGTGGCGTTCCACGAGCGCGACGCGGCCTCCCGCGAATTCGGTCAGCAGCGACTGGAGCTCGGACATCAGGCCTTCTGTTTTTCCTTGCAGGCGATGCAGACGCGGGTCCACGGGATGGCGTTGAGCCGGGCGTCGGCGATCGGCTCGCCGCAGTCGCGGCAGACGCCATAGGTGCCCTCGTCGATGCGCCGCAGCGCTTCCTCGATCGCCTGGAGAATCTTCGCGTCGGTCTGCTTCAGTTTGAGCTGGATATGGACTTCGTTGTTGCCGCTCGCCTGGTCCGCCATGTCGCCCTGCCGCCCCGAGTTGTTCTCCATCGTCCACTGGAGGGGCTTGGCGGCGGTGCCTCCGAGCAGCTCGCCGCGCTTCTGCAGCAACTGCGTGCGAAAGTGTTCGACTTCCATTGGATCGTGCTCCCCCGAACCGGCCGGCCCCGGGTCGGATAACACACGATCTTAACGTATTCGGCCGCTCGAGGACTCCCTGTCTACTCCGCACGGAGCGTAGCAAGCGGCTTGTGGCGCAGGACATCGAGGCTGGCGAGGACGCCGATGGCGGCGACGCAGAGGGCCGTCGCGCCGATGCCGACTATCGTGATTTCCGGCGCCGCGCGCCACGTCAGGTCGAGCGCGTAGCGGGCGACGGCCCAGCTGAGGGCGATGGCGCCGAGCGCGCCGACCGTCCCCGCGATCGCGCCGAGCACACCGTACTCGAGCAGCAACATGGCAGCGATGAGCCGGCTGGTGGCGCCCAGCGTTTTCAGGATCGCAGCCTCGTAGACGCGCTGGAATTTCGTCATCGAGACCGCGCCAACCAGAATCAGCATCCCCGAGAAGAGCACCAGCCCGCCGACGACGGTCACGCCGAGCGTCACGCCGTCGACAATGGACTGAATCGTGTCGAGCACCTCGCGGAGGTCAATCACGGAGACGTTCGGGTAGCGCGCGACGAGCGCCGCCTGCATCCGCGAACGTGCGACCGGGTCGCGAGGCCCGTTGACCGACGAGATGTAGGAATGCGGCGCGTTGTCGAAGGGCCCCGGCCGGAAGACGATCATGAACCCGCCCGACCGGTAGTCGCGCCAGTTCACCTTGCGGATGCTCGTCACGCGCGCGGGAATCGTGCGCCCGAGCACGTCGAACTGCATCTGGTCGCCGATGTTGATGCGGAATCGCTGCTGGAGACTCTCCTCGATGGAGACCTCCGCCATGCCCGTTGACGGCGTCGCATCCCACCACTGCCCCTGGAGCAGTTCCTCGTTCGCGTTCAGCCGCGGCCGATACGTGATGGTGTATTCGCGAGAGAGCGAGCCGCGGCCGCGCACCTGCTCATAGGTCTCGAGGTTCACCTCGCGCCCGCGCACGGCCGTGATGCGCGCGCGAAGGACGGGGATGACGTTCGGCGGCGCCTCGCCGCCGTTCTGCTCGTCGATGAACGCCGCGAGGCCGTCCTTCTGATCCTCCTGGATGTCGATGAGGAACATGTCAGGCGCGTTCTCGCCGACCTGGACGGCGAAGTCCTGCAGCAGGTTTGCCTGCAGCGTCCGGACGCCGAGGATGAAGAAGGTGCCGAGGCCGACGGCGAGCAGGATCACGCGCGTCTGGTTGCCGGGCCGGGCGATGTGGAGCACGGCCTGGCGCAGCGCGAACGACCGCGAGTAGCGCAGCGGTTGCACCGCGCGCACGAGCGCAAGACCCGCGAGGTGGAGTACGAACGCCGTTGCCACGAACCCGCCCGACAGCATCAGGCCGACGCGCAGCGACCCTGCCTGCCAGGCCGCCACCGCCACGAGCGACGCGGCGACGACGGCAGTCACGCCCCACTTCACCCAGTCGATGCGCGCGAGCGGCGGGATGTCGTGACGCAGCAGCAGCGACGGCTTCACGTGGCGCACGTCGAGCAGCGGCACCACCGAGAACAGCACGGAGACGAGCAGGCCGACGGCCATCCCCTGCATGACGGCGGTCGCGGTCAAGCCGTACTGCACGTGAAACACCGCCGCGAGATTGCCGACCAATGCCGGCACTGCGGCAATGACGGCCGCGGCGATGCCGACGCCGAGCAGGCTTCCCGCGATGCCGAGCAGCAGCACCTGCGTCATGTAGACCGCGAGGATCTCGCGCGATGACGCGCCGACGCACTTGAGGATGGCGATGCTCCGCAGCTTCTGCTGCACGAACACGCGCGTCACGCTCGACACGCCGATGCCGCCGAGGATCAGGACGACGAGACCGACGAGACTGAGGTAGTTTTCCGCGCGCGTGAGGTTCTGTCCCATCTGGTCTTCGCTGCGCCGGTACGAACGAACGCCGACGAACTCGTTGACGAACGCGGAGCGGAGCGACGTCGTCACCGGGTCGAGCACCGGCGCCGGGACACGCAGCAGGATCTGGCGCGACGCGCGGCTGCCGAACGACAACAGTCCCGTATCGGCGAGCGCGTCGTAGTCGATGATGACGCGCGGCCCGAGGCTGAACGCGCCGAGGCTGCGCCCCGGCTCGGACGCGATCACGCCGCGAATCTCGAACGGGATGTTGCCGATGAGAATCTGGTCGCCGGCCTTCAGGTCGAGCTGCGACAGCAGCTCCGGCCGCACGATGGCGCCGTGATTGAGCAGCATCTCGTGCGAGTAGGTCCCGCTCGCGAGCGAGAGTGTGCCGTAGAGCGGAAAGTCGCGCTGCACCGCGCGCAGCTCGACCATCCGCGTGACCGCCTTGCCCGGATCCACCGGGCGGACCATCGTCGGGATCTCGGTGGCCTGCGACACGGCGGTGATGCGGCCGGCACGCTGCTCGGCGGCCAGCGTGTCGAGCACCTTCGTCGTGAAGTCGCGGTTGCTCGTCAGGAGGATGTCGGACGCGATGAGCGTCTGCGCCTGCTGCGACATCCCGGCGCGGACGCTTTGGATCACCGAGCGCAGCGCGATGATCGCGGCCACGCCGATCGCAATGCAGACGAAGAAGAAGAGGAGACGCTGCCAGGACGAGCGGATCTCGCGCACCGCCATGCGGAGGATGAATATCATCGCGTCGGCTCCAGTCGGGATTCGGGGCGGGATCCTGGATCCGGCTCGCCCTGAGCGGAGTCGAGGGGGATCCGGGATCCCTCGTCGACGGGCCGCCCGTCGCGCAGCACGAGCCGCGAGTCGGCGAGCGCGGCAAGGTCCGCGTCGTGCGTCACCAGCATCATCGTCGTCTGGCGCGTGCGCCGCACGTCGATCAGCAGCTCCATGATCAGCTTGCCCGTCGTCGAATCGAGGTTGCCGGTCGGTTCGTCGGCCAGGATGATCGGCGGCTCGTTCGAGAGCGCACGCGCAATGGCGATGCGCTGCTGCTCGCCACCAGAGAGCTGCGACGGGTAGTGATGCCCACGGTCGGCGAGCCCCACCTCGTCGAGCCGTTGCCGCGCGCGCGCGGCGGCGTCGCGCTTCCCCGCGATTTCCATGGGGATGAGGATATTCTCGAACGCGGTCAGCGACGGCACCAGGTGAAAGAACTGGAAGACGAAGCCGATTTTCTCGCCGCGCAGCTTCGCCAGCGCGTCCTCCCCGATGCTGGTGATGTCTACCCCGTCGATGAGGATCTCGCCGGTCGTCGGCGCATCGAGCCCCGCGACCAGACCAAGCAGCGTGGACTTGCCGCTGCCGGACGGTCCGAGCACCGCGAGAAACTGCCCCGAGTGAATCGTCAGGTCGAGCGGATGAAGAATCGTGAGCGGCCGCCCGCCGCTCATGACGGTCTTTGACACGCCGCGAAGCTGGATCATCGATCCTGCGCGCCACCCCGCCGCGCAGGCGCGGCGGGGGCCCCGGCCTGAAGCAGCGGCTCGAGCGACCGCCAGAGGTTCGCTTCGACGATACGCGCGCCCGCGGGGTTGGGATGCATGCCGTCGGCGATGTTCAACGTGGGAATGCCGGCGACCTGGTACAGGTAGAACGGCATGAACGCGACGTGCTCTTCGCCGGCGAGATCGCGGAACGCGCGACGGAACTCCGACGTGTACGCCGGGCCGTAGTTCGGCGGCGCCTCCATGCCCGTCAGCAGCACCTCGATGCCGCGCCTCTTCGCGGTCGTGATGATGGTCTTCAGGTTCTTCTTCATGTCGGCGACCGGCAGGCCGCGCAGCCCGTCGTTGGCGCCGAGCTCGAGCACGAGAATCCTGACGTCGCCGTCGAGCGACCACTCGAGACGCCGAAGACCGCCCGCCGACGTGTCACCGGACACGCCCGCGTTGACGACCTCGAATGTGTAACCTTCCGCGTCGAGCTGCCTCTGCACGAGCGATGGGACCGACTGCTCGATGTCCAGCCCGTAGCCCGCGGTCAGGCTGTCGCCGAGGAACACGATGCGTGCACGCCGGGCCGGAGCCGTCGGGGCCGGCGCGGCGGATTCGGCCGTTGACGTGGCAGCGCGCGCCACCGCGGGCTCGTTCTGCGAGCAGGACAGGCTTGTCAGCGCAGCACTGACGGCGACGGCACGGGCCCACAATCTCATAGTGCGTGTGTTATACGTATCGTATCGCGTGACTGACTTCGCCATCGATCCGGGCGACCTCGCGCCGGCGCTCGACACTGTTTTTTCACAACTCAATCAGGACCGCTTCGCGGACGCCCTCTGGGCACGGCGCGCCGATGCCTGGAGCGGCGACTACGCCGTCAAGACCGCCATCGCAAACCGCCTGGGATGGCTCGACGCGGTCGAGTTCGTGCAGCGCCAGCTCCCTCACGTGGAATCGTTCGCGCAGCGCGTCCGCTCGGCCGCGTTCACCGACATCGTGCTGTTCGGCATGGGCGGCTCGAGCCTGGCGCCGGACGTCTTCCACCGGCTCTTTGGACGCGACGACGAGAGCCCCCGGTTCCGCATGCTCGATTCGACCGATCCTGCCGCCGTTCGTGACGCGCTGAGCCGGGCCGCCACCTCGTTGTTCATCGTCGCGAGCAAGTCGGGGACGACCATCGAGCCGAACGCGATGGCGGCCGCCGCGCGCCGCCGCGTCGAGTCCGCCGGCCTGAAGGACTGGGCCTCGCGCTTTGTCGCCATCACCGACGATCACACCGAGCTTCACCGCCGCGCGCTCAACGACGGGTACTTCGACGTCTTCGTCAATCCATCCGATGTCGGCGGCCGCTACTCCGCGCTGACGCTCTTCGGCATCGTTCCCGCCGCGCTCGTCGGCGTGCCGCTGCCGGCGCTGCTCGATCGCGCGCGCCGCATGGCCGACGCGTGCAAAGTCAAGGACTCGCGCGTCAACCCTGGCCTCGCGCTCGGTGCGCTTCTCGGCGCCGCGGCGAGTCAGGGACGCGACAAGCTGACGCTGCTGCTGCCGCCGCGTCTCGGGCCGCTCGGGTTGTGGATCGAGCAGTTGATCGCCGAGAGCACCGGCAAGCACGGCAAGGGGATCGTCCCGATCGCCGGTGAGACGACGAGCGCGCCCCCGGGGATGGATCGCGTCGCGGTCGCCGTGCGCCTCGACGACGTGAGCGCAGACGAGGGCGCTCTCGAACGCATGCGCGCCGCGCGCGTGCCGCTGATGACGATCGACATGCCACGCGTCGAGTCGCTTGGTGCGGAGTTCTTCCGCTGGGAAGTGGCGACCGCAACGGCCGGGCGCGTGCTCGACATCAATCCGTTCGACGAGCCGAATGTGCAGCAGGCGAAGGATGCGACGCGCGCGCTGCTCGACGCCTACTCGACGCGCGGACAGTTGCCGCGCAACCAGCCCGATACGACGGTCCACGGCATCGACATCACCTTCAGCACCGCCGCACGCGCGCAGCTTGCATCGCAGGCATTCGAGCGCTTTCTCGATCAACTTCGAACGGGCGACTACTTCGCGCTGCTCGCCTACGTGCCGCCTGACGACCCGAGGCTGGGTCCGGTACTGCGGGAGATCCGCGACGGCGTGGCCGTCAGCCGACGCTGCGCGACGATGCTGGGCTACGGGCCGCGATACCTCCACTCCACGGGACAGCTTCACAAGGGCGGCGCGAACAATGGCGTGTTCCTCGTCGTCACCGCGCCCGCCGACGGCGACATCCCGGTTCCCGACGCGCCGTTCTCGTTCGGTGTCCTCGAACTAGCCCAGGCGGTGGGCGACTTCCAGTCCCTTGACCGTGCAAACCGGCGCGCCGCACACGCGCATCTTCCGGATCGAAATCCTGACACGCTCTTGCGGCTGGCCAGATTGCTCGGTATTTCACTCCAACAGGCCTGAAGAAGACCTGCACGGGCCCTGCATACTTCGTATACTGCTGGACGGTGGCCACGGTCGCAGTCCACTCGGTACTCGCCCGAACGCAGGCTGCGCTCGAACGCGGCCGCGGTGCGGAAGCAGCTCATCTGCTGGCGCCGATGCTGCGTCCGGCATCGCTCGCCCGGGAGGACGAATTCGCCGTTCGCTCGGCGCTCGCCGAGGCCTGGCTGCTCCAGGACGATCTAGCGCAGGCCGCGGCCACGCTCGGCAGACCGCCCGACTCGCTGCGCGAGACGATCAGCGACGCGCAACTCTCGACGCTCTGGCGGCTGCACGGACGCATCACGTACGCGCGCGGCGAGCAGTCGCGCGCCATCGCGCTGCACACGCGCGCGCTCAAGCACGCCGAGCTCGCGCACGACTCGCGCGCCATCGGTCTCGCCCACTACGAGCTCGCGCTGTGTTACAAGCAGGTCGGTGACTCGGGGATCGTCCGCGAGCATCTGACCGAGGCGGCCTCGGCGCTGCACGCCGCGGGCGATCGACGTCATCTCGCGCTCGTGCACTCGCTCTCCGCGGTGCTGCTCGCGCAGAGTGGACGTGGCGAAGAGGCGACCGCCGCGCTTCGCCAGGGCGAACGGCTCGCCATGGCCATCCAGGCCGACGATGTGCTCGCGGGCATCGTGCACAACCAGGCGAACGTCGCGCTGATGCGGCATCAGCACGATCAGGCGCTCGCACTCGCGGAACGCAGCGTCGCGCTGCACGAGTCGCTCTCCTCCGGACACGGCCTCGCCGTCGCGCTCGCCACGCTCGGGCAGATCTTCGTCCAGCTTGGCGACCTGGAGCGCGCCGAACAGATCCTCACACGCACCCTCGAAGTCCGCAGTCCCGTGCAGTTCCACGAGACGACGGGCGCGGTGTTCGACACGCTCGCGCAGATTCACCTGATGCGCGGCTCGTACGAGCGCGCCGGCGAATACCTGCGCCACGCCAGCGAGGCGTATGGCGCGTACGGCACGCAGACGATGCGGTGGTACGAGTGGTCGCTGAAGGTGCTCGGCGCCAAGCTCGCGATCCGCAGCGGCAAGTTCGACGAGGCGCTCGCGATGGCGGACGAGCTCGCGCGAACGGCGGGCGTGCCGCCGGCGGAGGCTATCCAGGCGGACCTCGCCGCCTGCGAGGCGCTCGTCGCGGCCAGCCGCATCGGCGAAGCCGAGCTTCGGATCCAGTCGTGTGAAGGGCGGCTCGATCCGCGGACGGCGCCGGCCAACTGGGGTGAGTTCCTGCGCATCCGGGGCGCGGTGCACGAACGCTCAGGGCGGCACACCGACGCGTACCATGACTTCGCGCAGAGCACGAATGTCTTCGAGCTGCTCGGCGAGCGCTACCAGGCGGCGCTCAGCCAGCTTGCACTCGGCCGTCTCGCGGCGGCCACCGGCTCACGCGCATCTGCCGACCGCTACCTCGATTCGGCGGCCGCGGTCTTCCGTGCGCTCGGCGCGCAGAAAGACCTCGAGGACGTCGAGCAGACGCGCGCCCGGCTGGCCACGATCGTCGCCGGCGCGATTGCGACGCTGGCCGACGCCGACGACGCGATCATCAGGCGGCTCGTCGAGGCGTCGGTGCTCTCGGATCTTCTCGCACGGGAAACGGCGACGTCGCTCGTCGAGACCACGAAAGCCGACGCCGCGGTGATCTTCGTCGTGCCCTCGATCGGCGAGGTCCGCGTCGTCGCGATGGCTGGATGCGATCCGGGTGTCGCCCGCGCACTCGCGCGCGCGGCCGCGCAAGGCAACAACGCGTACGGCGAAGGGCTGCTGCTCACCGAGGCGCTCGGCCGCGATCACGACGGCCCGCGGTTCTGCACCATCGTCGCGGCCGATCGTCTGCCGGATGTCGCGGCGCGGCGCTTCCGTATGTTCGCGGTGGTGGCGAGGCAGGGATTCGAGCTGTGCGGCGCGCGGGAGCACCGCGGCCAGACGGTCGAGCCGAGCGGAGCCCGATCGCTCGAGCCGCTGCTGCCCGGCTTCATCTGCGCGAGCGCGGCGATGAACCGGGTTGCCGATCAAATTCAGCGGCTGCAGGGACACGACCTCACCGTGTTGATCACCGGCGAGAGCGGCACCGGCAAGGATCTCGTGGCGCGCGCGATTCACGTGGGGTCGCCACGGAGCGCTGCGATGTTCCTGCCGTACAACTGCACCACCACGCAGCGCGATCTGGCCGACAGCCAGCTGTTCGGCCACCGGCGCGGCAGCTTCACCGGCGCGATCACCGACCAGCAGGGACTGATTCGCACCGCGGTGGGAGGCACGCTGTTCCTGGATGAGATCGGCGACCTCCCGCTCGACATCCAGCCGAAGCTGCTGCGCTTCCTCGAACAGGGAGAGATCATGCCGGTCGGCGAGACGCGGCCCCAGGCGGTCGACGTCCGGGTGCTGGCGGCCACCAACGCGGACCTCGAACAGCGCGTCCAGGAAGGGAAATTCCGCGAGGACCTGTACTACCGCCTCAGCGTCATTCGCATTCTTGTCCCTCCGCTTCGCGAGCGGCGCGAGGAGATCCCGCACCTCAGCACCTTCTTTCTGCGGGAGGCCTGCGAGCGTCTCGGCAAGCCGGACGTGCACCTCAGCTCCGCGACGCTCGATCTCTTCGACCGGTATTGGTGGCCGGGCAACGTCCGTCAGTTGCGGAACGAGGTGCAGCGCGCGGTCGCGATGAGTCGCCCGGGCGGCACCATCGAACCGGATCAGCTCTCGGCCGACCTGGCGGCGCTTCCGCCGACTGGTACGCTTGGAGCGGCACCGACGATGGGCAACCGACCAAGTGGCGCGCGCAACCTTGCTGCGGCTGTCGAGGAGGTCGAACGCGAGGTGATTGGCAGCGCCTTGCGTCGGACCAGCGGCAATATTTCTGAAACTGCCAGGGTTCTGGGACTCACCCGACGCGGGCTGTACCTGAAGATGCGGCGCTTAGGACTCGATGGCGCTCCTGCGGATACCTAGTAACCAGGTATACAGGTCTATGGATATGCTATATCCACCAACTACGGACAACATTCGCTCAGCAGTTTCAAAACTGTCAATATTTGCAGGCTAATTACATGCGTGCAAATGTGTGGATGACTTTAGCGACACGGCCCCGACATTGATACGGAATGGGACACACAACCTCTCTCCGACAGGGGGTCCGACGGTGATTCGCACAGCCACTGCCTCGCTGCCAGCATCTACTGAGAACAAGCCGCGCATCGGTGCGCGTCGGAAGGTCCGCGTTCCCGGGCGCCTGACGTGGCGCGATTCGTCCGGGACGCTCCGATTCGTATCGGTCGTCACGCACGATGTCAGCGACCTGGACGTGTTCGTCGAGTGCCAGGTGCCGGCGTCGATTCCCCTGTATCGGCTGGTGCACTTCCAGATTGAACGCGGCGCCCGCGAGTGCGACGAGCTCCCTGCGTCGCTTCGTAACGGAAAGGTGCTGTCGGCGGTCTATCGCGTCGGCGCGTATCGCGCGTCGACGGGGACGCCGCACGGCTACGCGCTGAGGCTGCTCGTCGAGCCGGCCCGCGCGACGTCGTCGACGGCCGCCATTCGCGCGGTCTCGTCGAACTAGGCCGGATCGATCCGGCGCGGTTCGAGCATCCTTTCAGGCGGGTCCGCGAGGACCCGCCTGCTTCCCCACGTCCTCCCTACCCGCCGTACCCGCTACCGCTTTTGCTGCGCCAATAGCGCGCAAGGCCGAGCCACGACACCTCGAATGGTGCGCCGACGTGGTGCGGAAGTATCTGTTCCTCCGTGAGGTGGCGCTTCAACTCGCGGCTCACGTACTCCGCGTAGCGCTGCGCCCGCTCCTCGTCGGTCCCCGGCTCCGCCAGCGACGCGCGCACCCACTCCGCCGACGCGCGGAGATTCTCGACCAGCGACTGCATGTGCGGCCGCACGCTGCCCGACGGGCCGAAATGTGTGAGGAACATCGTGGCGGGGTCCCAGCGCTCCACGCGCGCGGCGCTCTCAATCCACAGCTCGACGTCGATATCGGGCGGCGGCGTCGGCGGACGCACGTAATCGCCTCGGATCCGGATGCCGGCGACGTCGCCGACGAAGGCGACACCACTCGAACGATCGAAGAAGCTGACGTGGTGTGACGCGTGCCCCGGTGTGTAGGCCACGTCGAACACGCGTCCCGCGACCGCGATCCGATCTGGCGCGTCCGACCAGGCCTCGCCGCGCAGCATCACGATGTTCGCGGACGGTACCGGCGCCACCTCGCCCCACAGTTCCTGCATCCGATCGCCCCAGAGCCGCGTGGCGCTCCTCACCAGCCGCGTCGGGTCGATCAGGTGCGGCGCGCCGCGTTCGTGCACGAACACGTTCAGCGACGGGCAGCGGCGAACCAGCGTACCCGTTGCGCCGGCATGATCGAGATGGACGTGCGTCAGCAGGAGATGCGTGACATCCTCCAACCGGATGCCGAGGCCGTTCAGGCCGAGCTCGAGCGTTTCGAGACACGACGCGGGGCCCGGATCGATCAGCGCGACACCTCCGGCGTCGCTGACGACCGCGGTGGCGATGACGTTGGGACTGCCTCGGAATTTCAGATCGACCCAGGCCAGGCCGGGTGCAAGCACGGGCATTCGGGGCGAGGCATTATACTTTTGAAACTTTTGGGATTTGTCCATGATCCACCAATCGACGCTCGCGGCGGTCGCGCGGCTCGTCTCGGAGGAGACCTCTCTCGACGGGACGCTCTCGCGCGTGGCGACGGCTCTCCGCGAGGCGATCCCCTTCGAGCAGCTGCACGTCCTGCGTCTCGATCGGTCCGACGCGGTCACCCTCTACGAGGTCCGCGCGACCGGTGAGGTCGACGTCACCGAACAACTGATCGGCGACGCGCAGACGACGGGATCGGCACCGAGCGACGGGACCGAACGGTCACGCGTGATCTGCACCGTCCACCAGGGAGCACGCGTCAAGGCCGCCATCTGGCTCACATCGGGTGACGTCGAGGCGTTCAACGACGAGCACCAGGAGCTGCTCGACAGCGTCGGCGATCTGATTACGCTGGCCCTGTATCACGACACGGTGCGCACGAGGGAGTTCCGGCGCCGCGAGCGGATCGATGCGCTCGTGCGCCTGCTCCACACGGTTGCCGAGACGCTGGACATCCGGCAGATCTTTCCGCAGCTCTCCGAGACCGTGCGTGGCGCGCTGCCGCACGACATCCTGGCCCTGACGTCGTGGGCCGAAGACGGCCTCTCCTTCCGCGTGTACGCGATGGCCGGCGCGAAGATTCCCGACGAGGAATTCTGGGGGCCGACGTTGGTGCCGCCGCTCGAGCGGACGCTGCTCGACCGCAAGGCGTACATCATCCACGACGTCAGCAGCGAGATCGCGGCCGAAACCGTTCGCGGCAGGCTCCTGCGGATGGCCGGCGCGCGGTCGGCGCTGCGCGTGGCGATTCCGCTCGGCAACGCGGTATTCGGATCGCTCTTCTTCCTGGCGCGCGACCCGGGACGCTTCTCCGACGAAGACGTCGACTTCGCCCGCCGGGTCGGCGATCACCTCGGGCTCGCGCTCTCGCACCAGCATCTCGCGGAAGCCGAGCGACGCGACGCGGCGGCGCGCGAGACCGCCGCGCGCCTGGAGGCTCAGGTCGCAACGCTCACGCGCGAGCTCGAGTCGCGCACCGGGCACCGCCGCGTGGTCGGCCACTCGCGCCAGTGGCAGGACGTGCTCGCGCACGCCGCGCGCGTCGCGCAGGCCGAGACGACCGTGCTCCTCACGGGCGAATCGGGTACGGGCAAGGAAGTGGTGGCGCGTTTCATCCACCACGCTTCGCGCCGCGGCGACGGGCCGTTCATCGCGATCAACTGCGCGGCGCTGCCCGATCAGCTCCTCGAGTCGGAGTTGTTCGGCTACGAGCGCGGCGCGTTCACCGGCGCGGTCGCGGCCAAGCCCGGCCGGGTCGAGCAGGCCAACGGCGGCGTGCTCTTCCTCGACGAAGTGGGCGAGATGGCGCCGAGCGTCCAGGCGAAGCTCCTGCGCGTGCTCGAGGAACGCGAATTCCAGCGGCTTGGCGGCACCAGGCTCCATCATGCGGACATCCGCGTGATCGCCGCGACCAACCGCGACCTGCACGCGGCGATGCAGCGCGGCGAGTTCCGCGAGGATCTCTATTACCGTCTCGGCGTGTTCGAAATCGAGCTCCCTCCGCTGCGCGAACGCACCGAGGACGTGCTCGAGCTCGCCGACACGTTCCTGCACGAGATTGGCGAAACCGTCGGCCGCCCGGCGGCCGGCTTCGAGCGCGAGGCCAGGCGCGACCTGCTCGCCTACCCGTGGCCCGGCAACGTGCGCGAGCTGCGGAACGCCATCGAGCGCGCGGTCATCCTGGCCGACGGCGGCTACATCCGCAGCGAGCACCTCCCCGTCAACGCGACGCGCAAGGCGCCGTCGGCGTCCGAGCCGGCCAACGCGCCGCTGCCGGCCGGCGGCGTGAACCTCGATGCCATCGAACGCTCGCTCGTGATCAAGGCGCTCGCGCAGGCCCGGCACAACAAGACGCGCGCCGCCAAGCTCCTCGGCCTCACGCGCGCGCAGCTCTACTCGCGGATCGAGAAATACGGTCTCGCGGAAACGGAATCCTGAGCGGCGCGCGTGTATCCCGCCGTACGGCGTGTCCTCGTCACCACCGGCGTCATCCTTCTCCTTCTCATCCTGATCGGCGCGACCTACCAGGGAGTCGCCACGGCCATCGAACGCCGGCGGTTTCCCCACCCGGGGCGGATGGTCGACGTCGGCGGCCACCAGCTTCATCTCTATTGCCTCGGACGGGGGACGCCAACGGTCGTGCTCGAAGCGCCCGCGACGACGCTGTCGGCGGCGTGGGCATGGGTGCAGTTGGACGTCGCGAAGGTGACGAGAGTCTGCAGTTACGATCGCGCGGGGCTCGGATGGAGCGAGGCCGGTGACACGCCGTTCATGCCACAGGCGGTAGCGCCGGAACTGAACGCGCTGCTCGCCGCGGCCCGCGAGCCGGCACCCGTCATCGTCGCCGGTGCCGAGATCGGAGCGTCGCTCGCGACGCTGTACGCCGCGCGCTACCCGAGCGACACCGCCGCGCTCGTCCTCGTCAATCCGCCCGGCGCGTTCAGCCGGAACCCGTCCTCGGCGCCGTCGCCGAGGTTCGTCGCGTTTTCACCCTGGCTGGCACGCGCCGGCCTGCTTCGCGCGATGCGTGCGATGTCGGCAAGCGCGGGTGAGCTGCCCCAGCCGGCTGCCGGGGTGCTTCGGGCGTTTCTCAACCGCCCCGACCATCTGACGCGGGCCGCGAGCGAGCTCGCGCGCTGGGACGACACCGTCACGCTGAGCGAAGCCGCGACGCTGCCGCGGGACATGCCGGTGACTCAGGTTGAGGTCGAAGGAAAGGACCGCGTCGCGCTCCTGGCCAATCGCCGGAACGCCCAGGATGTGGCCGCCGCCATCGACCGCGCAGTTCAAAACCTCAGACGCGGTCGCAGGTGAACTCCCAACGCCCAACTCCCAAAATCCAAACCCAACTCCCAAGGAGACTCGTCATTCACCTTGGGAGTTGGGAGTTGGGAGTTGGGAATTGTCAGCCCGGCGCTACGATTTGACGCGCACCGTCACCGGTGCGGTCAGCCGCGTCGTGATGCCGGCGCCAGGGCCGAGACGGACTTCCTTGCCCTTGGTCGCGAGCACGACGCCGGTGCCGCCGGCGCCGCCGACGGCCGCGCCTTTCGCCGCACCGCTGCCGCCGCCGAGAATCGCGCCGAGCGCCGCGCCGGCGCCCGCGCCAATCGCGATCTTCTCAGCGTCCTGCTTCTTGGTCGCCGCCGCCTCCTGCGCGTAGCCCGACGTCCGGATGTCGTAGCTCTCGCCGTTGGCGCGGACCGAGCTGAAGCGCATGGCGATACGCGCGCGCCCCTTCACGCGCCCGGACCCTTCGGCGTTGGTGACCACGCCGGTCACCTCGCTGCCCGCGGGCAGAACGACCTGGCCGTTCAGCGTCACCGGCGAGCGCAGCGTCGCCTTGACCGGCTCCTCGACGCGGCTGGTGTCGGATCCGACCGCCGACGACAGCGACAGCCGCAGCGTCGTTCCGGACGGGATCGTCACCTCGGTATACCGGGCAACCGGCGTGACGGGAGCCGACGTTGCCGCCGAAATCGGCGCGTTGCTCGCTTCGCCGCTCGTCGCCGCCGCCGTATCGGTCGCCGGATTACTTTCCGGCGCCTTCGCGCCGCTGCACGCGGCGAGTCCGACCGCCAAACCGATTACACAGCCCCACTTCATCATGAATCCTCCACGTCATCCGTATTGCCTCCAGACACGATTGGAAGCTGGACGACGAAAACTGGCGTCAAAACGCCCCAATGGTCCTCAGTTCCGTGCATACTGCGAAATCTCTGCCGTCGGAACTTCTGGTAGCTTTGATGAATGCGTAAGTTCGTTTTCACTCTTGTCGTGCTGGGGCTCTCCACCAGCGCGCTCGCCCAGCGGCTTCCGGCGACCGTCACTCCGACGCACTACGCACTCTGGTTCGCCCCCGACCTCCAGAATGCCACCTTCCGCGGGCGCGAGACCATCGATGTCACCGTCCCGAACCCGACCACGACAGTGACGATGAACGCCGCCGAAATCCAGTTTGGCACCGTCACGATAACCGCGGGCGGCCGGATGCAGACCGCTCGCGTCTCGCTCGACGAGAAGAACGAGATGGCGACGCTGACGGTGCCCCGCGCGCTGCCGAAGGGCGCCGCGACCATCCAGATCGCCTATACCGGCATCCTGAACGACAAGCTGCGCGGCTTCTATCTGAGCAAGGCGAACGGCCGGCGCTATGCGGTCACGCAGATGGAAGCGACCGACGCGCGGCGGGCGTTCCCGTCGTGGGACGAACCGGCCTATAAGGCCACCTTCGACCTGTCGCTGCTGATCGACACCGGCGACACCGCGATTTCCAATGGTGCCCAGCTCTCCGACACGCCCGGCCCGGAGCCCGGCAAGCATACGGTCGTCTTCGCCAGGACGCCAAAGATGTCGAGCTACCTGGTCGCGATGCTGGTCGGCGACTTCGTCTGCCGCAGCGGTTCTGCCGACGACATCGCCGTCCGCGTCTGCTCCACCCCCGACAAGCTGCCGCTCACCGGCTTCGCCCTCGAGGCCGCACATCAGGAAGTGAAGTTCTTCGACGACTGGACCGGCATCAAGTACCAGTTCGGCAAGCTCGACATCATCGGCGTGCCCGACTTCGCCGCCGGTGCGATGGAGAACGCCGGCGCCATCACGTTCCGCGAGGAGTACCTCTTCGCGGATCCCGAGCGGGCCTCGCTCGGCACGCGCAAGACCGTGGCGTCGATCATCTCGCACGAGATCGCGCACCAGTGGTTCGGGGATCTGGTGACGATGAAGTGGTGGGACGACATCTGGCTGAACGAAGGGTTCGCGACGTGGATGGCGAACAAGCCGCTGGCCGCGTGGCATCCGGAGTGGCAGGTCGACCTCGACGAGGTGGAGGAAACGCAGGTGGCGGTCTCGACCGACGCCCTGCGCACGACGCGCCCCATTCGCACGAAAGTGGAGACCCCCGACGAGATCAACGAGGTGTTCGACGGCATCGCCTACCAGAAGACGGCCTCGGTGCTCCGCACGATTGAAAACTACGTCGGGCCCGATCTCTTCCGGAAGGGCGTGCAGTCGTACCTGAAGAAGTATTCGTTCGCCAACGCCGCCGGCGAGGATTTCTGGACCGAGGTCGCCCGCGTCACCGGCAAGCCTGTCGACCGCATCATGAAGCCGTTCATCGAGCAGCCCGGCGTCCCGGTGGTGAAGGTCGAGTCCAGGTGCCAAGGGAACACGACCGACATCTCGCTGCACCAGGAACGATTCACCGGGATGAGCCCCTCGACTTCGCTCGAGACAGGCCCCTCGGCTTCGCTCGGGACAAGCCCCTCGACTTCGCTCGGGACAAGCCCCTCGACGTCGCTCGGGGCAAGCGGGTTGGCGGCTTCGACGGGCGCCCA
>Ga0114129_10005357_pt1 | contig 18106 bp, 16 predicted proteins | sample RhiMetdeltSRZDD1_FD_80071 | JGI IMG/M metagenome (GOLD analysis project Ga0114129, IMG submission 80071) | Populus rhizosphere microbial communities from Tennessee, USA - Rhizosphere MetaG P. deltoides SRZDD1 (version 2) (version 2) | ecosystem: Host-associated > Plants > Roots > Rhizosphere >...
CAACCGTCGTGATGGGTTGCGCCAAGGACATCGTCGAGTGCGTCGGGGTGCCGAGATTGATGTTCTCGGATTTCCCGCTCGGCAATCCGGCTGGCCGGCCGAAGGACCCGGAATCGCAAGCGGCGACGCTGGAGATGGCGCTGCGCGTGCTGGAGACGGCGCCGGGCGCGCGCACCACCGTACAGAACCCGATCGCCTGGAGCCCGAGCCCTGCCTGGAAGCTCGACTTCCAGAACGTGGCGCAGATGTCGCCGGAGGAGATCGCCCGACGCCGCGCCGAGTTCGACAAGCAGAAGGCCGTGGCCAAGAACCTGCGTGAGGAGCAGGGCGTCGAGCGTGCGGGTGGCGCGAAGGAAAAGGTCGCATGACCAAGCCCTTTGCGGGAGTCCGCATCCTCGACTTCACGCAGGTGTTTGCCGGGCCATTCGGCTGCTACCAGCTCGCGCTGCTGGGTGCCGACGTGATCAAGATCGAGCGCCAGGGCGGCGAGGACATGCGCCGCAGCCCGCTCAGCAAGGAGTGGGCAGAGCGCAACATGGCCACCGCCTGGATGGCAATCAACTCCAACCGACGCAACATCGCGCTCGATCTGACGAAGCCGAAGGCGATCGAGATCGTGCGGAAGCTCGTCACCAAGGCCGACGTGGTGATGGAGAACTTCCGGCCGGGCATCATGGACAACCTCGGCATCGGCTATGAGGCGCTCTCGTCCATCAACCCGCGGCTCATCTACTGCGCAGTGTCGGGGTTCGGCCACAACGGGCCGGAGCGCGCGACGGCGGCCTACGACGGCAAGATCCAGGCCATGAGCGGCATCATGTCGATCACTGGCCATCCCGAGAGCGGGCCGACGCGCGCGGGCTTTGCCGTGTGCGATGCCATCGGCGGCATGACGGCGGCGTTCGCGCTCGCCAGCGCGCTCTACCAGCGCACGCAGACGGGCCGCGGACAGATGGTGGACGTCGCCATGCTCGATGCGTCGCTCTCGTTCCTCTCCTCGTTCGTGACGGACTACACGATCGGCGGGCACGTGCAGGGGCAGTCCGGCAACCGGGCGCAGAGCCGGCTGCCGACGGCCGACGTGTTCAAGGTCAAGGGCGGACACATCCTGCTGGCCGTCAACAACGAGAAGCAGTTCGGCGCGCTGATCCGGGCGCTCGGCAAGCCTGACCTCGCGAAGGATGAGCGTTTCGTCGACTGGTCGGCGCGGGTCGCCAACGACGCGGCGTTGCGCGCCATCATTGAGGACGTTTTTGCCTCCGACGATGCCAAGACCTGGGAGGCGCGGCTGACGGCAGCGGATGTTCCATGCTCGCGCGTGTGGTCGATCGCCGAGATCGTCGAGCATCCCCAGCTTGCCCACCGCGACGTGCTGCAGAAGGTGCAGACACGCTTCGGCGAGCAGACGTTCGTCGGCTCGGGCTTCCGCCTTGCGCATGGCGGGGGCGGCATCGAGCGCGAGCCCGCGCTGCCGGGCGAGCACGCGGAGGAAATCCTGGAGGAGGCGGGTTACGGCAAGGGCGAGATTGCGGCGTTGCGGGCTGATGGGGTGATTTGACTTGTCATCCCGGAATTTCGCGTCGGCGAAATATCCGAGACCTAGTGCTGCGAAGCGGGCTGGCGCCGGGGGCGGGAGCACACGTGCCCCCTGTGCCCTGGGTCCCGGATAGTCGCTTCGCGACTTCCGCGATGACAGGTGTGGCTACGGAGGAAACAAACATGAACCGGCTTCAGGGAAAGACGGCGCTTGTTACAGGCGCAGCGCGGGGGATCGGAGCGCAGATCGCAAAGCGCTTCACGGAGGAGGGGGCCAAGGTCATCATCAACGACCTCAATCTCGATGCGGCGCGGGCGACGGCGGAGAAACTCGGCGGACACGGGCTGGCGGCGGACGTGTCGGATCCCGCGTCGGTCGCCGCGATGTTCGCCGAGGTCAGGAAGCTGACGCCGCGCCTCGACATCCTGGTCAACAACGCGGGCATCAGCGGCGTCGAAGGGCGCAACGATGCCGGCGAGATCATCAAGCTCCGTCTCAAGCAGGCCGAGGAAGTGGCGCGCGGCGGGCCGGTCGAGACGTTCCTCGACGTGATCGTCTCCACCAGCGACGCGAGCTGGCGGCGCATGCAGGCGGTGCACGTCGACGGCATGTTTTACTGCTGCCGCGAGGCCCTGAAGATCATGAACCCGCAGATGTCGGGCTCGATCATCAACATGGGCTCGATCATGGGCACCTACGGCAAGCCGGCCGGAAGCACCGCCTATTCCACCGCCAAAGCGGCGATCCTGGGCTTCACCCGGGCGCTGGCGCACGAGGTGGCGGTGCGCAACATCCGCGTGAATTCCATCGCGCCGGGCTACATCGAGACGGACATGACGGCGCCGCTGGGCGAGCTCAAGAAGCGCATCGCCGCGCAGACCCCGCTGCAGCGGTTCGGCGACACAGACGACATCGCCTGGGCCGCCGTCTATCTCGCCAGTGACGAGGCCAAGTTCATGACCGGGCAGGTGGTCTCTCCCAACGGCGGCTGGTACATGAGCCAGTAGGCAAACTTCCGCTTCGGCGACCTTGCGCAAGCCCATGCTGAGCTCCTGCGCTGCCGAGCCGCACGGTGTATTGCTGTTGCACCGCGGGACTGGCGCTGGCGCGAGTGCCGGCGCTTGATCTATTGTGTACGGACAAGTTTGTCGGTTGGAGGAATTGTTGGCCGGGAGGTCCGCATGGCTACGAGGCACACCGCGGCGTCGCGTACCGTCGAGACGTCCGCGCGCGCAATGAACCCGGTTGTCGGTTTTCTCATGTGTTTTGCCGTCGTGGCCCTCGCCATGGCGTCACTTTGGGTTGGCCTGAGCGGCCTCATGACACCGGATCACGCGGGCGGGCTGCTGAGAACCTTGGGTGGGTTCGTCGGCTTCTTTGCGATCTTCGCACTCGTCCTGGTCGCGGCGGTTCGGCAGAAATAGAACCGTTTGCCGGTCTCCCCTCAGGGGTCGGCGAAAGCGTCTTCACGAGGTCGTGACGGCGCTGCCGGTTTGCCTCACACGAAGTTCAGGTGATCCACGGGTTGGCAGCGAGGGCCTTCGTCCTCACGTAGTGCGCACTGCATCGCGCGCGTATGAAGCGCAGCCCAACCCGAGAGGCACGCCCATGAAGATGATCACGAAACTCGTCATCGCCCTGTCCCTGCTTTCGTTCGCTCCGCTGGCAGCATCGGCGGACGACTTCTTTGATACCAGCAAGGGTAGCCAGCAGCGCTGGGGCTACTGACCAGTCCGTTCGGGCGCCTTGATGATCCCGCCCATTGGCGGGACTGAGGCTGCTCCCAGAGAAGCCAACTGCGAGCGCGGTCGCCCCCCTTCCATCGCGACTCGCAAAGAGCGCGGCGGGCTGTGTCAATCCAGCCCGCCGCATCGCGTCTGGCGTCCCGTCCCCGAACCGTCACCGCTGCGAAGCGGGGCGACGCGCAACCATCCCACTGCCTCTGACATTGTGACGTGAATGCCGCCTCTCCGCGCTTGACGTTGCGTATGATTTGGGTGCCCGACATCGCGCCGGAGGAGGGAGTGCGCTGGCGGGTGATATGCAATATAATGCCGCTAGCTGACTCATTACGCAGGACCCCGCAAAGCCCCATGCCCAAGATCACTTACGTCGAGCACGACGGCGCAACGCATACGGTGGAGGCCGACCTGGGCTCGACCGTGATGGAAACCGCCCTCAAGAGCGGTGTCGTCACCGGCATCGTGGCGGAATGCGGCGGGTCCTGCACCTGCGCCACCTGCATGGTCTATGTGGACGAGGCCTGGCTCGACAAGACCGGAAAGCGTACCGAGGAGGAGGAGGACCAGCTCGACTTCGCCTTCGACGTTCAGCCCAACTCGCGGCTCTCCTGTCAGATCAAGGTGACGGAGGAACTCGACGGCCTGGTTGTGCGCACGCCTGCCTATCAGGGGCGCTGACCCGCCTTATCCAGACAAGGCTCCCAAGCCAAAACGAGCTATCTGACTGCGCTGGCTTCCGGCAGATTCGACACGACAGAGGACCAGCGTGGAGGCCCGATTGTGTCGGCAATCTCCGCACGAGTCCGGCTGAAATTCTCCCTGGGCGCGGCGTGAGGGACCGGCGCGCCTTGCTTCCCAAGCGCCTCGCCCCTTGCGGATCCTGGCCTCGCCATGCCGATGGACACCGACCAGCCAGTCCTCGAGCTCTCCAGGGTGCGGCGCTACTTCGTTCTCGTCACCGTCGTGGTCGCGTCGGGGGCCTATAACGCGGCCACGTTCACGGCGACCGCCATTCTGCCGCAGATGCAGGGGGCGATGGCCGCCACGCAAGACGAGATCGCCTGGACGATCACCTTCAACATCCTGGCCACTGCGGTGTGCACGCCGATGACGGGCTGGCTGGTGAGCCGGTTCGGCCGCGGCAACGTCCAGTTCTGGAGCCTGACCGCCTTCTCGATCTCGACGCTGATGTGCGGCCTCTCCCAATCGCTCGAGGCGCTTGTTTTCTGGCGGGCGATGCAAGGCGCCACCGGCGCGCCCCTGTTGCCGCTCGGCCAGACCATCCTGCTCGACATCTTCCCGCGTCGGCAGCACGGGATGGTCATTTCCGTCTTCGGCATCGCCAATACATTCGGGCCGGTCATCGGGCCGACGCTGGCAGGCCATCTCGCCGAGTACTACAGCTGGCGGTGGGGCTACTACATGATCCTGCCCATCGCGGTTGCCGCAACAATTGCCTCGCGCGTTGCCGTGCCGCGCGAGCGGCCAGCGGGCGCCACGCCCCTCGACTGGACGGGCTTTGTCACCTTGTCGCTGGCGATCGCCGCGATGCAGCTGCTGCTGTCGCGCGGACAGAGGCTCGACTGGTTCGAGTCCAACGAGATTCTGATCGAGGCCTTCGTTGCGGCGCTGGCGTTCTACCTCTTCATCGCCCACAGCATGACCCACAAGGCGCCCTTCCTCAGCCCCGGGCTGGTCAAGGACCGCAACTACGCGATCGGCATATTCCTGATCGTCATCTTCGGCATGCTCAACTTCACGCCGATGGTGCTGCTGCCGCCGCTGCTGCAGAACCAGCTGGGCTTTCCGGACGGACTGATCGGATACGTGGTGAGTTGGCGCGGCATGGGCGTGATGTTCGGCTTCTTCTCGGCCATGTTCACGGCGCTGCTCGGCATCAAGACCGGTATGGTGCTCGGCTTCGGCATCCAGATCGTCTCGGGCATATGGCTCAGCAGCATCGACTTCAATGTCAGCCTGCTCACGCTGTGCATCAACGCGTTCCTGCAGGGGCTCGCCGTCGGCCTGATCTGGACGCCGATCACGACCTCGGCCTTCTGGACGCTCGACCCGAGCCTGCGCGCCGAGGGCGTGGCCGTGTTCCATCTCATGCGCAACATCGGCTCGAGCTTCTTCATCTCGGTGTCGGTGGCCGAGGTCGTGCGCGCGACGGGCGGCAACTACAGCCGGATGATGGAGTTCCTTTCGCCCTTCAACCGCACGTTGTCGCTGCCCTCGGCGATGGGGGAATGGACCGTCGACAGCCTCACGGGTGTTGCGGTGCTGGCGCGCGAGGTCAACCGGCAGGCGACTTTCATCGGCTATCTCAACGCCTTCTGGATGTACACCGTCGTGTCGGCCATCGCCATTCCGCTGGTGCTGATGGTGCGCCGCCCCAAGGCATGAAGCTGCCGCTTGCGCGCGCGCCCCAGGGGTGCTGCGGCAGCGTGCCCAAACTGCCGTCAGGAGCGCTTCGCCGGCCGCTTCTTCTGCGTGTAGGGATACATCTCCGTGATGTCGGCACCGGGCATGGCCGCATCCAAGCGCGCCCACACGTCGACCACGGTGGTCGCCACCTCGCTGGGGACGCCGGCGGCCTTGGCGTCCTCGAGATAAAGGCGGATGTCCTTCAACTGCAGCTTGGCCGTGAAGCCCGCATCGTAGCGGCCGTGCAGGATCCGGTTGGGGAACTTGTCGTCTGAAGCGGAATTGCGCCCCGAGGACGCGTTGACGATATCGAGGATCGTCTTCATGTCGATGCCCTGCCTGGTGCCGAAATCGACCGCCTCCGAGGTGGCGGCGAGCGCAGTGGCCGAGAGGAAGTTATTGAGCACCTTCACGGCCTGGCCCTGCCCGGGCTTCGGCCCGACGTGAAACGGCTTGCCCATCAGGGCGAGCAGCGGCTTGAAGCGCTCGTAGTTGTCCACCGGGCACGCCACCATGATCGCGATCGTCGCCTTGTCCGCGCCCGACGTGCCGCCGGAGACCGGCGCGTCGACGAAGGCGATGCCGGCCTCGGCCAAATGCGCCGCGATCGCCTGGGCGGCCTGCGGGCCGATGGTGGAGGTATCGATGACGGACTTGACCTTGCGCTTGGGTGCTGCGGCCAGCTCGCGGGCCACTGCCAGGGACACGTTGCCGTCTGGCAGGGAGAGGATGACCGTTTCCGCGCTCTGGGCGATCTCCGCGTTGGACGCGGCGATCTTGGCGCCCTCTGGCGCACGCTCGGTGCTCACCGCATCGGCCATCACGAGCGGATAGCCGGCCTTCGCCAGATGCCGGCTCATGCGGTGGCCCATGCTGCCGATGCCGATCCAGCCGATCGTTTCTTTCATGAGTTCTCTCCATGTAGAGCGCAAGAGCGGAAGGCGTACTGCGCCGAGTTTGCGGCACGCGATGGGTCGGCGCAATTCGGCTTCGCCTCTTGCGCCCTACGGCAGTCAAGCCGGCGGCGGGGCGATGATGTCCTCGTAGGCGTGCCGCTTGGTGATGAGGCCGGCGTGCTGGAAGATGTCGACCGTCGCCTCGAAGGCCGGCCTGGTGATCTCCACGTGTGGCGTCCAGTTGCCGAGCTTCTGGTAGGTGGTGATGGTTTCGGTCAGCACGGCCGGATCGATGTCCTTGAAGTACTGGGCTTCGGCCTTGCCGACTTCGGCGGCCGGCGTGGCGATCAGCCAGGCGCGCGCTTTGCGGTAGGCGCGCATGAAGCGCTTGGCCATGTCGGTGGCGAGCCATTCGCGCGTGGCCGCCAGGCTCGAGAAGGCGCACACGCCGCTGGCATCCGCGAGCGCGGCGACGACGTGGCCCGCCCCGTCGTGCGCGATCTGCTGCGGCCCCGGGCCCTGCAGATGCACGTAGTCGCCCTCGCCCTTGCGGAAGGCCGCGATCATGTTCTCGGTCGATCCGACGTCGATGAGATTCAGGTCGTTAACGTCGAGGCCCCTCTTGAAGCAGGCGTACTTGAACATGGCCATGGGCTGGCCGCCGTGGTCGACGATCACCTTCCGGCCCTTGAGCTTGTCCCAGGTGAAGGCCTTGTCGGGTGTGCGGCCGGCGAGGAAGAAACCGTCCTTCTCGTTGATCTGGGCGAAATGCACGACGGGGGGTTTCTTGCCCTGCTCGAGCGGGGCAAAACCCTGTGAGGGCGCGGACTGGCCGACGTGGATCGAGCCGTCGACGAGACCGGCGATCGCCGACTTGCCAGGCGCCGAGACCGTGTGCTTCGCGCTGAGCCCTTCCTCCTTCAGGAAGCCGCCGGCGAAGGTGGCGATCAGCGGCGAATAGAAGGCGGAGAAGCGAGTAAACTCGATCTTGATCTCTTGGTCCAAATGAGCCTCCCAGGGTGCGGCGCCCTAGGCTGCTCAGGCCTGGCGCTGGCGAAAGTGCTGGACGCATTTTCTCTCATCTCGGGCCCGGACCAAAGTGCGAATGCCGCCCGGGCGCCCTGATCAAATGCAGGGCAGCCGAGCCCCGGACGATTGCCGAAATTTGGACGCTGCCGGCTTCTCCGCGCATAGGGTGCCCTAGAACGGATGCAGAAATGTGGTACCCGTCATACCGGATCGATCCGCTACCGATCCCGGTGGCGCATCGCCCGGTGGGCATGTAGGGGGATGCAATGGACGCAGATGCAGACGACGCCATCGACAAACTGATCGATGCGAGCGCGGTGGCCCTGACCCTGCCCATCGATGCGGCATGGAAGCCAGCGATTAGGGCCAACCTGGAAGTCACGCTGCGGCTGGCCAACATCGTTGCCGAGTTCGAGCTGCCTGACGAGGTCGAGCCGGCTCCCACTTTCGAGGCGTGAACACAATGGACGCGTGGGCGTCGGCAGGCGAGGTCGCGGCAGCTGTCGTCGAGGGCAGAGCGAGCGCGGTTGCAGTTGCGGAGGCGGCTCTGGCGCTCATCGACGAGCGCAACCCGATCCTCAACGCGTTCACCGCGACGACGCGCGAGCGGGCGTTGGCCAAGGCGGGGGCCGTCGACACCGACCGGGCGGCGGGTAAGGCTCTGGGGCCGTTGGCCGGCGTGCCATACGCGGTCAAGAACCTGTTCGATGTCGCGGGGCAGGCGACGCTTGCCGGCTCCAAGATCAACCGCGGCCGATCTGCGGCCGCCCGCGATGCAACGCTGATCCGGCGACTCGATGCGGCCGGCGCTGTGCTCCTCGGCGCGCTCAACATGGGCGAGTACGCCTACGATTTCACCGGCGAGAACGTGCACTGCGGGCCCTCGCGCAACCCTCACGACACCACACGCATGACCGGTGGCTCCTCGGGCGGAACGGGTGGTGCGGTAGCCGGCGGACTGGTGCCGTTCGCGCTCGGCTCCGATACCAACGGCTCGATCCGCGTGCCCTCGTCGTTCTGCGGGCTCTTCGGCCTCAAGCCGACCTACGGTCGCCTGTCCCGTGCCGGCACGTTTCCGTTTGTCGCCAGCCTCGATCATACGGGGCCGATGGCGCGCAGCACGCGCGACCTCGCGCTTGCTTACGACGCGATGCAGGGCCACGATCCGGAGGACCCGGTTTGCGCCGATCGCAGGGCCGAACCGGTGCTGCCGGAGCTAACCCGCGATATCGGCGGCCTGCGCATCGCAGTTGCGGGCGGCTACTTCGAGAGTGGCGCCTTGCCTGAGGCGATGATCGCAGTGGCGCGGGTCGCAAGTGCGCTCGACGCCACACGCGGGATCGAGATCCCTGAAGCGGCGCGGGCACGAGCGGCGGCCTCTGTCATCTCCGCCACGGAGGGTGCGGCGCTACATTTGGACCGCCTGCGCACGCGGGCGGCCGATTTCGATCCGACCGTGCGCGACCGGCTGTTCGCGGGTGCATGCGTGCCGGCTTCCTTCGTGGTGAAGGCGCAGAAGTTCCGCCGCTGGTATCGCGAGCAGGTCTTGAAGCTGTTCGAGAACGTGGACGCGATCGTGGCGCCGGCAACACCCTTTTCCGCGCCTCGTATCGGCCAGCAGACCATTATGCTTGAGGGTGCAGAGGTGTCGCTCAGACCCCAAATAGGCATCTTCACGCAACCGATTTCGTTCATCGGCCTGCCGGTCGTGACTGTGCCGGTGCCGCTCTCTCCGCTGCCCATCGGCGTGCAGATCATCGCGCCGCCTTGGCGGGAGGACATCGCGCTGCGGATCGCGTACGCTCTGGAAGAAATGAAGGTCGCGGCGGCGCCGCGGCCGGCGGGGTAGGGAGGAAATGATGGACGTCGATCTGCCCGACGTGGTGGCGGAGGTCAGCGCGGCCTTCGAGCGTTACGAGAAGGCGCTCGTCACCAATGATATCCCGGTGCTCGACGAGCTGTTCCGGATGGACGACCGCACCATCCGCTATGGCATCGCCGAGAACCTGTATGGCCACACGGAGGTGGCGGCGTTCCGCGCGGGCCGCCTTCCCATCAACCTTATGCGCTCTCGCTCGCGGACTGTGATCACCACTTACGGCCGGGACTATGCCGTCGCCTCCACGCTTTTCCACCGCGAGTCGCTGCCAGGCAAGATCGGGCGGCAGATGCAGTCCTGGGTGCGTTTTCCGCAAGGCTGGCGCATTGTCGCCGCGCACGTCAGCATCATCGACGCGCCGAAAGCCTGATGCGGCGTCAGATCACTGCCTTCCCTGACAACTGCACCACAATTGCGCTATTCACTCTTCAGGAACGCTTTCACGTGCAGAGGCATGGACGATGGACGGGCGAACGATCTACGAAAAGCCGAGGGTGTCGGCGAAGCCGAACGAGACCGTCGTCACGAGCACCTGCGGCCACAACTGCGGCGGCCGGTGCGTGGTCAACGCGCACGTGGTCGAGGGGCGCATCGTGCACATTTCCACCGACCCGCGCAGGTGGGAACCGGAGATGCCACCGCTGCAGGCCTGCGCGCGGGGGGTCGGACAGATCGAGCGCGTCTATCATCCCGACCGCCTGAAATATCCGCTCCGGCGCGCGGGCCCGCGCGGAAGCGGCCAATTCGAGCGCATCTCCTGGGACGAGGCGCTGCACGAGGTCGCCCAGCAGCTGCTGCGGGTGCGCGAGCGCTACGGCAACGCGGCCATCCTCGACGCGTCGCGCTCGGGCAGCCTGTCCGTGCTGCACGGGCGGGCGGCGGCGCAGCGCTTCCTCAACATGTTCGGCGGCTGCACGGTGTTGTGGTCGAACATGTCGGCGGAGGCCGAAGTATTCGCCGTGCGCATGACCTATGGCGCCGACGCCGTTTACAAACGCGCGGGGCGAGAGCCGACTGACTACGTCAACTCCAAGTTGATCGTCATGTGGGGCTGGAGCCCGGGTGACGGCACCTTCGGGACGGGCACGTATCAGTATCTGAAGCAGGCGAAGAAGCGGGGCGTGCGCATTATCTGCGTCGACCCGCGCCGCACACGCACGAGCCAGGTTCTGGCGGACGAGCACATCTTCATCCGGCCGTCGACCGATGCGGCCGCGCTGATCGCCATGGCGTACGTGATCGCCAGCGAAGGCCTGCAGGACCAGGCCTATTGCGACGCCCATGTGCTGGGCTTCGACGAGGAGCATCTGCCGCACGGCGCACCGCCCGGAAGCTCCTATCGCTCGTATCTCCTTGGGCTCTCCGACGGCATTCCGAAGACGCCGGAGTGGGCCGCACAGATCACCGGCATCCCCGCGGAGACCATTCGCCGGCTGGCCGTCGAACTCGCCACCACAAAGCCCGCCGCCCTACAGTGCGGCTACGCACCGGGCCGCACGCTCTACGGCGAGCAATTCCACCGCGCCGCCTATGCCCTGTGCGCGATCACCGGCAGCGTCGGCATTTCCGGCGGGAGCTCGGGCGTCAGCAATGGGGCGACGGGCACTTGTGGCATCAAGACGCTGCCGGCCGGCACCAATCCGGCCGGCGCGCGGGTGGCGTCTCCGCTGCTCGCCGACCTGCTCGCACGCGGCAAGGCCGGCGGCTATCCGGCCGACATCAAGCTCATCTATTCCGCCGGTGGCGACCTCTTCAACCAGGCGCCCAACGTCAACAAGATGGTGGCATCGCTCGAGGGCGTGGAGTTCTTCGTCGCGCAGGACCACTTCCTCACGCCGACCGCGCGCTATGCCGATGTCGTGCTGCCGGCGACGACGTTCTGGGAGCGCAACGATGTCCACACGCCGTGGGCCGGTGCCGGGCACTATGCAATCTACATGGGCCAGGCGCTCGAGCGCATGTACGAGTGCCGCAACGACATGGATATCTTTCGTGATCTTGCGGGTCGAATCGGCATCGCCAGCTACGATGACAAGAGCGAGGAGGCTTGGCTGCGCGAGTTGACGCGGGATGCCGTCGACGACTTCGAAGCGTTCGTCGAGAACGGGGTCGCCCGCTTCCCGGCGCCGCGGGATGCGGTTGCGTTTGCGGCCCAGATCCGCGATCCCCGCAACCACCGGTTCACGACGCCCTCCGGCAAGATCGAGATCTACTCGATGACGCTGGCGGAAGAGCCTGATCCCTATGGCCTCGGGCCCATATCGGCCATTCCGACCTGGACCTCACCGTTCGCGGCGGACACGCGCTATCCGCTGAAGCTGTGCACGCCCAAGTCGCGCGCCCGCACCCATTCGATTCACGGCAATCAGCCCAAGCTGGCCCTGGTCGATCGCGACGATGTCTGGATCCATCCCGAGGACGCACGCGTGCGCGGAATTGCGAATGGCGAGCGCGTGCGCGTGTTCAACGGCAACGGCGCGACCATCTTGCCGGCGCGCGTCACCGATCGAATCGCGCGCGGCGTCGTCTCGATCAAGGAGGGCGCCTGGTTCGCGCCGGACGACAGAGGCTCCGATACCAATGGCTGCGCCAACGTGCTGACCAGCGATCGCTCGGCACCCTGCGGAGCCACGACCTACAACACCAACGAGGTCGAGGTGGTGCGTCTGGGCCCAGTCGGCTAGCTCTAGGCGGCCCATCTCAGACGCTCGTCGAACTCGCCGTTGAGCTCGTGAAAAAATCAGGTCAACCACGCAGTCCGCTCGAAGGCATCCGGTTCCTGCTGCTTGTAAGCATTCTTTTTGTTCGCAAAAGAAAAGGGCGCCCTGCAGGAGCAGGGCGCCCGAATGAGAGATAGTGGAGTTCCGGGTTTACCGACCTTGGCCCTGCCGGAGCTTGTCGCAGGCTGCGGTGAACTGCTCCTTCGTCCACTGGCTGCCTTCCTTGTAACCCTGGTCGCATTGAACCTTGGTCGGGCCAACCGGCGGCGCCGGAGTGGTCTGGGCCAATGCGGCGCTGGCAAACATCCCTGCCGCACATACCGACATGATCATCCTCATGAAATATTCTCCTTCATTGTTGCGTTGAGGGAGAACGCGACGGTGCCAATGCCGTTCCTCCTGCATCGCACCCTACTGGTGCAGCGCAATGATCGAGTCGCTCGATGAAAAGCGCCCCATGTTGTTCGCACGCGCGATAGTCATGAGGGGCAGCGAGGAAATCGCCGAGCAGTACGAGCATGTGTCCTGACAATGCAGTGCTCTGAGCAAGTGCCGCCCACGTGGATTGCATTTCGGACGGAGCCGGGCTCAGAGCGTCCGCCTGAAGCTCGGCGAGTATAAGACCAATGCGCTCCATGACCACGTGTGAAAGCGATGAGGCCATTCGCACTCCTATCGCGTACTGCGAGCGGGTTGCGGAGCCGTCGGCTCATGCGGATTGAAAGGGCTGGGGCTGGCTCCCGCAGTGTGTATCGCGAGCCCCGACATACTTGTCGCCAACGGCGGTGCGCTCGAGGCGGCGAAGAGCACGAGCAACGAGAGGCAGACAGTGGCTGGTGTGAACGTCATCGGCCCGCTCAGCTGAAGAATCAATCGCTCGACTGCTTGCTACAGACAACGATCCAGCGATTGGGGCGTTCCCGCCCCGCAATGGCGTGGGTGTGCAGCCGCGAAGTCGCGCTCAACCTTAAAATCCCTCCATCTGGGCCACATTGGACACATTTCTACAGGCACCAAGCCGAGACCGCGCGGACAAGGGCCTCGCGAACGTCAAACCACCTCGAGCCGAAAGGCGCGCGACCGGCACGCAATGCGCACACGAGCCTCCCATGCCGGGCATGCACATCCTGATAACCTTTCGTGGACCATCGAGGACGCCGCAAAAAAGCTCGACCATGACTTTGGCCTCGGCCTATGGCACAGCGCGTGTGGGTTGATTGATGACGACGCGTCGGCTTCGCGGTGTCTACTAAAGTAGTGGCTTGAATTGATCCCAATCAATAACGCGGGTTAAGGCGCTCCGGAGCAGGAACGTCCACACTTCCTTCGCTTGACCTGCACCTAAAGGAGGAAGCCGTGGCCCATTGCCAATCGCCATTTGCCAGGACGCTGTCGCGGCGCGCGATGCTTCGACAAGCAGCGCTAGTGACGGCGGGGTTCAGCACCCTGTCCTCCCGCTTCACGTCGCATGCTTGGGCAGGGGATCACCCGGCCATAGGCACCTATCCGGCAGGCTCATCCGGCGACACGGTGAACATCGGCGCCGCCGTGCCGCGTACCGGCAGCTACGCGGTGCAGGGCGAGGACGAACTCAAGGGGTGGCAGCTCGCCGTCGAGCACATCAATAGCGGCGATGCGCTGATTCGGGCGATTGCGCCCAAGGTCACCAAGGGTCTGCTCGGCAAGAAGGTCAACCTGCTCGCAGCCGACTCGGGCGCCAAGCCGAACCAAGCGGTGCAGGAAATCCAGACCTTCATCAATCAGCACAAGATCGTCCTGATGACCGGCTCGACCTCGAGTGCGGTCGCCGTCGCGCTCAACAAGTTCGCCCAGCGCGAGAAGGTGCTCTATGTCACCGGCATCTCCGGTTCGAACGACACCACCGGCAAGGACTGCGTGCGCTACGGCTTCCGTCAGAACTTCTATGGCGAGACCGCGGCCAACGCGATCGGCCCGCTGCTGGTCAAGCAGTTCGGCAAGAACCGCAAGGCGGCATTCATGACGCCGGACTACACATACGGCCACACCGTCACCAAGTCGGTGAACGACTACCTGGGCAAGAATGCCGGCTGGGAGATGGTGACCAATCAGGTGTCGCCGCTCGGCACGCAGGACTTCAGCCAGTACCTCACCAACATCGCCAATTCCGGCGCCGAATTCCTCATCAACGTGAACTGGGGCCGCGATGCGGTGCTCTCGATTCAGCAGGCTAAGCAGTTCGGCATCCTGCCGAAGATGACGCTCGTCGTACCCTATCAAATCCCCTTCCTGGCGAAGGAGACGGGCGCCGGGCTCACCGCGGGCGTTTTGGCCGCCACCGACTTCTGGTGGACGCTGCAGGACAAGTACCCCCTTGCCAAGATGTTCGTCGAGGCGTTCGACAAGAAGTACGGCTACAAGCCCGAGTGGGGCGCCAACAACGCCTACATGTCGTTTGCCATCTGGGCGCGCATGGTGTCGGAGGCGGGGTCGTTCTATCCGCCGGACATCATCAAGCAATACGAGAAGGGCGAAACCTTCCCGTCGACCGTGGGCGACGTGCATTTCCGCAAGGAAGACCATCAACTGGTCCGACCGGTCGTCATCGTCCGCGGCAAGAAGCCGAGCGACATGAAGAACAAGGAGGATTACTGGGAGGTTCTCGAGGTCGTGCCGGGCGAGGCGTTGATGCAGAAGCCCGACGCCTTCGGCTGCAACCTCGGCGACTACACCTGAGACCACACGCAATAGACGATTCCGTGCGCGAGGTTGCTCGTGGTCAATTGGCCCAATTTCATATCACAGCTGTTCAATGGACTGGTGCTCGGTGCCCTCCTGGCGCTGATCTCGTCCGGTCTGACGATCATCTACGGCACGCTTGGCGTTCTCAACCTCGCGCACGGCGCCATGTTCATGCTCGGTGGCTATGCTGGCTGGGTAGCCTATACCTACACGGGCTCCTTCATAGTCGCCCTGGTCGCCGGCTCCCTGTTCGTCATGTTGGTTGGCGTGGTGATGGAGCGCGTGATCATCCGGCACTTCTACGCCCGGCCGCACGAAGACCAGCTGCTCGTCACGTTCGGCCTCGGCATCGTCTTCGTCGAAACTGTCCGCTTCTTCTTCGGCAGCTTGTCGCAATCCGTGCCGGCACCTCCTCCGCTGGTTGGCATCACGCCGCTCGGCTTCATGTTCTATCCGACCTACCGGCTGGCGCTGCTGGGCATCGTCATCGTCGCGCTGATCGTGCTCTATCTGGTGCTCTATCGCACCCGCATCGGCATGATCGTGCGCGCCGGTATCGAGGACTCCGCCATGGTCGATGCCCTCGGCATCGACGTCTACAAGGTCTTCATGCTGGTGTTTGGCATCGGCGCCATGGCGGCGGGATTTGCCGGCATCGTCAACGCTCCGGTGGTCTCGATTGCCCCCGACGTCGGCGAAGCCATCCTGGTGCAGACCTTCGTCGTCGTTGTGATCGGCGGGGTCGGATCCTTTCCGGGGGCAGTGCTGGGCGGCTTGATTGCCGGAGAGATCATCAGCATCACATCGATGTTCAACCCGGGCTATTCCTACGTCATGCTCTTTGTGGCCATGACGCTAGTGCTGGTGCTTCGCCCGTATGGCCTTCTCGGCACGGCCGGCCGCGAATGAGCGCAATCATCCAATGCTGAGGCGACGTTTCTTCATCATCGAGGCGCTGACCGCGGTCGGGCTGATCGCGGCGCCATTCGTGCTGCCCCACCTCGGGTTCTCGCCCACCACGATGAACCGCATCCTGGTCTGGGGTCTGTTCGGGATCGGTTTCGACATTCTGTTCGGGTTTACCGGATTGCTGTCGTTCGGCCAGTCCGCGCTATTCGGGACGGGCGGGTTCGTTGCGGCCTATCTGCTCACACGCATGGATTTTTCGAGCGTCATCGGAGCCCTGATCATCGGCACGATTGCGGCCACGGTGGTCGGTTTCTTCGTCGGCTTGATCGCGTTGCGGCGCACGGGGATCTATTTCGCCATGATTACGGTGGCGATCGCCGAGGTCTTCTACTTCGTCGAGTTCAATCCGCTCTCGGAATACACCGGCGGCGAGAACGGTTTGCCCGGTGTTCCAACGCCGAGCCTCAATCTCGGCATTACGACCATCGAGTTCAATAGCGACTGGTCTCTCTACGTGTTCATGGCGTTTTGGTACTTCGTGGGGATCGTGATCGGCTTGCGCATCGTGCGTTCACCGGTCGGCGCGATCCTCAGCGCGATCCGGGACAATCCGCTGCGGGCCTCGGCCGTCGGCCACAACATTCATGCCTACAAGCTCACTGCCTTCGTCATCGCTGCGGCCTATGCCGGGTTTGCGGGCGGACTGCTCGGTGTACTGCAAGCCTTCATGCCGCCGGATGCGTTCACATTCGAAACCTCGGGCCAGCTCGTCATGCAAACGGCAATCGGCGGCGCCGGCACGCTGTTCGGCCCGCTCGTTGGCGCCACGGTGTGGCTCTATCTCAGCGACTTCTTCCAAACAACGCTGCATCTGGGCGCGACCTGGAAACTGGTGCTCGGCGTGGTGTTCGTGGTGCTTGTCTGTTTCCTGCGACGGGGCATCATCGGCGGCCTGAAGGACCTCGGCCTATGGCTCGCCGGGCGCCGCTGGCGTGGGTCCCCGGCCGAGGATGCCCCCGCGCCAGTCGAGGTTCCGCGGCTGGCGAGCGTTGGCCCGTCGCGTCGCCGCAATGAGAAGCCCTTCCTCGGACCGGCGCTCGAGGCCCGCGGGCTGACGAAGAGGTTCGGCGGCCTGATCGCCAACAGGGACATCAACTTTTCCGTCGGCCAAGGTGAGCTTCGCGGCATCATCGGCCCCAATGGTGCCGGCAAGAGCACATTCTTCAAGATGCTGACCTGCGAGATGAGGCCGACGTCGGGGCGGATCTTCTTTCATGGCCGCGACATCACCGACGTGAAGGTTGCCCGCGTATGCCAGCTCGGCTTGACCAAGAGCTATCAGGTCAACCAGCTCTTCAGCCGGCTGACGCCGCGGCAGAACATCGTGATCGCCGCGCTGGCAGAGCGGCGGGGCACCTTTTCTCTCGATCTGCTGCGACGCATCGATCGGGTGCCCGGTCTGGATACCCAGGTCGAGGCCACCTTGGCGATGGTCAGCTTGACGGCGCGGGCAGACGTGCCGGTGGTGGAGCTTGCCTACGGCGAAAAACGGCGGCTCGAGATCGGCCTGGCCCTGGCAACGTCACCTTCACTGCTGCTGCTCGACGAGCCGCTTGCCGGCATGAGCCCGCACGAACGCAAGGAGACCGTGCTGCTCCTCAAGAACATCGCGCGGGGGCGGACGCTGGTCGTGGTCGAGCACGACATGGACGCCATCTTCGAGCTGGCGGAGCGCATCACTGTGCTGCACGAAGGCGCAATCCTCGCCGAGGGCACCCCGGCGGAGATTCAGCGCAACAGCCTGGTGCAGGAAGCCTATCTCGGCGGCATGGCGGCGGCATGAGCGCCCTTCTCGAAGTCGACCGGATCAACAGCTACTACGGCGACAGCCATATTCTGTTCGACGTGTCGCTGCGCGTTGAGCGGAACGAGGTTGTGGCCCTCCTCGGTCGCAATGGCGCGGGCAAGACCACGACACTCAACACCTTGATGGGGTTCGTGCGCCCGCAATCAGGGACCATTCTGCTCGACGGCACACCCACGCAGAATTTGCGGCCGCACGCCATTGCCCAGCTTGGCTTGCAGCTCGTGCCGGAGTCGCGCCGCATCTTCGGCAGCCTGAGCGTCGAGGAGAACATCGTGCTGGCCGGGTTGTCGGCGAAGTCGCGCTGGCCGCTGGATCGGGTGTGGTCGACATTTCCGCGCTTGCGCGAACGCCGGCGCAGCCGCGGTTCGAACCTGTCGGG
>Ga0114129_10005360_pt1 | contig 18102 bp, 14 predicted proteins | sample RhiMetdeltSRZDD1_FD_80071 | JGI IMG/M metagenome (GOLD analysis project Ga0114129, IMG submission 80071) | Populus rhizosphere microbial communities from Tennessee, USA - Rhizosphere MetaG P. deltoides SRZDD1 (version 2) (version 2) | ecosystem: Host-associated > Plants > Roots > Rhizosphere >...
CGCGGCCACCCGGGGCCTTCTCCCTCAAATGCCTGTGATCACGGCCATTTCACGGGGTGGACTCGTCCCGCCCTCTCCATCAGATTAGTATGGAGATGAAACGAGGATTGCCCGTGCCGAGCAGAGTGGATTTCGTTTCCGTTCTTATGGCCGTTTCGCTCGCCGCGGTGGGATGCGGCGGGAATGGATCCGCCCGCCCGGTCACGACTCCGGAGCCGAAGGTTTCCGAGTGGAAGCGCCCCTCCCGGATGAGCGATGCCGTGCCGGCCGTTCGTCTCGACCGGCCGCCCGTGGTGAAAGACGTGGTGAAAGACCAGGACGCGGACGAGGGGGCCGGGGCGTCCGACGAGGCGGACCTCCCGCCCGCGCACGGCGGTATCGAGGTCAGCCTCGAGCCCGGCATGACCCTGTATTCCCTGGCGCGCGCCTACAAGGTCTCGCTCACGAGCCTCCTGCAGGCGAACGAGATCAGCGACCCGACGAGCATTCCCGTGGGGACGAAGATCGTCATTCCCGATTCACCCGGGCCGGCGGCGCCCGCGCGCCCCGACAGGACCGCGCGGGCGCGCCCCCACGCCGTCAAGCCCCGCGACGACGCGGACGAGGCCCCCGCCATGCTCGGCATCGCCTGGCCTTTGATGGGGCGGATCACCGCGGGCTTCGGCCTGCGCGGCCGGCACCGGCACCATGCGGGGGTCGACATCGACGGCGTGACCGGCGAGGAGGTCCAGGCGGTGGCGGCCGGGATCGTCACGGTCTCGGGGAGCGAGGGGAAATACGGCAAGACGGTCGTGATCGATCACGGCAGCGGTCTCACCACCCTGTACGCCCACGCCAGCCGTCTCCTGGTGGACGAAGGGGACCGCGTCGAGCAGGGGGAGGCGATCGCCGAGGTCGGCGCGACCGGCAACGCCCACGGCTCCCACCTGCATTTCGAGGTGCGCCGCGACGGCCATCCCGTCGATCCCACGCCGTACCTGCGCTCGGGGGGCGTCCCTCTCCCGGGCCCGCACGCCGGGCACGGCGCCGACGAGTCGTCCGCCGGCTCCCGCTGATCACGGCCCGATCAGGCGCCCGTGCTCCAACGAGCGGGCGAGACGGCCGACATATTCGTACCCCGCCCGCGCCACCTCGCTGATGAAGACCTCCCCCGCCTGGTCGTTCCCGAGATAGGCTGTCATGACGGAAATCAGAAGGGGCCGGGCTTGGGAGCCCTCCTTCGGCACGAAGACGATTCCGGCGCACGCCCGCACCCCCTCGAGCTCGCCGCTCTTGTCCGCGGAGGGGACCCCCGCCGGAAGCCCCCTCTTGATCGGCGTCCCTTCGTTGCGCTTCATGATCTCGATCGCCTGGTGCGTGTTCGCGGGGCCGAGGAGACGTCCTGCGTGGAGCCTCTCGAGGAGCGCCCCCAGCTCGCGCGGCGTCGTGACGTTCTCGCGGCCGGCGCGCGCCGCCGCCACGTCCATCATCTTGCGCCTGAGGCGCGTCTCCTTCAGGCCCCAGCCCGACAGCCGCCGCCCGACCGCGTCCATGCCGACCCGATCGATGAGCAGGTTGGTCGCGAAGTTGTCCGAAAAGTCCATCATCAGGACGGAGAGATGGAGCGCCGTCAGGGTCGGGTACGGCGCGCTCCATTTCTCCAGCACGCCGCCCCCTTCGACCCGCTGGTCCGGATCGACGCGGACCGGCTGCGTCAGATCGAGGCTCCCCTCCTCCGACCGCTTGAACAGCTCGAGAAGGATCGCCACCTTGATGGTCGAGGCGGCGGGGAACACGACGTCGGCGTTCTTCTCGAACGTCTCCCCGGTCTCGAGGTCGCGCAGGAAGTAGCCGGAAGCGCCGTCCAGGCCCGAGGCGAGGCGCGCCAGCCTCTCCTCCATCCTGCCGCGCAGCTCGCTCCGCTTCGGATCGCCCGATCCCGGCGCCGCGGCGCGCGCGACGGAGCCGCCCCACACAAGCAGCGCCACCAGGGCCGTGCCGCACACTCGCTGCATCACCACTCCCCCGCCACGCCCAGCCCCGGCCGATCGGGGAGGATGATGAGCCCGTCCCGCACCTGCACGCCGTCGAACGGATCGTTCTCGATCAGAAGATGCCCGTCCAGATCGGCGAGGTCCGCCAGGGGGGACAGGTGCGCCGCCGCCGTGATTCCGATCGAGGTCTCGATCATGCAGCCGAGCATGACTTTCAGGCCGGACTCCCGGGCCGCGTCGATCATCCTCCGCGCGGCGCGCAGCCCCCCCGACTTCTGCAGCTTCACGTTGATCCCGTCGTACGCCCCCAGAAGGCGCGGCACGTCAGCCGGGCTCACCGCGGCCTCGTCGGCGAAGAGGGGAAGATCCACGCGCCCGCGCACCAGGCGCGCCCCTTCCAGGTCGGCGGCCGGCATCGGCTGCTCGACGAGCACGACCCCCATCCCCTGCATCCACCGGATCATCTCGACCGCCTGCTCCGGGTCGGCCCAGCCCTCGTTGGCGTCCACCCAGAGCGGTTTCCCGGTGACCGCCCGGATCCCTTCCAGGATCGCACGGTCGTCCTTCAGTCCGACCTTGATCTTGAGCACCGGGACGTCTCCCGCCTCGCGGACTTTCTCCTGCATCACCGGAATGGCGTCGATGCCGATCGACTGGGCCGTGGCGGGCGTCCTGCCGGGATCGGTTCCGAGCAGGCGGTAGAGCGGCTGGCCCGACATCCTGCCCGCCCAGTCGTGGAGGGCGATGTCGACGGCGGCGCGGGCCGAGGGGCTGGACGGCAGGGCCGTCTCGACACGGTCGAGGATCGCGTCCAGCCGTCCGGGATCGTCCGGGAGCTCCGGCGCCAGAGCCTGGAGCGCCGCCGAGACCGACTCCGCGTCCTCCCCGTAGCGCGGATTCGGGGCGGCCTCGCCCCACCCCTCGAAGCCGGCGTGCCGCAGTCGCGTCAGGACGTTTCGCTTCTCCCGGCTCGAATTGCGGGAGATGGTCCAGGCGTGCCTGAGCCTGAGCTCGACCGTCTTGTGTTCGAGCCGGGAGGGGATCACGCCAGGAGGGCCGCCAGGGCCCGCCCGGTGTCGGACAGATCGGTCAGGAGGGCGTGCGGCCGGAGGGCCCGCAGGACGGTCACCGACGTCCATCCGGTGCAGACCGCGACGGCGCGGGCGCGGATCGACCTGCCGCACAGGACGTCGTGCTCGCTGTCCCCTACCACGACCAGCTGGCTTCCCTCGATGGCCGGATCCAGGGCGCGGCGCGCGCGCTCGAGCGCCAGGGCCGGCAGACGGTATCGATCGGCATCGTCGCTGCCGAAGCAGCTGATCGAGAAATCGAAATAGCGCGTGATGTCGAAGAGGCCGAGCTTCAGTCGGGCCCCCTCCTCGACGTTGCCGGTCAGGAGCGCGGTCCGGACGTCCGTCCGATCCGCCAGGGCATCCAGCAGCTGCGGCACGCCCGGCAGCAGCTTGGCCTTCCCGATGCTTCCCTGTTCCCCGAAGTAGCGCAGGTAGAGACGGATCGATTCCGGGATCGCGGCCTCCAGCCGGGCCCCCGAGACCCCGTTTCCCGTCAGGATGTCGCGCGCAATCTGCGGGTCGGTCCGGCCGGAAAACGAATAGCCGTCCGGGTGGATCGCCTGCCCGGCGGCCTCGGTCAGGGCCCGGGTGAACGCCTCGCGCGCCGCGCCCGCGGTCGTCAGGAGCGTCCCGTCGATGTCGAACAGAATGATCCGCGGCGCGCGCCCTGTGGTCATTCTGCCAGTCTAGCGGGCAGAGTGGCGGGGTGTAAAGCGCGCGGAGCGCCAGAGCGCGAAGGCCATCAGCAGGAGCCCGGCCGAATAGGCGGACCACGGAAAAGGCCCGGGCCTGAGGCGGCTGAGGGCCTCCGGGCTCGCCGGGAGGGCCCGGAGCGAGTCGGCCATGAAGGCGTACAGGGCGGCCAGGATCCCCGCGGCCAGGGCGGTCCAGCCGACCGGCCCCGGGCGGAGGCGGATCCCCAGGTCGTCGCGCGCCACCATCGTCCATCCGGCCGCGATCGCAAGGCTCGCGATGAGGACCGGGGAGAGGACGGGCCCCCACCAGGGAAGCGGAATCAGGAAAAGGAGATCGGGATCCAGGAGCGTCCTCGGCCAGCCGATGAAGACGCGGAGCCAGGCGTAGTACAGGATGTCCCACGCACCGAACGCGAACAGGGCGATTCCGAGCCGGGACTGGGCCGATCGACCCGCCGCGACCCCCAGGGCGAGGAGCATGACGAGAGTAGCCGCCTCCCGCCCCGCCTCCAGCGCCGCCAGGGACGGATCGTAGGCGGCAATGTCCCGGATCAGATCGGTGATGCCGTAGATGCGCCGCAGGTACACCACGACGGCGGCCTCGAGGTAGGCCATCGCCACGGCGAATCCCGCGACGAAGACGAGCCGGCGCGACTGCATCGACCCGATTATGTATCATGGACGGATGCGAGCCGGGAACGAGCGCGCGGGACCTGCCCGCGGGGTGGACCTCATCGGCGTGCCGCTCGACCTCGGGGCCGGCAGGCGCGGCGTCGACATGGGGCCCTCGGCCTTCCGCCTGACCGGGCTCGCAGGGCGCATCCGCGCGCTCGGATTCGACGTGCGCGATCGCGGCAACGTTCCGGTGCCGAACCCCGAGGAGCTCGACCCGGGAGATCCCACCAAACGTTACATCGGCCCGATCGCGGCCGCCTGCAGGCGGGTGGCCGAGCTGACCTCCGAAGCGGCCTCGGCCGGGAGGATTCCCATCTGCCTCGGAGGGGATCACTCGCTGGCGGCCGGATCGATCGCCGGCGTGGCGGGCGCGCTCCGCTCGCGCGGGAAGCAGCTCGCCGTGGTCTGGGTGGACGCCCACGCCGACATGAACACCCCCGGGACCAGCCCGTCCGGCAATGTCCACGGCATGCCGCTCGCCGCCTGCCTGGGGCAGGACCCCGCCGAGCTCGTGGCCTTCACGGGGGGGGCCTGCGTCGAGCCGGGGCACGTCGCCCTCGTCGGCATCCGCAACCTGGACGAGCGGGAGAAGGGGCTGGTCGGCCGGAGCGGCGTCCGCGCCTACACCATGTCGCACATCGACCGCCGCGGCATCGGCCCGATCGTCGAGGAGCTGCTGTCGGCCTTCGCCGGCATCACCGGAGGGATCCACCTCAGCCTCGATCTCGACGGGCTCGACCCGGAGGTGGCCCCCGGGGTCGGGACCCCCGTCCGGGGCGGGTTGTCCTACAGGGAGGCCCACCTCCTGTGCGAGACGGTGGCGGAGAGCGGCCGGCTCGTCGGCATGGACGTAGCGGAGCTGAACCCGACCCTCGACATCAAGAACCATTCGGCCGAGGTCGGCGCCGAGCTCATCCTCTCCGCCCTGGGACAGCGCATCCTCTGAACGACACAAGCCTCCTACTGAACGCTGCCTTCCGTGGCCGGGATGGCGTACAATTCACTTTCCTCGGAGCATGACGCGATGGGCCTCTTAGAACGCCTCCGGCCGCATCCCGGCTGGAAGGACCCCGACCCGAAGGTGCGGCGGGCCGCGATCGGCGACCTGGCGGACGTCGCGCTGGTCCTCGAGCTGGCGCGCACCGACCCCGATGCGGGGGTGCAGGAGGACGCCCGCGCGGCCCTCCTGACCATGGCCCTCGATGGCACGGTCGCTGCCTCGGGCCTCAAGGCGATCGAGGCCCTCGAGGACGCGCGAGTCCTGCTGCAGGTCGCCCGCCAGGCCGCGCTGGAAGAAGTCAGCCGCGCCGCGCTGACCCGTCTCTCGGACAGGAAGGCGCTGGCCAGCGTGGCGCGCCATGGCCGGCACGCCGCGGTCCGGCTCGAGGCGCTGGCGCGGGTCGTCGATCTGCCCGGCGGGGATGGCGTGCGCGACGAGCTCGTCGCGATCGCGCTGAAGAGCCCGCACGATGACGCGGCCCTCTCGGCCCTCGAGCACCTGACCGGATCGAACCGCTTCGCGCCCGGGGACGGGGCCGCGCCGGACGATTTCCTGGACGGCATCGCGCAGCACGGCAAGAGCCGCGCCGCCGTAAGGCGTGCCCGCACGATCCTGCACGAGCGCCAGGCGGCTGGGGCCGCCGCCCGCCCGCAGACCGACCGGCGGGCCCAGATCCGCCTGTGCGAGACGGCGGAGGCCCTCGAGCGTTCGGGCGAGTGCGAGCCCCTGGCCGCCGAGATCGCCGCGGTCCAGGACGCCTGGACCGACCTGGTACCCCGGGTCGACGACGATCTCGACGAGCGCTTCCAGGCGGCGATGCCGAAGGCGCGCGAGAGGCTGCGCCGCAACCTGGCGGAGCGGGAGGACCGGCGCCTGGGCGAGGAGCTCCTGCGCTCGCGCCGGGAGCAGCACGTCGCCCCGCGGCTCCAGATCCTCGAGACGCTCGAAAGCGCGTCGGGCGAGGGCCTGCCGGGCGCCATCGAGGACGCCACGTGGGAGTGGGAGCATCTCGGCCCGCTCTCCGGTCTGCGCCCGGACGACCCGGTCGACTCCGAGGTCCTGGCCGAGGCCCGCGCGCTGGAGGCCCGGTTCGAGACCGCGCGCGGCGCCGGGCGGACCCGCTTCGAGGCCTGGCAGCAGGACCAGGAACGTCACCGTCTCGAGGAGGTCGACCAGGCCGCCCGACTCGAGAAGCAGCGCCTCAAGGACGCCGCGTCCCAGGAGAAGCGCGAGCACCTGGCGCGGATCGAGAAGCTGTGCGAGCGGGGCGAGCGCCTGGTGAAATCGTCCACCCTGTCGCTGTCCAAGGCCGAACCGGCCCTGCGCGACGTGCGGATCGCGCTCGATGCGATGCCGGTCCTGCCTTCCCGCCGCGAGCACGACGGCCTGGTCGAGCGCCTCAAGGCGATCCGCGCCGCCCTCGCTCCCCGGCTACAGGAGTTGCGGGAGGCCGACAAGTGGAAGCGCTGGGCCAACACCAACGTCCAGGAGGAGCTGTGCGCCCGGGCGGAGGCGCTCCTCCCGCTCGAGGATCCCGAGGAGGCCGCGCGCCGGCTCCCCGATCTTCAGGAGCGCTGGAAGACCGCCAGCGAGGCCGAGCCCGACCGGGCGCAGGCCCTCTGGCAGAGATTCAGGACGGCGACCGAGGCGGTGCGTGCCCGCCACGAGGCGCTCCTGGCGGAGCGCGCCGCGGCCAAGAGCGCGCTGTGCGAGAAGGCCGAGGCGCTCTCGGCGTCCACCGACTGGCTGAAGACCGCCGAAGCGATCAAGGCGCTCCAGGCCGAATGGAAGGCCGCGGGGACGGCCGCACGCGGCCAGGAGAAGGCGCTTTGGGAGCGTTTTCGCAAGGCGTGCGACGACTTCTTCACGCGACGCGACCAGGACCGATCGAAACGGAAAGAGGAATGGGCGAAGAACGCGGAGGCCCGCGAGGCGCTCATCGTCCGCGGCGAGACCCTCGCCGACTCCACCGACTGGAAGTCGGCGGCCGCCGAATTCAAGAAGCTCCAGGCCGAATGGAAGACGATCGGCCCCGCCCGCCCGAACCGCTCCGAAACTCTGTGGCGCCGGTTCCGGGCCGCCGGCGATCGCTTCTTCGATCGCTACAAGCGCCGCGACCAGATCGATCGCGAGCTGGCCCTCGCCGGCCGCGAGGCGATCTGCGCCGAGATGGAGGCTCTCCTGCCGGACGTCCAGGCCGAAGGGCTCCTGGCGAGGCTCGAGTCCGCCTGGGACCGCTGGAGGAAGAGCCCCGCACTTCCGGACGCCCTGGCCGGACCGGTCGGCGAGCGGTTCCAGAAGGCGCTCGACGGCCTGGTCGCGAGCAGGCCGGAAGCCCTGAAGGGAACGGCATTCGACGCCTCGACCAACAAGGAGCGCATGGAAGAACTGTGCGTCCGGCTGGAGCGGCTGCTTCCGGGAGGGGGCCCGAAGGCCGAGGACAACCTCTCCCCCGTGACGCGCCTCGCGACCATGTGGCGGGAGGCCCTCGCCTCCAACACGATCGGCGGCAAGGTCGCCGAGGAGTCCAGGCAGCGCGCCACGGGCGAAGAGGTCCGCAAGGCGCGCGAAGCCTGGCAGAGAATCGGCTACGCGCACGAGGACGACCGCCGCACGCTCGGGGCGCGCTTCGATCACGCCTGCCGCCGCCTGGCTCCGCCGCCGGCGGCCGACCGCGGCCCGGCCCAGTCCCGGCCACGGCGGCCCGCCGTCTCCGCCAAGCGCTGAACCGAACGAGAAACCGCTGGAAAGGAGCCCGTGAAGACGATCAAGAACAAGTCGTTCAAGCCCCTGAAGCTCACCTTCTCCGGCGGAAAGGTCCTCTACCTCGGTCCGGGGAAGACGGGCCAGGTCCCCGACGCCGCGATCCTCCAGAAATCGATCCAGGCGCTGATCAGCGCCGCCACCCTCGAGGTGATGGACGGCGGCCCGGCGCACTCGCAGGAAGGCGGAGGGAAAGGGTCAGCGCCCCACGAGACCACGCGCGGCCACAAGCCGGGGATGTCCACGCCGACGAAGAGCCAGCGCGGCGGGTGAGCCCGCCCGCCGTCGGCCGCGCCCCCGGCGATCCGCTTACTTGATGATGGAGATGATCACGTCGTGGATCGACCCGTCGTCGATCCGGGTGCGGACCACGTAGCTGGTGTTGGTCGATAGAGACGTCGTGCCGAGGTTGTAGATGTACTGGTGCCCGCCTGGATCGAAGCGGTAGAGATTGTCGGTGTTCGCCTGGCCCGCCGAGGTGATGTCCTTCACCTTGTCCCCCACCACGCCGTCCCGGTAGAAGAGCACCTCGATGGTGGCGCGCGCGCCCGGCACCAGGGCTCCTGCGCAGCTCGAGATCGAGAACTTGAAGGGGATCGTCTGCCTTCGGTGATAGACGCCGCGGCCGTCGTTCTCGACAGGCTGCCCGAAGCCGGAGAAGGCGTACTCCTCGTCGATCCGGCCGTCGCAGTCGTCGTCGATGCCGTTGCAGATTTCGGGGGAGGGGGCCGCGGGAACGCAGACCTGGGGCGTCCCGCCGAGGCAGGCGCTTATGGTGCGGGCGCAGAGCCCGGTTCCGCACGTCAGGGTCCCCAGATCCTCGTCCACGGCGCCGTCGCAGTCGTTGTCCACGCCGTCGCAGGTCTCAGCGGCCGGCTGGACCGACGGGTTGCAGATCAGGTGCCCCTCGAAGCAGGCCGTCGTCCCCGCGGCGCAGGCCCCCAGGCCGCCCGCGACCGGACACTCGGCGCCGCCGCCGGGATTTCCCTCGTCGGTGAGCCCGTCGCAGTCGTCGTCCATCCCGTTGCAGATCTCCGCGGCGCCGGGATGGATCGGAGCGATCTGATCGTTGCAGTCCGCCAGGATCCCCGACCCCGCGGCAGGGCAGAGCGGGTATCCGTCCTGGTCGAAATCGTACGAAGGAGCGATGCCTGAGCAGTCGGCCTCCCCCAGCAGGGCGCAGGCGACCTTGACGGGAGACCATGCCACGGAGCCCTGGACGCGGGTCGGATCCGGGACGATGGAGAAGATCGGCTCGACGGAGGTCGTGACGTCCGTGAACGGCGGGTAGGTCTGGCCGCCGTCGGTCGATCGCGAGAACAGCATCCGCAGCCGCGGCTCGAAGGCCGCGTCCTTCTTGTACACCATGTCGGTGAGGCCGGCGATCGGCGATTCGATCGTGAGCACCTGGCACGGGAACGGGTCCTCGGGCGGGGACGGCTCGTAGCCCGGCGGGAACGGGGGCTCCGAAGGACCCGGCAGGCTGGCGCTGCACGCCGCGGTCCCGGCCGGAAGATTGTTGTTGTTCGTGACCTGGAAGAGGAACCCGTCCCCGCAGCAGACGACCTGGTTGATCACCGGTCCGCCGGGGAGAGCGTGGAAGCAGACCGGCAGCGAGCAGGTGTTCCCCGCCCCATCGGTGGCGATGACGGTCGCCTGCCCGTTCAGGGAGAAGTCGGTCTGCGCCGCCGTGAAGCGCGCGACGGGGTCTCCCGCCTGGAAGGCCGGGTCGAGGCTCACGCTGACGTTCGTCCCCCCGGGCCGCACCGCCACGCTGGCGACACCCGAGTCGCAGCCCTGGTCGTCGGTTGCCGACGCCTCGATGACGACATTGTTCCCCTGCGCGACCGGGTGGCCGGCGCACACGGGAGGTGCGGTGTCCTGCGGACAGCCGCGGGCGAAGAACAGGTTGTCGACGGTGAACTCCTCGAAGCCCCCCTGGCCGCCGTTCTTGAACCCGGCCGTGAGGGTGACCCGTGCGATCGGCGTGTCCGACGTCGCGCCGTAGAAGATCGGAGAGTCATGGCTCGGATGCGGGTTGACGACGGAGCGCGTGACGACGGTCTGGTCGGCGAGATCGAACCGGATCACGACGTTGGTGGCCGCCGGGTCCTGGTCGGTCAGGTAGAACGAGAAGGCGACGATGGCCGGCGCAAAATCCAGGACGAGGATCTCGGGCGGCCTGCCGGAGCTCTTCGCGAAGCCCCCTCCCAGAGCGTTCGGCGCCGACCTGGCCCCGCCGGTCGCAAGGACCTGGACCGGGACGAAGTTCCGCACGCTCGAATTGGGAGAGCTGAGGGTCACGCCCGGGATCTGGGTGGTGATCTTCCTGCCGGCCGGATAGGCGTCCCAGGCCTCCGAGGTGGACGGCCCGGTGACGGCCGCCTGGAACGACGCCTCGTCCGTGTAGTCGCGCAGTGTCGCCGCGCCTGCCGGCGCGGCCCCTGATACCAGGGCCAGAACGACGGGCAGAAGCCAGGGGGCGAGGGATCGGACAGACGTCAACCGCGGCAACTTCTTGACCCTGCTTTCAGTGGCACGCACCGGGGCTTCCGGGCATCCCGGGGGAAAATCGGGAGGAATATGCCGTATGGGCATCCTGCTGTCAATTGAATTCTGGGCCGAAACCACAGTCTGGACGGCCTGTCCCGGGGATTTCGCCGGCCGCACCATTGAGGTAAGATGCCCCGCGTGAACCGATTCCGCCGCCTTGCCGTCCTGGTTGTCCTGTGCGCAGTCGCCTGCGCCGGGGTCGTACGGGCGGGCGAGCCCGACCCCGCCGGGCTCCTTTACTCGACCTTTTCCATCTGCGCGATCGATCCGAAGAGCGGCGAGAGCGGCGTGGCGGTGACCACGCGCGTCCCGTTCGTCGGGCGCGCCGTCCCCTGGGTGCGTGCCGGCGTCGGCGCCGCCGCGACCCAGGCCTGGACGGTCGTCGAGTACGGCCCGCAGGCGCTCGACCTGCTCGCGAAGAAGGTCGAGCCGAAGGCCGTCCTCGATCGGCTGCTGGCGGACGACAAGGGGCGGGAGCGCCGGCAGATCGGCGTGATCGACATGCAGGGACGGTCGGCGGCCTTCACCGGCTCGGAGACCAGCGCCTGGGCCGGCAGCCGCCAGGGACCGAACTACACGGTGCAGGGAAACATCCTGGTCGGGCGGCAGGTGATCGACGCCGTCGCGGAGCACTTCGAGTCGACGGACGGGTCCGGCATGCCCCTGGCCGAGCGGTTGATCCTGGCGCTCGCCGCGGGTCAGAAGACCGGCGGCGACAAGCGCTGGGGCTACTTCCAGTCGGCCGCCATCCGCATCGCCAATCCGAAGGATCCCGGGCGGGGCGGCGACCACATCAGCCTGTCGATCGACGTCGGCGAGCACCCCGATCCGGTCGCCGAGATGAAACGCATCTACGACACGACATCGCGTCGTCTCGGCTACCGCTCGTTCTCGGCCGTCGAGGGGGACGACGTGGTCGAGCTGAAGAGAATGCTGCAGAAGACCGGGTACTTCCGTCCCTCCGCCCCGCCGATTCCGGAGCTGGCTCCCCTCGACTTCGATCGCACGCTCGTCCGCCGCGACCCGGCCAGCCTGAGGACCCTCTTCGAGGAGTACGACAAGAAGGAAGAGGAGTTCATGAAGGCGTGGGGGGTCTACGACGGCGAGGCCATGGATGCCGTCGATGCCTTCCGGAAGGATCACGCCCTCGCGCACGAAGGAGAGGCCCGCGGCCTGGTGGACGCGGCGTTCGTCGAGGCGCTCCGGAAGGCTTACTACGCCGGCGAGAAAAGACCCGCCGCCCCGCCGGGCTGATCGGGTCGGTCTACACCGGGCGCGCCGACCGGAAATCCGGGTTCAGGGGGTCGCCGCGACCGCTGCCGCGCCGCGCACCAGCCCCTTGCCCGTCGCGTCGGCGCCCCACACCGGGAGCAGCGGCGGGATCGCCAGGGCCGTGCTCCTCAGGATCGCCTCGGCCTCGGCCTGAGTCAGCGCCGGGTTCTTCTGGAGCATCTGCGCCACGATCCCGACGATGTGCGGGCAGGCGAACGAGGTGCCGAAGATGAAGAAGTCGACGTCGTACGACGAGGCCCGCCGCCCTTCTGAGAATCCCGGTCCGAACAGCCACTGGCCGAACACCCACTCGCCGGGGGCCAGGACGTCGATTTGGCTGGCCGGCGGCGCGCCGGGAATCTCCCGCCCCGAGAAGCCGGACACGTAGACCTGTCCCGGATCGTCCGGCGGGACCGTCCCCAGGATCCAGTCGGGAGTCGCGCCGATGCCCCTCCAGCCGGTCGCTCCGGCCGTGATCGATTCCTGCAGCCGGCCCGGGAAGGCGATCGACCCGGGCCCCGGCCCGAAATTGCCGGCGATGGTGACGAACAGGACCCCCTGGGCGATCGCATGGTCGATCGCGTCCTTGAGAATCGCCGAGTCGCCGCGGGCCTGGATGCTGAAGTTGATCACCACCGGGCCCGGCAGGGCTCCCGACGCCTTGAGATCGGCGACGTAGAGGATCCCGGCCGCGAACCACGAGAACCATCCGGAATTGAACTGGTTCAGGACCCGGACCGGAAGGATCTTGACCCCCGGCGCCGCCCCGCCGATCGGCCCCAGGAAGGAAGGGAAGCCGACGATGACGCTGCTGACCGCCAGCCCGTGCGGAAACTGCCCGACATGGCCGCCGACCCCCCGGATCCCCTGGCCCGGATTGTGGAAGTCGCCCCAGCCTTCCGCGCCGAATCCTCTGGCATGCTCGAGATCGACGACCCCGGGCGGCAGGAACTCGGGCCAGTTCTGCGGCAGCCCCGAGTCGACCACCGCCACCGTGACCCCCGTCCCGTCGAACCCCGTTCCGCCGGTCCGGGCCATGGACAGGTTCCAGGTCTCGAGGGGTGTGCCCGGTCCCGAGAGCGTCACGGCCTCGAGGGGCTCCGGAGCGGTCGCACCCGGGCCGGCCTGGCTCGCGCCTTCCGCCCACCCCTGCTGGTCGGTCTCGACGAAGACGACGTCCGGGTCGGCCGCCAGCGCTTCCCTCTCGGAAAGCGAGACCGTCATGGCGAGCGCCTGGATTTCCGGCCAGACGTACTTCACGTGGGCGCCGTGCCCGCCGATGGCCGAAATCACCTCTTTGGTCAGGGGGACCCGGCTCTTGACCAGGACCGGGAACTGGCCCGCGTCGGGATCGCTCCCGGCGAGCGTCGTCCCCGGGATCATCCCGGCGAACACGAGCAGGACCATGACGGAGACTCTCTTGAAGGAACCCATGGCTGCCTCCTCGCGTTGGATGGAATGGACGGGCTCACCAGATACCACCAAGCCGGCGACCGTGCAAGGGCATTTGCCGTCTCGGTTCCGGAGCCGCCCGTCCCACAAACGGACATCCCGGTCGCTCCGGCTCCAGGTGGCCCGATGCGTATCGCGCTCTGCTCCGGTCAGTTACGCCCGGATCACGAGTTGGTATGGATTTCGCTATGCTCACGATCAGCAGGCGACTGCGTCACTATTAAACTCAGGGGACTGGATCCATGGACGTAGCACGACCGGTCAACAAGCGCAAGCGCACCATCACCCGCACCCTCTACGGGATCGGCGGCGTGACCATCCTGGCTGCCATCACCGTCGGGCTGTCGCACCTGAAGCCGGCCGCGCCGTCGGTGTCGCGCGCCACCGTCTGGGTCGACACGGTGAAGCGTGGCCCGATGCTCAGGCAGGTCCGCGGGCTCGGTACGCTGGTGCCCGAGGAGATCCGCTGGATCCCGGCCGCCACCGAGGGTCGGGTCGAGCGGATCCTGATCAAGCCGGGCTCCCCCGTCACGGCGGACTCGGTCATCGTCGAGCTCAGCAACCCCGAGCTGGAGAACACGGCGAGCGAGGCCGACTGGCTGCTGAAGGCGGCCGAGGCGGACTACACGACGCTGAAGGTCAGGCTGCAGAGCCAGCTCCTCGACCAGAAGGCCGCCTTCGCGTCGGTCGAGGCGAACGCCAGGCAGGCCAAGCTCCAGGCCGCGGCCGATGAAGAGCTGGCGACGCACGGCCTGATCTCCGACCTGGCCCTGAAGCTGTCGAAGTCCCGCGCCGACGAGCTGGACACGCGGCAGGATCTCGACCACCAGCGCCTGGAGATCGCCGCCGAATCGACCGAGGCGGAGCTGGCGTCGCAGACGGCGCGGCTCGAGCAGCTCCGGGCCCAGGCGGTGCTGCGGCGCAACCAGGTGCGCCAGCTGCGCGTGCGCGCCGGGATCGAAGGGGTGCTGCAGCAGCTTCCGGTCGAGGTCGGTCAGCGCATCGCTCCCGGGGCGACGCTCGCGAAGGTGACCGTCCCCGGACGCCTCAAGGCCGAGCTGAAGATCGCCGAGACCCAGGCCAAGGACATCCTGATCGGCCAGCCCGCCGCGATCGACACGCGCAACGGCATCGTCAAGGGGAGCGTGTCGCGCATTGATCCCGCCGTCCAGGCCGGGACCGTCACGGTGGACGTGGCCCTTGCCGGGACGCTGCCGAAGGGGGCCCGCCCCGACCTGAGCGTCGAGGGGACGATCGAGCTCGAGCGCCTGAACGAGGTCCTGTACGTCGGCCGTCCCGCCTTCGGGCAGGAGCAGGGGGTTGTGGGACTGTTCCGCCTGACCGACGAGGGGAAGGGGGCCGTCCGCACGCAGGTCAAGCTCGGCCGCTCGTCCGTGAACACCGTGGAGATTCTCGAAGGACTCGACGCCGGCGACCAGGTGATCCTGTCGGACACCTCGGCGTGGGACGCTTTCGATCGGCTTCGACTGAACTGAACCCCGTTCCAGGAGACCGCATGAGCGCAAACGGCCGCCCGTTGATCCAGCTCGAGGGAGTGACCAAGGTTTTCTATACCGACGAGGTGGAGACGCACGCCCTCGCGACCATCCAGCTCGACATCAAGAAGGGGGAGTACGTCTCGATCGCCGGACCCTCCGGCTGCGGCAAGTCGACCCTGCTGTCGCTTCTCGGGCTCCTCGACTCCCCGACCGACGGAAAGTACTGGCTGGACGGCAAGCAGGTCGCGGACCTGACGCTCGCCGAACGCGCCCGCATCCGGAACCTCCAGATCGGGTTCATCTTCCAGTCGTTCAACCTGATCGGCGACCTCACCGTCTTCGAGAACGTCGAGCTCCCCCTGACGTACCGCGGCATGAAGGCGGCGGAGCGGCGGCAGAAGGTGAACGAGGCGCTGGAGCGGGTCGGCATGGCGCACCGGGCGCGTCACCTCCCGAGCCAGCTCTCGGGCGGCCAGCAGCAGCGCGTCGCCGTGGCCCGCGCCGTCGCGGGGAATCCGCTCATCCTGCTCGCCGACGAGCCGACCGGCAACCTCGACTCCAAGAGCGGCGAGGCGGTCATGGACCTCTTGCGCGAGCTGCACAGGGCGGGCGCCACCCTCTGCATGGTGACGCACGATCCGCGCTACGCGCGCCACGCCGAGCGAAGCATCCACCTGTTCGACGGCCGCATCGTCGAGGAAAGCGCCGCCATCGCAGCGTCCTGATCCAGTCGAACCCGCGAGCCTGAGGGCTACGCCTATGGACAGCCTTATCCAGGACCTCCGCTACGGCATCCGGACGCTCGCCAAGAGCCCCGGCTTCGCCGCGGTGGCCGTCGTCGCGCTGGCGCTCGGAATCGGCGCGACGACGGCGATCTTCAGCGTCGTCAACGCCGTCCTCCTGAGACCCCTGCCGTTCCCGGAGCCGGAGCGGCTGATGATCGCCCTCTCGAGCAACCCGGGGAAGGGCTTCAAGCGATTCTCGGTCTCCCCTCCCGACTTCAACGACTGGCGCGCGCAGAGCCATGAATTCCAGGCGATGGCGGCCATGGACGGCAACCCCTACAACCTGAACGAAGGGACCGAGCCGGAGCGCATCAAGGGATCGCGGGTGTCCGCCTCGTTCCTGGGGGTCGTGGGGATCAAGCCCGCCCTCGGCCGGGACTTCCGGCCGGAGGAGGACGGCGAGGGGGCGGAGCCGGTCGTCCTGATCGGTCACGGTCTCTGGACCCGGCGCTTCGGATCGGATCCCGGGATCGTCGGCCGGGCGATCGCGCTGAACGGCCGGAAACGGACCGTCGTAGGCGTCCTCCCGCAGGGCTACACGTTTCCGAACCGCTCCGAGGTCTGGGCTCCCATGTCCTTCGGCAAGGACGAGCTCTCGAGCCGCGGAGGCCACTTCCTCACCGTGGTCGGACGGCTGAGACCCGGGGCGACGGTGGAATCCGCCCGGGCCGAGATGGAGACGATCGCTGCGCGCCTGGCGGCCCAGTACCCGGATTCGGACAAGGGGTGGACCGCGCTCGTGTCCCCCCTGACGGAAATGGTGGTAGGGGACGTGAGGCCCAGCCTCCTGGTCCTGCTCGGCGCGGTCGCCTTCGTCCTGCTGATCGCCTGCGCCAACGTGGCGAACCTGCTCCTGGCGCGCGCCACGGAGCGCCAGAGGGAAGTCGCCATCCGCCTCGCGCTCGGCGCCGCCCGGGGGCGCCTGGTGCGCCAGCTCCTGACCGAGAGCGCCATCCTGGGATGCCTCGGCGGGCTGTGCGGTCTCCTGATCGCCCTCTGGGGGACCGACCTCCTGGTCGCCGCCGGCAGCGAGCAGCTGCCGCGCTTCCGCGAGGTCAGCATGGACGGGCGCGTGCTCCTGTTCACCGTCGGGCTGTCGCTCGTCACCAGCCTGATCTTCGGCGCGATCCCGGCCCTGCAGGCGTCGCGGCCGGACCTCCACGAGACCCTGAAGGAAGGGGGACGCGGCGGAACGGCCGGACGCGCGCGCCACCGCCTGCGCAGCGCGCTGGCGGTCGGCGAGATCGCCCTGGCGCTGGTGCTTCTCACCGGGGCCGGCCTGATGCTCCGGAGCTTCATGCGTCTCCAGTCGGTCGATCCCGGGTTCAAGACGGACCACCTCCTGACCCTCAATGTGGCTCTCCCGGACGCCAAGTACCCGGACGAGGTGCGGTCGACGGCGTTCATCCGCGACTCCCTGGCGCTCCTCGGCGCCCTCCCCGGGGCGGAATCGGCCGGGGCCGCCACCACCGTCCCCCTGGGCGGCGGCATGATCTCCCACTCGTTCAACGTCGCGGGGCAGCCCGAGAGGCCGGCGTCCGATCGGGACTCGGCCCGCTTCGACTCGGTCACCCCGCAGTACTTCCATGCCATGGGGATCCCGATCCTGAGAGGGAGAGGCTTCACCGAGGCGGACGCCAAAGGCAGCCCGCGCGTGGCGGTTGTCAGCGAGTCGATGGCCCGCAGGTTCTTCCCCGGCGAGGATCCGATCGGCAAGCGGATCGACATCAACAACGGCCCCGACGCCTGGCGCGAGATCGTGGGGGTGGTCGCCGACGTGAGGCACGACGCGCTCGACGGCGAGGTCAAGCCGCACATGTACGAGCCGCTCCTGCAGAATCCCTCCACGTGGCTCACGTTCGTCATCAAGTCCACGGTCGACCCGCTGTCGCTCGCCCCCGCCGCGCGCCAGGCGATCCTGTCCGTCGACAGCGAGCAGCCCGTGTCCGACGTGCGGACCGCGGAGGACCTGGTCGCCGAGTCGATCACCCAGCCGCGCGTGGCCATGATCCTGCTGGCGGTCTTCGCCGGTGTGGCCCTGCTTCTGGCCGGAGTCGGTACGTACGGGGTCATCGCCTACTCGGTCAGCCAGAGGACGCAGGAGTTCGGCGTGCGCATGGCGCTCGGGGCGGGACGCCGCGAGGTGCTGGCGCTGGTCGTGCGCCAGGGTCTCGCGCTCGCCGCCGGCGGCGTGGCTCTCGGCCTGCTGGCGTCCGCTGGGGCGACCCGCCTGATCGCCGGGCTCCTGTTCGGCGTGAGCCCGACCGACCCTTTGACCTTCGCCGCCGTCGCCGTCCTGCTGACCCTCGTGGCCCTCCTCGCCTGCCTGGTGCCGGCGCGCCGGGCGACGCGCGTCGATCCG
>Ga0114129_10005361_pt1 | contig 18101 bp, 23 predicted proteins | sample RhiMetdeltSRZDD1_FD_80071 | JGI IMG/M metagenome (GOLD analysis project Ga0114129, IMG submission 80071) | Populus rhizosphere microbial communities from Tennessee, USA - Rhizosphere MetaG P. deltoides SRZDD1 (version 2) (version 2) | ecosystem: Host-associated > Plants > Roots > Rhizosphere >...
CCTTCAAACCAGTGTTACCACCCTGCGCTGGTGCAACTGTGCCAGGGGGGGCCATTGCCCAGGGTTCCCCTCTTCCGCGTATCGGCTCAATCCGCAGCGCCGTGGTATGAATTGACGTAACACCGCCATTCTATTAGGGACTCTCGAAAAATTAGGTAGCCCGGATGCTCGCTGATGTCGGGACGATGTCTACAAACCATTTGTCTAAACCGGGGAGGCGTTGGAGCTGTGTTTCCACCATCTGCATGGCCTCTTTCGTCAATTTTACGCCGGTCTGATAGGTCGTCGTGACCAGTTCCACGACAGGACACTTACCCTTCCAGATCATCGTTGTAGCAAACTGCATCACCGTATCAATCGCGTCCAGCAGGGTGCCATTCCAGTGGTTTTCTAGGATGCCCCAGCAGCGCTCGATCGGGTTGTACTTACTATGATAGGGCGGATAGTAAGCCAGACGTACCGTCAAGCCGGTGTGGTGGGCAAAATCTACCATGCGTTGCATGCATGGTGTCCGGCGGCTGTGCTTCTCCGGACCATTGTCGAGATTAATGACCAAGGTCGTGAGGTGAGCAAACCGGTCAGACACCACTTCCCACCACCGTCCCAGACAATCGACCAGACAGTCACTGGTCACTTTGGAGGTGATACCATACAGAAACAGTTCATTCAACGCTGGCAGGAAGATGCCCACTGGGGTCACGGTGGCGTCGGGGTGAAAGTCGTGGTCAGCGGCGATGGTCGGGACGCGGCTCTTGCCACCTCGGGCAAACGGACCAACTTTGACGCTCGCTTTCGCATCCATCGAGATGCGTAACATGGTATCCGCCGCATCGGCCTCCCCATTGACCAGAGTTACTTGGTCGAAGATGGCGTCCGTTTCTGGAAGTTTTTTTGGGGCTGACTCTTGGCCACTTTCTGCGGGAAATATCCCAAATCATTCAATGTGGCTATGCGATCCCGAAGGATGCCCTGGTGGTGATCAGCCAATACGTGATCCATCGGCATCCGGCGTGGTGGTCCGAGCCTGAGCAGTTTCAGCCGGAGCGCTTCACACCGGCGCAGGCCACGACCCGGCACCGGTGTGCCTATATCCCGTTTGGTGAAGGACCGCGGCGATGTCTTGGCGAACCATTCGCCCTCATGGAAATGCACTTGGTCTTGGCGATCATTGCCCAGGCCTACACCCTCCAGGTGGTGCCCGAGCAACCCGGTCGTCCCGGAAGTGGCCGTCACGCTACGCCCCCGTGATGGGCTGTGGATGACTGTGCACGCACGCCGTTGAGACGTGATGCGAGCACGCCCGCCATCTCCTGGGTCGAAGGGTGGCTCCTGGAGGGCCGCGCCGGCGCCTCGGAGCGCCCATATCGCGAGTGGTCACCGAGATGGCACGGGAGGAGCCGTGGCCCGTGGCATGGAGCGTAGCGCGGGGTCCCTCTACGTAACGGTACCAGCATGCATCACAGAGTGGCAGACATTTCCCTCTACGAAAGAGCTCTATCAGTACGTAATTTGCGCGATACGTGAGAGAATATACGGGGAAAGAGGGGTGTGGGAGCGCCCAAAACATGCCACGAAAGAATGTGGGCATCTCCTGCCACCTGTACCGATGTGCGACATTTTCTCCAGCTGCTGTCGTGGATGCGGCACGCTGTGCTGGGTGCCGTGCCCGAATCACCCACGCCTCCGCCAACGCTCGCTTTGGGTGGTGCCTCTGCTCACCGTGGAGCCGCTTTGCTCCGTCGGCGCAGTGCGGGTGCCGCTGTGCGAGGTGGGGCTGTGCCCCGCTGGAGCAGTGTGGGTGCAGAGAGCGACGCAGGCGTAAAGGTCCCGTCCTGTTCCAAGGCCTGGCGTGCCAGGACCCCGACGCTATAGACCATCCCATCTCCAGGGACGGTCGCGGCTGTGATGGCCTCGCAGCACGCGTCCTTCGTCGCACCATACGTGATAGCGCGCCGCATGTGGGTCTCGACCCCATACTGGAAGCCGTGCGATGCCAGGACTCCCAGAGCAATGCATGCTTGCACTTGATCTTGATGGCTGCGTCATTGTCCACGCTGCTCCCAGCTCATGCCGCCGTGCTGCCGTTACTAGACTCGGGCCATAGTGAGGATGGTGCGATCCCCCTGCCATGGACTTGCCCGTCATCGTTCCTCCTCGCTACGCCCCAAGATAGCGACGCAGCCAGTGCATGGCATGGGCGTTGAAGTCCGTGCACGGGGCATGCGTCAGGTCCGGGTACACGTGCAAGGCTTTGGGCGCGGTGATGCGGTCGAACACCGGCAGGATCGTATGGGCCGGGCACGTCGTGTCTTTCATCCCGACGTTCACGAGGGTGGGGCACTGGATCCACGGCGCGAGGTGCATCGGGTCAAAATACGCCAGGGTGTCGAGCATGGCCTGCCGCTCTGCCGGGTGGGCCGCCACATAGTCATACAACTCGCGGTAGGGTGCAGTGGTCACGGTGATCGACACGGGATAGTTGCACAAAAACGGCTCTTCCGCCACGGCCACACGCAACCGCTGGTCTAGGGCCGCCGTCGCCAGCGTCAAGCCGCCCCCCTGGCTGCGACTCCACATGCCCAGCCGTGTGGTATCGACCTCCGGGCGCGACGCCAGGAAGTCTAGCCCGCGCACGCAATCCATATAGCCGCCCCGGTAGTAAAACTGCTCCTTGTCCGTCACGTAGTAGGTCAACTTAGTGCTATGCTCCAGTGCCCATTCCTGACGGCTTTCCCCCTGGCCCCTGGGGTAGAGGGTCAACACCGTAAAGCCGCTGACAGCCAGGTGCGTGGGAATCGGTTTGTCGCCGGCATAGCCGGGCACGACGAGCACCGCCGGTAACGTGCCGCCCAGGAAGGGATCGGTGGGGACGGAATACCAGGCCCGGAGGCGGGTACCCCGGAAGCTGTCCATCTGGACCATGGAGGTGACATACTCGCGTCCACTGTGCTCCGGGGCGTCCGTCAGCAGGGCGTTGACGGGGGTGGTCTGTAACTCCTCCTTGGTCCGTTGCCAGAAAGTGTGCAGGTCGGCAGGTGACATGGCGGCTCCTTTGCTCGCGAGAGGCCCGATAAGCCCGGCCGCTGCCCCGCCCCTCGACAATGGGCAACGCCATGCGCAACGTACAGCGCGCACGATGGCTGCGCGTGGGCGTGACAGTGCACCGGTGGTGCCTCGCACGTGACGGCTGCGGCGCATTGTGGCGCACGCGGGGCACGCGTGCCAGCGGCCAACCGCCGCCGGCGCTCGTGGTCTTCATCCCATAGCGTGCGCCTCGCATCATCGTGGCGGCCGTTGACACCCCGTGCCAGGTGTTGATCCCACGGCTTGCCGCCTCGGGCCATCGGCAGGCCGCTGGCGAACACGCACGGTGCAGCCTTGCCAGTGGATCGCGCACTCCCCGCAAGGCGAGCGTGCGGCGGGGAGCTGTCATGCCAGGCTCCTCTGCGTGTGCCTCTGGTCAGGTGTGTGGCTCACCGCGCGTGCTGGTGAGCTGCTGGACGACGTGCACTACATAGCCTTGCATGAGCGTCCGCATCGCCTCGGGGGTGAGATTACTAATAGGATGGGGCAGCACGACAGACGGATGGCCCTCCATCCCTCACGCCAAACTGCTGGGACAAGGCCTCCGCCACCGTCTGCAGGATGACATCCCCCTGTTCTTTCGTATTGTCGAGGAGTCCCACCACCTTCCCCGTCAGGTCCAGAGGCCGCGGCGCCAGCGGTATCCTGACGGCACCACGGCCCGCCGTGGGGTCAATAAATTCTGGCACAGGTGCCATACGCCTTGCCTTTCTCTGTCAGACGTCATAGGTCCCATGGACCGCGCGACTGCCTCCACTCCAGCCGTGACAGATGGCAGTACACGGGCCCCAGCCCCCGGCCACGATGAAGTGCAGGTCCGCAGGATCTTTGATGGCGGGGATAAAACAGTCATCGTCGTCGGGATCGACGGCGATCGGGAATGCCAGAGCCCGCTCACGCCGCCAGTTCCCTCCCCTCTTGAGCTCGCGCACTAGGCGTCCTGCCAGGGCGCACAGGTGACGGTGCACATCGGCACGGCTGAGGCCGGCGTTGGCACAGAGCGTCGCGTGCTGCGGCCCCATGGCCACGACCATGTCCGACCGCGCATGCATGTTCCAGGAGCACAGCTCCGCCATCGAGCTGGCCAGCCCCGTCAGCAGGTGCATGGGGTCCTGGCTCACGTCGTCAGAGCACAGCCGGGGGCTTTCGACCATGGCGCAGGTGATGACGTCGGCCTCAGGGGCATAGCCGTGCGAGACGGCGAGGCTCTCCCAGGGGCTCAGCGCGCTATTTTCGGTGAGACACGCCGTGTAGCGCAGCGGCGTGGCGAAAATGGTCGCTGACGCCACGCCCGCGATGCCATCCCCGAGGTTGAGCAGCAGCAACCGGATCGCCCGGCCGATCGACGCATTGGCCCGAAACCCCGGGCCGAAACAGCCATTGCCGCCGTGTACACCGATGTGGTGCGCATAGGGGCCATGCACAATCATCAGCGGGGCCACCCCGTGCATGGTGCCCTGGACCCCATTCAAGTTAAATTCCTCCCGCAGCATGAGCCGTAGGCCACCCAGGACGACCGGGAGATAGGCGAGTTTACAGCCGGCCATCACGGCATGAATCGCCACCGTCCGCACCGTCGCGGGCTCCAGCAGGGGCGGAATAGGGCCGATCACGGCCTCGGCAGGCAGGCGGGTGCCGGCGAGCATGCGCTGCACCCGCGCTTCGGTCGGGGTGACGACGGGCAAGCCATCGGACCAGGCTTTCTCCAGAAAGAATTCGAACTCATCGACCACAGGAGCACCTCCTGGCGCGCGTGCGACTGGACGATACGCGTCCCACGCTGTCCTGCCAAGCGACGGGGCTAGGCCCGGGCAATGTCCAGCGGTCAGGGCAGGCGCGATTGTAGGCGGGCCCCCCCTCGCCGTCAAGTCCGCGCGTGCCACTGACCAGCGCCGGCGCACCCGCAGAGGCGATCTCGCCTGGTGGCGCAGGGGGCTCCGCATAGGACCTGGTGACGCGTGTGAGTCATCACCCACACCTGTACGAGGTGCAAGCGTCCACGCCGGTGTGCGCGCCCGGCGTCTGCCCAGTCCGCAGCCTGGGCACCGTGCAGCGTCGCGTCAGTATAGGCGATGGCCCCCAGAAACGTTTCTAAATTAGTTATTATAGTACTATATAAAGAACACAGATTGAGACGTGGAGGTGGGTGCACATCCAACGTCTCACAGGAGTGGCTCACCGTACGCATATCATGGAGCCCGCTTGAGCGGGCATCGCTCGTCTTACAGGTGCCCTCACGCGCCAACCGCCTTATGGCGATGGGTCAGGTCGCAGGTGCTAGGCTTGCGCTTTCACCGCCTGCACCATGGCCCGTGCGGCGTCTTGCTCGCGATACCAGAGCGCATCGATTTCTTCATACTTGACCCATTTATAGGGCAGCTCGCATTCGGCAAAAATCGCCTCCACGGGGCACATCGGCTCACATGCGCCACAATCGATACAGGCCCCCGGATCGATGTAGAGCATGCGGTCCTTCCCTCTCTCACCTTGAAGGCACGCCACCGGACAGACGTTCACGCACGCCTGATCCTGGACGTCAATGCACGGTTCTGCAATGACGTACGACATGCCGATAACCTCCCGTCATGTCGAATACATCGGCTGACGCTCGGGAATGGAAATGGCTGAGGTTCGCCGTAGGCTGGTGCACCTTGAGACCCCCAGGTGCGTGCTCGATGCCGGGCTCGTACACATGCGGCAAAGCACGAACGGGTTGGAGATGCTCAGGGGGGCCCGGGGATGCCGGCGCGGCGTACCGCTGCGGGCCTGCCTGTCAAAGCACCCTGGTGACGCCACGCGTGCGCCATGACGCCCCTCGATGCCACCAGGGGCCTGCAGGGGAGGACCATCACCCCTGGCATGAGGCAACTCCTTGGCGTAGGAGACGACGGAGCAGCGCGGCGGCCTTGGCCGGAGCAGGCAAGATGCGGGTAGAGGCGCGGCATCGGAGAAGGGACCGTCCCTCAGCACCACCTCTCGTGTCTGGAGGAATAGATAGCGCAGCGCGCTGCACAAGAAAAACTAATTCTCCTCATTAAAACAGTAACATAGCTAATGAAGCGAGAGCCGCCGCCTGGCCATGCCTCGGTACGCTCCACACGGGTGCGCCTCACGCGCACCGGCACTGTGCTCGCAGCGCCTGCGGCGTCCCGACAAGACGGTTGCGTGATGGCCCCAAGCCACGTATGATGCCCAAGCGCGTCGCGTCTCCCCGTCAAGCCGAGAGCAGAGCGTCGCCTGGATAAGGATGATGGCGATGGCCGAAAGTGTACGTCAGGAGGGGGTGGACGGTCGTGCTGCGTCCCGTCTCAACCGCTGTGAGAGACCGCCGTCAGGGCTGGGATGCGGCCGATCATCGTCTGGATACTGAACAGCACCGGAGATCGTCCCCGCCTGCAGACGCGGGCAGGTCACAGTCGATGGCGGGCAAGCGACGGTGTGGGTAGGCATCACAGCAGACGAGAGCGCATACGCGCCGTCTGCTGTGCGGTCGTCTGGATCGCGCCGCGGCGGACGCCGCGGCCGCCAGGTCCCTCCTCGAGAGGATACCGCCTATGCGTATTGGCCTCTTTTACCAGATTCAAGTGCCCAAACCCTGGACCCCGCAGAGCGAATCCCAGCGCATCGACGAAGCACTCGAGCAAATTCCCTACGCCGAACAGATGGGCTTTGCCAGCGTGTGGTTTTCCGAGCATCACTTCCGTCCCGTGTGGTCGCACAACAGTGCGCCGGACCTCACCCTGGCGGCGGTCAGCCAGCGCACCAGCCGCATCCGTCTCGGCATTGGCGTCGTCCTGGCCCCCATTCACCACCCGCTGCATGTGGCGGCCCGCATGGCCACGCTCGATATCCTGAGCCATGGCCGGGTGGACGTCGGCCTGGGCCGCACCGGCTATCCGTATCAACTCACCCCCTATGGAGCGGACCTGCATGACACCCGAGGCATGTGGCAGGAGTTTGCTGAGGTGCTGCCGCGCATTTGGACGGAGGCCGTCATTACGCACCAGGGGACGTACTACCAGATTCCGCCCCGCGAGGTCCTCCCCAAGCCTGTGCAACGGCCGCACCCGCCGCTGTGGTCCGCCTGCGGCAGTGACGAGACGGCGCGGCTGACCGGGAGTCTGGGCATGGGCGGGCTGTTTGGCAGTGAAGGCGGCCCGGACCGCGTCCACCACCTCATGGCCGTCTATCAGGAGGCGCTGCAGACGGCGCCGGGCGCTGGCGCCGCCCGCCGGGCCGCGCTGATGACGGCCGGGTACTGCCATGAAGATCCGCAGATCGTGGCGCAGCGTGGCACGGAGCTCATCGGCTGGTATCTCGAGCAACAACGGGAGCGGGCGCGCCTGGTGTGGCGCGACTATGATCCGGCCACCGTGCCGCCCGATTACCAGGGCTATTACGCCCGCGATCAGCGCCTCGCCAGTGGGCCGCATCCGGGGGAGCCCACGCCCGCGGAGGTGCGCGAGCGCGGCACGGCGTTCTGTGTCGGCACGCCCGAGGCGTGCATCCAGTTTCTCGAACGGTATGAAGCCCTGGGCATTGACGAAGTCTTCCTGCTGTGTGCCATCGGGCCAGCACAGCACCAGGAGGTCCTGCACACCATCCGCCTCTTTGGTGAGCACGTTATCCCGTACTTCCAGGCTAAGGAGCAGCGGGGCGCGCTGGCGCACGCCTCGGGGTAAGTGGTGCGGTGATGGGTGCGCCAAGGGGCGCGATGCGGACCAGGGCTCGCGTCAATATCGGAGGTGCACCGACTGGGTCCGACACGATCATGGCATGGTGGGCGGTGTCACACACGGGGTAGATCCCAACGCGGGCTGCCCGTGGCTGCGCATGCTGTGGGTCCAGTGACACCCCATGTGGAGTGCCATATGGCGGTATGGGACGAGAGAAGGCGGTTTCTCTCGTGTCGTCGGACGCTCTTTCCGCGTGACGGTCTGCCATCACATGACCACACCGGCGTGGCCTCATGATGGCCCCAGTGACAGGCTCAAGAGAACACAGGCCGCTCTGACGCAGGATATCTATGATATGATGCGGCGCGTTCGGCCCACACACCAGGTATGGTCGGGCATAGCCGTCTTTGGATTATGGCGTGTTTAGTCTTCATCCCGCCAACAATCCTGAAACCGTCCCACCGTCAATTCCGTGTATTTCACCGTGTGCTGAATGTTCCGATGCCCGAGGTAGAGTTGGATGGCCCGTGTATCCTGTTTCGCATTGGCCAATTTATACCCACATGCATGCCGCAGTTGGTGCGGATGGACGGGAAAGCCCAATGCGGCCACCTCGCCCGCCTGGGCGATCATCTTGCGGCCACTCGAATCCGTCAGGGGGCTCTTGCGCTCCGAGAGAAAGACGTAGGGGGACTCGCCTGCCAGATGCTTGAGTTTCCGTAAGGCGCGGATTTCGGTGCCGGTGAGCGGGTGCGTGCTGGGGACCCCACGTTTGACGCGCCGGACGTGAAAGAGTCCTTGCTCGAGATCGAGCTGATCCCAGCGCAAGTGAATCAGTTCGGAGACACGCAAGCCATGCCGGTAGGCGAGGAGAATCATCGTGTCGTTGCGCTCCCCATGGCGTCCGAGACTGCGCGCGGCCTTCCGCAGCTTCGCGACCTCGGCTGGCGTGAGATGCTCACGGGACCGGACGTCCGTATGTTTGTGGCGCTTGGGAAAGGTGAGTTTCGGCACGGGAGGCTCCTCTCGGAGGAACTTTCCTGTTTACGATGGTTGGGCACTGGCAACGGACAGAGCGCAACGCAAGGAGCGACGTCAGGGAGTCTAGCAGACTTTCCTGAAAAAGGCTCTTTTCAGGAATCTGGCGTTCACGTCAGGCGCAGAGCCAGCCACAAAACAGGCGAGCCTCACCCTCGTTACAAAGCCGTACTCGCCAGTGCGTGATATGTGTCCTCCTTTCCCCATACCGCGAGACTCGGGTCGATAACAGTGTGGACGCTCCCCACGCTCCATAAGGGTACCGTCGCCTTCAGCGCGCTGAGAGCGCTGGCGAAGAACATGCCTGGCACGCTGGTCAGAGGTCACATGGCGCACATGTTTCCTGACCTTTTGTACCCGTTGCCAGCCCTCGCCTCGCAGACTGTGCCTGGTGTGCGGGTCTCCACCGTCCCCACGTCCCCAGCTTTGGTGCACATGCGCCAGGCTGTCGTGGTCCCGCCGCCTCGCTCCTACACGGGCTGAGGGTGGGGACTTGTAGGCGTCCGATCGGCTTCTCCAGCCTGCATCCGTGACTCGGGAGGCAGCGTGTAGCGACGTTCACGCGCCTGTAACTCGGCAAAGCCGACAAGCGCATTGAGTTCCTCAAAGGAGACCGCGAGCTCTGGGCGCTCCAGGACCGTGGGACTCTGCATCGCGTCCCGCAAGGCCGCGATGCCGTGCTTCATCCCCTGGACGGCACACGCCGTCAGCAGCCGGGGATAGATGACGACGGCCACCCCGAGCGCCTGGAGCTGCGCCGGGGCGAGCAGAGGCGTGGTCGCCCGGGAGCGGATCCCGAACCCCATGTTGACACAGAGAGGCTTGGGGACGTGCCGTGCCACGGTGGCGATGTCGTGCTCCGACACCAACGCGTCGGCAAACAGGAGGTCGGCCCCCGCCTCCGCATACTGCGCGAGGCGGTGGAGCACTTCTGGCAGCCCGTGGGTGGCAAAGGCATCCGTCCGTGCCATCACGATAAAGGCCGGATCGCGGCGCGCATCACACATCGCATGCACCTTCTCCACCATCTCCTCCGCCGGGATGACCTCTTTGCCCTGCATGTGTCCACAGCGCTTCGGCCAGGTCTGGTCCTCGATCATCAGGCCGGCCACCCCGGCCTGCTCAAAGGCGCGCGCCGTGTGGTACACGTTGACCGCATTGCCATAGCCGGTGTCGGCATCCGCCAGCAACGGCAGGGTGCAGCATGCGACCAGGCGCGTGACGGCAGCCAGGTTCAGCTCGAACCCCATCAGGCCCACGTCACTGTAGCCCAGGAGGGTCTCACTTAACCCTGCACCCGAAATAAACCCGGCCGCGAACCCGCTGTGCTCGACCAACCGGGCGCTGAAGCCATCAAAAATGCCGGGCATCACCAGCAGGTCCGGGGACTGAATCAAGGACCGCAGTGTGGCGGTCTGTGACATAGGCAAGCCCTCCTTGCAGCGAGAAGACGGACACACGGAGACGCTGCTGATGGTACCAGGAGCGAGGCGGGCCCGCCACCCACACGCGCGGGGGGGGACGCTCGTGCAGTGTCTCGCCGTGTGGAGCAGCGCGACGAAGGGAGCTAGGGGCACGAGCTGGCCGCGCCGCGGCGCGTGTCTGTGCCGGCGCGGCGCCCGGCCACGGCCAGGAGAGCCGCCGCGTCCCCGGCAGCGTGGACGCGTAACACCACGTGAGACAGGGAGCGATACCGCTGGCCAATGCCTGACAACGCCATCACCGCCACGGCCAGGCTGACCACGACCACGCTCCTGAAGCGGCCTGCCTGCGCAAGCCCACCGAGACCAAGGGGGTGCAATTGTGTTTATCACGATTTATGGTATACGGCGCCTCCGATGAAAGGAGGCAGCCGCTATGGCTGGTTGACGATGCACTGACCTGCTATCCCGCCCGACAGAGTTCCTCGGTTTCACCAGCTTGATTTTTCGTGTGCGCCTCACGTCCTGGCAATCGATGATTTAATCGGGATAAACTCAATCGTAGTGGATAGGGTGCTGATCGCCCGTCAGCCCCGCGAAGCACCTAAAGTGGGCATCAGTCAGCGTCTTGGCCGAGATAGCAAAGGTGTCGCCGACGTGAAAATCTTCCAGATATTTAGTCGTTGCTGCCATGGCTCGTCCTGTCCTCTCATCGTGACGTTCTTCTTAGAGGGGCGAAGAAACCGAGGAAGGTGAGGTGTGCGACTCGCTCTGCCGTCTCCCGCTGCGTGGAAAAGGTGAAAGGTCAGTGCTTGTCTTCGAGCACGGCAATCGCATCAATCTCGATCAAGGCGTCTGGGCGTAACAGCTCTTTGACCACAATACCCGTGGCGGCAGGGAAACCGTTGCAGAAATAGTCTCGGCGCACGTCTGCCGTGCCTTTGTAGCCTTCGGTGGTCACAATATAATCGACCGTTTTGACGATATCGTCGAAACTGCCTCCCGCCGCATCGAGAATCGCCTTCATCTTTGCGAAAATCTGCCGGGTTTGGGCCACGATATCCCCTTTGCCCACCATCATGCCGCGTTCGTCTGTGGCGGTCAGCCCGGAAATGAACATCCAATTTCCTTTGCGCACGGCGAGGGAAAAGGTGTAGCGCTGGCTGTACGACCAGCCGGGATCGATAATATCGAATGTGGGCATAGACGTCCCCTCTGCTCTGGGTTTGTCGCGGCGCGTCGAGCGTCCAACGCTCAATCGGTCTCGGCAAGGCTCTGGCACATATCGCACACCAGGAGACCTCATCCTCTCTCCCTCCGTGAGCCATCATACGGGACCTCATCCTCTCTTCACAAGGTCCCTTCAGAAGATCGTCCGCATAGAGGACGTTTCACCCTGGTGTGTCCCAGGGAGACATGGAGAGGTACTCCTTGCCAACAGCACAGCGGCTCGGGCAATCACGCGTGCTTGTGGGGCATGTGCGTCATGCGCTTTGGACACAAGTCAGCTACCAACGATGTCATGGCTCTACGAAAGGAGTGCAGCGAATTCTTTATGCAGTCGTGTCCCAGCAGCCCCAGCATGCCATCAATGTCGGTTGTGCCTCGGATATCCACGGTAGCTTTGGTCAGTGTATGCACGGCGGTGAGAGAGCCTGTGAGCCAGGATCGGTATGGGAGATCGAGACCATGGCTCCTGGCTTGGAGCGCTGTATAGCGCTGTATGATGTATGCCATCGTTGCCTCCTTCACTTTCCGCACCTCCCCTCGCCTGGCACAGCGCTTGCAAAAGGATATACCGCAACCAAGGCGGCACCTGCCGCTTCACATAGAGCGTGATCAGGAGAAAAGTCCATGGCACAACCGCATCCGATGCTCGACCACGGGGCGTTGCACGCACATCCCATGGTTACGGAGCTGCTGGCGACATTGCACGAGATCGAGGAGAAGGTGCGGATGGAACTCCGCTTCTACGAGATTCTTACCTGCGCCTCTCAAAGTGAGAGTTGATATCAATCTGAGAGCATGCCGCTCTCTAACACTATCAAAATGAACAAAGGAGCAGCCGTATGGTACCAGGATTCATTCTGTGGCTGTTAGGAGTCCCTCTGGTCGTCGTCGTGTTGTTGTATCTGTTCCATGTGATCTAGCCAGCCGACGCCGCATTGGTCGTGTCTCTCGTGCAGGTGTCCGACCAATGTGGCGCATACGCCAGTGAGAGACCTCCGCTGTCGCCTTGTGGCGTTCACAGCCGCCGACACGCGAGGCGGTGCACGGGCCGGGCCAACCTCCTCCCCTGCAGGCAGCTCAGGGTATGGTCATGACAGACTGGCGGAAACACCGCCCCAAACGAGCAGATTGAGGTGTGATGTTTTTCACCATTGTTCAAGGAATAAAGCGTATCCATGAGCGGTTGTCATGGTTACCATGCGGTATGTTGATGGCACACGCAGGCGTACACTACATAAGAGAACGATAAGGGCCTTGTATGTCGATGATGTCGGGTGGTACGCTGGGAGGGGTGGGGTTCATTGCGGATGTCTTACGCTGCCAATATGAGCTGACGACGCTGGACAGCGGTGCGGCGGTATATGCGTTTACAGGTTTCCCCAAGCATTATGTCTGTCCCAACTGTTTTGAACAAGCACGGATGCACGTGCTACAGTATCGCCGGGTGGGGATCGGCTATTTCGAGTGTCCGGGCTGTCGGGTCTCGTTTCCGGTGCAACGCGCTCCAGGATGTGGGGCCTCGGTGTGACCCACTCCTGGAGAGGAGGGGAAGGGCAATCACAGACGTTCGCCCCGCCCGCAGCATCATGACCTTGCCTTCCTGTGGCGGGTAATCCTAGGGGCTGATGCTCGTCCTCGGCTCCTGGGATGGCCCGTTTTTCTCGGCCACAATCTCGTATGGTCAAAATATCCAAACGCATGGCTTCCCCACAGGTTACGCCTCTACCATGATGCACGCTTCAACTTGAATTTCATTGCGCTTTCGCCCATACTGATCCTCAAGTGAGACGCCTTGGTGGGGATGTGAGAGGTATGGACTGGAAGAAACTGCTCGGGTCGAACACCGCGTCTGTTGACGAAGAGCTCCGGCTTCGCAATGCGTACCTGGTCGCCGAGAATCGCATGCTCCGTCAGCAGATCACTGGTCGCGTGCAGCTTACGGATAACGATCGCCAAGCACTCGCCGAGATGGGCCAGCAGTTGGGCAAGCAGGCCCTGGCAGAGATTGCGACAGTTGCCAAGCCCGACACCATTCTTGCCTGGCACCGCATATGCGCGGACCGGCAGTGCGATCGTTCCCAACCCCCGAAATCTGTTGGCCGTCCTCGCATTGCGAAAGAGATCGAAGACCTCGTGGTGCGGATGGCCCGCGAGAATCGTTCGTGGGGCTATGACCGCATTGTGGGTGCCTTGACCAACCTGGGCTATCGCGTCAGCGACCAGACTGTGGGCAACATCCTGAAACGTCACAGCATCCCACCAGCCCCTGAGCGCAAAACGACCGTGACGTGGCGGGAGTTTATCCGTATGCATATGGACGTGCTAGGGGCCACTGCCTTCTTCACCAGCGAGATGTGGGGTGGGTTTGGGTTGCTGCTGTCTGCCCTCCTCTGTTTCATCCATGTTGGTAGACAGCCCGTTAGTATCGTGAGGAGGATCCTGCAGCAACGGAGGCACAAGGTGCATGCTCGTGTGCTCCGCGCTCTCTACATATGTGCTCAAGGACACAGATGGGTCTCTTGGATTGCGACCTGCACCCGCTCAGGAGCCATGCGACGTGACACAGGCCTCCAGTGCATCATACTACCTACATACACACCCGATGCAGAGCGACCATGCCTCACCCCAGACATGAGCATGGCGGCGGGGTGGGCGGCAGCTCGTTCCACGCAGATACGGGACGGTCCGAGGCACCGTCGACAGCAACGCAACATCTTCATCTTCTTCAAGGATGATCCGCGCAGGGCGGCATGAAGGCTTTGCTCCCGTGGATCAAGATGGTGGGAATCATGTCACCGAAAATTGTGCCTGTCGAAGAGGCTGGAACTCGTCTTCGCGAATTGATCAGCTTAGCAGAACAAGGCGAAGAAGTCGTGATTGGCTATGAGGATCAACCGAGGGTCAAACTCGTGCCTATTCGACAAGCCCCTCAAAAACGGGTATTCGGCCAACACCGAGGAAAAATCTGGATGCGTCCGGACTTTGATGAGCCGCTACCAGAGAGCTTCTGGCTCAGTGGGACGCCATGAGGTTGCTGCTGGATACCCATACATTTCTGTGGTTGGATGGCAGCCCGGAACAGCTCTCTCCCGCCGCCTTGGCAGCATGTGAGAATCCCACCAACGAGCTGTATCTCAGTGTCGTCAGCGCCTGGGAAATCCAAATCAAGCATCAGATCAATCGTCTCCAGCTGGATGTACCGCTTGAAGAGATGATTCAAGGACAACAAACGGCAAATGATCTCCAAATCCTCTCCGTGGAACTGCATCATGTCTATATCCTGCGGCAGCTCCCTCTGCATCACCATGATCCGTTTGATCGGCTGCTTATTGCGCAAGCCAAGGCCGAACAGATGCGACTTGTAAGCGCTGATAGTCAGTTTGCACCTTACCTCGTGGACGTTCTTTGGTAGCCACTTTCCTTGGCGGGAGGTGGGTAACCTTCTATGAATTGGCGCGTTCCAATTTTTTGACCTTACGGGATCGGGGGCATCGGCTCGGGTGGCACCGGAGGTGACGCTTGGGGATGCACGGCTTCTTGCGCACACAGGGCACAAGGCGGCTTGTGTGTCAGGTCCGCAAACGGTTGGGGCTCCTGGGAGCGTGTGCGCTTGGGCTTGATGGGTGCCACCTCGGCTGGCCTCGGCTGGGATCCGGCGCTTCGGCTGGGCCAGACGGCATGCAGCATCACACATAGCCAAAGTAGTCCCAACACTACGAGCTGATAGTAAAAAAGGTGTGGAATCATGGCATAGCCCCCTCACCACGGGATGATATGGGGGCATTGTACCGGGTTTGCGGAGTGGGGTAAGTATCCGCAGGCTACAGGTACGCGACCCGTGATCCCCTTGCAATTGTGCAGCACAGGATTTCTTGCTATGCTGTCGTGCCACGCCGGGGGAAGACCGACATCCCATCGTGGCGCACCACCACTGGGGCCCTGCGGCCGTGTACACTGCGTGCACCCTCATATTTTGCCACGGAGGTGCCCTTATGACAGACGGAGGCAATGACTGGCTGGCTCTCACCCAGGAACCGACCTTAGAGCCAGAGCTGCCCATCTGTGATGCCCATCATCATTTCTGGGATTTTCGCACCGATCGTATCCCCTACCAGCGGTATCTCCTCCACGAGTTGGTCGCTGACATCCAGAGCGGCCATCATGTGCGCTCTACCGTGTTTATTGAAGCCCGCGCCATGTACCGGCCGGATGGCCCGGTGGAGCTGCGACCCGTGGGGGAGGTCGAGTTTGTCCAGGGGCTAGCCGCCGCCAGCGCCAGCGGCCTGTATGGCCCCTGTCGGGCAGCCGCCGCTATCGTCGGCCACGCCAACCTGAATCTCGGCGAGCGGGTCACGCCGGTGTTAGAGGCGCTGCACGCCGCTAGCCCCAACCGGTTTCGGGGTATCCGGCACACGGTGACGTGGGACCCACATCCTGAGGTGGCCAGTAGGGAAAAAGAGGGGGTCCTCGCCACCACGGATTTCCGTGCTGGCGCTCATGTGCTGGCGCGGATGGGGCTGTCCCTCGACACCGGGCTCTGCTTCCCGCAATTGCCCGAGCTGGCGGCCTTCGCCCAGGCCGTCCCCGAGCTGACCATCATCCTGAACCATCTGGGTGGCTTGACGCGGGTTGGCCCATACGCCAACCGCGACGACGAGGTGCTGGCTACCTGGCGGCGCGGCCTCGCTGCTGTGGCGGCATGTCCCAACGTCTACCTCAAGCTGGGAGGCATCGGCATGCCCCGCCTGGGGTTTGACTGGCATACGCGGCAGACCCCCATCGGCTCGGACGAGTTGGCCACGGCGATGGCGCCCTTCATGACGTACTGCATTGAGCAATTTGGCCCAGACCGGTGCATGTTCGAAAGCAACTTCCCACCGGATAAGGTGTCGTTCTCGCACCACGTCCTGTTCAACGCCTTCAAACGGTTTTCTACGCAATACTCGGCCGCGGAGCGCGCGGCCTTGCTCCATGACACAGCGGTGCGGGCCTATCGGATCAGCGATGGCTAAGGGCGAGGGTTGCCCCTACAAAGAGCAGGGAGGTTGACTGATGCCGACCGAGAGAGACAAGCAAGCGGAGAAGGAACGGGTCACCAGAATCAGTGGCTTCCGGGTGGGCTACCATGACTTCCTGGCCGAGGTGGACCTGGAGGCCCTCAAGAGGCGTAACGACCGGTGGGAGGCCGAGCATCGCCACCAATCCCTGCTCGACCGCAAGACCGAGGAGTTGATCCGCATCGCCGCCTATGTGGCCATGCGAAACCCGCCGCATCATATCCAGATTCACCTCCACTCCGCCCACAAGGCCGGGGCGACGCCCGAGGAGCTGTACCACGTCATCGACAGCGTGGGGGGCTGGGCCGGCGGGGCGGCCAGACAGAACGGCATGGAGGCCTGGCGGCGCGTGTTCCGCCCTGACCTCCCGCCGATTGACCGGGTGGTGGAGCTGACGGATGATTCCTTCGCGAGGTGAGCGCGGACCGGGAAGCAATAGGTGATGTACCCTTGACCCTATACCGCCACGCGTTCACGAAGAGGCACGTCGGCTCTCCTGGCCCCAGCCATGCGCGTGCTTCGCCTGGCTACCCCGCTTGCGCGCGGTGATGAGACCCGACCCAAATCCGTCACACAGCACAAAGGGCGCTCGGACGATGTCCACACATCCGGCCGCCCTGAGCCACGCGCGGTGTTCGCGCTCCGTGTAGGACTCGCTCGCATCAATGGTATTGAGGAAAATCAGAGTGAAGCCCACCGCCTCTGGCGCACGGTATGTGTATCATCCAGAATGTGGCCGACGATGTAGAGCATGCCGCTGAAGGAGGACCAGAGGATGGCAGGGACACCATGGCTTCGCGCACTTTCCGTACTCGCCGGTGCGCGAGGTTTGCCCCAGGCAGCCGGCGCACAAGGCTCTCCCGTGAAACTCGTCACACAGGTGGTCGGCGACCCAGCCGGGGACGCCTTTCCGGCCGGCCGCGATGCCGACCTCGTTGCCCGCGAACTGGCCAAACAGCTTTCCGAACGCCGAGATGGGAGCTATGGCGCTGCAGACAACCCCGGTATGCACTGCATCTATGAGTGGCTTCGCGCCACCGTGAGTCGTTGGGAGTATCCGCGGCACATCGCCGTCACGAACGAGGAGAGACGCTCATGCACACACGATCAATGACCGCATTGGCGGGGGCCTTGTGCTTCATGGTTGTGCCGGCGCTGGCACAAGGCCAATATGCTCAGCAGGGCCAGTCGTCCCCATTGCCCGCAGGGGCTGGGAAAGGGCTGGTCGAGGGCATCTGCACCGGGTGCCATACGACCGACCAGATTACACGCAGTTCCGGGTATACCCGTGAAGGCTGGCGGGAGTTGATCCTCACCATGATCGATCTGTCCGCCAGCCCGGATTTGGGGATAATCACAGCGTATCTGGCGACGCATTATCCGGCGCGCACCCACCTGCAGCCTACCCTGGTGCCGGGTGAGGCCTCGATCACGTTGCGGGAATGGCAAGTGCCCACGCTCGGCCAGCGGTCTCGCGACCCGGTGCAGACGCCGGATGGGTCCATCTGGTGGGCGGGACAATGGGGCAACCTTGTCGGGCGGATCAATCCCGAGACCGGTGACATGCGGGAATACCCGTTGCCAGCAGAGGCCAA
>Ga0114129_10005362_pt1 | contig 18098 bp, 15 predicted proteins | sample RhiMetdeltSRZDD1_FD_80071 | JGI IMG/M metagenome (GOLD analysis project Ga0114129, IMG submission 80071) | Populus rhizosphere microbial communities from Tennessee, USA - Rhizosphere MetaG P. deltoides SRZDD1 (version 2) (version 2) | ecosystem: Host-associated > Plants > Roots > Rhizosphere >...
GCTCGGCATCGTCGCCGCCTTTCGTCGGACGAGGGAAAGGAAACTGGACGGCCGGGTCACGTGGTGGGAGGCTGGCGGCGGGCCGCCCCAGCATACCAGAACTGGACCAGAGCAAGATCCCCAGCGTCTCCTTGACGTAACCTTGCTTCTCGCCTACGCTCAGGGCGTGTGCGCCACAGATCGCGGTCGGCAACCGCGTCGGGGGAGCGGTCCATGCCCCGCATCTTCATCAGCTATCGCCGCGACGACACCGCCCCCTATGCCGGCCGCCTCTTCGCCGACCTGGCCGACCACGTCCAGCGCGGCGATCTCATCATGGATATCGACTCGATCGCGCCGGGAGAGCACTTTGGTCAGTTCATTCGCGATGAGGTCGGTTCGTGCGACGTGCTTCTGGCGTTGATCGGCAAGCGCTGGCTGACTATCCGCGACTCCAGGCGGCGACGTCGTCTCGACGACCCGGAGGACTTCGTTCGCATCGAGATCGGAACAGCCCTGGCCCGTGACATCCGTGTGGTTCCCGTTCTCCTGGGCGGCGCCCGAGTGCCGAATCCGGCGCGCCTTCCGCCGGACCTCCAGGCCCTTTCTCAGCGACAGGCGGTGGAGATCACCGACGAGCGCTGGAACTACGACGTTGGGCGGTTGATCGAGGCGTTGGACGCAACGGTCAATCCCGTACCTCGTCCGCCCCTCGATGCGCAGCCGGACACACGTTTGAGGCTCGTGAGGGACACCAGGGTCATCTCGGCCGGCGTGGTCACGCTTACCCTTGCGGCGGTTGCTCTGGTATGGCAAGTCCTTCAATGGGCTGATCCTGGGACCGGCGTCCGCACGGATGGTCAGCCCACAACCGCGACGCGTGCGGCTGAGGTCCCATCCCCCCCGTCGCTCGCCGTGGGCGGCACAACGGAGGTGGCGGCAAGCCCGAGTCCAGTTCCGGTGGCCGTAGCGGCAACACTGGTCTCCACTCCGTCGCCGGCCCCGCGGGCGCTGGCGTCACCAGCACCGAATACCAGTGCGACCGCCGCGAAGGCTGCCCCAACCTGCACGACGGCGCTCAGCCCTGACGGGTTGTTCACGTACAATCCAGACACCGCTGCAAAGTTGCAATCAGTCGACTGGTCAGCAGCGGGTGCCTCCACACTCTGGGCCTTGCGGAGCATCGGATGCGAGGTTGCCGAAGAAGATCTCTACGACCTCATGGTCCCACGATACATCACTCGAGAGGTCGGCCTCCTCGATGGATCGGGCGCCGGCCTTGCGCGCCTCCTCAGCGTTGATCTGGGCCTGCGGGCACAAAGCCAGCGGCCGGTCACATTTGACGAGCTTGTCGCGCGAGCCGGGAGCGAGCCAATCATCATGGGCACTCAGCGATGGGCCAGTTTCGCCGGTCACTGGGTGGCCGTGCGGCGTTTCGAGGATGGAGCGCTCGTCCTGATGAACCCGGCTGAGTCAGATCCCAGGTTCGGACAGGTCACGCTCGACCGTGAGGCGTTCAATGCCCGCGCTCCCGTCTCGGCGGTATGGATTGAGATGCCATCGCCGCCGACACCAACACCCAGGCCGCCGACGCCGACGCCGACGCCGAGACGTGTCTTCTAGCCACAGTGTGGTGTCGCCAGTAGAGCCTGCCGAATCGCTCGGCAGGCTCGCCGTCAGTGGGTGCCGATCACGAAGTAGACCACGAACGCGACCGTCACGATCCAGAGCGGCAGCGTCGCCGTGCGGACGTGCAGCAGCGTGTAGAGGATGACGCCCGCGCCAATACCATTGGTGATGCTCCAGGTCAGCGGCATCAACATCAGCGTAAAGAGGGCCGGCAGCCCGACCGAGAGATCCTTCCATGGGATCTCGGTGGCCGTCGCGGCGATCATCAGCAGGCCGACGATCATCAGCGCCCCGGCTGTCGCTTCCGGCGGCACGATCGCGAAGAGGTTGCCGAGCCACATCGCCAGGAAGAACGGGATCGCCACGATGACCGCCGTCAGGCCGGTCCGGCCACCCTCGGCGATGCCGGCGCCGCTCTCGATGTAGGTCGTGGCGCTCGACGAGCCGGCCGCCCCGCCGATCGCGGCCCCCAGCGAGTCCACCAGGTAGGCGCGGTCCTCGTTCTCGCGCAGGTTGCCGTTGTCGTCCACGAGGCCGGCCTCGGTGCCCAGCGCCGTGAACGTGCCGGCCGTGTCGAAGAAGTCGCTCAGCATGATCGAGAGCATCGCCAGCAGGCCGGCCAGCAGGGCGTCAACCCCGCCCCTGGTCAGGAACGAGAGCCCCATGACGCCGCTGCCGACGAGTGAGAGATCCGGCAGGCTGACGATCTGCGGCGGCAGCTCCAGCTTGCCGGGGATGATTGAGAGCGGGCGGCCTGTCGCCAGGTGGACGATCAGGCCCCCTAGGGTGGTCAGCAGGATGCCGATCAGCAGGGCGCCCTTGACGCGCAGGTGCATCAAGACGCCGGTCAGGATCAGGCCGAAGATGGCGTAGACGGTGGGTGCCGAGGTGAAGCTCCCCAGCGCGCCGGCCGTGGGCGGCGGCACCGTGCCACCCTGCGTCGCGCCGAGCGGCACGACGTACAGCCCGGCCTCGTAGGCGCCGATCGCGAAGAGGAAGAGGCCGATGCCGGCGCCGATCGCCAGCTTGAGCGAGACCGGCAGAGCACGGAGCACCGCCTGGCGAAGTCCGGTGAGGACCAGCAGGGTAATGATGATGCCTTCGAGGAAGATGACGCCCATCGCCTCGGCGTAGCTGTACTGCATGCCGACCATCAACTGAAACGCCACCACCGCGTTCAGTCCCATGCCGGGGGCCATCGCGAACGGCAGGTTGGCCCAGAGGCCCATCAGTGCGCACATCAGTCCGGCCACCAGGCAGGTGCTGGTGACGACGGCCGGGAAGGGGACGCTCAGGCCGGCGATCTGCGCTCCGCCGGTGATGATGACGGCGTTGAGGACGATGATGTAGCTCATCACCATGAAGGTAGTGAGCCCGGCGCGGACTTCAGTGCTGACACTGGAGCCGCGTGCCGACCGCTTGAATAGCCGTTCGAAGAGCGAATCGCTGGTTTGCGAGTCGCGTGGTGGCGCAGTGGCCGCCATTCGGACCTCCTTCAGTCGATCCGGAGTCGATGTCGCCGCCGGTCCAGCTGTCGCCGTCGACCAGAGCCGCCGGACGCCGCGTCCCACTGTCCTGGACGCGCGCCCACTCTACCGGTGTTCGCGCGCCGTGACAAGTCCCCCAGAGGCGAGCACGTGCCATGCCATCCGATCCGGATGCTGCGATCTTGCGATGGTCAGGAGCGCCCTGCGCAGCCAGGCGCTCACCGTACACGTTTGACCGTCCAGGCGTGACCACCGGGAGGTACACTCTTCCCGCTGGTCAGCATCGTAGCGGAGGCGGGAATGTCGCCCTTTCAGATCCTTCCGGCGGAGCGTGGCTTCTACGACTGGTTCGAGAAGGGGGCCATGACGGCCCGCGATGCCGCGCGCCTCCTCTCCAACCTGGTCACCGACTTCCATGACGCCGAGGGCCGGGTCCTCCAGATCACCGAGCTCGAGCATCAGGGAGACTTCATCGTCCACGAGACGCTGAACCTCCTCTCGCGGACGTTCATCACCCCGCTGGAGGCCGATGAGATCCGTGCTCTGGTCAGCGCAGTCGACGACGTGACGGACTGGATCGAGGACGCCGCCGACGCCCTGATCCTGTACGAGGTCGTCCAGCCGATCCCGGAGGTTCAGACGCTGGCCCGACTGCTCGCGGATGCGACCGGGCAGATCGTCGAGGCGATGCCGCTCCTGCGCGAGAAGAAAAACCTGCCGCGGATCAAGGCGTACACCGTCGAGATCAACCGCCTGGAGAACGAAGCCGACCGCGTGCTTCGCAACGGCCTGACGCGGCTGGTGCGCGAGCGCGATGACTGGTTCGAGTTCATGCGCTGGAAAGAGATCCTCGAGAAGATCGAGGAGGCCACGGACAAGTGTGAGGACGTGGCGGACGTGCTGGAGGCGGTGGCCGTCAAGAACGCCTGACCGAGTAGGCAGAAGGCAGAAGTGCCTGACTGCCTTCTGCCTTCTGCCCTCTGCCTACTGGATCAGGGCGTGCAGGACTGAGCTGAATAGCCAGCCCATCAGAATGCAGGCCGGGATCGTGACAATCCAGGCGGTGACGATGTTGCCGGCCACGCCCCAGCGGACCGCCCGGCGGTTGCCGGTCGCACCGACGCCCATGATGGTCGAGCTGATGACGTGTGTCGTCGAGATCGGGATGCCGAGGCGCGTGGCAAGCTCGATGATCGTCGCCGCGGTGGTCTCGGCGGCGAAGCCGTGGATCGGCTTTAGGTCGACGATCTTGTGGCCCATCGTCTTGATGATCCGCCAGCCGCCGCACGCTGTGCCAAGCCCCATCGCCGTCGCCGCCGCGATGATGACCCAGAGCGGGACCTCCCAGTCGCTGCCGGTCCAGCCGTAGTAGGCGGCCAGCGACATCGTGATGACGCCCATCGTCTTCTGGGCGTCGTTGCTGCCGTGACTGAACGCCATGTACATCGAAGAGGCCAACTGGGCACGCCCGAAGAACCGGCTCACGAACGCCGGATGGGTCCGGGCGAACGTGTTGAGCAGCGCGACCATGAAGATGAACCCGCTGGCCAGCCCGAGCACCGGCGAGGTCACCAGCCCGATCAGTACCTTCTCGATACCGGTCCAGACGAGGACACCCAGGCCGCCCGAGGCGATGCCGGCCCCGACGATGCTGAACACCAGCGCGTGGCTGGAGCTAGAGGGGATGCCGTAGTACCAGGTGAGCAGGTCCCAGACAATCGCCGAGAGCAGCGCCGAGATCACCAGTTGCTGGGTCACCGCACCGGGCTCGACGATCCCTTTGCCGACCGTGGTGGCGACCGCCGTGCCGCTCAGCGCGCCCAGGAAGTTGAGGACGCCGGCCATGCCTACCGCCTGCAATGGCGAGAGCACCCGCGTGGCGACGACCGTGGCGATGGCGTTGGCCGTGTCGTGGAAACCGTTGACGAAGTCGAAGATCAGCGCGAGGACGATGACCACGAGCAGGATCACGAACTCCGTATCCATAGCGGCTGGGGCCCTCCACTCGCGGGCAGAGTTTAGCGCGTGGTGGCCTCTGCCGCACGTGTCAGCCCGTGCTGTTGCACGGCTGAGACGACCGCGCGTGCCGCGACGGCGTGCCCGTGCTCGGTCCAGTGGCCGTCCTTTCGGAAGATCACCGGCGGGGCGCCTGCCGCCACCTCTGCGCGAAACGTCGGGCGCAGGTCCAGCAGGGTGATGCCGTGGCGGGCGGCGATCTCGGTCAGACGCTCGTTTGGCACGCCTGGGCTGTACCGGCGTCGGGACTGGCTGGTGTCGCCGAGCTCCTTCGCCCAGAGATCGTCGTACACCTGGAGCTCGGAGGGTGAGAGGACCAGCAGCAACGGCACGTCGGCCGCGTCGGCCGTCGCCTGGACGCGCGCAAGCAAGGCGTCCGTCACTTCCCAGGCGCTGCGCCAGTCGTCGCCGACCTCGTTGAAGTAGACCTCATGTTCGGCGTCTTCCGGTGGCACGACGTCGCCCTGCGCGCGGGCCACGCTCTTGCCGATCCACCAGAGCTCCAGCGCCGTGAACACGACTGAGCGGTCGCGGAGGAACGTGCGCAGGCCGGACCACTGTTCTGGCGGCGGGGCCTGGAACGGCCGAAGCTCCAACTTGTCGCCCTGGAGCACGAAGAACGGCCGGCGCTCGGCGGCCAGCTTGTGGCGCTGCGCGACCGCCAGGCTGTTGTCAGCCGGGTCGTTCGCAATCGTGAAGACCAGCACGATCAGGTCCGGCTGGTACGCCAGCCCCTCCCGCTCCAGGAAGAGGAGCTGCTGGCCGGTGCCGAATCCGGCCACGCCGGCGTTCACCGTCTCGACGCGCCGTCCACCGGCCAGCGCCGTCAGCTCCGCCCGCAGCCGACCGGCCATCGTGGTGTCCTCGGCGACCTGGGCCCCTTCGACGACGGAGTCGCCGAGAACCAGCGCCCTGAACGTATCGGCCGGCTTCGGGATCGCGACCTCGGGGCCACGCAGGCCCTGGGTGTTGAACTTCACGAAGCTGGTGAACTCGTCAGTCCGCACCCAGCCGCTGACAGCTGGCTGGTGGAAGAACCCGTAGACCGGGTGGTACGCCTGGAAGCGTGCCATCGTCAGGTCCAGCGGGACGTTCGGCCCGGCGAGCCTGAACGCCGCCTCCACCATCAGAAGGCCGAGGAAGAGTCCGACGAACACCAGCAGGAGCCGAGCGGCCAGCCGACGCATGACGAGGAAGTAGTATACGATCACAGGTGTGGGCCGACGAACGACGGGGTGAGTTGTCGGCGGCCTCGCAGGCGGCGAGGGCGGCAGACCTCGCCAGGTCCGAGTTCCTGGCGATGATGAGTCACGAGATCCGGACGCCGCTCAACGGCATCATTGGAAGCGCCGAGATCCTGCTGGGCAGTGACCTGACCCGCGCGCAGCGCGACCTCGTCATGACCATGAGCACCAGCGGCGAGATGCTGTTAGCGATCGTCAACGACGTGCTGGACTTCGCCACGGCCGACTCTGGCCGGCTGGAGTTGGAGTCGCTCGTGCTGGAGCCGGCCCAGGTGGTTCGCAGCGTCGTCGAGATCTGCCGGCCGGCTGCGCAAGCGAAGGGCCTGCAGCTGAGCGCCGAGATCGATCCGGGCCTGCCTACCACGGCGTACGGCGATCCCGGCCGCGTCAGCCAGGTGCTGGCCAACCTCGTGAACAACGCCGTGAAGTTCACAGCTGTCGGCGAGGTCCGCGTGCGAGCCCGGGCGGCAGCGGTCTCAGACGACGGGCTGCTCCTGGAGGTGACCGTTCAGGACACCGGGATCGGGATCGCGCCGGACGTGCAGCAGACGCTCTTTCAGGCGTTCGTCCAGGGCGACAGTTCCACCACCCGGCGGTATGGTGGGGCCGGGCTCGGCCTCGCGATCTCGCGGCGGCTGGTGGAGCTCATGGGCGGCGAGATCGACGTCACGAGCGAACACGGCCGGGGCAGCATGTTCCGGTTCACCGTCCTGCTCGGGCTGTCGCCAGGGACGATCCCGGTGCTGTCCCGGCCCGTTCCGCCGATCGGCTCGGAACGCAGCGATGCGTTCCCGCCGCCAGCTGCCCCGTCGCCGCCCGCGCCGGTCCAACCAGACCGCGTCCGCCTGTTGCTTGTCGAGGACAACCCAATGAATCAGCGGGCCGTGACGTTGATGACCGAGCGGCTCGGCTACGACATCGACGTGGTCGCAGACGGCCAGGCGGCGATTGAGGCCGTCTCGGACGGGCCGCGGTACGATGTGATCCTGATGGATTGTCACCTCCCCGAGATCGACGGCTTCGAGGCGACCAGGCGGATCCGCAAGCTCGGCGGGGAGCCCGGGAAGACGCCGATCGTCGCGCTGACCGCGAGCGCCTACGCCGCCGATCGGCAACGCTGCCTGGACGCCGGCATGAACGCCTTTCTGGCCAAGCCGATCACGTTCGGGCTATTCGCGTCGACGCTGGCGCGCTGGCTGGAGGAGTGAAGCCCTCACCCCCAGCCCCTCTCCCTGTGCGCGGGAGAGGGGAGCAGGTTCTCCCCCTCTCCCACGGTAGGGACGTCGGGGCGCGGCCCCGCAAATATCGTCCTTCGGACGACATCGCAGCCGATGTTCGCGCCGCGCAGCGGAGGGGGGCGGGGGGTGAGGGGCGCCCGCTCAAGGAGGGGCTGTGCCGAGGCGGCTGACGAACTTGCTCCTGCTGACTCTGGCGTTCGGGCTCGCCGGGAGCGGTCTGGTGGGCTGGATCTCGCCGGACGGGACGGCCGGCCTCTGGTACGAGGTGCACCGGCTCCTCGGCGTCATATTCGTGTTGACGCTGTTCTGGAAGGCGCCGATCGTCCGCGGGTCGCTTGCGCGGCGTCTAGCCCGGCCCCGGCTTCGCCGCTCGACGGTGCCCGGCGTGCTGACCGGCCTGAGCACCCTGGCGGCCGTGGGGCTCGGCCTGGGCTGGACGTCCGGCCTGCTCCAGCTCGAGAGCTTCGGCGGCTACTCGCCGCTCAACGTCCACGTCGAGATCGGGCTGCTCCTGCTGCCGCTGCTGGCCTGGCACCTCTCGCGACGCTGGGAGGGTCGGCCGCCGCTGCCGGTGCTGCTCGCCCGGCGGCGGACCCTCACTCACCTCGGCGCCCTGGCGCTGGGCTCGCTGGCCGGCTGGCGCGTCGTGGACGTGGCGATCTCCGAGATGGTGCAGCGTGGCGAGCGGCGGCCATCCGCGTCGCGGCACATCGGCTCGTTCACGGGCAACGCATTCGCCGAGCAGATCTGGCAGTTTGACACCGTCCCATCGATCGAGCCTGAAGGCTGGCGCCTGTCTGTGGTAGATGCGCAAGGCGTCAGCACGACGTTGACGCTGGCCGCGCTCGACGGTCTCCCGCGCTCGACGTTTGACGCGCTGCTGGACTGCACGGGCGGTTGGTGGACCGAGCAGCGCTGGTCCGGCTGGCGCGTCGAGGACGTGCTGACGCTGGCTGGTCTGGGCGATCTCATGGCGCGGGACGGCCTGGCCGAGGTCGTCTCGGTGACCGGGCATCGCTGGACGTTCCCCCTGGCCGAGTTTCGGACGATGCTGCTGGCGACGCATGTCGGCGGCGAGCTGATCTCGCCGGGCCATGGCGCGCCCGTCCGGCTGGTCGCTCCCGGCCGGCGCGGCTTTCAGTGGGTCAAGTGGGTCGACCGAATCGCACTCCTGCCGTGAGTCGGCCTGTCATGACGCGTTGATATCCGCGGCACGCCAGTTGCGTTTGGTCTGCCAGAAAGCGGACTCATCGCAGGGCTCGGCAGGGGTGGCTGACATGCAAGCTTTTTCGCTCTTGAAGGATCCACGTGCACTCTTCGGGGTGCTGAAGGAAACGTACAGCGAGTGGAGCGAAGACAAGGCCGCGCGACTTGCTGCCGCTCTCGCCTACTACACCGCCTTCTCAATCGCGCCGCTGCTGCTGATCGCGATCTCGGTGGCCGGGCTGGTCTTCGGTCGCGAGGCGGCAGAAGGCCAGGTAGTTGCCCAGCTCCAGGGTCTGCTCGGTCCGGAAGCGGCTGAGACCCTCCAGACAAGCATCGCACAGTCACAAGACACCGGGGCCAGCACACTCTCCGCGATCGTCGGCATCGCGATGCTGGTGTGGAGCGCGTCGAACGTCTTCTCCCAGCTTCAGGACGCGCTCAACACGATCTGGGAAGTCGCACCAGATCCGAACGCCGGCATGGTCGCGACCGTCAAGCGCCGCTTCCTCTCGATGACGATGGTGCTGGGAATCGGCTTTCTGCTGCTGGTCTCGCTCGTGCTGACCGCCGCCGTCTCGGCGGTCGGCAACCTGCTCGCGGGGTTCCTGCCGGGCGGCGAGCTGCTCTGGCAGGGAGTCAACTTTCTGCTCGGCTTCGCGGTCGTCGCACTGCTGTTCGCCGCGATTTACAAGGTGTTGCCGGACGCGGAGGTCGAGTGGAGCGACGTCTGGGTCGGGGCTGTCGTCACCTCGTTCCTGTTCACCGTTGGCCGAATCCTGATCGGCCTCTACCTCGGACATGCGTCCGTCGGCTCGACGTTCGGCGCGGCCGGCTCGCTGCTCGTCTTCCTGGTCTGGGTCTACTACTCGGCGCAGATCCTGTTTTTCGGCGCCGAGTTCACCCAGGTCTACGCCCAGAAGTACGGCTCGCGAATCAAGCCGTCCGAGGGCGCTGTCGGCGTGACCGAGGAGACGCGGGCCGAACAGGGCATACCGAGTCAGGAGACGCTCCAGCAGTCCTCGGCCGAGAAGGCTGGCCGAGCTCCCGTCGCCGCTGCCGTTGCTTCGAACAGCCAGGCGAACGGGTCGGTCGTCCGTGCGCCGGTCAACGGCCGCGCGACGGATAATGGCCATGCTAACGGCGTTGCCCACGCCGCCGCCCGCCCCGGCAAGCAGGGCCAGAACGCCGGGCAGAAGCGTCCGCGCGGGAGTGGCGGCACGAAGGGCGCGCCCGACGCCGTCAAGAAGCTCATGTGGACCGGCCTGGTGACCGGGAGCATCGCGGGCGGGGCGATCGTGGCGCGCCGCGCAAGCGCCGAGATCTGGCGCGGCATCTTCCACGAGGACCCCCCGACGAAGAACGTCTAGCCCCCTGGGAGTGCCGCGATCCTCGCGGCACTCCCAGGACAACCCCGGAATCGGCTACCGTACCGGCGTCGTGAGGTACGCCGGAGGGGTCTTTGGGATCTGAGCCGCTATTCGTGGTGTTCGGGGCGCCGGCCGGTTTTCAGGCCGCCGTGGGCGGTACCCAGCTTGCCCGGCTACAGCAGGCGCATCTGCGCGTCCAAGTCGAGCTGATCCAGGATCACGAGCGTTTCGCCGCCGCGCTGCCTGAGGCGGACGGCGCCATCGTCTTCGTGGACTTCGCGGCGCTGCTTGGCCCGGCGCTGGGACCGGGCGGGCGGTTGCGCTGGATTCAGTCGATCACGGCCGGCGTCAACCACCTCCTGACACCTGAGCTCCTCGCCGCTGAACACGTGGCACTCAGCTCCACCAAAGGCCCGATGGGTCCGTTGATGGCCGAGCACATCGTCATGCTGATGCTCGCGCTCGCCCGCGACCTGCCGGGGTTCCTCCGAGACCAGGCCGACCGCCGCTGGCGCTTCCTGTCGGACGAGCGCCCGATGATCGACCTGTGGGGCCGGACGGTGGCGATTCTGGGTGTCGGATCGGTCGGCGGGAGCCTGGCGAGGATCTGCAAGCTCGGCTTCGGGATGCGCGTGCTGGGGATGGCCCGGACCCGGCGGGACGATCCGCACGTGGACCGGTACTTCGAACGAGCGGACCTCCGCGCCGCGCTGGCGGAGGCGGACTTCGTCGCACTGACCCTGGCCCTCACGCCCGAGACCGAGCGGATCATCGACGCCGCCGCGCTGGCGTCGATGAAGACGGGCGCCTATCTCGTCAACGTCAGCCGTGGCGAACTGGTGGACGAGGCCGCCCTACTGGCGGCACTCCGTGAGGGTCGGATCGGAGGGGCCGGCCTCGACTCCGTTTTGGACGAGCCATTGCCACCCGAGAGTCCCCTCTGGTCGGCACCCAACCTGATCGTCACCCCGCACGTCTCGCCCGGCCGCGACCGGTTCGGCGCCGAGGTCGTCGAATTCTGGTGCGAGAACATCCGCCGCTTCGCCGAGGGCGAGCCGCTGCTGGGCGAAGTGGACCGCGCGGCCGGGTACTGAATCGTTGCGCGCCCGATCGGGTTCGGCGATGATCTCGATGGGTGCGTCGCGCTGGCGCGCCCACGGGGGATCTACGTAGGCAACTACGGGATTCTACGGATGCCTCGCGCGCTACGCCGGACGCAAGCTGAACGTAGGGAGAGTCACCGGTGCTCGACGCGTGCGTGACACCACGCCTCGCGCGTCCGGCGACGACTCAGGGTTCTGAGCGAGGGAGGACGGAGCGATGGAGCAGAACAGCGCTCAGCTCGGTGGGATGGAGACGACAGGACGCTTCCTCGTCCTGATGCAGCAGGATGCCGTGAAGGAGGGCGTCAGCGCGTTGACCGACGGATTTGGACTGAAGGCCGTCGCCAGCGCAGCCGACTTCCAGGATGGAGCGGTCGACGCGAAGACGCTGGCGAGCGAGAAGGCGATCGTCTTTCCGGAGCTGGGCGTCGCCGTGGTCGACGTGCCGCCGGACCAGTATCAGCAGCTCGGCGCGATGGTGGCAGACGACAACAGCATCATGATCGTCGAGCCGGAGCGCCAGGTCCACCTCTACGAGAGCTCGACGGCGGTCGGCGCCCCGTACGCCAGCGGTCCGAGCGGAGCTATGGCCCAGGAGTATCTGCTCGGCTACCGCGACGCGGTGAACCACCTGGTGGACCGGATGACCGGCACGAACGGCAATGGCGCTTCGGCAAGCGCGCTGGCGCCAGCCGCGACCCCGGCGTTCGCCGATACCAGTGCGCTGACCTGGGGACTCCAGGCCACCCGCGCGGCCGAGTCGCGCTTTACCGGACAAGGTGTGAACGTCGCCGTCCTCGACACCGGGTTCGACCTGGGCCACCCGGACTTCGTGGGCCGGCCGGTCACGTCCCGATCGTTCATCCAGGGCGAGGACGTCCAGGATGAGCACGGTCACGGCACCCATTGCATTGGAACGGCGCTCGGGCCGCGCGTGCCGAACACCCTGCCGCGCTACGGGGTCGCCTTCAACGCCCGGATCTTCGCCGGCAAGGTGCTGAGCAACGCGGGCAGCGGATCGGACGGCGGGATCCTGGCCGGGATCAACTGGGCGATCAGCAACCGCTGCGCGGTGATCTCGATGTCGCTTGGCGCGGAGACCCAGCCGGGCCAGACCTTCTCTCGCATCTACGAGGAGGTCGCGCGGCGGGCGCTGGCGGCCGGGACGCTGATCGTCGCCGCCGCCGGCAACGAGAGCGAGCGTCCGATGCTGGTCAACCCTGTCGGTCACCCAGCCAACTGCCCGTCGATCCTCTCGGTGGGTGCGCTGGACTCGCAACTCCGGATCGCCAGGTTCTCCAACGGCGGGATCAACCCGCAGGGCGGCCAGGTCGACATCGCGGCGCCGGGCGTGGCGGTCCGCTCGAGCTGGAAACGGCCCCTGACCTACCGGACGATCAGCGGGACGAGCATGGCGACGCCACACGTCGCGGGCATCGCCGCGCTGCTGATCGAGGCGAACTCGGCGATGGTGGGCGGCTCGCTCGGCTGGCTGCTCCTGCAGAGCTCGCGGCGCCTCGACCTGGCAGCACGCGACGTCGGCGCCGGCCTGGTCCAGGCCCCGGTTTGACACTTGCCCGGTCATACGAGTATGGCATCGCCGAACTCCGTCGGGGGAGCCCCTACCCCCAGCCCCTTCCCCATGAGTGGGGGAAGGGGAGTAGGAACCCCGAGGTGCCCTGCCTCCGCGCGTGGGGGAGGCGTGAATTCCATGGATGCCTGGGCGCGCGCTTCGCCTCCCCTCCCCCGCGCACGGGGGAGGGGGCTGGGGGTAGGGGCATCCTCGGCGTTACCACCGAAGCGGATGAGGATACCGAAGGCGTTCTGCCCGGCTGTACTAGCGCGTGAGATTCAGAGAGTGGAGTTGCCCAGATGCCAGAAGAGGACGTGAACGTCTCCGTGGCCGACGATCATCTCGGCCAGTTCGACGCGGCGGTGCGGCAGATGGAGCAGGCCGGTCTCAAAGTGCAGCACACCATGCCGGCTATCGGCGTCGTGAGCGGCTCGATCGACGCCGACCGCATCCCGAGCCTCGAACAGTTGCCCGAGGTCTCCAGCGTCGAGCGGTCACGCGAGATTCGCATCCCGCCGCCCGACAGCGAGATCCAGTGACGATACGACGATAACCTGCCGTGACGTCGGCGTTTGCCCGCCGCGCGGATGCGCTTACTTTGCGGAGCCGGCCAGCAGCTCGCGGGCGGCGATCACCACCTCTTCGGCGGTCGGCAGCGCGTGCCGGCGGACCGCGCCGCTCGGGACCGGGACCGGTTTGGTGCCGACTCGCTTGACGGGCGCCAGCAGGTCTTCGAGTGCGCGCTCCGCGCAAAGCGCCGCCACCTCGGCGCCGATGCCGTAGCTCACCCACGACTCGTGGACGGTCACCAGGCCACCGGTCTTGCGAACTGACGCGACAATGGTGTCGGCGTCAAGCGGCGCGAGCGAGCGCAGGTCCACGACCTCGGCCTCGACGCCTTCATCGGCCAGCAGCGCGGCGGCTCGCAGCGCGACGGGCACGGTTGACCCGATCGTCACGATCGTCAGGTCGGTCCCCTCGCGTGCGACTCGTGCCTTGCCGATCGGCACCAGGAGGTCGCCGGCCGTCACCTCCTCGCGCGGGCCGTGCGCCAGCGACATCGGCTCGACGTACAGCACCGGGTTCTCGTCGCGGATCGCCGCGAGCATCAGCCCCTTGGCGTCAGCCGGCGTGCCCGGCATGACGACCTTGAGCCCGGGCACGTAGGCGAACCAGACCGAGTAGTCCTGCGGGTGGCCGCCGTACGGTCCGTCCCCGACCCTCGTGCGGATCACGACCGGCACGCTGGCGCTGCCGCCGGTCATGTAGTGGAGGTTCGGCGCCTGGTTGATCAACTGGTTCATCGCGGCCGGCAGGAACTCGCCGAAGCTGACCTCGACGATCGGGCGTCGCCCGAACAGCGCCGCGCCGATCGCCGCGCCCACCATCGCCGACTCCGAGATCGGCGCCTCGCGGATGCGCTTCGGGCCAAACTCCTCCGTGAGCCCCTTTGAGCCCTGGAGCGAGCCGCCGAACTCGCCGACGTCCTGGCCGATCATGAAGACTCTAGGGTCGCGCCGCATCTCCTGGGCGATGGCCTCGACGATCGCCTCGGTCTGGGTCAGACGACGAGTCGCCTGAGCGGTCTGGGAGATCGAGACGGTCACGCAGGCACCTCATGCTCGATCGAAAGGGTCATGCGAACACCTCATTCAGGCCGAGCTCGGCGGCGCCGGCCTCCGGCAGCGCCTTCGCTCGCGCGACGGCCTCTGACACCTCCGCCTGGACCTCCTCGCGGATCTGGGCGAGCGCCTCGGCATCCGCGATCCGGCGCGAGATCAGCCGCTCGGCCTGGATCTCCAGCGGGTCTCTTGCGCCCATCGGGGCCGGGCCACGGCGGTAGGTCGCGGTGTCGCCGGCCCAGTGGCCGCGCTGGCGCCAGGTGCGGGCCTCGATCAGCGTCGGGCCTTCCCCGCTTCGCGCGCGTTCGACGGCCTCGACGACGGCCGCCTGGACCGCTTCGACGTCGTTGCCGTCCACCACGATGCCGGGGATGCCGTAGCCGGCCGCCCGGTCTACGATCGGGGCCGGCAGGTAAAGCTCGGCCGGCTCGGAGATCGCCCAGCCGTTGTGCTGGCAGAGGTAGACGATCGGCAGCTTCCAGCAGGCCGCCAGGTTGACGTTCTCGTGGAAGTCGCCGCGATTGGCGGTGCCGTCCCCGAAGGCGCAGACACAAACCCCGTCCGAGCCCTCGTCCTGGAGCGCCAGCGCCGCGCCGGTCGCCGTCCCGAGCGTCGTGCCGAGGTCGCCGGCCACCCAGGGGACGTGGCGCAGCTCGAACGGCCCGTTGAACGGCACGGATCTGCCCTTGTTGTAGCCAGAGCCCTTGCGCATGACCTGGGCGGCGAGGCGCCACATCTCGGCGCCGCGCATCAGGTAGACCACGAACGGATCGCGGTAGTGGGGCGCCGCGACGTCGTTGGGCCGAAGGTCGGCGAAGGCGCCGACGACGCTCGCCTCTTCGCCCTCGATCGGGAACCAGTTCGGGTTCTCGTCGCAGAGCGCCCGATCGAGCGTCCTGGCGACGACCAGCCAGCGGTAGAGGTCCAGCGAGGAGGTGGTCACGACCAAGCCTCGACGGGCGCAAGGGGTGCGAGCGCAAGGGGCGCGGGCGCAATGGGCGCGGGCGCAATGAATTGCGCCCCTACCGCGTTCGTTCCTGTAGGGGCGCAATTCATTGCGGCCCCGTGCGGGCGGTTTCGGCGAGGCGGCGTAGGCGCGCGGCGAAGGCCGGCCCGGCCGTCTCCAGGTAGGCGAAGTCGAAGCCCGCGGCCGTTCCCTTGACGTGGCGCGACCAGTGATTTTCGAGCAGCACGGCCATCCGCCACATCGCGAAGACGACGTAATAGTTCAGGTCTGGCAGCTTGATACCAGATTGTTCGGCGTAGCGGGCGGTGAGCTCGGCGCGGCTCGGAAAGCCGGGCTGCTCCATGACCGGCGAGAGGATCGGCAGCAGGTGGGGCTCGTCCGTCGGCTCGCGCCAGAACGCGAGCAGCCAGCCGAGGTCCGAGAGCGGATCGCCGAGCGTCGCGAGCTCCCAGTCCACGATACCGAGCAGTCGGGGCGGCCGGGCCTGGGTGAAGATCACGTTGTCCAGGCGGTAGTCGCCATGGACGATCCTCACTTGCGTCGGCTCGGGCGGAAGATGCTGCTCCAGCCAGTCCGCGGCCCAGTCGATATCAGGAACAGGGCGGATCCGGGCGTGGTCGAGCTGCCCGCGCCAGCGCCTGATCTGGCGCGGGACGTACCCTGAGGGTGGGCCGAGGTCGCCAAGCCCGACAGCAGCCGGATCTACGGCGTGCAGGGCGGCGAGCGCATCCACCACCTGGACGCCGATGTGGTGACGCACCTCGTCGGGTGCGGCGGCGAAATCGGGCGGCAGCTCCCAGCGGATCGCGTCGCCAGACAGCGCCTCCATCACGAAGAACGGCGCCCCGATGATGCTGGCGTCCTCGCAGGCGGCGATCGGTCGGGGGACCGGCACCGTCCCGGCCGGCGCCAGCGCCGAAAGAATGCGATGCTCGCGCAGGACGTCGTGGGCTCTCGGCGGCAGCGGCCCCGGCGGCGGGCGCCGCACGATGACCGTTCGGTCCGCCAGGATGACTCGGCAGGTGACGTTTGACTGGCCGCCGCCGATCCGCTCGATGCGCTGGATCGGCAGCACGCGCCGCAGCTCAGGCACGGTCCGGAAGAAGCTGGTCAGGCCCGTGGGATCGACCAGAGCGGCGGGCGCAACGATTGTGGGCGCAATGAATTGCGCCCCTACAGCGTCCGATCCTGTAGGGGCGCAATTCATTGCGCCCGCACATGGCCTGAGGTTCATACCCGGGCCTTCAGCCGCGCCTGGGCCTGGCGCAGCACGCGCCGTGCGACGGCGACCTTGTGGACCTCGGTCGGGCCGTCGTAGATCCTGAACGGCCGGATCTCGCGGTAGAACAGGCTGAGCGGCAAGTCTTCGCTGATCCCGAGCGCGCCGCAGACCTGGATCGCACGGTCGACGACGCGATGGACGGCCTCCGCGACGAACACCTTGGCAGCGGAGCTTTCGCCCCTGGCTGGCCGGCCCTGGTCAAGGTCCCAGCAGGCCCGCCAGATCAGGAGCCGGGCTGCGTCGAGGTCGATCTGGGAGTCGGCCAGCATCGCCTGGACCATCTGATGCTCCCCGAGCGTCTTGCCGCCGCCTGTTCGCCTGACCGCGTGCTCGGCGGCGATCTCCAGCGACCGCCGTGCAATCCCCAGCCAGCGCATGCAGTGGGTCAACCGGGCCGGCACCAGCCGCGACTGGGCGTAGTCGAACCCGAAGTCCGCCTCGCCGAGGATCGCACTGGAGGGGACACGGCAGTTCGTGAAGCGGACCTCGCAGTGCCCGCCTGGGAACGTCCGATCCAGCGACGGCACGTGCCGCACGATCTCGAAGCCTGGCGTCCCGGCCTCCACCAGGAACATGGTGGCGCCGCGCCGAGGGTCGGGGTCATCTGACGTGCGGACCATCACGATCGCGAAGGCCGCGCCGTCAGCTCCCGTGATGTACCACTTGTGCCCGTCGATGACCCAGTCGTCGCCAGCCTGCCGGGCGCGGCTCCGGAGCATCGTCGGATCGGCTCCTGCGCCGGGCGCCGGCTCGGTCATGGCGAAGCAGGATCGGATCGTGCCCGCTGCCAGCGGCTCCAGATACGTCGCCTTCTGCTCCGGCGTCGCGACGTTCTCCAGGAGGTGCATGTTGCCTTCGTCTGGCGCTGCGCAGTTGAGCGCGAGCGGCCCGAGCAGGCTGGTCCCGGCCTCCTCAAAGGTGACGGCGACGCCGCGCCAGTCCAGCCCGAGCCCGCCGAGGTGCTTCGGGAGCTGCGGACCGTAGACGCCGGCCTCACGTGCCCGCGCTCGCAGCTCCCCGACGACGTCCCAGGAGACGCCGCCCGGAGCCAGCAGTGCCGGCTCGTGCGGGATACACTCCCGCTCCACGAAGGTGCGGATCCGGTCGCGCAGGTCGGCCAGCTCAGGGGCTACCTGGAAGCTGATGCCGTCAGTCCCATCTGATTCGGTTGCCGACATCAGTTCTCCACCGTGTTCTTCCGTAGGGGCAGGTTTCCAACATTCGGTCCCGGCAAGTCCCAACCCTAACCTGCCCCGTCCCCGCAACATTCGGTCCCGGCAAGTTCCTACCTTACCCTGCCTCGTCATCCTCACCCGTCCGTCTGGTTGCTGAGGCGGGGCAGGTTAGGGTTGGGACCAGACCGGATTTGACGTTGGAAACCTGCC
>Ga0114129_10005364_pt1 | contig 18096 bp, 18 predicted proteins | sample RhiMetdeltSRZDD1_FD_80071 | JGI IMG/M metagenome (GOLD analysis project Ga0114129, IMG submission 80071) | Populus rhizosphere microbial communities from Tennessee, USA - Rhizosphere MetaG P. deltoides SRZDD1 (version 2) (version 2) | ecosystem: Host-associated > Plants > Roots > Rhizosphere >...
GCTGTCCGTTCCGCATCTAGTTCTACCCTTGAATTACTTTATCGTGAAGTTATCGCAAAGCTGGACAACCTAGGTTTCGATCAGGTGATCCGTCGAGTAGATGCTAAAGACCTACACGAAATCTGGACCTTGGAGCACGCTGGCTTTCAGTTGATGGATGTCGGCCTGACTTTTTCTCGGCGGATGTCTGGTCCCATACATGCTCCGGAATACGAGGATCTTATCGTACGAGCTTCCACAGACGATGACATGCGCAAAATTGCGCCCGCAATCGTCGGTGACCCATGGGGAAGCCGGTATGATTGTGATCCGTTTTACAGGCCAGAGAATGTCCGAGAGCTTAGGATTCAGTGGCTATGGAACAGCCATAGAACCAGAGCCGATGTGGTACTAGTCGGGGAGATAGACGCGAGACCAGCGGGGTATGTAACGTGCCTGATTGAACCCGCGTCAGGCGATGGGGAGGTGGAACTTGTGGGCACTCTCCCGGAGTTTCGCGGCCAGCATGTGGCATCACGGATCCTAGAGCACGCCATGGCATGGTTCTCCACGCGCACGAATTGCGTTTCCGTTCGCACCCAAGCTACCAATTATGCCGCCGCAAACTTGTACGAAAAGAGTGGCTTTACTTTGACACGTTCCGATATGTCTTTTCGCCTCACTTTGGATCGTCACCGCAAAACGGAGGATTTAGCGTGAAAACGGTTCTTTTAACTGGTGGAGGTGGTTATATCGGATCCGTCCTTTTAGAAAACCTACTTGAGAGTGGTTTCAAAGTTCGAGTAATAGATCGTTTTTTCTTCGGTAGAAAATTACTTGCTGATCTTGAGGGTGGGGACAGGCTTGTCGTCATAAAGGACGATACTCGCTACCTCGAACCATCGGTGCTTAAGGGTATTGATGTCATTATGGATCTGGCTGGTATCTCGAACGATCCTGCATGTGACCTTGACCCGAAGATTACGGAGGATATCAATCTTAATGGCCCACGTCGATTGGCAGCTATGGCAAAGGATACTGGAGTGCCACACTACATATACTCATCCTCCTGTAGCGTCTATGGTCAGGGGTCGGATGATCCTCTAAATGAGGAAGCGCCAACTGCTCCTGTGTCGCTTTATGCCAGGAGTAAAATTGAAGCGGAAGAAGCATTGTTCAGGATCGCTGATAATTCATTTGCAGTCAACTTGCTGCGCAATGCCACTGCTTATGGCGTATCTAAGAGAATGAGATTCGATTTGGTCATCAACCTGATGACGCTTCATGCGTATAAGAACCGCCGGATTTACGTTACTGGGGGTGGAAAACAGTGGCGCCCGCTGGTGCACGTGCAGGATATTGCTCGTGCGTTCGTCTCGGTTATGCAGGCGCCCCGCCAGAAAGTTGCCGGCCAAGTATTCAACGTCGGTGCAAATGAACAAAACTATCAAGTCTACCGAATCGCGCAGATGATCCGTGATGTCGTTCCGCACACCGACGTTGAGGTCGTGCCTGATGACCCGGACAGGCGCAGTTACTGCGTAGACTTCTCGAAAATCAAACATACACTGGATTTTACGGTTCAGAAGAGTCCGTATGAGGGTATAGTGGAAATTAAGCAGGCACTGGAGCGTGGAAAAATCGATGACACGATTTCTACCAAGACTGTACACTATTACCGCTACCTTCTCGAAGCGGAAAAGTTGTTAAAGGAGGTTTCGTATAACGGGAGGATTTTTTGATGGACAAAGTTGAGTTCTATCGGCACGCGGTTGAGGAAGAAGACATCAACGCAGTTGCAGATGTGCTGAGAGGTATCTTTCTAACGACGGGCCCACGCACGGCGCAATTTGAGAGCGCATTGGCAAAACATCTCGGAGTTAGGTTTGTAGTGGGCGTCACCAGCTGCACGACCGCCCTCTTCCTCAGCCTCGAAGCCTTGGGAATAGGTGAAGGAGATGAAGTGATAACGACTCCTATGACGTTTATCGCTTCCGCCAATGTAGTGATGCAAACAAGAGCCAACCCGGTCTTTGTAGACGTGGAGCAAGCCACTGGAAATATCGATGTCAACCAGGTTGAGAAAGCCATTACTGCCCGGACGAAAGCGGTTATTCCGGTGCATCTATACGGGTTAATGGTTGATATGAAGCGACTCCGAGACGTTTGTCGAAGGCACAGGCTCTTTCTGGTCGAGGACGCTGCCCACGCGCTGGAGGCGAAGCGCGACGGTGTACAGCCGGGTCAAATAAGTTCAACCGCCTGTTTCAGTTTCTACGCTACAAAAAACCTGACTTGTGGCGAGGGGGGCGCCATAGCCACGAACGAGAAAGAGATTAATGAAAGATTGCGTTGGCTGCGCCTGCACGGGATGTCCAAAAATGCAGAGGAGCGCTATACGGGCAAGTATCAGCACTGGGACATGGTGGGTCTAGGGTATAAAGCAAATATGTTCGACATCCAGGCCGCTTTATTGCTTGGCCAAATTCCCCGATTAACTAAACAGCTGGAGCGGCGTGAGAACATTGCCCGCCGATACGAGGACGCTTTTACCGGGATGAAAAATGTTAGCTTTCCAACGGTTCCTGCGAATGCCACCAGTGCCCGCCATCTATTTACAATATGGGTACCACCTGAGTGCCGGGATGAAATCCTATGGAAGTTACAGTCGCGATCCATTGGTGTTGCGGTCAATTTCCGCGCTATTCACCTACTTACCTATTACCGCCAACGCTTCGGTTTCAAACGAGGAGATTTCCCGGTGGCCGAAAGGATTGGGGACAGCACGATTACCCTGCCGCTTTACCCAAAAATGACTGATGACGAAGTAGGCCGGGTCATCGCGGCTGTCCGCGAAGTTGTGGACTAAAACCGGTAGCCGTGAGTCTCCAACGGAACTGTACGTTCGCAGCCACGCGTTGATGTCTTATTGGATGTCCCTCCCAATACCCAGGATTCTTAGATTCGAAACTGTTTCAGTCCGCTTTGAGATGGTAATGCGAAAGATGGTCCGTGACGACAAAATTCAAAAACGTAGGAAGCAGAAAATACTCTCTTCTTGAGCCAGGAGCCTCGATCCGCCGTGGCGGCGCTCGTTCTCTTCGACATGAATGTCGTTGCATGAAATAGATAGACCTACCATGTCACACCCTGAGCCATCTACAAAGGTCGCCACCGAAGGCATTGATGCCTTTGCTGTCGGTAAGGAGATGTATCAGCTTATCAGTGAATTATTTCCCATTTGCCGAAGTATTACAGGAAACGGCGTACGGAAAACGCTAAGTATCCTGAAAGAGCACATTCCATTAGAGATCCGTGAAGTTGCCAGCGGGACTCAAGTGTTCGACTGGACCGTACCAAAAGAATGGAACATAAGGGACGCGTATATAAAGAGTTCTAATGGTAAGAGGATTATAGATTTTCAAAAATCGAATCTTCATGTTTTGAACTATAGCATACCTGTTCATGCTAAGCTGCCCCTCAAAGACCTGAAAGAGCACCTGTACACACTACCAGAACACCCCGACTGGATTCCGTATCGAACCTCTTACTACCAGGAGAACTGGGGGTTGTGCCTTAGCCATAATCAGTTTCTGGCGCTTTCGGAAGGTGAATACGAAGTGCTTATAGATGCGTCTTTGGAAAATGGGTATCTCACATACGGCGAGTATTATCTCAAGGGAGAAACCGATGCGGAGGTTTTGATTTCCACCCACATTTGCCATCCATCTCTTGCTAACGATAATCTCTCAGGCGTGACGCTCGCAACCCAACTCGCCAAACACCTAAGAACCCGCTCACCAAGATATTCATATCGCTTTCTTTTCATCCCTGGAACCATAGGTTCCATTACCTGGCTCTGTCTCAATGAATCTCACGCATCGAAGATTAAGCACGGGCTGATATTGGCAAACGCGGGTGATTCGGGGAAGATAAACTACAAAAAGTCTCGTCGCGGTAATGCCGAGATTGATCGTTCCGTCATCCAGGCGCTAAAGAATGCCGGTGATCCCTATGGCACGGTTGCTTTCTCTCCCTATGGCTACGACGAGAGACAGTTCTGCTCACCCGGATTCAATCTGCCAGTGGGCTGCTTCATGAGAACACCGCACGGCGAATTCCCTGAGTACCACACGTCCGCGGACGATCTTCGCTTTGTGCAGCCTCAGTATCTTGGGGACGCCTTTATTAAATGCCGGAGCGTTATCCAGATTTTGGAACAGAACAGGAGGTACTTGAACTTGAATCCGAAATGCGAACCGCAACTTGGAAAGAGAGGACTGTACGGGCAAATCGGAGGCCGAGCGGACGGAAAGGTTCGCGAGCTCGCCATGCTTTGGGTCCTGAATCTGTCTGATGGAAGCCATAGTCTACTTGATATTGCAGAGGAGTCTGACTTGGAATTCAATATCATCAAGAACGCTGCGGACGCATTATTGCAGCACGGCTTACTTGAGGAAGTGTCTCCATAGTCGTTACGTGATGCAACGTCTTTTTTTCCGCCACTTCGTGTAGAAAACTCTCACAAAATTAATAAGTTTAAAATGAATCGAAAAATCTTAGAAGTTACCATGGAGGGAGTAGCTGGCGTAGTTGGCAGTGACAGCCTGCTAATGAATCGCCAAAGCCTTGGTCTATAGCGCGCTTAAACTAACTAACTGTACAAAAGATAGCTTTAAAGGACGGCTTGGATGAAAGTATGGCTAGCAAGGTTAGCACTTGTGACCTTAGCATCCATCACGGCCTTGATAGCTGCCCAATCTATTTTAGCTAATTTTTTTCCAGCGCCGATTACTCCACCGGGACAGGGGTTTGCTGAGCCGAACAAATTATTGGGATGGAAATTAATTCCCAATAAACAAAAGGGAAGGAGTCCACTGGTAGGTAAGATAGTTTTAGATGAAAAAATAAATTCTCTTGGGTTTAGGGATACGGAACACACTTATAATAAAGGACAGGATGTTTTTAGAATTGTGATTTTAGGTGATTCCTTTTGTGATTATTTGGAATTGCCACTTAAACAACTCTTTCATAGCGTTCTTGAAAGAAAGCTAAATTCGGAGCTTCATCAACCTATCGAAAGAATAAATCTAGGTATTAGTGGGTTTGGTACTGCCCAAGAATACCTAGCACTTAAGTATTACGGATTAAAATACCGTCCTGACCTTGTTATTTTAGCTTTCTTTCTCGGTAATGACTTCCATGATAATTCTTTAGAATGGCAAGGTAGAGATATAGATGTAACGCACACAACGAGACCCTTTTTTCTACTTAAAGATGGCACATTGCAACTGAAGCCTCCCAATCCAAGCGAGGAGCCAACTAACAATGAATCTAAAGCGCCACTACAAAGGATAAAAGATTTCTCTAACAAGTATCTTCCTGATGTCGTCTATAGAATCAGAAACGTACCACTGCTAGCGAAGTTTTTGGTCGTGTTGGGTCTGATCGAAGAGGAAACCAATCTGCCCACCAATCTCGCTGCTATGTTTGAATTATATTTGCAGCTTTCCACCTGAAGTGGAAAAGGCTTGGGTAGTTACGGAGGCCTTGATTTTGAAATTAGCCGAGGAATTAGAAGCGACTAAAATACGATTCTTAGTTGTTGTTATTCCCCAGGAGTTTGAATTTCGAGCCGATCGATGGAACCAACTTCTGCAGCATCCCAAGATGAAAATGCGTGAGTTTGACCTAAGAAAGCCTGAACGCACCCTCTCGAAGTTCCTGGACACAAATCACATAGATTATCTCCTATTGCGTCCAGGATTCGAAAAGTATAGCGATGAAACCGGTAAGGATTTGCATTTCCGGGACGGTCACTGGAATGCGGATGGTCATGCGCTTGCCGCCCAGCTAATCTACCACAAATTAGTTCAGGATGATTTAGTACGAAAAAAAACTCGACGGTGAACATATACCAATAAAACGAGTAGACCATGGCACAACCCACTAGATTGTCTCGTCAGGGTGGTTGGACTTCGACAAAGCCTATCAGGATAAAGATTCCGGTATTCGTTCCGAGTCTTTTAGAACGGTGGAAGCGAGTCGCGCGGAAGATTGGCGACTTTCAGGCCCGCTTTCTCTTGACGGTCTTCTATCTTTTTATTATCGGTCCTTTTGCGCTGTTGATTCGTTGGCGAGCAGACCCGCTAGGGATCAAACCTTGCACTCGTCGGGGATGGATCCCTTGGATAGCGCGGAAGGGCACTCCAATGGAACGTGCGACGCAGCAATTCTAAGCCGATGAATATATTAGGCATTTCCTGCTATTTTCATGACGCGGCAGCCGCGCTGCTAAGTGACGGCCAGCTCATAGCCGCTGCCGAAGAAGAACGATTCACGAGGAAAAAACATGACTACGAGTTTCCCCAGAAGGCCATCGATTTTTGCCTGCGAGTGGGCGCCATTGAAGCGGCTGACCTCGACTATGTGGTGTTTTTTGAAAAGCCGTTTATTAAGTTTGAGCGGCTTCTGTTGTCGACTATGCAGACTTTTCCGCGCTCACATCGCGTGTTCCGGGAAGCGATGATTACCTGGCTGGGCGACAAACTATGGATCAAACATTTGATTCAGAAAAGACTTGGAGTGCCGCCCTCTAAGATCCTGTTCAGCGAGCACCATCTCTCGCATGCCGCCAGTTCTTTTTTCTGCTCGCCTTTCAACGAAGCCGCCATCCTCAGCGTCGATGGCGTTGGAGAATGGACAACGGCAAGCATTGGAATCGGTAAAGGGGCGGATATCAGGCTGCTCAAAGAAATCCATTTCCCTCATTCGCTTGGCCTGCTTTACAGCGCCTTCACTGCTTTTTTGGGCTTTGAGGTCAACGAAGGCGAATACAAAGTGATGGGAATGGCGCCCTTTGGATCACCCCGATACGTAGACAAGGTTCATAAACTGATTCGAATTGGGGAGGACGGCAGCTTTGAGCTTGACCTGGATTATTTCTGTTTTCACTATTCAACAGACAAGACATTCAACGGAAAGTTCGAAGCCCTATTCGGTCCACCGCGAGATCCCAAAGCGTATTTTTTCACTCCGACGAGTGGCTATCCATCCTACTTCGGAGAAAAGCCGGGAAACTACGGAGAACTCGCCAAACAAAACCAATACCATGCCGACGTTGCCGCAAGCATCCAGGCGGTAACGGAAGAAGCGTTGCTGCAAATGGCGCAAAGCGCTTACAGGGAAACAGGGCTTAAGCGACTGTGCATGGCCGGTGGTGTCGCGCTGAATAGCGTAGCGAACGCTCGAATTCTCCGGGAAACACCGTTCGAGGAGATTTATGTCCAACCATCAGCCGGAGATGGTGGTGGCGCGTTGGGTGCGGCTCTTTATGCTTACCATGGGGTGCTGGGGAAACCGCGAAATTTCGTCATGCAGCATGCTTATTGGGGAGAGGAACATGGGGCCGGTGAGACTGAAAAGTTTCTAAAAGAGATCGGAATTCGTTATCACCGTTTCGACGACGAAGATAAATTGATACCTTTCGTTGTTGACCAGTTGCAGTCGGGTAAAGTCGTCGGGTGGTCGCAGGGCCGTTTTGAGTGGGGGCCTCGAGCGCTTGGGAACCGGAGCATCCTTGCTGACCCCCGGCGGGCCGACATGAAGGACATAGTAAATGTCAAGATAAAGTTCCGCGAGCCCTTTCGGCCTTTCGCTCCCTCAGTTTTGGCTGATCGCGCCGAGGAATACTTCATGTTACCTGAAGCCGCGAAACATTACCCTGCCCGTTTCATGCTCTATGTAGTAGATGTCAAGGGAGATAAACAACGGATACTTCCCGCCATAACACATGTGGACGGCACCGGCAGGCTCCAGACAGTTCGCAAAGAGGTGAGCCCCAAGTACTACCGTCTGATCGAGACATTTGGGCAAGCCACCGGCGTTCCGGTGGTACTAAATACATCATTCAATTTGAAGGGGGAACCCATCGTCAATACTCCGCAGGAAGCATTTCACACTTTCACTCAGAGCGGGATGGATGTCTTGGCGCTTGGGGAATACGTTATCGAGAAAGCGAAGAACATCAATTGATGCTGATTCGTTGGGCTACCAATGGAGGTAATCCGTTATGAAACGTATGGAAAGTCTTAGTAGCCGTTTGGGTATTCTAGGCGATCTGTTGTCGTTTTTCTGGCATAATAAGTGGTGGTGGCTAACACCCATGATTCTCATGCTTTTCGCGCTCGGCGGTTTGGTTGTGTTTGCACAGAGTTCCGCAATAGCTCCATTTATCTACACACTGTTCTAGGCAGGTGAGTCTTCCTGACTTGAAATCTAGGCCTTGCTAAAGAGCCCTCGATTTGCGCGAAGACTTATATGGTAACTAAAAAGAATCTTTTAGCGACAGGAGGGATAGTCGCCAATATCGTCCTGGTCGGAGCTGGTGCTTTTGTGGCGCTATGCTGCTGTATTATCGGTATTACTACAGCTGAGCTAGGGGACTGCTTCACGCTAGGCGCTTGTGTTCCTTCTGACAAGAATGTCGGCGCGCTCATTCGACAGCATTATCCGGCAACGCTTAATCTTGGCATCAGTGGGGCGGGTCCTTTGATCGACTTAGCTGTACTCAAGGAGTATGCACAAGCCAAAGGTGCTGTTGTCGTTTTATTTCGAGGGGAATGATCTATCAGACTAGATGAGGGAAGAGAAAAGCTCTCTGCTGCGGCGTTATAGCGATTTCAGCCAGGGATTGCTCGAGAGGCAAACCGATATCGACCAGACGCTTTCGGCTTACGTCGAAGCTTTCCAAGCTCAAAAAGTTCCTGTGGCTCTGTTTCCTTTCCGTCGAGTTGGCCACTACAATATAGCAGGTCATCAACTCGTGGCCGAAGAAATAGTTAGTTAGGTCTATTTCTGAGTTAGATCTGTTGTAATTAAAACAGTCTGCTTAGCACTCGAAATCTGTCCATCACGTGTCAGTTTTTAGCAACCAGATTGCGGTTGTAACAGGAGCCAGCAGCGGTATCGGTAAGGCAATTACGCTCGGTCTTGCAGGGCAAGGTGCGACACTCTGTCTTGTGGGACGGAAGTTGGGGACACTGGAATCAGTCGTTCAGTCGTCTCGGACGATCTCGCCTCGAGTTTTGAGCTATCAGGCAGATCTAACAAAGGACGAAGAGATCCGGAAGCTGGTTACGAGTTTAGAGCGTGATGTTGGATGTATTGACCTGCTCATACACAGTGCCGGCGGGATCGCTCTAGGTCAGCTCGAAAGCGCCTCCGTGGAAAATCTCGACTGGCAATATCGCATTAATGTTCGCGGTCCTTATCTTTTGACACAAGCTTTATTGCCGATGCTTAGAACACGTCGCGGGCAAATTGTCTTTATCAACTCTCGTGCCGGCCTTAGTGCAAACGCCGCCGAGAGCCAATATTCTGCAACAAAGCATGCACTAAAAGCTCTGGCCGACAGTCTGCGCGCAGAAGTGAACCCGTATGAGATTCGCGTCCTCAGCGTATTTCTCGGAAACACCGCAACCCCAATGCAAGCAGCAGTACACCGGATGAAGGACAGGATATACCGTCCTGAGCTTTTGATTCAGCCTGATGATGTCGCCAGCGTGGTATTAAATACGCTGAGTTTGCCCCGCACCGCTGAGGTGACCGATATCAGCATTAGACCCCTCATCAAATCATAGTCTAACCTTCGGCCTATTATTGGTCTGTTGGCAGAACCAAAAAAATCATTTGCTGGTTTCATAGAAGACAGATCGGCAAAAAAATATGATCAATGACAAAGAGAACAAAACAATCCATCAGGAAGTCGTTGGACTCTTACCGGCAGGCGGACGAGCAAGAAGAATTGCCCCGTTGCCTTGCAGTAAAGAGTTATTTCCAGTTGGGTTCCGGAACATGGACGAAGGCCGAAGCTTGCGTCCTAAAGTAGTATGCCACTATCTGCTGGAGAAAATGCGATTGGCAGGCATCACGAAGGCCTACATTGTGCTGCGCAAGGGGAAATGGGACATTCCTGCCTACTTTGGCGATGGCTCAATGTTGAACATGCACCTAGCCTATCTAATGATGCGCTCGCCTCTCGGAGTTCCTTATACTGTAGATCAGGCTTATCCTTTTCTGCAAGATAACTTGGTGGCTTTTGGTTTTCCGGATATTATCTTTCAGCCTGATGATGCCTTCGTGCAATTATTGTCCCGGCAACAGGCAACGAGTGCCGATATTGTTTTAGCCCTTTTTTCTGCCCATCGGCCGCAGGAAACGGAGATGATAGATGTCGCCGATGACGGCCGAGTGCGGTCGCTTATAATAAAACCTTCTCAGACACATCTCCGCTACAATTGGATTTTTGCTCTGTGGACACCGGGTTTCACGCACTTCATGCACGAACATCTAGCCGATCTGCAAAACAAGCAGCGCGAGGCTCAGAACCCTGCGCCCGAGCATCGCGAACTGTCTATCGGACATGTGATCCAGGCGGCGATTGACCAAGAGCTGAAGGTGGAAGCTGTCATTTTCCCCAATAACACCTTCCTGGACATTGGGACGCCTGACGATCTGGTTAATGCGATCCGCAACATCAAGTAGTTTTCCTACTTTTGGCCGTCGCCGGCAGTGAACAGGGCTCACAGCCTGATCGAACAGGAAATGGACGACTAAGTGGAAACCACGATTTTGGCAAGCAAAATAAAATACCACCTCAAACGATTTATCAAAAAAATATACCTCCCATCGACCAATACCATTCCACCGAGCTTGCCAACGAAGAAGCAGGAGTGGTCAATTGGGATCTACGTAGGCGAATCTCCGTGTAACTTTATACCCTCTGAAAATCTGGTTAATCCGGTCCTAACTCGCGCGGATGTATCAGATATACCAGCGGCTTTTGTTGCAGACCCTTTCATGCTCAGGGAGCAACGCACCTGGTATATGTTCTTCGAAGTTATGAACTTGGAGACTAGCAAAGGAGAAATCGGACTCGCAATCAGCGAGAATGGACTGAAGTGGAGGTATCAGCAAATCGTGCTTAATGAACCCTTCCATTTGTCTTATCCATACGTCTTCGAATGGAAAAACGAATACTACATGGTTCCAGAAAGTTATAAAGCAAATTCTATAAGGTTGTATAAGGCAGTGGATTTCCCTAAACGATGGTCTTTCGTTGGGAATTTGATCGACGGGAATGATTATGTTGACCCTTCCATTTTTCATTTCAACGATAAGTGGTGGTTACTGGCGAGCCTTGGGACACCTCCCTTTCGGGCAGATATTCTGCGGCTTTACTATGCCGACGAGATGATGGGTCCATGGATGGAGCATCCAAAAAGTCCTATCATAAATGGGAACTCACACATTGCTAGACCAGCCGGAAGAGTTTTAATACTCAATGACAGAGCCATTCGATATACTCAAGATTGTTATTCTGATTACGGCACTCTGGTTCGAGGATTTGAGATCACGGAGCTGACAACTACAAACTACCATGAGCGAGAGATTGGCAGTAATCCGGTATTGGCAGCTACTGGAGCTGGGTGGAATGAGGCTGGGATGCATCATCTTGATCCTCATTGGATGGATGGCCAATGGATCGCCTGTGTCGACGGGTGTTTCTGGCGACAAGATTGATGGGGTCAAATTATAAGATCGCGAGAGGATCCGAAGGGCTATGGTAAAGAGATTTTCGGTAATTCCATGCCTTATCTGTTAGCTCAAAAAATGTGGAGAAAGCTAACGAGAGTATTGAAGAGATCAATTCAATTGATACAAAGGTAATCTCGCTGAAACCAAAAGGATCCCCAGCGGAGAGGTTCTCTGTTCTTTTCTTGTCAAACCTTTTGTTTTGAAACCAGGTGAGCCCTTTCCAAATTCTCGCACCAACTTTTGGGAGTGTTCTCAGGTAGTCAACACGTTGTTGGATATTCTGTTGACGTTATTAACTATACCAACCGTACGTTCACTCCACACAAACAATACAGTTTCTTCGTCGACCCGCGGCAGAATCTCGAAAGACTCTCGCCTTTGCTAAATAGCGACTGCGTCAAGGTAATGCATATTGAGACAGCGCATCGGGCGGAGCGTCGAAGCGGAAATGCTCAAGCAGCTGTGTCAGAGGGCAGGCCAGCTTGGCTGCACGTCAATCCGTGGGACTTACATCCCAACGGCCCAGAAAATGGTTTCGCTAAGTTCGGGTTTGTCCTAGTCGATGAGAGGGAGGGGACTCTAGTTCATTCGTCGTCTCTTGGGGGACTACCGATGACCTTGCACGAGCGACTTGAAGAACTCTTTCAAAGTGTCTTTAACGACGAGACGTTGACTTTGACCGACGAGACAACCATCAGTGATATCGCTGGAATTCCTTGACCCACATCAACCTCATGTTTACCATTGAACAGGCCTTCGTGTGCAAATTCACCCGCAACGAGCTGGTCGAACTCAAAAACGTAGGCGAGCTGAAAAAGTTCCTCGCCGGTAAAGTGACCCCCGGCCACAGGACTAAGAGTTCTCGCTCTTAACGATAGGATTATTGGATATACCCAAGATTGCTACCGCATTTATGGTACCAAGGTTCGGGCGTTTGAAATCACAGAGCTAACAACCTCGAGTTATAAGATAGGCCCTAGGAGCAAGTAAGTGCAAGCCAAATTCGTATCCAAGGTGAAACATCGTCTTAAAAACTATCGCTTAGGAATGCTGGCTAGCGAAGCCAAAAATTTCTTTGTCAACACACACAAAGAGATTAACAAACTTGAAAGAAGATTCATCTCACTTAAACCAAAGAAACCCATCCGAGGTGGCGTACTTCTCTCCTATATTAATAAACCGTTTTTCCTAAAACCTAGCGACCCTGTTCCGGATGACCACAGCAATTACTGGGAGTCGCTACAGATAGCTAGAACCTTCCTGGATCTTGGCTATCGCGTTGATGTGATTGATGAAAACAATAACCAATTTCTTCCATCCAAACACTACTCATTTTTCATCAGTAACCGGATAAATTTCGATAGGATTGCACCAATGCTCAACAGAGATTGTGTTAAGGTCTTCCATATCGACACGGCCCATTGGCTGGTTAATAATATGGCCGAATACCACCGGCTCCGGAGACTACAGCAGAGAAAGGGATTTGTTCTGCCCCCGCGAATATACTTGACACCTAATCTGGCGATCGAGCAAGCCGATTATGCTACTGTTCTGGGAAACCAGTTCACCATCAGTACCTACAGGTATGCAAATAAGCCGTTCTATCGAGTTCCAGTCTCAACGCCCGTGCTCTATCCCTGGCCGGAAGGCAAGGACTTTGAAGGCAGCCGAAAACGTTTTTTATGGTTCGGGAGTGGCGGGTTTGTTCATAAAGGCTTAGACCTGGTTTTAGATGCCTTCGCCGACATGCCAGATTACCATTTAACTATTTGCGGCCCGATTGATAGAGAAAGGGATTTTCAAAGTGCCTATCAAAAGGAGCTATATAAAACACCCAACATTCGCACATTGGGCTGGGTCGATACTACCAGCCCGACATTCTTGGAGATAACGAAAAATTGCCTTGGACTCGTCTATCCCTCCTGTTCCGAGGGCCAGTCCGGCGGGGTGGTCACCTGCCTACATGCGGGTCTTATCCCTATTATAAGCTATGAATCTGGTGTGGATGTTGACAGCGGATTTGGCGTGATCTTAAAGAATTGTTCTGTTGAGAAAATCAAGAATGCAATACGGAGAGTTTCAAGCCTTCCGACGCAACAACTGAGGCAGATGGCACGGAAGAGCTGGGAGTTTGCAAGAGCAAATCACACCCGGGAAGTATTTGCGACAGAATATTCGAAGATTGTCTCGGAAATCATGAATGCTGAGACTAAGAAAGAACAAGTTTTTCAAAAGCCCGTCGTTACCGGAGCGGTTCCCACCAAGCTTGATTACCCCGGTTCCCGCGCGTGTGTTCGTAATTAGTCTTCTTGGAAGTGGATTCCTAGAAGATATCGGCATCTTCCTGAAGCGAGGCTTTGCTGGCGGATGCTGTACTCGTTTAAAGCCTCTTACTGACACTTAGCCCAAACCGATAGTCGAAATCCACGGGAGGTCATTTCTGGAATACCAGATTGAACAACTACTGAATCAGGGTTCAAAAAAGTCCTTTTGCTATTAGGTCCGAAGCAACAGTCATTGCAAAGCGATCGTTAGAGTTCAGGGAGCTTATAGATTGGGTCATCACGTATACAGAAGCGCAATGATCATCTTCGGTGCTCTTGGCTTTCTAGTCTCGAATGCCTGGTCCTACTTGCGGCCAAGATGCTTGAAGGTAAGCTAGTGTCCTGGAATTAAAGTTCGTTTAAAAAAAGACCCGGCTGTTGCCATGAATTCGTCAGCATTTTTCGTCCAGTAAGCCCAGTTATTTACTTAACGGACTTTGGTTCCAGGACACTAGAGAAGCGCTACAGTTTTGTAATCGCTTTGGGAAATTGAAGACGGTTGAGATTTTGCGTGGATGGAGAGTGAGTTTTCGTATCCACAGCTAAAAAGCAAACCTCATAACTAACCAAGAACGACAATAAATCACATGGGATGGTGAATCATGAATTGTTCTTTTTGGGAAGGGAAACGAGTCTTAATCACGGGACACACCGGTTTTAAGGGAAGCTGGCTCTCTCTATGGCTACAATTTTTAGGGGCAGATGTGCTGGGATATGCTTTGGAACCTCCCACCGAACCAAGCCTATTCAAGGTAGCTGCGATAGCCGATGGCATGACTTCGGTAACAGGAGACGTAAGAGATGGTGATCGCTTGCGGGAGGCCATCGCGGAATACCAGCCGGAGATTGTGTTTCACATGGCCGCACAGGCATTGGTCCTTGAATCATACAAGAATCCTGTTGCGACCTACGCGACTAATGTAATGGGGACAGCGCATCTTTTGGAATCTGTTCGGCAGGTGAGCGGAATTTGCGCGGTAGTCATAGTTACTTCGGACAAGTGTTACGAAAATCGTGAATGGGTTTGGCCCTATCGAGAATATGAGCCTCTCGGCGGTTATGATCCTTACAGTAGTAGCAAAGGGTGCGCGGAGATAGTAACTGCTGCTTATCGACGGTCCTTTTTTAATTCTGACAGTTATTCAGATCACAGGACAGGAGTCGCAAGCGCACGAGCTGGCAACGTTATCGGCGGGGGAGATTGGTCAAAGGATCGTTTAGTCCCGGATATTCTTCGGTCACTGATGAACGGGGAAACCGTAATTATTAGAAAAAAATCTGCCATTCGTCCGTGGCAGCACGTGCTCGAGCCGCTCAATGGATATCTGACATTAGCGGAATATCTCTATAACAATGCTCCGGGTTTTAGTGAGGCTTGGAATTTCGGGCCACCGGAATCAGGGGTCAAGCCTGTATCCTGGGTGGTTGACCAGCTGATCTCTCTCTGGGGCGGCAATGGCTTGTGGAAGCAGGATAAGATTCAACACGCCCACGAAGATAATTATTTGATGTTGGATTGCTCCAAGGCTCGTGTCAGGCTCGGTTGGAAGCCAGTGATCGATCTTAGCACCGCCTTAGGCTGGACGGTGGACTGGACAAAATCTTTTCAAGCGAAGGCCGACATGCGCAATGTTACTGAAACTCAAATCGCCCAATTCATGCGGCTAGCAGAAAGAAGGAGCGTTGATGAGGTTGGGATTGGGCCCAGTCGGGCACAAAACCTAGTGGGGCAAACAGAGAGCCCGTTGCAGGAGCATGAGTATCTTTTTGATCTCTTAAGCGATAGCGTCATGAGTCGCACCATGAAGGGGAGAATTAACTTTTGGAACCGGCGTGCCGAGGAGTTCTATGGCTGGAGAAAAGACGAAGCCGTCGGCAAGGTTAGCCACAATCTTCTGCGAACGCAATTCCCGATACCACTTGAAGAGATCGAATCCGTACTCGTTCGAGACGGCCGATGGGTAGGCAAGCTTGTGCACACTACCCGAGATGGCGGCCGCGTGGTCGTGAAAAGCCGGTGGGCTTTGCACCTCAAGGGACAGTTCAGATCGGTAGTTGAGATTAACACGGGACCTGTCGATTTTTAATGGTCCTATATCTGCGAGCTGTCACGAGATGCGCAACTCGTCTGGCCAACTAATTCGGCAAAAAGCCAATTAAAGGCGTAACTCCAAAGGTTTTATCAAAACCGCGCGTCTTTTCGCCGCTATAGAGTCATGGACGCATACGAACAAAACTATCTCTGATCGCCCCTTGTGCTTACTCTAAGGGTGTCACTTTTCGCCTTTAACTGCACACTCATAACCCAATTAAACACCTTGCTACAGGAACGGAAGGTGTTGGGAGATTGTCGCCAATGGCTGCTTTATTTCTGGTGGGGGTTGGAATTACTGGTCACCTTTTTCAAAAACTAAGCGCCAGAACATTGAGCATCCTCGTACTGGTTCTGACACGTTTTTCAAACGAAATCTTTCAAACCGAGGTTCCGACATGGTCTGCGGGCACCCCGGTTTTCCTACCTTGGATGTTAACACAGCCCGTGGACGACTCCATTTAAGAACCAGCTGTCGCGTCGCTGGTCGAGCGAGCACCCGTTCGAGCATGGATAAACTTCTCGATGATTGAAGTCAGCTTCACTAGTGCGTTGCCGTGCAAGTTAGCTGAATTTGTCAATAACATCTGCCACTAGTTTCATTTTTTTGGTGGGCGCCAATAACGCAGGACGTCCACTCAACAAATCAGCCCTATTCCGGATTAGATTGGAGGCAATTTTCATGATCGAAGCCATTGTCATCAAATGCCGTCGACCTCTGATCGTCGGATTTCACATCGTGTTGATCATGCTCGCCAATTACCTGGCGTTCTGGATCAGATTTGATGGAGTGATTTCCGATCAAGACTTGGCGCTTATGATCCAGATGATGCCCTGGCTCATATTGATCCGCGGACTGATGTTTGTTCCCCTTCAGCTCTACAAAGGACTGTGGCGCTACACGGGTATTTGGGATCTGCGGAACGTTATTATCGGTGTTCTAGGAAGCACGACGGTATTTTATATTGTGGTTCATTGGGGTTATGGCCTCAGAAGTTATCCTCTATCGATTTTCATCATCGACTCTTTGCTCCTGATTTTCTTTATGGGGGGGAGTCGGTTGGCTCACCGGCTCTATGCCGGGCTGAATCGCTCCAGCGCAGGCAAGCAAGTTTTAATCTATGGAGCGGGCGATGCCGGAGAGATGATTGTTCGGGCGATACGAAATAACGGTGGTGTTTATGATTATCAACCCATTGGTTTCATTGATGACAATCCAAACAAAGTCGGCCAGCGTATTCACGGGGTTCCGGTGCTGGGCCAACGCGATAGGATGCCTAAGATCCTAAAAGACTATCGAGTCGATGAAGTCTTGCTTGCTATCCCTAGTGCTTCGGCTTCGTTGGTCCGGCAAATTCTTACCGTTTTAGAACCGTTTAAGGTTCCGATCAAAACGCTTCCGACCCTGGGGAATCTTAAAAATGGCAGTGTTGGCCTCAACCAGATTCAGGACCTCTCGGTTGAAGATCTCTTGGACCGGTTGCCGGTGGGACTGGATGTCGGTCCGGTCCAGGATTTGGTGAAGGAGAAGAGAGTCTTGATTACCGGCGCCGGCGGTTCCATCGGCTCCGAGTTGAGCCGGCAAGTCGCTAAATACGGGCCCGCCAAACTGATTCTTTTAGATAAAAGTGAAGGTGCGCTCTATGACATTGATATGGAGCTCCAGCGCTCTTTTCCCGATTTGAGCCGGAGCGTAGTACTCGCCGATATCAAGAACATCAATCCGTTAGAACAGGTCTTTGCCCGGGAAGCTCCCCAAATCATTTTTCATGCGGCAGCCTACAAGCACGTACCCATGATGGAGCATCACCCGGGCGAAGCCGTGCTCAACAATATCGTCGGTACGCACCGTCTGATGCAGCTTGCGGTTCGACAGAAGGCTGAAAAATTCATCGTTATTTCCACGGATAAGGCTGTCAATCCGACGAACATTATGGGAGCCACTAAACGCGTCGGTGAAATGTATGTCCAGGCGCTAACCAAGGATTGCCAGAGCGCTACAATATTTTCAGCCGTCCGGTTCGGCAATGTCTTGGGCAGTAATGGTAGCGTGGTGCCCTTGTTCCTTAAGCAAATCGAGCAGGGCGGGCCCGTTACGGTGAC
>Ga0114129_10005365_pt1 | contig 18095 bp, 17 predicted proteins | sample RhiMetdeltSRZDD1_FD_80071 | JGI IMG/M metagenome (GOLD analysis project Ga0114129, IMG submission 80071) | Populus rhizosphere microbial communities from Tennessee, USA - Rhizosphere MetaG P. deltoides SRZDD1 (version 2) (version 2) | ecosystem: Host-associated > Plants > Roots > Rhizosphere >...
CCTCCTGGTCGTGATCTCGGCGAGCGGAAACTCTCCGAACCTCGTGCGCGCGGTTGAGGTCGCGTGCGAGCGGGGAGTCGACACGATCGCCCTGCTCGGATTCGACGGGGGCACCCTGAAGGACCGGGTGAGCGAGTGCATCTGGCTCTCCACTGAACAGGACGCATACGAGCTGGTCGAGGACGCTCACTCGGTCATCTGCCACATACTGACCAGCTGCCTGGCAAAAGATCGGTCTGCTTGACCGCTGCGTGATGTTGGCCTCCCACTCCAAGGAGCGGCTGCCGCGTCCCACCCAGGCCGCGATACTGGCCGGCGGGCGGGGCACACGGCTTCGTCCGATCACCGACACGCGCCCCAAGCCCATGGTCGAGTTCCACGGGAAGCCGTTCCTCGAATACATCGTCGAGATGCTGCGCGACCAGGGGTTCGAGCGGATCCTCATGCTTCTCGGCTACCTGCCGGAGGTGATCCAGGACCACTTCGAGGACGGCGGTCGTTGGGGGATCGACATCGAATACTCGGTCACGGGCGCCGACGATCTCACCGGGCACCGGATGAAGGTCGCAGCGGATCTCCTCGACCGCTGCTTCCTACTGCTCTACTGCGACAACTACTGGCCGATGCGGTACGACGACATGTGGGAACGATTCGCCGCGGCGGATGTCCCGGCGATGGTGACCGTCTACAGCAACCGGGACCGCTACACGAGCGACAGCGTCCGCGTGGGCGAGAGCGGCTTCGTCGAGGTGTTCGACCGGAGCCGCACCTCTCCGGGACTAAGCGGCGTCGAGATCAGCTATGCGCTCCTTACGCGCGCGGTTCTGGACTTGCTGCCCACCGAAGACGTTCTGTTCGAGGAGGCCGTCTACCCGGCGCTGGTCGCGCGAGGAGAGCTGCTCGCCTACGTCACCGATCACCGCTACTACAGCGTCGGATCCGTCGAGCGACTTCCGCTCACGGAGCGCTTCCTCGCCCGCCGGCCTTCCGTCATTCTCGATCGGGATGGCGTGCTGAACAAGCGCCCGCCGAAGGCACAGTACGTCCGTGGCCCCGACGAGTTCGAATGGCTCCCGGGCGCAAAGTCCGCCCTTCGTCTTCTCCGCGAGGCCGGCTACCTGGTGATCGTCGTATCGAACCAGGCGGGGATCGCCCGCGGAGCGATGACGGCTTCGGACCTGGACCGCATCCATGACCAGATGAGAGCGGAGGCGGCCGCCGCGGGCGGCTCGATCGACGCGATCTACCACTGCCCGCACAACTGGGATGAGGGCTGTGAATGCCGCAAGCCGAAGCCGGGCATGCTGTTCAGCGCGCAGCGGGACTTCGACGTGGATCTCACCAGGACGCCCTTCATCGGAGACGACGAGCGTGACGCGGAGGCTGCTCAGGCGGCGGGCTGCCCCTCCATGCTCGTCTCCGAACGGGCGACCTTGCTCGATCTTGCGCGCGGACTCGTACGGAACCGACTGGTGCAGGTTGCTTGATGAGCGACCCGGCGCGCATCTTGATCACCGGTCACCAGGGCTATATCGGCTCCGTCATGGCGCCCCTGCTCGTGGACTCCGGCTACGACCTAACCGGCCTGGATACAGGCTATTTCGAAGAGTGCACATTGACCCCTGTCCGCGTGGAGATCCCGTCGGCACGGAAGGACATTCGCGACCTCGAGCAGGCCGACCTTGAGGGCTTCGACGCTGTGGTGCATCTCGCGGCGCTCAGCAACGATCCGCTCGGAAACTTGAGCGAGACCTGGACCCAGGACATCAATCTCGGCGCGTCGGTGCGCCTCGCCGAGCTGGCGAAAGCAGCCGGCGTGCGACGTTTCCTCTTTTCCTCCTCTTGCATCATGTACGGGATGTCGGAGGCGGCGGTCGTCTCGGAGAATTCGCCGCTCGACCCCAAGACCGCGTACGCCCGCTCGAAGGTCGAGGCAGAGCAGGCGATCTCCGCTCTGGCGAGCGACCGGTTCTCGCCCACCTTCCTCCGCAACGGCACCGTCTACGGACTATCACCCCGCATGCGGTTCGACACCGTCTTCAACGACCTGATGGGTTCCGCCGTCGCGAACCGGAAGGTGATCGTGTACAGCGACGGGAGTCCCTGGCGGCCGGTTGTGCATGTTCAGGATCTGGTGCGGGCGTTCCGAGCGGCGCTCGAGGCGCCGCTGGAACTCGTGAGCGATCAGGCGTTCAACGTCGGGAGCGATGACTTGAACCAGCAGGTCATCGATCTCGCCCGCATCGCAGTGTCCACGGTCCCGGGCTGCGAGCTCGAGGTGCGGGCCCAGCCCGGCGCGGACCAGCGCACCTACAAGACAGACTTCAGCAAGTTCGCCGGCGCCTTCCCGGACTTCAGCTTCGAGTGGACACCGGCGCGCGGCGCGCGGGAGCTCTGCGATGCGTTTGAGCGCGTCGGGCTCGAATACGAATGCTTCACCGACGCGCGATTCACGAGGCTACGCTGGCTCGAGCACATGCTCGACACCGGTGCGCTCGATGATTCGCTCAGATGGAGCCGTGAACGAGTCGGAGCCCAGCGATGATCGACGGAGTGAAGATCGTTCCCCTCCGCCAGATCGTCGACGAGCGCGGAAAGATCATGCACATGCTGAAGCGGACCGACCCGCACTTCATCGAGTTCGGCGAGATCTACTTCTCCTGTGCCTGGCCCGGAACTGTGAAGGCCTGGCACATCCACAAGTCGATGACCATCAACAATGCCGTCATCTCAGGGCACGCCAAGCTCGTCATGTACGACATGCGCGAGGAGTCTCCTACGAAAGGGGAGCTCCAGGAGGTCTTCTTTGGCGAGGACAACTACTGCCTCGTGCAGATGCCGCCCGGGATCGCCAACGGCTACAAGGCATACGGGGAGAAGATCGTGATCCTCGCGAACTGCGCGACCGAGCCGCACGCTCCCGAAGAGATCCTCCGCCTCGATCCATTCACGTCGGAGATTCCCTACGACTGGTCGCTCCAGCATGGTTAGCCGCAGGACAGCCCCGGGCCTCATCGTGACCCGCACACCCGTGCGGGTGAGCTTCGCGGGGGGCGGCACCGATCTGGCCAGGTTCTACGAGCGCGATTACGGCGCAGTCTTGAGCGCCGCCATCGCGAACTACATATACGTGACAGTCAAGTCGCATAGCCCGCTCTTCAACGAGCCGGTGCGGGTGAACTACTCGAAGAGCGAAGAGGTCAGCCAGATCGACGAGATCGAGAACGACATCGCGCGGGAGTGCCTGAAGTTCATGGAGATCGAGCCACCGATCTACATCAGTACCGTCGGCGACCATCCCGCTTCGACGGGTCTCGGCGGCTCGGGCGCCTTCGCGGTGGGCCTCCTGAACGCCCTCCACGCATTCAAGGGCGAGCGCGCCTCCGCCGGCCAGCTCGCGGAGGAGGCTTCACACATCGAGATCGAAGTGCTCGGCCAGCCGATCGGGAAGCAGGACCAGTACGCAGCTGCTTTCGGCGGGTTGAACTTCTTTCGCTTCAACCCCGGAGGCGGCGTGACCGTGGAGCCCCTACGTCCAGCCAGCGGCCTGCTCGAGAAGCTGTTCGATCACATACTGATGTTCTGGACCGGCCATCAGCGCGACGCGGGAGTCGTCCTCTCGGAGCAGAACGCCAACACCGACCGGAAGCTCGACTCGTTGATCGAGATGCGCAGGCAGGCGCATCAGCTTCAGGACCTGATGTCAAATGGACCTGTCGACCCGGCGCGCATCGGCCAGATCCTCGACGAAGGATGGCGGCTCAAGCGCGGGCTCGCCAGCACGATCACGACCAACCAGATCGATCAGTGGTACCAGCGGGCGATCGAGGCCGGCGCGGACGGCGGCAAGCTCTGTGGCGCCGGCGGGGGTGGCTGCATTCTCTTCATTGCTGAGCCTGCGCACCAAGACGCGGTCCGAGCTACCCTCAGCGACCTAATCGAGGTGCCGGTCTCCTACGAGGTCCACGGCTCCCGGGTCCTCTTGCCGCCCGGAGACTAGGACCACCTGGGCGCGGATTCATATTGATGCGCAGGGCAAAGTCGCCACGCTTGACTGCTGGTACAGACTTAAGCACGTGCGGGCGCTGATCGTACATCCGGGTGACGGTCGAGCAATCCGGCCGCGAAGCGCGCTCGCCGCGGCCCGTGCCCTGGCGGCCGCGGGCTGGACGGTCGGGATCGGCTCGCCGGGCCGCGACTTTGTGTCCGCTTCGCGGGCGAGCCACCGCTGGCATCGCGTCCGCTCCTCATGGGAAAGCGTCGAAGGGTTCATCGAGGAGACCAGAGCCGCCGTCATTGCGGGCGGCTACGAGGTGGTCTTCGGCAGCAACGACTCCGACGTCCTCGCCCTCTCCTCGCATCGCGCCGCGGTGGGGGCATCCGTGCCTCACCCCCCGCACGAGCGGGTGCTCAGAGCGTTGGACAAGCTGCATCTGGCGTCGGCGGCTCGCCGGGTCGGTCTGGAGACGCCCCGGATCCCCTCGGACTACTCGATGGGCCGCGAGGTTGTGGTCAAGCCGCGAGTCTGTCAATCGACGCCCCAGGAGGCGATGGTCTTCTCGAACCTCGGGCAGGCCGCGTCGCGGATCGCCGAGGTCGCCGAAGCTGGAGGTGAACCAGTCGTCCAGGAACGCGTGCGCGGTCAACTGATGGCCTATGTTGTCGTCGCGGACCGAGAATCCCGCGTCGTCGCCCGGGTGCAGCAGGAAGCTCGGACCATATGGCCTCTCAACGCTGGCATGAGTGCGCGTGCGGAGACGGTTTCGGTCGATGAGGCGCTCGCTGAGAAGGTGGCCAAGCTTGTCCAAGAGCTCGGTTGGTTCGGACTGGCCCAACTCCAATTCGTCGTACCCGAGAACGGCGTCCCGGTGCTCATCGACTTCAATGGCCGCCTTTACGGCTCGATCGCGTTGGCTGTGGCAGCTGGGGTCAACCTTCCGGCGATCTGGGGGTGCGTCGCGACCGACCGCTCGCTGCCGCCCCCGCGGGAGGCGTTGGCGGGTATGCGCTACCAATGGGAGGAGGGCGATTTTCGAAGGGCGCGGGCCGAGCGAAGGGGCGGTTTGGCGCGCGACGTCGGCGGCTCCATCTACTACTTCCAAGAGGCGGCCCACAGCATCTGGAGCGCTGACGATCCAGTTCCGGCGCTGCGGGTCCTCCAGAGCCTGATCGCGGGTTCCCTGCGCTTCAGGCTCGGGGCCGCGCGCCGGCAGCTCAGCTCGACACGATCAAATCAGAGATCCGTCGATAGGCCAGACGGTAGGCCTCAGCCGGCCCCCCGAATGGGTCCGGGACGAACAGAGGTCCCTTCTCAGACAGGGCGCCGATGAAGTGCACGCTGCCCTTGGCCCGAGGGTGTTCTCGCAGGACGGCGTGGTAGTTCTGCTGGTCGAAGACGAATATCGCGGTTGCCTCCTCCACGAGCTCGTCGGACAACACTCGCGATCGGTGAGGGCGCAGGTCCACCCCAAAGCGTTCTGCCGCAGCAACCGCCGGCTCCGGCGAGCGCCGGCCTTCCTCAGGAAAGTGACCGGCAGACGCAACTCGTCGCGCGCTCCCGAGACGTTGGCTGGCCAGACGCTCGGCGAAGGGGCTGCGACAGATGTTGCCGAAGCAGACAAAAGCGATCGTCCCTTCTCCCCATGCATGTTGCGCGCGGCGCGTAAGTCGCCGCCGGACCGGCGGAAGCCGAAGCCACAAGCGCCGCCTCCACGCCCCAAGCGCCTCGCGTCCGATCTGAAGCGCTCGTGACACACGCGTGCCTCGCTCGATTCGCATCAAAGCTCTGTTGACTGTGCGCGGCCCTCGGCCGAGGCTATCATCTCGCCGCTGACAGGAGGGATCCCTGATGAAGAGCGACCCAACGAAGTGGAGGGTCAGGACGCTACAGCTCCAGCGGCCCGAGCACGTCTTCTTCGACGGGCAGGTCCGCCCCTGGGAGGAAGCGGTCCTCCACGTCTCGACCGAGGCCGTGGTGCGGGGCCTGAACGTATTCGAAGGGCTGAAGGGCCACTGGCAGGAGAATGGCGACTTCGGGTGGCGGACGCTCGAGCGGCACTACGAGCGCATGCGGCGCTCAGCGCGCCTGCTCCATATCCCGGTGGAGTTCGACTACGACGCCTTCCGCGACGCGTGCTTCGCGATCACGGCCGCCGAGTTACGGCCCGAGAGCGACCTGTATGTCCGCGCGACCCTGTTTGTAGTCGAGGGTCATTACGGCGAGGGGACGGTCTCTGATCTGGTCCTGACGGCCTACCAGCAACCCCAGAAGGCGCCCCAACCGATCGATGTGGGGACGAGCACCTGGCGACGAAGTCCGGACCTATCGATGCCCGCGCGCATAAAGACCTCGACGAACTACCAGATCGCTCGCCTCGCCCTGCTCGAGGGCCGCGGGCGCGGCTACGACGACATGATCCTGCTCAACCAGTCCGGACGCGTCGCGGAAGGTATAGGCGCCTGCATCCTGCTCGTCCGGGACGGGCGAGTCTGCTCGCCCCCTCCTTCGGAAGGCGCGCTCGAGAGCATCACGCTCACTATCGTCGCGGAGCTGGCGGCGTCGCTCGGGATCCCTTTCGAGCGGCGCCCGATCGACCGTTCGGAGCTGTATATCGCGGATGAGCTGGGGCTCACCGGCACGCTGGCCGAAGTCACGATGATCTCCTCGATTGACGACTTGCAACTCTCGACGGACCGCCCGGTCCTCTCTGCGCTCGAGCGGCGTTACAGAGACGCCCTGCTCGGCATCGACCCTCATCCGGCCGTCGAATTCGCGTTCGTGCCGGTATAGGCAGGAAAGATGGCGGTCGTTGGAATCCTTCCGGCGGCAGGGCACGGGTTACGCCTGCAGCCACTCGATTGCTCGAAGGAAATGCTTGAGATCGACGGCCGGCCAGTGATCGACTTCCTGGTCGAGCGCATGAGAACCGCAGGATGCGACGAGCTTCGCGTGGTGACGCGTCCGGAGAAGGAGGATGTGGTGTCGTACGCCAAGGGGGTCGGCGCCTCGGTCCTGCTCGGGTACCCCGGCACGATCAATGAGTCGTTCGCGCTCGGCATGTCGGGTCTCGACCCCGACGCCGTCGTCCTGCTGGGATTTCCCGACTCGCTGTGGGAGCCGCCGGACGGGTTCCTGCCCCTGGTCGAGGCCGTGCAGGGCGGAGAGCAGATCGCGCTCGGGCTGTTCGAGGCGCCCGGGCTGCAGGGCTCCGACTTCCTCAATTTCGACGATAACGGCAGGATCACACATATCGAGATAAAGCCCACGCGGCCGCCGTCCGACTGGATCTGGGGCTGCGCGGCGGCAGTCGTAGGTGCGCTCGAGGGGCTCGAACGCGAGGAGTGGCCAAGTGCATTCTTGAACTCTCTCCTCCGTCGCGGTCGAGAGCTCTTCGCAGTAGCGCTGTCGAGTGCCTACCTCGACATCGGCACCAAAGCGTCACTGCGGCAGGCCCGTGAGGGTGGATGGACGTTCTCCTCCTAGGCAGCGGCGGCTGGATCCCGACGAGTAGACGCGAGACCTGCTGCGCGTACCTACGGGAGAGCGGGCACGTGCTGCTGATCGACGCCGGGACGGGGGTCCAGCGCCTCGTCGAGGATCCGCAGCTGCTCGCGGGCGTGGAACGACTCGACATCGTCCTCACGCACTTCCATCTCGACCATGTCGCGGGGCTTACTTATTTGCCGGCATTGCCGCTGCTTCCAGCGATCTGGGGTCCGGGCGAGCGTGCCACCGGCACGGCGACGAAGGCGATCCTCGACCGCCTCATCGGACCTCCATTGTTTGCCGCTTCCCTTGGCGAGATCGCCGCATCCGTCAGGGAGACTCCCAGCGAGCCCTTTGAGATCGGACCCTTTGCGATCTCGACGAGGGTTCAACGCCTGCACACAGATCCGACCCTCGCGCTGAGAGTCGGAGCGGAGCTCACCTATTGCACGGACACGGCGGTCGATCCCGGAAACGGAGAGTTTGCTCAGGGAAGCGAGCTGTTACTACATGAAGCGTGGTACGCCGAGGACGCGACGAACGACCAGACGCATACTGCCGCCGGAGAGGCTGGCCGGCTCGCACGCGAAGCGGGAGTCTCTCGCCTCGTCCTGATACACGTCAATCCGCTTCTGCGCTCCGACGACGAGCTCGCCGGCGCTGCGCGTGCCGAGTTCCCAGCCGCCTCGGTTGGCGTGGACCTCGAGCCCATAGGTACGCGCGAGTCAGAGAACGACTGTTTTACGTAAGCTGCGAATCCACCGAAACGGGGCCGAACGGATGTACGACCCGCCGCCGAGCATGGAATCTGACCGACGGGCAAGCGACCAGCCGGAAGCTTGTATCGCGTGCGGTCGCACGGAAGTCGAGCAGTTTCTCGATCTCGGCGAGACCGCGCTCGCCAACAAATTCGTTGCCGAGGCGGAGCTCGCCGAGCGAGAGCCGACGTACCCCCTCCGAGTTGGCTTTTGCCACGGCTGTGGACACGTCCAGTTGACCGAGGCAGTTCCGCCCGAGGCGATGTTCGAGGACTACCTCTACATCTCGTCTGCCTCGGACACACTGGCCGCGCACCTGTACGACCTGAGCGACACGATGACGGGGCGACGGTGCCTCGGACGGTCCGACCTGGTGATCGATATCGGCTGCAACGACGGTACCCTCTTGAGCGGATTCGCACGTCACGGCGTGAGGACGCTCGGGGTGGACCCTGCCCAGAACCTCGCAGGCATGCTCAGTGAGAAGGGGATTGATCGCTTCTCAGGGTTTTTCGACTCCGACGCCGCGCGGCAAATCGTGCGCGACTGGGGCCAGGCCTCATTGATCACGGCGACCAACACCTTCTCGCACATCCCGAAGCTCAATGATTTCGTCGAAGGCATCAGAACTGTTCTTGCTCCTGGTGGCGCTTTCGTGATCGAAGCGCACTACCTCGTCGACCTGCTCGATCAAGGAGCGTTCGACACGATCTATCACGAGCATGTCTCTTATTGGGCGCTCGGGCCGATGGCTCGCCTCTTCGAGCAGCACGGGATGCAGATCGTCGATGCGGAGCGCCTACCGCTGCATCACGGGCAGTTGCGCGTGACCGTCCAGCGAGGCGGCGAACGGCGCGTCGAGCCTAGGGTGGAGGAGATTCTGGAGATGGAGCGCGCGCGGGCCATCGACCAGATCGAGACCTATCAAGCATTCGCTCAGGATGTTCAGCGCATCAAGAAGGACCTGCATGAAAGGATGCGCGAGCTTCTGAACCGTGGCGACCGAATCGCGGGTTACGGCGCGCCCGCAAAGGGCAACACCCTTCTGAGCTTTCTCGAGATCGGGCCGGAGACGATCAAGTACATCGCCGATCGCAGTCCGCTGAAGCAGGGTCGCTACACACCGGGTTCCCGGATTCCTGTCGTGCCGCCTGACCGGCTGGTGGCAGACCAGCCAGACTACGTCGTGCTCTTCGCCTGGAACTTCGCCGACGAGATCCTGGCTCAGCAGAGTGAATACCGGCAGCTGGGTGGGAAGTTCATCATCCCGGTGCCCGAGGTCCGCGTAGTGTGATGGAGAGCACCGCCCCTCCTCTCCTCAACGTCGAGGATCGCCTGGCTGGCATCGGCGGCGAGATTCACGATCTCGTCGCACGCCTGTATCCGATCTGTCGCAGCATCACCGGCGAGGGTGTTCGCGAGACCCTTCGGATTCTCGCCGAGCAAATCCAGCTCGAGATGAGCGAGGTTCCGACCGGCACGAATGTGTTCGATTGGACCGTGCCGAACGAGTGGAACATCCGAGATGCCTACGTCAAGAATGCGAGTGGCGAGCGCATAATCGATTTCCGCAGGTCGAACCTCCACGTCGTCAACTACAGCGTGCCAGTCCGGGCCAGGTTGTCCCTGATGGAGCTCAAAGAGCATCTGCATACGGCTCCCGAGCATCCGGACTGGATCCCCTATCGGACTTCGTACTACAGCGAGGACTGGGGCTTCTGCCTCAGCCACAATCAGCTCTTGGAGTTGACTGAGGGCGAATACGAGGTCTGCATCGACTCCACCTTGGAACCCGGCCACCTCAGCTACGGCGAGTGTTACCTGGAGGGTCAGACCGCAGACGAGATGCTGATCTACTGTCACGTCTGCCATCCGTCGCTCTGCAATGACAATCTCTCGTCGATTGCACTCGCAGTGTTTCTGGCGCGCGAGTTGAGTCGGCGTGCGCTTAGGTACTCATACAGATTTCTCTTCGCTCCCGGGGCGATCGGCTCCATCACTTGGCTGCGCCTGAATGAGGCCGGACTATCGAAAATCAAGCACGGCCTCGTCCTGTCATGCCTCGGCGACGCGGGCAGATCGACCTACAAGAAGAGTCGCAGTGGTGACACCGAGATCGACAGAGCCGCCACTCACATGTTGCAGCACTCCGGCCGGGATTACGAGATCGTCGACTTCTCGCCCTGGGGGCACGACGAGCGCCAGTTCTGCTCGCCGGGCTTCGACCTTCCGGTCGGCTGCCTGATGAGGACTCCGCACGGACAATTCCCCGAGTACCACACATCCGCGGACAACCTGGACCTGGTGAAACCAGGGTTCCTCGCCGATTCGTTTGCCAAGTGTCTCGCGATCATCGACATCCTCGAAAGCAACAGGCGGTACTTGAATCAAAACCCCAAGGGCGAGCCCCACTTGGGCAAGCGTGGCCTATATCGAAGCATCGGCGGCGGCCCCGGCGGGAAGGAGAGAGAGCTCGCAATGCTGTGGGTGCTGAACCTGGCAGACGGTCGCCATGACCTACTCGCGATCGCCGAGCGCTCGGGACTTGGGTACGGCGCGATCAAGTATGCCGCGGACGTTCTTCGCGAGCACGACCTGCTGAGAGAGATGGAGGTACCGGGGTGAAGGTAGGGGTTGGCATCCTCCACTACCGATTCTGGCCGGGCGTACGAGCTACCTTGGACGCGCTCCTCGCGCAGACAGTGGATCCGGACGAGCTCGTGCTGATCGATCACGCCTCGAAGAATGGGTCAGCCGAGAAGATCCGGGAGGCCTATCCAAATCTCGAGGTGATCGAAGTCCAGCAAAACCGTGGGCCCGCAGTCGGGATGAACCTTGCCACCCAGGCACTGTTGACGAGAGACATCGACGCGGTCTTGGTTCTGCCCGATGACTGCCGACTTGCGCCCGACGCTCTTGAACACTTGGCTGCTCGCCTTCGAGCGGATCCGGGACTTGGTGCCGTAGGTCCTCTGGTCGGGCATTTGAATGAACCCGAGCGGGTGTTCTACGCCGGCGGGTATCTTGACCCCCGCACCTGGGACTTCCGCCTTCGGCAGCTGCCGCCAGCGCTCTCGGATTGGGAGGGCAGGCCGCCACACCCGGTGCAATGGCTCGAGCTCTTCATGGCGCGAGTTTCGGCAGTACGCGAGACCGGCCCGATGCATGAGGGGTTCTATTACTGGGGCGATGATTGCGACTACACACTCCGGATGAGATCCCTTGGGTGGCGTCTCGAGTGCGTACCGGCGGCCGTAGCCTGGCAGGACCTTGGATACCCGGCATCGCAATATCTGGTCACTCGCAATACGCTCGGCTTCATCGCCCGCAACGCCCCGAGGAAGTACCTGGTCCGCGAGCTGATGCGGGTCGTATATCACCTCATTCGCAGCACGGTCCGGCCCGAGAACCCAGCGCAACGATCCGAGGTCTGGCCCCGGATCAGAGGATTGGTTGATTTCTGCCGCGGCCGCTGGGGCCCGCCCCCGGCGTCGTTGGAACATCGGTAACCGAGGAACCCGGCCGCCGGTGCCCCTGGGCCACCCGCGCGGCGGAGCGTGACGTTTGTCACTTGCCGGCGGCCTGTTAGGCTGGCCGCTTCGCAGGGAAGTCTGCGGGCGGGAGGCCCTCGCTGCCGCACGCCTCAGTGCAATCCATGGATTCTTGGCACAAATGACTTCTCGTGCAGTCGCCCCAGCGACTCCGACAAGTCTTTCTCGCAAGGTAGCGACGAACGCAGCGGCGATCGCCGCGGGTCGGGTTCTGCTCGTGGGCACGGGCCTGGTCTCGGTCGCAATTGCGACTCGCTACCTGGGTCTCGAAGCGTACGGGGCACTCACGACCGCCACGGCCTTTGTCGGTGTCCTCACGCCGCTTATCGACATTGGGCTATCGACGATCGGCGCGCGCGAGATCGCAAAGCGTCCCGACGAGACAGAGCGACTGCTAGGGACCATCATGACGCTCGGGCTGGCTCTCGCACCGATCGTCATCGTCGCCGCTCTCGGGGCGAGCTTCCTGATCTACCCCGGAGCTGGCAACGACCAGGTGAGAGAGGGCATCGCGCTGTTGCTGCTGCCTCTGCTCCTATGGGCGCCGGTCAACGCCGCGAGCTCGTATTTTCTTGCGCAACAGAAAGCGTATATCGCTGTGATCGCGAGCGTGGTTGGCAGCCTCCTCACGCTTACCCTGTTGGTACTCACAGGTCTGATGGGTTGGGGTTTTCTGGGCGTCGTAGCTGCCTATCTCGCAACGGGATTGGGCTACGGGGGGACGATGGTCGCATTCACCTTGGGCAAGGTCCGCTTACGCGCCACTTTGGACACCGCGTTACTGAGTCAGCTTCTACGTTGGTCCCTCCCGGTCGGTGGCGTTCTGATACTCAGCTCGCTCCACCAGCAACTGGGCATCATCCTGTTATCGGTTTTGAAGCCGGGCTCGCAGGTGGCGTTCTATGGGCTTGCCTTCAAAGTTGTGACCGCTCTCTTGGCCCTGCCGTTCTATGTTCTGATAACTCTGGCTCCTGAATATGCACGCCTCACGGATAATCGACGGCGGTTGGACGAGGTCGTGCAGAAGGCGTTTACTGCGATGGAGGTCAGCGCGGCACCCATCTTGGTGTTGTTTGTCGTCTTCGCGCCAGAGATAACGCAGGTGGCCGGCGGAAGCGAGTTCGATGGAGCAACACCAGTGCTCCAAATATTGATGCCGGGCGTAGCGGTTTCGTTCCTCAGCGCGCTCTTCGGTTACGTCCTGATTTCAATCAATCGCCAGAAGTGGACTCTTCTGTCGACGGTAATCGCGGTCGGGGTGAACGTGATCCTGAACGTGGCTCTTATCCCAATTTGGGGCGCACGGGGCGCTGCGGTCGCGTTCACCATCAGCGAGGTAACAGCGCTCGCATGCGGAATCACGCTGTTCGGGCGAGTGGGCACCGTACCCAAGCTGTATCGCGCGCCGCAGGTACTCGCCGCGGTCGGCGTCATGGCCTGCGTGGCAGCGATAAAGCTGCTGCCATTCGCCGAGGGGGCGAGCTCGATGCTCGTTTTCTGTGTCGGAGGAGCCGCGAGCCTCGCCGCCTATGCTGCCTGCCTTTACGCCTTTGGAGCTATGCCGCAGGAGCTCCATGCGGGCCTGGTTCTTCCCGTCTTGAGGACGGTGAAGCTGCGGCTCAGACCCTTAGTAGCCTCGCGCACCTAAAGCGTGAGGGACCTCGCGTGGCTTAAACGAGCCGCGGTCCGGTTGGTGTGTCGACCACCACGCCGATCCCGCCCCACTGCCCTGAGCCGAAGCGGTCGTCTTCGGGGTCAAGAAACTCAACGCAACGGTAGCGTGATTTGAGCTCGCGCCAGTACCGGTCGACCTCGCACCCGGGCACATTTGGGTGCGGCAGGATGTCGTGCAGGGCAACCAGCGATGCGAGCGGCGCATACATCTCGAAGTCCCGCTTCACGCCCTCGTACGAGTGGTCCCCATCGATGAACAACAGGTCGACATTCCGGCCGTCGAGAACGCTGGTCAACCTCGCACGGGTCCCGGGATCGTGTGAGTCGCCGAGGATCGCTTCCACTCGCTGCGCACGGACGCGGTACTCCCGCATCTTGCGAACGGTCTCCTCGGTGAAATCGCCGAAGGTGCCGCCAGGCAGGTCGATGCTGACGATCACGGCGTTGGGTGTGGCAATCTGGCACCAGGCGTAGAAAGAGCCGCCGAGCGAAGACCCGATCTCGACGATCGTCGCCAGTGGCCTCCGGGAGACGTACGCGAGAAAAGGCGCGAATTCCCGGATCTTTTCCTCCGCCCGGAGGTCAATTGCCCGCCTCGCGATACGGTACGAGGAGAGCGCCGCGCGGGGGTTCGCACTCAGGAGCTGCCAGAGGCTTCTCACGTTGCGAGTCATCGCGCGAACTCGCCAACCCGCCGCTGGGTAAGTCGACGGTGAATCTGGAGGGTCACGTTGGCTTCGCTGCGGGTCAAGTGAGAGTGCTCTGCCAGGAACAACTCCCTCTCCGCGCCCGCCTCGGATTGCGAATACGTCTTGGCGATCGCCTGACGCTCGTGCCGGACCGGTGTGACGTCGACCACCCCAATCCGCCAACGCGCCAGTTCCGCGACGGCAGCCCAGTGCTGGTCGAGGCCCCAGCCGTATCGCAACGGCGGCATGGGCAGCAAACGAGCAACGGCTTCCTTTCGGAAGGCGGTGACCGGACCGACCTCGACAAACCGCGTCTCCCGGACGAGCGAGCCCGGCTGTCGCCGGGTAACGGGCCAAGCGGCATGACTACGCCGGGACTGGGCAGGCTGAGCAAGGCTCAGCTCGAAGCGCTCGCACAGGGCCAGAAATCGATCGAGAAAATGACGCGGGAGGCGAATGTCGTCATCGATAATGAGGACCCAATCGGGCCTGGGGAAGCCCTGGCTGCGCCAGTCGGCCCAGAGAGAATTGATGTTCTCGGGCTTGCCGCCCCTCATCCTCGTCACCCGAGTGTGCTCCGCCAGGAGGGGCGCGGGGTCGGACATCGAGCCCAGCCACAACTGAACCGTGTGACGGGAAGAGAGCAGTTCGAGACAAGCGGCTGCGAGATCCGCTGGTTCGCGATAAACGCCCAGGGCAAGCACGTGGCGGCGCGGGGTCTGTTCGGCGAGGCGGTCGAGGCGACGCCCGACCCTGCGAAGCGCGGAGTCGAGATCGTAAGCGGCATCGACACCGCGGCGAGCGAGTAACCGGAGCGCCTCCACGACGAGCACTCTAGACGCCTGTCTGCCGTGCACCATTGGCTCCGGTTGACTAGCCCGGCGCGGGCGGCAGAGGCGCGCGAGCGGCGCTCTTCAACACGCACCAGTCGCGGACCAACTGTGCGTGCCCGCGGATCCACCCGACGATGAACTCCCAAATGGCGCGCGGTTGGCGCAGATATGTCTTGGTGCCAGCAAGAAAGCCGAGCACCTCATACTCACATGCGACCGGCAGCGACGGATTTGCGATCAATGTATCGAAGAGATTCACATAGATGTGATCCTTGCTGTGGCGAGCCGGTGGCGGATCGGTAGAGGCGCTTACGGGAACCCCGTATGAATTGTGCTGCTGATCGTGCACGGCACGCGCGTCGGGATCGAACAGCATCTGTACTCCCCTGGCGCGCCATAGCGCGCCGATCATCCGATCGTCCCCCGTCGGTACGGTTTCGATCCAGGGACAGGCGAGCGCGAGCGCGCGCGGATAGACGAGCAGTGCGCCGATGAGAAAGCTCGGGGCTTCACCATCTTTGGCCGGACGTCCGTAGCCGATCCGCCGCATCACGATCGGCCGGCTCCATTCCCGTCCCCAGGCCACGCTGCCGGCGACGGTCCGCCATCCGCTCCCTCGACGATAGGAGTCGACAAGGCTCTCGATCGTGTCCTCTTCGACATAAACATCGTCATCGACATTCACCAACAGCTCGGCTTGTGCGATGCGTGCGCAAAAGTTGCGCGCCGCACCGAAGCCAACGCCCTCGTGATGTCGCAAGTGGACGAAGTCGTACTTCTCGCAAACAGCCGCTACTTCAGCTCGTGACTCTGCTGACGTGCTGGAGTCCCCGACGTACAGCGAAAAGCCGACGTGGCGATTGGCACGCTCCAGCGCGTCCAGACAGGTGCGCAACCTGTCCGGTCGATCCCTCGTGGGAACTACAACGGCAATGGAGCTGCTGGCCGGTTCTCCCGCCTCCACGGCCGGAATCCTAGCCCGCCGATGACCCCTGTCGCACGCTCCCGCGACGGCGAGCGGCCGGCTACGCCGCGTCTTCCCTACGATTCCCCGATGCAGATGGGGCGCACCGGTCGCACGGCTCGCCGAATCGCGACAGGCATCTACCGCCGGATCAACCGCAACAGCACGGTGGGTCTTCCCTGGAGGCAGGAGGGCGACTTCGTGACCTTCGAATGGGACGGATTCGTCGACGCTCCCTCGATCCCCGCACTGTTCGCGCGCCATCACTACGAGACTGCGCGGATTCGCGAATTGCTGGCGGACAAGAACGTCCAGCGCAGCCTGGAGTTCGGTTGCGGCTACGGAAGGCTTAGCCCGACAATCGCGTCGCTCTCGACACAGCACACGGCTATTGACATCAACGCCGAGGCGGTGGCCGCCGCACGCGTCGCGCATCCGGATCTCGATTTCCGCTTGTCAAGCGGGAGCAAAATGGCGTTCCCGGACAACACGTTCGACCTGGTTGTCACCTGGACGGTCCTGCAGCATGTTCGTCCGGAGCGCATCGGTGGCGTGTTGAGCGAGCTCCGGCGTGTCCTCGCCGCGGAGGGCAACCTTCTGCTCTGCGAGGAGACCCGCGATCCAGGTGCCGAGATGCGACATTGCTGGCACCGTGAGCCGTCCTTTTACGCGGACAGGTTCACGCCGCTGAGGCTGACCCACTCTTCATACATCGAAGAAATCGATCGGATACCCGGGATGACCTCCCCCGGACGAGTGATGCTCTTCGAGTCGCGATCGTGATCAGTGATGAGGCCCGCCAAGGCGCAGGTTCCGCCGGGATATCGTTCCCGTGGGCGGCGAACGGCGGTCGGCCTGCGCAAGCCTGACGCAGCCGACCCGGCGTGGGCGGAACCGGACGACGCCCCTGCCGTTCCTCTTGATTCGCGTGACGCCGGCCCGGCGGAACTTGCCACCGCCGGCCGAAGTGCTCACGCGGTAGAGGCGGCCGCGGGCGGCGCGCCAGCGGATCGAGATCTTGCTCGCGCGGCGGATCCTGCCGAGGCCGAGCTGGAAACGCCGCCCCCCCTGCGTCCGTGAGCTTGGACAACGCGAATTCGGGCCCTCGGGGCGCTTGGAGCAAGCGCAGTCAGAGCCAGGCGGATCATTCCGCGGCTCGGTGTCCGCGAGCCTCACAAGGACGACGTCCGCCGGCACGCGGATGTCGATCGCCGAAGTCCGGCGCCAGGACGCATACGCGGAGTCGGATACCCCGGGTCGGTAAGCGGTTGCATACGCGATCGGCCGGGCGAGCCGCAGAGTCACCTGCTCGTCCGCCGGATAGAGATCGCCCCCCGAGGCTTCGTTCCAAACGTCCACCTGTCGCCAGAGAGCGAGCCAAAACGACCCGTCGCGCTTTTCGAGCAGAACGCTGCGGACGGCGCTCGAAGCGCCGTCCAGGGAGTAGTCGAGCGACCCGGGAGCGAACGCGGGCCCGGGATCCTCGATCAGACCGAGCAGGTTCCTGAGCGCCCTGTAGGCGGGCTTCTCGGACAAATCGTTCCTCAACAGGCCGAAGTTGCTCTGAAAGTCGTTCGGATCGTTGCCTTGGTCGATCAGCTCGTAGAAGAAGGTGCGCGTGACGCTCTGCCCGCTCGAGCTCGCCTGCGCGAAGTAATCGAGCAGCAGCCGGGGGTCGTAGATGCCCGCCGCCCGCTCGGAGACCGGATCGTGGCCCATACTGGACACGAGGGCGTTGTGGTAGCCCGTCTCGGTGGCGAACACCGGCGCACCACCGGAGTTGATCGCCGCCAAACCGAACTGGTTGCCCCCCGCGGGGTCAAGGCTCCACTCGGGGTTGCGGTTCCCCGGATACGGGTGCATGTTTCCGTAGTCGAGCCAGGGCGAGAGATCGCCCACCGCTGTCCGGTCACCGAGTGCAAAGGCAGGGCCGACCACCGCCAGGCCTGAGAGCGCCGGGTCCGCCTTGACCTTGGTATAGAGCTGCTGCTGATAGGAGCGGAGGTCGCTCGCCCAACAGCCGAGCTCCGGGTGGGCGGGGTCACAGGGATAGCTGCCCGCGGTTGTGTCCCATTCGTTCGGTCCCTCGACGGACACGACGGCGGATCGAACATCGTTCTTCAGCGCGCTCAGCAACTCG
>Ga0114129_10005367_pt1 | contig 18091 bp, 13 predicted proteins | sample RhiMetdeltSRZDD1_FD_80071 | JGI IMG/M metagenome (GOLD analysis project Ga0114129, IMG submission 80071) | Populus rhizosphere microbial communities from Tennessee, USA - Rhizosphere MetaG P. deltoides SRZDD1 (version 2) (version 2) | ecosystem: Host-associated > Plants > Roots > Rhizosphere >...
CGACCTGCGTCAGACGCGCGTGGTGATGCTCGACGGTAAACTGCTCGACGCGGACGCGCTGCGCGGCGCCGCCGGGTTTTCAGGTCGCCCGCACTGAGCACCGAGTCGCGCCTTCACCTTCTCAGGCGGGCTCTCCGGGCCATGTCGATTTTGAGTTACCTCGTTCGACGTGTAAGTGAGTCGGGCAAACGTTGATTGAGGCCAGAAGGAGACATGACATGCGTTTTCTATCGATTTACACGGCAAAAGAGTCCAACCAGCCACCGAGCGCCGAGCACATGGCGGCCATGGGGAAGCTCATCGAGGAGGGCATGCGCGAGGGCTACCTCCTCGGCACCGAGGGCTGCTTGCCGACGGCATTGGGCGCGCGCATCCGGATTGCAGACGGCAAGCTCACGATCAAGGACGGACCGTTCACGGAGTCCAAGGAGGTCGTCGGCGGCTTCGCGCTGATTCAGGCGAGGTCCAAGGAGGAAGCGATCGAGTTCACCAGGCGTTTTCTCAACGTCGTCGGTGAAGGTGAATGCGAACTGCGGCAGCTTTACGAGGCGCCGGCAGCCGTTGGCGCGGGAACGCGTTGACCCTTCGACCGCGCTCAGGGCAGGCCGCATGATTGTCCGCTCGGAGCGGTCAGGGGATGTCGCCGCGATTCGCGGCGTCAACCTGGCCGCCTTCGAGGGCGCCGTGGAGGCCGATCTCGTCGACGCCCTGCGTGCGCAGGCCAGGCCCATCGTCTCACTCGTTGCAGACGACGCAGGGTCGATCGCCGGACACATCCTTTTCTCACCGGTCACGTTGTCAGGATCCCAGGATTTGAAGATCATGGGCCTCGCGCCGATGGCGGTCCTGCCGGCGCGTCAGCGCGAGGGTATCGGCTCCGCGCTGGTGAGCGCTGGTCTCGACGCGTGCAATCGGCTCGGTTTCGGCGCCGTCGTCGTCCTCGGGCATGCCGGGTATTACCCTCGCTTCGGATTCGTGCCCGCGTCGCGGTTCGGCCTCGTGTCCGAGTACCATGTCGCGGACGATGTGTTCATGGCGGTCGAGCTCGAGCCCGGCGCCCTGACGGGCGTTTCCGGAACGATCCGGTACCATTCCGCGTTTTCGACCGTGTAAGCGGCTGCGACCAGAGTCGTTGACGTCGAAGCTGCGAGGAGGCACTCACATGCGTGGATCGCTACGACTCGCGGGCGTTGCCGGGCTAGCCTTGTGGGCGGTCAACGCCCTCAACGCGCAGGGCGGCAATCCGATTATCAGCAAGCCGATGCCCGCGCCGGTGACGAAGCGCGGGTTGATGGTGGCCGTTCGCGACGTCGTACGGCTCCCGGATACGCGCGGGATGCGGCCGCTGGACCAGGACGTCACGCCCGCAGGCTGGGCGCGCATCAACTTCGTGCGCGATCTTCCCGACGGTCGGCGATTTGTCAACGATTCGCGCGGCATTCTTTATGTCCTAGACGGGAACAACCGGCCGTCGGTGTATGCCAACGTCGCCGCGGTCTATCCGTTCGCGATCTACAACCGGCTGGAAAGCGGGTTCATCGGATTCACGTTCCATCCCGAGTTCGCCCGGAACGGCCTGTTCTACACGGTGCACGGCGAGCGTGCGGCGGGCAACCCGGCGGCGCCGAACTTCATCCCACCCGGTTTCGCCCTGTCCGACGTGACGTATCACAACGTCATCACGGAGTGGCATGCCACGAATCCCGCGGCGAGCGCATTCGACGGGACCAGACGCGAGCTGCTTCGCGTCGCCCACATCGTCGCGAACCTGACGCACCCGTACGGCGACCTTGAATTCAACCCGACCTCGAAGACTGGTGATCCCGACTACGGGCTCCTCTATACGAGCGGCAGCGATCTCGGATTCAGCAATGGGGGCGGGCCACACGCGAACAACCCGGGCCAGGCTCAGCGGCTCGACACGGTGATTGGCGCGGTCCTGCGCATCGATCCGCGAGCGCCTTCGGTGTCGCGCGGGACGAAGGGGCTCGGCGACTACACGATCCCCGCCACCAACAAGTTCGGCGCCGACGGCGATCCGAAGACCCTCGGTGAGATCTACGCGTACGGATTCCGGAACGCCCATCGCCTGACGTGGGATCTCGCCGACGGAACGATGTTCGCGTCTGACATCGGCATGAACAACATCGAAGAGATCAACATCGTGCACGAGGGCGCCAACTACGGCTGGATGAAACGAGAAGGTCTCTTCGAGAACGGCATCACGCGGCCTGGCGGCAAACTCGATCAGTTATTCCCGCTGCCCGCCGAGGTTCTCCAGGGACGGACGAAAGACGAGTTCACGTATCCGGTAGCGATGTACGACCACACGCAGGGACAGGCTGTCACCGGCGGGTTCGCGTACCGCGGACGCATTCCGGCGCTCCAAGGCAAGTTCGTGTTTGGCGACATCGTTCGGGGCCGGCTGTTCGCCGCGGACCTCGCGGCGATGAAAAAAGCCGACGACGGCATCCCCGAGACTGTCGCGTCGGTCGAAGAAGTCCAGTTGTACGTCAGCGGCGTGAACGGCAGCCGCACGTACGTGACGTTCCGGGAGCTCATCGAGGCCGTCAACGGCACGACGGCCACGCGCGCCGATCTACATCTCAGTCGCACCCGCGACGGAGAGCTGCTGCTGACATCGCGGCAGGACGGGATGATTCGGATGTTGGTGCCCGACTAATCGAACGTCTTTAGCCACAAAAGCACGAAAGCACGAAAACAGAATTAGATCTTTTCGTGTTTTTGCGTCTTCGTCGCGTTCGTTGCTAGTAGATCTGCTGCGTCTTCGCGGTGACGGTTTTCGGCGGCGTGACGCCGGCGGCAATCATCACCTCACGAACCGCCGCCTCGGTATCGGGCGATGGTTTGAAGTTGCCGAATCGATAACCGACGGCGATCGCCAACGGCGTCCACCCGAACCGGTTGTCTTTGTTCCAGAGATCGATCTTCGCGCCTTTGGACGCGAGGAATCTCACGACCTGCGGCAAGTTCTTATAGGCCGCGCCATGCATCGCGGTTTCGCCGTTGTTGTCGACTGCGTTGATGTCGGCACCGAGATCCAGCAGGACCTGAAGCGCTTCCAGGACTTCTGGCTCTGTTCCCGCGTCCTCGCCGGGAGAGCGCGTCGCCAAACCGGCGGCGGCTATGAGCGCCGTCGTGTTGTCGGCGTTCGTGAGCGTCGTGTCGGCCCCCAACGCCGCCAGCGTTTTCAGCAGCTCGGCATCCGCCGTAAGGGCCGCGAGCATGAACGGCGTCGCACCCACCTCGTTGAAGCGCGTATTGGCCAGATTCGCGCGACGGATCATCTTCGCGTTCACGTCCGCTCCGGCCGCGACCAGCTTCTTGACGAGCTCGATGCTGTCCATCGTGCCGGATCCCTCTGGTGCCGGATCGTTGTCGCCCACGCCAGGCTTGCGAATCGACGTGATCGCGTGCAGCACGGTGTATCCGGTCAGGTTCGCATTTGGATTGGCCCCCGCATCGAGGAGCTCCGCCGCCAGTTGAAAGTGGGCGTTCGTGACCGCCAGCAGCAGCGGGCTCGCACCTGCCGGTGGCAGCCGTCCGCCATACCCGCGTTTCCGGTCCGTTGGCGGCACCGGCTCGTTGACGTCGGCGCCAGCCTTCAGCAGCACGCGAACCACGGAGCTCCGGCCTTCCCGCACGGCAAACAACAGCGGCGTAAATCCGGAACTCAGACGAAGACGAGCGTCAGCGCCGAGCTCGATGAGCGTCTGCACGACGTCCGCGTGACCCTCGGCCGCGGCCCACATGAGGGCCGTCTGGCCTCGCCGCGCGTCCCTGGCATCGACAGTGGCGCCGCGGGCGAGCAGCGACTTCACCGCGGCGAGCGAGCCGACGCGCGCCGCCGTCATCAAGGGAGTTTCTCCGCCCGGCAGCGCCGTGTTCGGATCCGCACCCGCCTTCAATAGTAGTTCGACAAGGGCGCCGTTGCCGTTCGTGCAGGCGATGGAGAGCGGCATCACACCGTAGCGGTTCGTGGCCTTGACGTTGGCGCCGGCGCGGATCAAGAGATCGGCGGTCTCGAGATCGTCCTGATGGGTCGCCCAGTGGAGCGCCGTCATCCCGTCGACCTGCGGCGCGTTCACGTTGGCGCGCTGCCGGAGGAGCGCACGAATGGCCGCGCGGTCCATCTTTTCCGCGGCGTCGGCGAGGGCGGCATCGCTACCGGCCGCGATCGCTCCGCCTGCAGACGCCAGGAAGACAGCCGCGCACGTGGCGATGGTTCTCAGACGCATCATCATCGTTCCTGTCCTGTCGTTCGCGCCCATCCCGCCCATCCAGCCGATCCTGCCCATCCCGCCCGGGTCTACAGCGACAGCAACTCCTCGATTTTCCCCTGACTATCGGCGAACGCGTCCATCCGGACGCCGACCTTTTCGAGCAGCGTCAGGTGCAGATCGGCCAGAGGCCTCGGCTCGACATACTTGATGTGACGCGATCCCTTGACCCGGCCGGCGCCGCCCCCCGCGACGAGAATCGGCAGGTTCACGTGATCGTGGACGTTCGGATTGCCCATTCCACTGCCGTACAGGTACAGCGAGTGGTCGAGTAAGCTGCCGTCGCCTTCAGGCGTCGCCTTCAGCTTTTCGAGGAAGTACGCGAACAGCGACACGTGAAACGCGTTGATCTTCGCCATCCGCGCGACCTTTTCCGCATTGTTCCCATGATGCGTGAGCGGGTGATGCGGGTCGGGGACCCCGATTTCGTTGTACGTCCGCGTGCTCGTTTCCCGCGCGAGCTGAAAGGTGATGACTCGCGTGACGTCGCCTTGCAACGCGAGGACCTGCAGGTCGAACATCAGCTTCGCGTGATCGGCGTACGACACCGGCACGCCGACGGGACGATCGAGGTCCGGCAGCTGATTCTCCGCGCTGTCGGCTTCCGCCTTCTGAATGCGGCGTTCCACCTCGCGGACGCTGTCCATGTACTGGCCAACCCTGGCGCGGTCGTCGGGTCCGAGCGTCTTCTGCAGGCGTGCGATCTCGTCGCGAACGGAATCGAGCAGGCTGGCGCGTCTCTTCAGCGCCGCGCGGCGGTCGGCCGCGCTGCCGCCTTCGCCGAACAGCCGCTCGAAGACGACCCGCGGATGCGCCTCCGCGGGCAAGGGAGTCGTCGGCGACGACCACGACAGGTTGTTCTGATACACGCACGCGTAGCCGTTGTCGCATTGGCCAACGGTCTGGAGCAGGTCCATCGCGAGCTCCAGCGACGGCAGCATGGTCTGCTGGCCGACTTGCTGCGCGGCAATTTGATCGACGGTCGTGCCGAGGTGATAGTCCGTGCTTTCGGTCCACTTCGCCTTGGCCGCACTCAAGAAGGCGGCGTTGGAGGTCGCATGCGTCCCGGGATAGGCGTTCTTCAGCTCCAGGTTGGTGATCACCGTGAGTTGATCGATCACCGGCTTCAGCGACTGAAGCGCCGGCGACAGCTCGCCGAGCGGCCCTTCGCCCGGCGGCGTCCAGCGGGCGATGTCGCAGCCCATTGGCATGTACACGAAACCAAGTCGGCGGACCGGATCCGCCGGGCTCTTGGCCAGCGCGGTCATCGATGGCACCATCGCGTCGAGCAGCGGCAGCGCGAAGCTTGCGCCGATGCCTCGCAAGAACGTCCGCCGCGGCAAGGCCTTCTTGGTGATGATCATGGTGACATCCTCATCTGAAACGGCATGCTCTTCACGATGCCCAGAACAATCGACGACAGACGATAGTCCTGCCGCCGCGCGTCGCGCACGATCGCGCGGATTGCCGGGGCGTCGTAGTACTCGACGCCGCGCGCGGCTGCGTAGGTCAGCAGCTTTTCGGTCAGCGTGCTGGCGAACACGTCAGGATGTTTCAACAACGCCTGTTCGAGTCCCTGAACATCCACGAACTGGCTGCCGTCCGGCAGACCTCCGGATGCGTCGATCGGCGCGCCTTCCTCGAGCGTCCGGCGGCGACCGATCGCGTCGAATTTCTCCAGCGACAGCCCTGCAGGATCCATCAAGTTGTGACACGAGGCGCACCGCGCGTTGGAGCGATGCTCCGCAAGACGCTTGCGAACGGTCAGGTTGCCGTCCACGGTGTTGTCCTTCAACGTCGGCGCATCGGGGAGTGGCGGCGGCGGCGGCACGCCCATGAGGTTGTCGAGAATCCACTTGCCGCGCAACACCGGCGACGTGCGCGTGGCGTAAGAGGTGACCATCAGAATGCTCGCCTGACGGAGCAGTCCGCCACGCCCAGTGTCTTCGTCGAGCGGCACGCGCCGGAACCGGCTGCCGTACACGTGCGGAATGCCGTAATGCTTCGCCAGCCGTTCGTTGAGGAATGTATAGTTCGCGCTCAACAGATCGAGCGCGCTGCGATCCTCGCGCAGGATGCTCTCGACGAAGAGCTCGGTTTCTTCCCGAAACGCCTGTCGAAGGTTGTCGTCGAAGTCGGGAAACAGCCGCATGTCCGGCGTGATCGATGCGAGGTTGCGCAGGTGCAGCCACTGTGAGGCGAAATTGGTCACCAAGGCGCGCGACCGCGAGTCGGCGAGCATGCGCCGCACCTGTCGTTCGAGTGTCGCCGGTTCGTGGAGCTTGCCCGCAACGGCCGCGTCGAGCAGTTCGTCGTCCGGAATGCTGCTCCACAGAAAGAATGAAAGCCGCGATGCCAGCTCGAGATCGCTGACGCGATAGGCGGTGTGCGGTGCGCCACCGAGCGGGTCCTGTTCCACGCGGAACAGGAAGTTCGGATTGACCAGCACGGCGGAGAGCGCCAGCTCGATGCCGGCGTCGAATCCATCTTCCGCGCGTGCCTGGCGATAGAGGTCGAGCGGAGCGTGCAGGTCTGCATCCGTGACGGGACGCCGATAGGCTCGACGCATCAGCGTCGACAGAATGCGTTTGGCGCTGCGCTCCTCCTGGTCCGGAGTCGCAGGCCCGCCTTCGCTCGGCGATGCGCGAACGAGCTTCGGCGTGGCAGGCCTCCCGCCGAAGATCCGGCGGCGGCTCGGCGTGTCGCCGGGACCCTTCGGTGCATACGGGCCGATGATCGCGATCGAAAAGATCGCCGGCTGAATCCGTGGATGCCGGTACGAATTGAAATGCGCCTGATACGGCCGCCGCGGCGTCTCGAGCAGCGCCGACGGGTTTTTCACAAAGGTCACGCCCACCGCATGCGGACCGGCCTTGATCGGAATGCGGACCCTGAGATGCTCGTCCGCGGTCGCATGCGACGACGGTGCGTCCTCCGAGGCGCCAGCGGATCCTCGAGGCGGTTTCACCGTGAAGAGCTGCACGCGCTCCCGATCGACGAGCACCTCCAGATCGTGCGCCTCGTTCAAGCCCTCCACGTGCTCGTCACGATCGCGTGTCAGGCGAATCTGGATCTCGTAGTCGCCGTCCATCGGAAACGTGTACGGAACCAACGCGCCGCCGCGCGTGCCGATCGGCAGGCCCTCGATGTGCTCCTCTTGCGTCAGGTCCGGTTGAATCCTGATCGTGTCGCCGCCGGGAGAGACACTGGGACGCCCGACCGCGACGCGGCTGATCTTTTCCGACGCGGAGACGTAGCGGTCCAGCAGCGTCGGAGAAAGATCGCCGACCGTGACGTTGTCGAACCCATAACTGGACTCGTCCGCGGGCAGGAGCGAGGCGACGTCGACGTCCAGCGCGAGCAGGTCGCGGATCGCGTTCTGGTATTCCGTTCGCGTGAGGCGCCGGAGTGTCGCCGTCCGGCCAGCATTCGGCGAGGCGGCTGCCGCGGCGTCGAGCGACGCCTCGAGCGATGACACCTCGGCGTCGTACGAGGCCTCGTCGGGCCGCGGGGCGCCGACCGGCGGCATCTGGCGCACACGAAGCTTCCGGACGACCTTCTCCCAGACCTCCGGGTGCCGGCCCACGTCCTCCGCGACGACCTGGTCGAGCGCCAGGCTGCCGCTCTTCACGCGATCGTTGTGGCACGAAATGCAGTAGCGGGTGACGAGTGCGCGGTGCGCGGTGCCCGGCGCCTGCGCGACAGGTGACGGCTGCGCGTCCAATGTCAGTACGAAGCCGCCGGTCGCCAACAAACCTGACACCAAGGCAGAGGTCGAACGCCTCCAGGCGATGAGCATATCTGTCTGGTTAAATCATACGCCTAACCGCCAAACCCTTCGCACGATACCTTCGGGTGCCAGTTCACGAACGCCCCGTTTGGATTCTCCTTCCAGGCCACGATCTGGGGCGCGTAGCATCCTGCGCGGCGACCCGCGGTTCGAACGGCTGCTGGCCAAACTCAAGTCATTACACGCGCGCGGCCTTGAGCGCCGCGAGCACCCGCGCATCCCGGAAGGGGACCCGCCGCAGACGCACACCGGTCGCGTCGAAAATGGCGTTCGCGACCGCCGCGATGAGCGGCTTGCAGATGGTCTCGCCGGCGCCATAATGCGGGAGATCCGGGCGGTTGGGGTTCGGGTCGCCGTTGACCAGCACGACGTCGATTCTCGCAGGCGTGTCGGTATGCCTCAACGACGGATGCGTGATCCAGTCGACGCCGGTCGGCTTCTCACCGTCGAACCGCACCTCTTCGTGGAGCGCGCGGCTCAACGAATGGAGCATCCCGCACTCGATCGTGCGCCGCAGGGCTTCGGGATTGATGACCAGACCGCAGTCGTGCGCGCAGACGAGTCGCTTGACCCACACGTGTCCGGTGCGCCGGTTCACTTCGACCTCAGCGATCTCCGCGACGACGGTCTGATTGCGGAACGAGTAGGCGATCCCGCGGCCGGTGAGAACCGCGCCGCTGTCACTCGGCTTCGGTGACGGACGAGAATCCCAACCGTACGCTTCGGCCGCCGCCTTCACGACGGCAACCGAACGCGCGCGCTTGAAGCCGCTGTCGTCAGTCGTGCCGCTCGTGAGAAGGCGCATGCGGAACTCGATCGGGTCGGTTTTGGCCGCAGCCGCGAGCTCGTCGATGAACGACTCGGCGGCGAACGTGATCTGCGGCCCGTTGGGATCGCGAAGGTTGCCGGTCCGGATCGGCGTCTCCCAGACCAGCGGGAGGCTCACGACCTGCGACGCCGTGCGTTTGTTCGGGATCTCGTACATATCTGAAGGCGTTCCGGCGCTGCCGGCGGCCGGCGTCGTGCGCCGCTTGCCCATGAGTTGCGCGATCAGAACCGTGTCGGCCTCGTTGTAGCCGACGTGGCAGTAGTCGGCCGACTGCGCGCTGTAGTCGAGCGCGACGAGACGACCCTGCGCGTCGAGCCCTCCACGCATTTTGAACGTGAAGGCGGGCCCTTTGGTATCCCACCCGGTCTCTTCGTGCCGCATCCACTGCACGCGCACCGGCCGTCCGATCTCCTTTGCCAGGTATGCCGCCTCGAATCCCGCATCGTCCGCCGCTGTTCGGCCGTAGCCCTGCGGCCCTTCCATCCAGACGACGCGGACCTGCTCGCGAGGCATGTCGAGGAACCGCGCGATCCCGTTCCGCATGCCGTAGGACTTCATGTCGTTGGAGTAGATCGTCATCTGGCCGTTGGAGGGATCGGCGAGGGCGTGCGCGGGGGAGAAGGCCGTGTGCCCCTGGAACGGCATGTCGTACTCCGCTTCGACGATCGTCGCCGCGCCAGCCAGCGCCGCGTCGGGATCGCCCTTCACGTTCGGCCCCTGTTTCGATGTGGGCGTCGCGCGGCGCATGTAGGCGTACAGATCGTCGGACGTCGGGAAGGGCGGCGCCGCAGGCTTTTGCCACTGCACCTTGAGCTGCCTGGACGCGGCGATCGCCTGTTCTTCCCGCTCGCAGACCACCGCGACGTAGTTGGCCTTGCTCACCACCTTGATGAAGCCGGGGAGACTGCGGACGGAGGACTCGTCGATGCTCACCAGCGTCGCGCCGGCCACCGGCGGCTTGACGTTGCGTGCGTGAACCATCCCCGGAAGCTTCATGTCCACGGCCCACTTCAACGAGCCATTCACCTTGGCCGGGATGTCGTAGCGCTGCGGCGACTGGCCGACGATCTTCAGGTCCTGGACCCCTTTGACCTTCGCGACGCCCGTGGTCGCATCCACGTTGTTGCCCGTCAGCGTGACGTTGAACCGCTTTCCGCCGATCAGTTCGCCGTACGTGATCTTCTTCGAGGGATCCGCCTTGACGGTCACGACGGCGTCGCTGACGGCGAGCTCGGCGACAGGTACGCCAAACTTCGTGGAGGCCAGGTCGAGCAGCACGCGGCGCGCCTCGGCGGCCACACGTCGCATGGGCCAGCCGTCGGTTTGAATCGCGTCGGACCCGCCCGATCCGCCCTGGTCCACGGTGATGTCGGTGCTGCCCATGATGCAACTGGTCTTGTCGTACGCGATGTCGAGCTCGTCGGACATCATCTGGCGAAAGGCAGTGCCGGTGCCCTGACCGCAGTCCGTCTTGCCGACGTAGAAGGTGGCCGTGTTGTTTTCGTGAATGACGATCCACGAGTCGAGCTGGAGGAAGTCGGGATCGGGATAGGGCCCCGCGGATTGCGCGATCGCGTCTGCCGCAAACGGGCCCGCGGCCGCCGCGACGCCGGCGCTCACGACGAGCAGACCCGAACCCTTGAGGAACGTCCGGCGCGAGAGCGATCCGTTCCACCGCTCCAGCAACTCTTCGATTTGCTTCGGCACGTTGGTGAAGGTCCTCACAGAGCACCTCCTGCCTTCGGCCCGGCCATTGTCGCCGCGGCCCGCTTGATGGCCGCCTGCACGCGGTAGTAGGTCATGCAACGGCACAGCGCGCTGGCCATGCCTTCGCGAATCTGCGCGTCGGTCGGATTCGGCGTTTTGTCCAGCAGCACCTTGGCCGAGATGATCTGGCCGTTCTGACAGAAGCCGCACTGCGGCACCTGTTCGTCAATCCAGGCCTGCTGCACCGGATGGAGAGTCCCTTCGTTGGCCAGACCTTCGAGCGTCGTGATCTCTCCCCTGACGGTCGAACACGGCGTCACACACGACCGCACCGCCGCGCCGTTGATGATCACCGCGCACGCGCCGCATTGGCCAAGTCCGCAGCCAAACCGCGGGCCCTGCAAGCCCAAATCGTTCCGCAGCACATAGAGGAGCGGCGTCGACGGATCGACGTCCACGCGTTGCGACCTGCCGTTCACTCTCAGTGTGATCGTGCTCATCTCGAGTCTCCTCGCGACCGCCAATCGCCTCGCGGCGGCGAACGGATCGGCGGCTACGACTTCAGCTGACGTGCGATGAACGTCTTGACCATCTGGCGGGCTCGGTCCGTCTGCGGACCGGGTGTCGCCACCCACTCGTGCTCGCTGCCCTCGAACAGGTGATACTGACAATCGCCGCCGGCAGCCTTGTACGTCGCGGCGAACTTCTCCTGGACCGCCGGAAGCACGTTGTCGTCCAGCGCGCCCTGCATGATCAGGAGCGGCACCAGGCTGACCGGCTCGTGCCGTTCGAGGATCTCCTGGGGGTTGCTCTCGTGAATCGCGTCCCAGGGCTTGAAGAAGATCGTGTGGTTCTTGACCATGGCCTCGCGTTTCATCTTCTCCGCGTGCTGGAAGCGCGCGAACGGGTCGCTGATCGGCGAGCGCATTGCGGCATAGGCGATCGTCGCATCGAGGGTCGGGGCCTCCGAAAGAGGAATCGCGTTATAACGAGGATCGCGCGGCCGCATGGCGAGGAGCTCCGCCACATGCCCGCCGCTCGAGCTGCCGTACAGACCGATTTTCGACGGATCGCCCTTCCAGGACGGCGCTTTCGACTTCAGCCAGCGCACCCCGTAGTTGGCGTCCTGCACGCACGCCGGATACGGCGCTTCGGGCGCCAGCGTGAGATCGATGGCCACGACGAGAAGGCCGCTGGCCGCCAACGCGCGATCCATCGGTTCCTCGGCACGACGATCCTTGGCGTTCCATGCGCCGCCGTGCAAGTCCAGCACGGTTGGAAACGGTCCCGCGCCGTTGGGCTGATAGATGCGCGCCATCAGCATCCGTCCGGCCGGCGTCCGCCGGACGTCCACCTCGGTCACCGTGATGTCGAATGTCGCGGCCGGATCGTAGGTCGTCTTCGCCGCGGGTGCGCCCGCCGCGGCAACGGGCCAGTATGGGGAGCGACGCGCCATGAAGGGAAAGGCGACAGGCAAACCGGCCGCACCCAGAGCGGTCATCTGCTTGAGAAAGTCCCGACGGCCGGGAGCGTCGTTGCTCATGCTGACCTCTTCGTACACTATCTGACACGTGCCCGTACGACGGCAAGAGAAGACTGACGCGCACGTCGGTCACGGCGCGGGTGGGGCTAACCCCAGTGGCCGAGGCCACCCTCCGCCTCGACGAGCACGAGGTCGTACTTGTCGTGCGTTGGCAAGTCCGTCCGCTTGCCCGGCTTGGTTTTTTGTACGTGCGTCGAACTCTGGCTCGTTCGGCAGCTGCGCTTGTGCGGTTTGTGCCAACTGCATGGCGATATCGAGACTGCCGCCGGTGTTCGCGTAGTGAAGTACGTAGTGAAATACAAGGTTGTTGGCCGCAATCGCCGAAGGGTATCAGCCGAGGCGCCGATGCGGCCGAGCGTTCCTCCATCAGCGATAATGTCATCGAGGGTTGAAGCAGGGACGGGCGGCATCACGAGGAATGTTGGGTCGCTCGATCGTGGTGACACCGGACATGCAAGCGTGTGCAGCGGACGTGCTCCAGTCATCCCTCAGGGCCAGCAAGTCGGTTTCGCTGCGTCGTTGCACGTAATGTCTCAGAGTCAACGTTCGATAACAGTAGGGATGATTCAGCTCGATCGGGTGACCAAGCGGTTCGACGGCAAGCGCAGCGTGACCGCGCTCGACTCGGTCAGCGTGACAATTCCGCGCGGCGAGATGATTTCCGTGATTGGGCAGTCCGGTTCGGGTAAATCGACCCTTCTCAACCTGGTCGGCGGGCTCGATCGTGCCACGTCGGGTGACGTTCGCGTCGACGGCGAGCTGCTGGAGAGCTTGTCTGACGACAACTTGACGAGAGTCCGCCGCGACAAAGTCGGCTTCATTTTCCAGTTCTTCAACCTGCTGCCGACGCTCACGTGCCTCGAGAACGTTGGGCTTCCACTCCACCTCCGAGGCTGGCCTCGCCGCAAGGTCGACGAACGTGCGCGGGAATTGCTGGGGCTCGTCCAACTCGGCGATCGGATGGCCCATTTGCCGGAAGAACTGTCGGGCGGTCAACGGCAACGGGTCGCGATCGCGCGTGCGTTGTCGGTCTATCCGCCCATCTTGCTTGCCGACGAGCCCACGGGTAACCTCGATAGCCGGACTGGAGAGGACATTCTGGCGCTCATTCGCGACCTGCATTCCCGACTCGGCGCGACCGTCGTGATCGTCACGCACGACACCCACGTCGCGCAGAGCTGCGAGCGCACCATCATGCTACGCGACGGCCACATCGTCGAGGACGTCAAGCGCTGATGCTCTTCATTTCAACCACTCCTCGCGCGTGCCGGACGCGTCGTTCAGAGTCCGTGCTCGTATCCGCCGGGATCGCTTTGGCGATGACCGCGTTGTCATCGGTCACCGCGGCCGCTCAAAAGATTTCGCAGCGCGGCTTCATCGACGTTCGCGACTCGGTCTTTTTCGAGAGCGCGCCGAACGATGCGACACGAAATGTCGGGGATCTCCTGGTTCGGGAAGAGGTCTTCCTCAAGCCGGCCCCATGGATCCAACTCGCCACCGGTATCGACCTGCGTGCGAACTCACACGATCAGGTGGAAAGCGAGTGGCGGCTGGATTGGGACGATCGCAGCATCCAACGCCCGCGTGCGGCGCTCAGGCGTTTGACGGCCACCATCACGGTGGGCCACTTCACTTTGGATGTCGGGAAGCAGTTCATCAGATGGGCCGGGGCCGACGTGCTGAACCCGACCGATCGCTTCGCGCCACGCGATTACCTGAACGTGCTCGACACGGACGTTCTACCGGTGCTTGCCGTGCGCCCCTCGATTCGTCTTGGCAGCGAAACGTTCGAGGTCGTCCTTGCGCCGCGACTCACGCCGAGTCGCCTGCCGTTAATCAATCAACGCTGGACCGTCGTGCCGTCGGCAGCGCAGGGGCTGCCGCTGGAAGATCGTGGGTCGATCATTCCGACCGGCTCCGAGCAGGGCGTGCGGTGGAATCATGCGAGCACGCGCTTCGATGGCTCGCTGTCGTTTTTCGACGGCTTCAATCACCTGCCAAACATCGTGTCGGCGGTGGGGCCGACGGGGATTCAGCTGACCCGCGTGTACCCCCAGCTGCGAAGCTATGGAGCAGACATCGCGATCCCGACCCGCTGGTTGACGCTCAAAGGGGAGGCGGCGTATTTCACCTCTCCGGATGCCAGGACGGACGAGTATGTTCTGTACGTCATCGAGATCGAGCGGCAGATTCGCGAGTGGGTGCTGGTGGGTGGATATGCCGGAGAGTCGGTGACCACGACGCGCGGCGTGTTTTCGTTCACGCCGGATCGCGGCATCGCGCGTTCGGTGCTGGCCAGGGCGTCTTACACCGTCGACCCCAGGCGCACGGTCGCGATCGAAGGCGCTGTCCGTCAGAGCGGTGACGGCGTCTACATCAAGGGCGAGTACTCACAGTCGTTCGCGCAACACTGGCGTCTGACGTTGAGCGGCGTTGCGATCCAGGGCGATCCCGAAGACTTCCTCGGACAGTACCACCGCAACTCTCACGCCTCGATTGCGGTTCGGTTCAGTTTCTAATCCAGCGAATCGGCTCGCGACCCTACGCCTGGGGGAACGTCAGGCGGAGCGTGCTGCCGGGTTCATCGGTGACCAGCAGTTCCGAGGCGCCGCCGTGCAACGCCGTCACGTGGGACAGCGCGATCGCGCCGAGGCCGGTGTTCCCCGCGCCAGCGGACGTCGGCCGGCTGGAGAAGCGCTCGCAGGTGTCCCTCGCGACCGTCGATTGACGCTGAACGACCTCCAGCACGAAGCCGCGTTCACCCACTGAATGACTGTGGATGTCGAGCAACGGGTCAACCGCCGGCTCGAGGAGCGCGAGCGTCACGATGATGGCGCCTGTCAACGCGAAGCCGACCAGCGCGTCACCAACCTGCGGCGCCGCCTCAGGGCCATGATGGCGGACCGTGAATCGGAGGCGTGACAGCCGGCACTCCGGTTCGAACCGATCCACGATGTCGTCGACGATGGCCGAGAGCGATCTCGGTTTTCCTTCGGGGTATCTCCCACCCGCGAGCAGCGACGTGACGTTTGCCAGCCAGAGGGCCCGCCACGTCTGCGCCGCGACCAGGTCGACGGCGGTCGCGTGCTGGAATCCGGGGGGCGAGTCACGTACCACATTCAGTGTCGTTCGCAACCGCGACAAGTCGTCGGCGATCGCGGCGACCCCGTCGGCGATCCCGGCGCTGACAGACGCACGAAGCGGACCGCCCGTCCGCTCGCCGCGCACGCGTTCGGCTTCCTCGAGCGCCAGAGCGCCCGCCTCGTCGACCTGATGAATGATGCAAGGGACCTCGGCAAGCCCCGCAGCTGTGGCCGCGGCGAGGCGTTTTCTCCCCGCGATCACGTGATACCCCGTGCGGTCTCTTCGAACGAGCAAAGGCTGAACCACGCCGTGGGCGCGAATGGAGCGGACCAGCACGTCGTGAGCGTTCACGCCCGTCTGCTGGCGCGGCGACACCTGCGTGACCGGAATCATCTGGACGGGGACGCCGGCGGAGGGCAAGCTGAGATGGTCGACGTAGTGCCGCTCGGCGCGCATCCGGTAATGCGGCGGCAGTCCCTCGCGCTGCCGCGACGGCGCGGATTCCATCGGTTCAGCGGAGTCGGAGCCGAGCGAGTTTTCGACGTCCGTGTTCAACGCATCAGTCTGTTGTGATTCGAGCTCGTGCACGGGAATCCTTTTGTGGGTGGGCCACGACCGCGTGCTCTCAGTCTACGATACTTGCTGCTTCGAGATCATCGATGGCATCACAACCTGGGTGGAACATCGAAACGATCGATGCCGGCAAAGGCAGGCCAGAACATGACAACGGCCGCACTAAGACCAGGGACGCCGGCTCCGGCTGGTTCGGATAGATGCCACCGACGGCCGCTCCGCCGCAGCCTGAGCTGGACAGCCTAGCGCACGTGCCGTCCGGGAGAATCTCGTAGTCGAAGCTGACGCGGCCGATGATGAAGTTATCGAAGGCGATCGCCGCGATGAAGCAGGCGCTCGCGCTCAATCCAGGCTTCGCGCACGCGGGCGACGCGAGGAAGGCCCTCTCGGAACTCCAGGTTCAGTCGCGTTCGGAAGCCGGCCTACTGCGCGCGGGACTGCGGTGCGGAGGGGTCGTTCCCACGTGGTTCACGAAATCCGTGGAACGGCAGATGGCAATCGTGCTGATAGAGGAACGCGAGGAAGCGTTTGTAGTCGCCGGGCGCCATGCGGAACAACTCGACGAGCTTGCGGTAGTTCCCCTGGGTTCGTTGCAACCCGGCCTTGACGATCTGGCGGAGATCGGTCTTGGTGAGCTCTCGATCGATGAACGCCGGATAAACGACAGTCCAGAAGCTCTCGCCGCCGACCACCATCGCATCCCACAACTGCTCGGCACGCGATTTCGCTTCCACGGGCGGGTTTGCCGGCGCCTGCGGGCACGCATCGCCTGCGAACGTGACCGCATCGAGAATCTCCGGCGGCAGATCGTCCGGCACGATGTCGCGTCCGGCGTGACGAATGACGAGGCGTTCGACGACGTTCTTGAGCTCTCGCACATTCCCCGGCCAGCGGTGCGACGTGAGGATCTTTTCTGCCGGTGGCGTCAGCCGAGGCATGTCGACCTGGTGGGCGCTCGCGCTCTCGGCCAGGTAATGCCGAAGCAGCATCGCCACATCGTCACCCCGCTCACGCAGAGGAGGAATCGCGAGCCGGATGACGTTCAGACGATAGTACAAATCCTCTCGGAACTCGCCCTCGGTGATCCGCTTCGCCAGATTGCGGTTCGTCGCGGCGATGATCCGCACGTCGACGCGACCGTCGATGCGATCCGATCCGACGCGCTGGATTTCGCCGTTCTCGACGAAGCGCAGCAGCAGCGCCTGCATCCGCAACGACGTTTCGCCAAGCTCGTCGAGGAACAGCGTCCCGTTGTGCGCCATCGCCGCCAGACCGGGCTTGTCGCGGTACGCGCCGGTAAAGCTGCCACGCACGTGGCCGAACAGCTCCGATTCGAGCAGCGAATCCGGAAGGCCGGCGCAGTTGATGGTCACGAAGTTGCGCGCGCGACGGCGACCTGTCTCATGGATCATCCGCGCGACGATTTCTTTTCCGACACCGGTCTCTCCGACGATCAGGACTTTCGCGTCGGACCGAGCGGCTGCCTCGACGTCCTCCCGAACTCGCTCCATCGTCTCGCTTCCTCCGAGGAGCAGCGGGGCTGATGGAAGGTTGGCTGCTTGGGCGCGTCGAACGAGAGTCAGCTCTTGTGCAGTCACAGGTTTTTTGTCTGCCTCTACGGAGAATTCAGCGGACCGGTCTTCTGTCGGCCTGCCCCCAACCGCGAACAAGATACTACCGGTACGCTCAGACGAAATTCAACCCTAAACGACGCAAGGCGGACAAAAAGTCATATCGGCGATACAAAAGGGTCCAGGTTGGGGTGAAAAATGTAACCGTAATCGGGGTTTTATTGCTCAGAACTTCTTGGTTGTGCGTGGTATATCGTTCAGTCGCATATGTTGGCGCGACGCGCGAGCCCTGTGGCCGAGTGCTTGCAGCCCGCGCCAAACGCCTCATCTGAGCCGTGCTCGCCAACCAATCTCCCAAGCGGCGCGAGGTGTCCGGACATCCGTCCGCATCGAAGCTTCGCGACATCGCGCAGAGTCGCATGTGGAAGTGGTTGTTCGACGCGCATCGCCTGCTCGGCGTGACCGTCGAAGTCGTCGACGATCGCCTGAACGTGCTCTCGATCCCCGCGTCGGGCGGTCTGCTCGGACGCGATCCCGATCCGACGGACGGCTCGCTGCAGGACGCGGTCGCCGAATCGATGGCGACGGCCACGCCGATCACGACGGCGAGCGGCGGGTACCAGGTGTCGTGCACGCCGATCGTGGTCGGCGGATCGGTGGGAGGCGCGGTGCTCGTCGGCGCCGAGGCGCTGA
>Ga0114129_10005368_pt1 | contig 18087 bp, 21 predicted proteins | sample RhiMetdeltSRZDD1_FD_80071 | JGI IMG/M metagenome (GOLD analysis project Ga0114129, IMG submission 80071) | Populus rhizosphere microbial communities from Tennessee, USA - Rhizosphere MetaG P. deltoides SRZDD1 (version 2) (version 2) | ecosystem: Host-associated > Plants > Roots > Rhizosphere >...
CGGCGAGGCGGGCGACCTCTTCGTCGTCACGCGCGTCGAGCCGTCGAAGGTGTACGAGCGCCGCGGCGACGACCTCGTCGTCGAGTTGCCGGTCACCTTCGCCGAGGCGGCACTCGGCGCCGACGTTCAGGCGCCGACGCCCGAGGGGCCGGTGAAGCTGAAGGTCAAGGGCGGGACCCAGGACGGGACGCTGCTCCGCGTCAAGGGCAAGGGCGCGCCGAAGCTGAAGGGCTCCGGCCGCGGTGACTTGCTCGCGCGCGTGAAGGTGACCGTTCCGAAGCGGCTGAAGAAGCGCGAGCGGGAGCTGCTCGAGGAGCTGCAGAAGCAACCGCACGACGATCCGCGGGAGCCGTTGTTCAAGTGAGGCGCGTCGCGACGATTTTGCTCGTCTGGTCGCTCTCCCCGGTCGGGACGGTGCTGAACGCGGCGCTGTTCTATCTCGTGCTCATCTCGCTCGGCGCGCGCTGGGACCGGCCGCTGCTCTGGCTGATCGTCGCGATCTTCGTCGCCGCATGCACGTACTTCGACGTCCGCGCGTACATCGCGCGCAAGAAGCTCGGCATGACCGCGTACGAGGCCGGCGAGGCGGTCATGAACCGAATGTGGGGTCCGCCTCAGGGCGAGGAGGAGGGCTGATGGACGACCGCCCGCGCTACATGATCTCGATCGCGGCGGAGCTCGTCGGAATGCATCCGCAGACGCTGCGGATCTATGAGAGCAAGGGCCTTGTCAGGCCGAAGCGGACGCGTGGGAACACGCGCCTCTACTCCGACGCCGACCTGGAACGGCTTCGCTTGATCCAGCGGCTGACCACCGAGCTCGGGCTCAACCTGGCAGGCGTCGAGGTCGTCCTGCGGCTCGAGGACGAGCTGCGCAAGGCCCACGCGCGTCTCGAGCGCCTCGAGCGCCAGAGGCGCGAAGAGATTCAGAACGTGCACAAGCAGTACCGGCGCGAGCTCGTGCTCTACGAGACGCCGCGGCCGGTCCCCACCAGACAGACCTAGGAGACACATGGATTTCAACAAGCTGACCCTGAAGTCGCAGGAGGCCGTCGCAGCGGCGCAGGAGCTCGCGCGCCGCAACGGCAACCCCGAGCTCTACCCCGAGCACTTGCTCGTGGCGCTGCTCGACCAGGAGCTTCCGCGCCAGCTCGTCGAGTCGGCTTCGACGCTTCGCGCCGAAGCCGAGCGAAAGCTTGCGCAGCGTCCCAAGGTCGAGGGGGGCGCTCAGCAGCCCCAGATCTCGGCGGCATTCGCCAAGGTCCTCGACCGTGCTTCGGACGAAGCGCGGTCGATGCAGGACGACTACGTCTCGACCGAGCACCTCTTGCTCGCACTCGACGTCGTCCCGCGCGAGCAGCTCGAGGCGAAGATCAAGGCGGTTCGCGGCGGCCAGCGCGTCACCTCGCAGGACCCCGAAGGCACTTATCAGGCGCTCGAGAAGTTCGGCCGCGACCTGACCGAGCTCGCCGAGCAGGGCAAGCTCGACCCCGTCATCGGCCGGGACGAGGAGATCCGCCGGGTCATCCAGGTTCTCTCGCGCCGCACCAAGAACAACCCGGTCCTGATCGGCGACCCCGGCGTCGGAAAGACGGCGATCGCCGAAGGGCTCGCGCAGCGGATCGTCGCCGGCGACGTCCCCGAGGGTCTCAAGGGCAAGCGCGTCTGGGCGCTCGACATCGGCGCGATGCTCGCCGGCTCGAAGTACCGCGGCGAGTTCGAGGAGCGCCTCAAGGCCGTGCTCACGGAGATCAAGAACGCCGAGGGCCAGCTCATCCTCTTCATCGACGAGCTGCACACGATCGTCGGCGCGGGCGCCGCTGAAGGCGCCGTCGACGCCGCGAACATGCTCAAGCCGATGCTCGCTCGCGGCGAGTTGCGCGCGATCGGCGCTACGACGCTCGACGAGTACCGCAAGCACATCGAAAAGGACGCGGCGCTCGAGCGGCGCTTCCAGCCGATCCTCGTCGGAGAGCCCTCCGTCGCCGACACGATCGCGATCCTGCGAGGCCTCAAGGAGCGGTACGAGGCGCACCACGGCGTGCGGATCCGCGACGCCGCGCTGGTCGCCGCCGCGGTCCTCTCCGACCGCTACATCTCCGACCGGCAGCTGCCGGACAAGGCGATCGATCTCGTCGACGAGTCAGCCTCGCGGCTACGGATGGAGATCGATTCGTCGCCGCTCGAGCTCGACGAGGCTGAGCGTCGGCGCCGCCAGCTCGAAATCGAGCTGGCGGCGATGGGGAAGGAGACTCCCGAGGTTCGAGAGCCCGTCGAGCGCGCGCTGGCCGAGGCCCGCGAGCAGGAGTCTGAGCTCGCGGCCCGGTGGGCGAAGGAGAAGGAGGCGCTCGAGCGCGTCAAGGAGATCATGGGCCGGATCGACGAGCTGAAGGGCGAGGCCGAGCGCGCCGAGCGCGCGGGCGAGTTGCAGCGGGTCGCCGAGATCCGCTACGGCGAGCTGCCGGAGCTCGAGCGCGAGCTGGCCGAGCGCGACGGCGCCGTCCCCGAGGGCGAGCCGATGGTCAAGGAAGAGGTCGACGAGGACGACATCGCGCAGGTCGTCGCCCGCTGGACCGGCATTCCCGTCTCACGCCTCCTCGAGGGCGAGACCGAGAAGCTGATCCACATGGAGGAGCGGCTGCACGAGCGCGTCGTCGGCCAGGGCGAAGCCGTCGAGGCGGTGGCGAACGCGCTTCGCCGCGCGCGCACCGGCCTGCAGGACCCGAACCGGCCGATCGGCTCTTTCATCTTTCTCGGCCCGACGGGCGTCGGGAAGACGGAGCTCGCTCGCGCTCTCGCCGAGTTCATGTTCGACGACGAGCGCGCGATCGTTCGGCTCGACATGTCCGAGTACCAGGAGCGCCACACGGTCGCCCGGCTGGTCGGCGCGCCTCCGGGCTACGTCGGCTACGAGGAGGGCGGCCAGCTCACCGAGGCAGTGCGGCGGCGGCCGTACAGCGTCGTCCTGCTGGACGAGATCGAGAAGGCGCACCACGAGGTCTTCGACGTGCTCCTACAGATCCTCGACGACGGACGGCTCACGGACGGTCAGGGCCGGACGGTCGACTTCCGGAACACCGTCATCATCATGACCTCGAACATCCGCTCCGCGGAAGCGCTCTCCGAGCACTTCCGGCCCGAGTTCCTGAATCGGATCGACGAGATCGTCGAGTTCGAGCCGCTCACTCGCGAGCAGCTGGGCGAGATCGTCGAGCTGCAGCTCGGGCGCCTGCGCAAGCGGCTGGCCGAGCGCGGCCTCGCCCTCGAGCTGACCGACGCGGCCAAGGAGGCCGTCGCCGAGGCCGGCTGGGATCCGACCTACGGAGCGAGGCCGCTCAAGCGCGCCCTGCAGCGACTGGTCGAGAACCCGCTCGCGCTGCGTCTGCTCGAGGGCGAGTTCGCCGAAGGGGACACGGTGCGCGTCGACGCGAAGCATGGTGAGCTCGTCTTCGAAAAGGCGGGCGAGCCGGCCGTTGCTGCCGCCTAGGAGCTAGTCGACGTCAGGGAAGTAGTCGGCGCCGCCTTCCTCGGGCGGCGCTCCGACGATGAAGAAGAGGACGTCCTCGTCGCCGTCGTTCCGAAGCTGGCGCACGGCGGGCGGCTGGAGGACGCAGACGCTTCCTCGCGGCAGGGCGAACCGCTCCGGAGGATCGCCGATGTCGATCGCGGCGTGCCCCTCGAGCACGACGACGAGCTCTTCCTGGACGTGCTCGGCGTGGCGCTTGCCGCGCGTCCCGGGTGGATAGCGCCAGAACTTCGCGGCCGTTTGGCTGAGGGCGTCGTGTATGCCGATGACCGTGCGGCCACTGCCGTCGCCGCGGTCGATGAGCTCGAGCTCGCCCGGAAGGAAGATCGAGTAGGTCAACGCTCCAGCGGCGCCATCGTCAGGCCCAGGTCTTTGAGGCTCTGCCAGTAGAGCTCGGCCGGCTCGCGATGGCCCGACCAGACGGTCGCCAGACCGGTGTTGTGGATCCGATTCGCGAGCGTCATCCCCTGCTCGAAGTTGATTCCGGGCAGGACGCTCGCCAGCGCGAACGCCACGCCGTCGAAGGTGTTGTGGTTGTCATTGAGGACGATCACGCGCCAGGCGTCTCCCGTGCCGGTGCCCGAGTCACGGGTCGGGCGTTCCTTCGCCGGCGTCGAGGGCGCGACCGTCAAGGCACGCCTGCGCTCTCTTCGGGAGCCATGTCTCTGACGCTAGCGCCTGTCGCAGGTTCGTGACAGCCCCGTTTCACATGGGTCACGTTTTTCGGCCTACCGTGTCGGTGGGCGGGAGTGGTGGGGACCCAGGTCACGCGTGTACCTGAACGGGTAGGTTCGGGCGCGATGGCACGCCGAGAGCAGCGCTCCCGTGAAAGACGCCGGGAACCTCAGCCGGCCCCGCCCCCGCTGCCGCCCGAAACGCGGACCGTCGGACAGCTCGTTGCGGAGAGCATCCGCTTCTACGCGAGGCACTTCTGGCGTGCGCTCGCGCTCGGCATCTCGGTCGCCGTCATCGACGCCGTGGCGGTCAGTCTCAGCCGCACGAACGCCGTGGTCTTCGAGGTCGTGATCGCCGGACCGCTGCTGACGATCTCGTTTGTCGGGGCTTCGGTCCTCATCTCGGAGCGTCCGACGCCGCCGGGTCGGACCCTCATCAGCGCGTGGATCGCCGGCGCGCTCGCGTTCGTGCCTTTCCCGTTCCTTGCATTCGGCTTCGTGCTTCCCGCGCTGGCGTGGCTCGCCTTCGTCGGGCTGGTCGTGCCGGTCATCGTCATCGAGCGCGCGCCCTTCCGGGCCGCCTTCCGACGCGCGATCGAGTTGAGCCGCGCCGACTACGTGCATGCGCTCGGCTCGCTCGCGACGCTTGCGCTCACCTACTTCGTCGCGCGGCTCGGCCTCTTCTTCCTGCTGCGCGGCGGTAGCGGAACCGCCGAGCGCACGGCGGGCTTCATCGCCGATCTCGTCCTCTCACCTGTGATCTTCCTCGGCGGCGCGCTCCTTTATTACGACCAAGCTGCCCGTGTAGGCTCGCGCCCCCGACCGAGGAGGCGCGATGCCGACGTACATCCTGCTGTCCAGCCTGACCGCACAAGGCGTCCAGACGCTCAAGTCGAACCCGGCCCGGCTGCGAGAGGTCAATAGGGACGTCGAGGAGCTCGGCGCAAAGGTCGTCCACCAGTGGGCGACGCTCGGGCCGTTCGACTTCGTCAACGTCGTCGAGGCGCCCGACGCCGCCACGATTGCGCGGGTCTCCGTCGCGCTGGGCGCGCGCGGAAGCGCGAAGCTGCAGACCCTCACCGCGCTGACGATCGACGACTTCCTGGGCGCTCTCGACTAGCGAAAAGCGACGGACAGCGCGCCGGCGAGCGCTGCGTTGTCGGCGATCAGCCGCTTGTTCACGCGGACTGTTGCGCCGTCACTACGCTCGTGGAGTCGACCCAACACGAAAGGCGTCACCGCTGGGCCGCTGATCCCCGCTTCTTTCGCCGCGCCGAGTGACTCTTCGATCAGCGACTCAACCTCGATGCTCTCGGCCGGCGGTTGGGCGACCAACAGCCCGGCATTGCCCAGCTCCCAGTGGGCGCGCGCGATCCGAGCCGCCTCGGCGGCGTCGTCGATGCGCAGGCCGAGGGCCGGTCCCCCCGTGGCGGAATAGAAGAGGGGCAGCGTGTCGGTGCGCCAACCGGCGACCGGGACTCCGAGGGACTCGAGCACCTCGAGGGTCGCAGTGACATCCAACAGCGACTTGACGCCCGAGGAGACGACGAGTGCCTGTGTTCGTGCGATCGCCGCGAGATCCGCCGACACGTCAGGACGTTCGGCGAAGCCGCGGTGTACGCCCCCGATGCCGCCGGTGCCGAGGAAGCGAATGCCGACACGCGAGCAGACGGTGAGCGTCCCCCCGACGGTTGTTGCGCCGAGCTCCCCGCGTGCGCGGGCGACTGCGATGTCGCGCGGGCCGACTTTGCGCGCGCCGTCTCCGGCCGCCGCAAACCGCTCGAGCTCGCCCTCGGTCAGGCCGACCTTGATGTCGCCGTCGACGATGCCGATCGTTGCCGGCACGGCACCTGCCTCGCGCACGCGACGTTCCGCTTCGAGGGCAACAGCGAGTCCCTCCTGGTTGGGAAAACCGTGCGCGACGAGCGTTGTCTCGAGCGCAACGATGGGCCCAAGGTCGTGGCGCGCTTCGGCGACTTCGGGTCGGATCTCGATCACGGCGTCGCCCCGAGCTTCGCGACCGCCCTCGCCGCACTCTCTAGGGCGAGCTCGACTCCGCCGACGAGGTAGCCCGCGGCGAATGCATCGCCGGCGCCCGTCGTGTCCACGACCGTCGCCGGCATGGCTGGGAACTCTTGCCGCTCGTTGTCACGGAGGATCGCGCAACCGGCAGCCCCGCGCTTGATCGCCCACGTCGCGTCGGGCAGCACTTCGCTTCCGATCGCCTCGGCCTCCTCCTCGTTCGCGAATACGACGTCGGGACCGAGCGCAGCAAGGCTCTCGCGCAGCCGTACGGCTCCAAAGCGCTCGATCACGCTCGTCGACGCGAGGTCGACACTCAAGGAGCCGCCGCCCTCTCTGACGAGCTCGGCTGCGCGCGCGGCGGCGCCGTCAATCGGCGAAGACATCACGCTGTAGCCGGAAAGGTGGAGGTGCGTCGCGCCGTCGAACCAGACCGGCTCGAGCTCCTCCGCGGAGAGGCTCGGCGCGACGCCGCGGTCGCTGGCCATCGACCGCTCGCCGTTCGGTCCGACGATCGAGACGATGACTCCGTTCCGGCCCAGTGCCACCGGCCCGTAGACCTCGACGCCGATCTGCGCGAGCTCCGAAGCGGCGAGCGAAGCTGCCGGATCGTCGCCGCGCTTGCCGATGAAGCGGGCTTCGACGCCGAGCGAGGCGGCCCAAGCTGCGACGTTCGCGGCCTGTCCACCTGAGCCGGTCCTCGTCAGGGCCGTAGCATCCGTGCCCGGACGCAGCGGTTCGTCGAGCCGTACGATCACGTCGAGCAGCAGGTCACCGAGGGTGCAGAGGACGAGTCGGGGCATCGCCGTACAATCGTCCCATGGACGGTCAGGGACGTGGCGCCCGTTTGAGGACGTTCGTGCTCGGCGGGCTCGTCGGCGCCTCGGCGGTCATCGCCGCTGCGCGCCGCCGGCGGGGCGCCTCTGCCCGGCCGGCGAGAGCTGGGCTCGCGGCCTTCGAAGACGCGCCGTGCTACCGCGAGCTGGTCGAGCTCGAGCGGGAGCGCGCCCGGAGTTAGCCACACCCGCTGCTACTGTCAGAACGTGCCGATCTACGAATACCGTTGTCCGAACGGACACGTTTTCGAGCTCTTCCAGCGGATCGGCGAAGCGGTGCCCGAGAACTGCGAAGTCTGCGACGCGACGCCGGTCGAACGCGTCCTCTATCCCGTCGCCGTCCACTTCAAGGGCTCCGGCTTCTACTCGACGGACTACGGCCGCGGGTCGCGCCGGCAGGAAAGCAAAGACGGCGCCGGCGGTGGTGACTCGGATTCCGCCGCGAAGAAAGACGGCGACAAGAAGCCCGAGACGAAGACTGAGGCCTAGCCGCCGGGCGGCAGCCGGTTGGTGTAACAGCCGGGCGGGAAGGTGTCTCCGTTCGGCGGCGGTGGCTGCGCCGCCGACTCGCCCCTGACCATCGCGATCACGCGCAGGTTGTCCTCGCTCGGGTCGATGTAGCCCCCGTCCGCCGTGCCGCCGAGGCGGCAATGCAGCGTCTTCCCGGAGCGGAACTTCAGCCAGCCGAGCTGGATCATCTCGGTCGGGCTCAGGTCGGTGGCGACCGGCTTCATCAGATCGCCGCCGATGAAGGGGAGCTTGAAGAACGTGCCGCCGCTCGACAGCTTCGACATCAGCGCCTGAACGACCGCCTGTTGCCGCGCGCCGCGCGTGATGTCCGTATCGGCCGGGTTGAGCCTGTTCTCGCGCACGCGGGAGTAGATCAAGGCGCGATAGCCGTTCATGTGCTGCATCCCTTTTGCGAACCGCCAGCCTTTCCAGCGCGCGCACCGCTCGTTCGTCGAGTACGGGCAGTCGAACTTGTTCGACAGGATCCGCTCCGGGACGTAGATGTCGATTCCGCCGACCTTGTCGATCAGCTTCGCGAAGCTGTGGAAGTTGACCACGACGATGTGGTTGATCGGCAGCCCTGTGTACTCGTGGACGGTCCGCGCGGCGAGACGCGCCCCGCCGATCTGGAAGGCGGCGTTGATCTTGTCGGGGCCGTGGCCGGGGATGTCTGGGACGCGGAGGTCGCGCGGAATCGAGAGGTAGATCAGCTTGTCGTGCTTCGGATCGGTGCGCATGATCTGGATCGAATCCGAGTGCTGGTCGGACGCCCGCGAGGCGTTCAGGGAGTGGTCGGTGCCGAGCAGCAGGATGTCGGTCGGGTGCGAAAGGATCATTCCCTTGTCTGGCACGAGCGCCAATCGGGCCGCCTCGGGAAGCCGCTTGTTCGCGTCCTTCACTCCGCTGCGGAAGGAGAGGTACCCGGCCAGGACCCAGAAGAACAAGACGAGGATCAGGAGAAGGACTGTGATCACGGTCCAGCGTTTCCAGCCCCAGGCGCGCAGGCCGGTCTTCGGCGGCCTTGCGCCGGGACCGCGGTACTCGCGGCGTCCGTCTCCGTTCACGCCTCGTTCGCGCGTGGGCCGCGGAATCGCGGGGACCTTCCCCTTGACGCGGCCGCCGCGATAGACGCGGTACGGCTTCTCCTCGCGAGGAGCCGACATCTGGCGGGCTATGGTAGCCACCCGTGGCAGACGCCAAGCGCGTGGTGGGGGTCGACGTGGGTGGAACGAAGATCCTCGCGGGCGTCGTCGATGCGGACGGCCGAGTCCATCACCGGCGCGAGCGGTTGACCGAGCTCGACTCACGGGAGCGGCTTGTCGAAGAGCTCGGCGCCGCGGTCGAAGACGTCATCGACGACTCGATCGAGGCGATCGGCTTCGGCGTGCCTTCACGGGTCGATCAGGAGACCGGCCGGGTCGACGGCTCCGTGAACATCCCGCTCGTCGACGTGCCACTTCGGGAGTTGATGACCGAGCGGTTCGGCCTCCCGGTCTCGATCGAGAACGACGGCAACGCCGCTGCCCTGGCAGAGCATCGGGTCGGTGCCGGGCGGATCGCTCGGACGATGGTGATGCTCACATTGGGAACCGGGGTCGGCGGTGGGGTCGTGATCGACGACAAGCTGCTTCGTGACGGCGGCGAGCTCGGACACACGGTGCTCGTCTACGACGGCATCCCGTGCCAGGGCACCTGCACCGGCCGCGGTCACCTCGAGGGCTACGTCAGCGGCACGGCGGCGACGAAGCTCGCACAGGAGGCGTTCGGACCTGCCGTGGACGCGCATCGACTCGTCCGACTCGCCGCCGAAGGCGACGCGACGGCGGTCGAGATCCTCGACGGGATCGGCCGGAAGCTCGGCGCCGCGATCGGCAGCTTCGTGAACGTCTTCCGGCCCCAGATCGTCGTCATCGGCGGCGGCTTCGCATCGGCCGGCGACTTCCTGCTCGAACCGGCGCGCGAGATCATGCGGCGAGAAGCGCTCCCGCCGGCGAACGAGCGTGTCGAGATAGTCCGTGCGGAACTGGGCACGGCCGCCGGCGTGATCGGCGCCGCGCTCGTCGCCTACCACGAGCTGGCGTAGCGGGCGCGGTGCTCGCGGTCTGCGCGACCCCGATCGGCAACCTGGAGGACGTCACCCTGCGCGTGCTCAGCGAGCTCGCCGACGCCGACCTCGTGCTCTGCGAGGACACCCGGCACACGCGGCGGCTTCTCGAGCGTCACGGGATCCGCTCCCGCCTGCGCTCCTATCACGAGCACAACGAAGCCGCGCGAACGGCCGAAGTCCTGCCGCGGCTGCAGGCCGGCGAGCGAATCGCGCTGGTCTCGGACGCGGGTCTGCCGGGCATTTCCGACCCCGGCGCGCGCCTGATCGGGGCGGCGCTCGAGGCGGGCGTGCCGGTGACGGTGCTGCCGGGCGCCTCCGCGGTCGACACGGCACTGGTCGCGGGCGGCTTTGCCGCTGAGCGTTACCAGTTCCTCGGGTTCCTGCCACGCGGCGAGTCCGCCCTGGCGCGCGTGTGGAATGAGCTCGCTTCGTGGCAGTGGCCTGCGGTCGCTTTCGAATCGCCCCGGCGTCTGCCGGCGACATTACGCTCGCTGGCGGCGACGGATCCAAAGCGCACGATCGCCGTCTGCCGGGAGCTCACGAAGCGGCACGAGCAGGTGGTGCGTGGGAGCGTGGAGGAGGTCGCAGCTGCTTTCGCGGACCCGCCGAAGGGCGAGATCACGCTCGTTGTCGGTCCGGCGGCGAAGGCGGAGCCGGCTGACCTGGCGGCGGCCGCTCGAGGAGTTGCAGAGCTGGTCGCGGCAGGACTCCCTCGGCGCCAGGCCGCCGAGGTCATCGCGCGCCTGACCGGTCTCTCCCGGCGACGCTTATACGACATGTCCTTGTAGTCCAAGTTGACAACATCCGGCAGTACCGCTACGGTGGTTGTGCGTTGTCAATTAAGAAGACAAGGAGACCCAAATGCGCCGAGCTTTGATCGCTGCCGTCACAGCCGTGCTCGTGTTCACGCCGCCCGCCGCAGCATGGACGTGGCCGGCCGACGGGCCGGTGGTGGAGAAGTTCAAGCTCGGTGATGACCCCTACGCGGCCGGCCAGCACCGCGGTATCGACATCGGCGCTCCCACGGGAACCGCGGTGCTGTCGCCGATCTCGGGGATTGTCTCGTTCGCAGGCGCGGTGCCGGTCAGCGGTCGGACGCTGACGATTCAGACTCGCGACGGCTACTCGGTGACGCTGACGCATCTCGGCTCGACGGCTCCGCAACGGGGTGACCCGGTGGGTGAAGGAGCGGCGATCGCCACCATCGGTCCGAGCGGCACCCTGGAGCACGACGTGCCGTACGTTCATCTGGGCGTCCGGCGTTCGGAGGATCCGAACGGCTACATCGATCCGCTCGTCTTCTTGCCCGACCGGCCGCTTGCGCCTCCGCCGGCCGCACCTACCGCCTCGGCGCCGCCTCCTCCGGCGCCCGCACCCGCCCCGCCTGCCGCGCCGGCCTCGCATGTGTCGCTACCCACCGCTGCACCGACGCCTGCGCCGGCCGCTCGGGTTCCCGTCGCCTCGGCGCCCGCAGCGAGGGCGCCCGGTGCATCACCGGCGGTCGCCCTCGGAGGACACGAAGACGCGCCGGATCGCGGTCAGCGGGTTCGATCGCGCCCGGCGGCGCACGCGCTTGGCCTGTTGGGAACCGGCGTTGTGGCGCATGGCCCTGGGCACGCCGAGCCTCGGGTGCTGCAACATGGCCGTCGAGTGGGCGCCGGCGCCCCGGGTGGTCGGCGGCGGCCAGACGGCTCGCCCCGAATGCAGTCGCGGGCAAGCCTGGATCGCGGGGATCGCCTGACCTTCACACGCGATGCCGACACCCGTGCGACCGGCTCCCGGCCGTGGCACTGGGCCGCCGGAATGCTGCTATTGATCGTCGCCGTTGCGCTCTTCGCCTGGCGCCGGAGGCGCGGATCTGTCGCCGGCGACCCCGCGCCTATCATTGCCGGAAATGTCCCGCTACTACCTGACAACGCCGATCTACTACGTGAACTCGACCCCGCACATCGGGCACGCGTACACGACGATTGCGGCGGACATTCTCGTCCGCCATCACAAGCAGCGCGGCGACGAGACGTTCTTCCTGACCGGAACAGACGAGAACGCCTCGAAGAACGTCCGGGCGGCCGAGCAAGCCGGTGTCGACCCGAAGACGTTCGTCGACCGCCTCGTCGAGGAGGATTGGCGTCCGCTCCCCGCCCGTGTCGGCGCGAATCCCGACTTCTTCATTCGCACCACTGATGAGGGACATCACCGTTTCGTCCAGGAGTTCGTCCAGCGGATCTACGACAACGGCCATATCTACGAGGACACCTACGCGGGCCTGTACTGCGTCAGCTGCGAAGAGTTCAAGACCGAGGAGGAGCTCACCGCCGACGGGCTGTGCCCCGAGCATGGGACGAGGCCCGAATGGATCGAGGAGCGCAACTGGTTCTTCCGCCTGTCCGCCTTTCAGGAGCAGTTGCTCCGGCTCTACGACGAGCAGCCCGAATTCGTGCAACCCGTGCACCGCTACAACGAGGCGCGCAGCTTCATCGAGGGGGGGTTGCGCGACTTCAGTCTCAGCCGCGCGGGTCAGCCCTGGGGAGTGCCGGTGCCGTGGGACCCCGAGCAGGTGGTGTACGTCTGGGTCGACGCGCTCATCAACTACCTGAGCGCGCTCACGTACGCGCGGCCCGGCGAGGACCTCCGGGACGAGTACTGGCCGGTCGCGCGGCACCTGATCGGCAAGGACATCCTCCGCTTCCACTGCGTCTTCTGGCCGGCTCTGCTGCTCGCGGCGGGGTACGAGGTGCCGAAGCAGATCTTCGTCCACGGCTGGCTCTTGTTCGGTGATCGCAAGATCTCGAAGTCGAGTGGCAACGTGATCGAGCCGCTCGAGCTAGTGGATCTGTACGGCGTCGACGCGCTCCGCTTCTACGTCGCGCGCGTCACGCGGTTCGGTCAGGACGGGAACGCATCCGTCGACGACTTCCACGAGCGCTACGAGCGCGAGCTCGGGAACGACCTCGGCAACCTGCTCTCGCGAACGACCGCGCTGATCGCACGCTTCCGGGACGGGCGGCTCGCCGAGGCGCCATGGGACTCGCCCTTCCGTTCCGAGCTGGCGAAACTCGCACATGAGGTCCCGGCGCTGCTCGACGCCTGGGACCTCTCTGGGGCACTCGACGCGGTCTGGGGCGTGGTCCGTTCCCTCAATCGCTACGTCGAGGAGCGGGCTCCTTGGCAGCTGGCAAAGGACGAGAGCAAGGCCGAGGAGCTCGATCGCACGCTCTACGACCTCGCGGACGGGCTTCGTGTGGTCGCGGTCGCGCTCGCCTCTTACCTTCCGGAGACGGCTGATCGGATCCTGGCCGCCCTCGGGCAGCCCGACGACCTCGTCTGGCAAGGGGTCGCCTACGGGCGGACGGTTCCCGCGGAAGGCATCGCCGCGGCGGAGCCGCTGTTCCCACGCGTCGAGCTCGAGACCGCCGTCGCGTGATCGACACCCACGCGCACCTCGACGGGTGCGACGAGGCGCCGGAGCTGCTGCTGGCGCGCGCCCGCGGCGCGGGGGTCGAGCGCGTCATTGCCGTCGGCTCCGGAATCGGTTCGTGCCGAGCGGCGCTCGCAATCGCCGAACGCGAGAGCGGCGTTTTCGCCGCACTCGGCATTCACCCGCACCAGGCCGGCGGTCCCGAGGCGGGTCGATTGGACGAGCTCGCCGAGCTTCTTCGGCACGAGCGCGCCGTCGGGGTCGGCGAGACCGGCCTCGACTTCTACCGCGACTGGGCCCCGCCGAAGGCGCAGCGCGACCTCTTCGCCGCGCAGCTCGAGCTCGCGGCCGAGCTCGGCAAGCCGGTCGTCGTCCACAGTCGCGACTCGGATTCGGACACGGCGGCGCTGCTCGCCGGCTTCACCGGCACGGTCGTCCTGCACTGCTTCTCGTCCCCGGGCCTGCTTGCGACTGCGCTCGAGCGCGGCTACTACGTCTCTTTCGCCGGAAACGTGACGTTCGCGAAGGCCGACGAGCTGCGTGAGGCGGCGCGGCGCGTTCCGGCTGACCGGATCCTCGCCGAGACCGACAGCCCCTACCTGGCACCGGTCCCGCGCCGCGGAAGGCCGAACGAGCCGGCAAACGTCGTCCATACGGTCGCGGCCCTCGCCGAAGTGCGAGGCGAAGACGCCATCGAGCTGGCGACGCGGATCGATGCGAACGCGAGTGCCGCCTTCGCGCTTGCGGTCGCCACCCCTTCGCCTTGAGCACGCGGCCGAAGCGGGAGCTCGGACAGCACTTTCTCGCCGACGAGAACATCCTCGGCGTGATCGGTCGCCTCGCCGAGCTCGACCCGTCCGACGTCGTGCTCGAGATCGGCCCTGGGCTCGGTGTCCTGACCGTCTACCTCGCCGACCGCGTCGCGTACGTCCACGCCGTCGAGCTCGACCGGTCGCTCGAGCCGACCCTCCGCGAGGCGCTCGCCGGACGCGAGCAGGTCGAGCTCCACTTCGGCGATGCGCTCGCGCTCGACCTGAGCGCATTCGAGCCGCCGGCGAAAAAGCTCGTCGCCAACCTGCCGTACAACATCGCTACGCCGTTGGTCGCGGAGAGCCTCGACGGCCTCCCGGCCGTCGAGGCGTGGTGCGTCATGGTGCAGCGGGAGGTCGCCGACCGGTTCTTCGCCGAGCCTGAGACGAAGGCCTACGGAGCCGTGTCCGTTCTCCTTCAGCTCGTCGCCGAGCGCACCGGCTTCCATCCGGTGTCGCGGAATGTGTTCCGGCCGAGGCCGAACGTCGACTCGGCGCTCGTCGCCTTCCGCCGGCGCGGCGAGCTGCCGACCGACTATCCGCGCATCAAGGCGGTCGTCGGCGCCGCGTTCGCGCACCGTCGCAAGACGCTCCCCAACTCGCTCGAGCTGGCCGGGATCGCGTCGCGGGCGGAGGCGGCCGCCGGGCTCGAGGAGGTCGGACGCGGTGCCTCCGCGCGCGCCGAAGAGCTGCGGCCGGAAGACTTCGTCGCTCTTGCGCAAGCGCTCCCGTGAGGCGAGAACCGGCGACCGCGAAGCTGAATCTCGCCCTCGTGGTCGGTCGCTCCCGCGAGGACGGCAAGCACGAGGTGGCGACGGTTTACCAGCGTCTCGATCTCGCCGACCGCGTCGCGCTCTCGCCCGCGCGTGGCCTTCGTGTCGATGGGTTTGCCGCGGACACGATCGTCCGGCGGGCGCTCGAGCGACTTGCGGACGCCGCCGGCGTCGCACCGCACTGGGAGGCGAGGCTGACCAAGCGGATCCCGGTCGCGAGCGGCCTCGGAGGCGGAAGCTCCGACGCGGCGACGGCTCTGCGGCTCGCGAACGAGACGCTCGACGCACCGCTACCCGCGACTCGTCTGGGCGAGCTCGCAGCCGAGCTCGGCGCCGACGTGCCGTTCTTCCTGACCCAGGGCCCCCAGCTCGGCCTGGGTGACGGCTCCGAGCTGACGCCCCTGGACCTCCCCCAGGACTACTGGGTCGTGCTCCTGCTCCCGCGCGGGGCTGACAAGCTCTCGAGCGGCGCGGTCTACGCAGCTTTCGACGAGCGCGACGGCGGCAAAGGCTTTCGAAACCGGCGCGCCGCGCTCAGGCGCAGTCTGGACGAAGTGGCTCGGGCCGGCGACCTCGCGCGGCTTCCGCCGAACGATCTGGCGAGCTCGCCGCTCGCGGCCGAGTTGCTCGAGCTCGGCGCGTTCAGAGCCGACGTGACAGGCGCCGGGCCTGTCGTCTACGGGCTGTTCCAGCAGCTCGAGACGGCGCGTCGGGCCCGGGCGACTTTGGAGGGGCGCGGGCGGACCTGGGTGACGGTGCCTACTTGGTACGGTTGACCGCGATGGAGTACGGGGGCCAGCCGGCACTGGAGCACGGTTCGAGCCGATTCGGCCGCTGGCTACGCCCACGCCGTGTCCGGATCGCCTTCTGGATCGCCGTTGCGGAAGGCATCCTCATCGTTTTCCACGCGATCTCGTGGTGGGCGGCGATCGTGATCGCGGCTCTCGTCCTCGTGAGCTGGTTCAGCTTCGCCCACCGGGTGCGCTCCGACACCGCCCGGCAGGCCGGCTGGACCGTCGCGGTCTCTCAGGCGCTCGTCGCGCTCGTACCGGTCTTGGTGCTGATCGTGGGGACGCTGGCGCTGATCATCGTCGGGCTTCTGGCGGTGGTCGCGCTGGTCCTCTTATTCAGCTCCCGCGACTAAACTTTGTAGGTGGGCGCGAGGCTCTCCGGCGACTCATCGGTGGGGCGTAGCCAAGTGCTGAGGCGTCGCTTGCGACGCCGGCTTGGAGGCCGTGCGGGCTTTGCCCGTGCGGCCGTGCTGACTGCGTATTTGGGGAAAGGACGAGCGCGGTGGGGCGTAGCCAAGTGGTAAGGCAGCGGGTTTTGGTCCCGCGATCCCAGGTTCGAATCCTGGCGCCCCAGCCATCTCCGTGACGCAACAACTCGCAACCGTGATCATGGCCGGCGGCCACGGGACGCGTATGCGCTCCGAGACGCCGAAGCACCTCCACCCGCTACTCGGCCGGCGGATGGTCGACTGGGTGATCGATGCCGCCCGCGCCCTCTCGCCCGATCGGCTCGTCGTCGTCACCTCGCCGGAGACGCAAGATGCGATCGCTGCCGACGGCGTCACCGTCGCTGTCCAACCCGAGGCGCGTGGCACGGGCGACGCCGTCGCTGCGGCTCACCCGGCGCTCGACGGCTTCGACGGCGACATCCTTGTCCTCTCGGGCGACTCGCCGCTGCTGACCCCCGAGCTGCTCGAGGGCCTCGTCGAGTCCCACCGCGCCGGCGAGGCTGCTGCGACCGTCCTCACCTTCGAACCCGACCGGACTCTGCCGTACGGGCGAATCGTCCGCGACGGTGACGGCAAGATCGACGCGATCGTCGAGGAGGCCGACGCGACGGAGGAGCAGCGGCGGATCCGCGAGCTGAACTCGTCGACCTACGTCTTCTCAGGCCCCGAGCTCTGGGCAGCGCTGAGCGGACTGGACTCCGACAACGCGCAGGCCGAGCTCTACGTGACCGACACCGTCCGCGCGCTCGCGCAGGCGGGCAAGACGGTGGCGGCCTACAAGGCGGACGATCCCGACGCCCCGGTGGGGATCAACACGCGCGCCGACCTCGCCTGGGCCGGCGCCGTCCTCCGCGACCGGATCAACGAGCAGCACATGCTCGCCGGCGTGACGCTCGTCGATCCGCAGACGACGTGGATCGATCCGTCGGTCGAGCTCGAGCCCGACTCCGTCGTCCATCCCTTCACCCTGCTCCGCGGGGTCACCCGCGTCGGTCGCGGCGCCGAGATCGGCCCGCACGTCGTCGCGGTCGACGCTGAGATCGGCGACGGCGCATTGGTGGGCCCGTTCTGTTACCTTCGCCCCGGAACCGCGCTGGAAAGCGGCGCGAAGGCGGGCACGTTCGTCGAGCTCAAGAACGCCAGGATCGGAACAGGGACAAAGGTGCCGCACCTGTCCTACATCGGCGACGCCGAGATCGGCCCCGAGACGAACATCGGCGCCGGCGCGATCACGGCCAACTATCCGCACCAGCCCGGCAGGCCGAAGGGGCGGACGAAGATCGGGCGCAACGTCAGGACCGGCGTCCAGAATGCCTTCGTTGCGCCAATCGAGATCGGCGATGACGCGTGGATTGCGGTCGGCTCCGTCGTCACGGATGACGTGCCGCCCGGCTCGCTTGCGGGCTTCGCGCCGCGCCAGGTGACGAAGGAAGGGTACGTCTACGACAAGCACGGAAGGCCCACAGATGACTGAGACCGTCACGCTCCCCGGCCTCGAGACGACGCCCGAGCCGCCGGAGGTCGTGCCGGCGCCGGCGATGGGGCACTGGATCGAGCGCGGACCGCAGAAGCGGCTGATGGTTTTCTCGGGTCGGTCGCACCCTGACCTTGCCGACGCAATCGCGAGCCACCTCGGCGTCGAGCTCGGCGAGATCGAGTTGGAGACCTTCGCGAACGGCGAGACGTACTGCCGCTACCTCGAGTCGATTCGCGGCGCCGACGTCTTCCTCGTCCAGACCGGTTGCGAGCCGATCGACCGCCACTTGATGGAGCTCGCATTCATGATTCAGGCCGCGAAGCTCGCGTCGGCCAAGCGGATCACGGCCGTGATGCCGCTATTCCCGTACGCCCGTCAGGATCGCAAGGCAAAACCGCGTGAGCCCATCTCCGCGCGGCTCGTCGCGGACATGCTCCAGCTCGCCGGCGCCGATCGCGTCCTGACGATGGACCTCCATGCCGGCCAGATCCAGGGATTCTTCACGATCCCGGTCGATCACATGACCGCGCTGCCGCTCTTCGCGCGGCACTTCCGCGACCTCGGCCTCACCGGCGAGAACGTCGTCTCCGTCTCGCCCGACGCCGGCCGCGCCAAGATGGCCGTCCGGTTCTCGGAGATGATCGAGGGGACGTTCGCGATCATGCACAAGACCCGGCCGGAGCGCGATCTGGCCGA
>Ga0114129_10005370_pt1 | contig 18085 bp, 18 predicted proteins | sample RhiMetdeltSRZDD1_FD_80071 | JGI IMG/M metagenome (GOLD analysis project Ga0114129, IMG submission 80071) | Populus rhizosphere microbial communities from Tennessee, USA - Rhizosphere MetaG P. deltoides SRZDD1 (version 2) (version 2) | ecosystem: Host-associated > Plants > Roots > Rhizosphere >...
GGCGACCTCTTTCACATCCGCGCCAACAAGCTCACAAAGATCAGCCAGCTCATTGATAAAGGAAATCTTCGTAGCAAGAAATGCATTGCTGGCATATTTGATCATTTCCGCAGTACGCAGATCAGTGATCACAATGGGAGCACGTAACGGCAAATGCAATTGAGCGACCTTATTCGCAGTATCCCGATCCAACGAACCAATCACATTGCGGTGCGGACCCATGAAATCTCCAATCGCTGAACCCTCCCGCAGAAACTCAGGGCAGGACACAACTGCGAAGTCAATCGGCTTGGATTGCGCGCTTCTAACAATATCCGCCACCCAATCTCCTGTTCCGATGGGGACCGTAGATTTATTGATGATGATGAGTGGCGCTGTCATGTTCTGGGCAATCGAACGAGCGGCTGCATCCACATATTGCAAATCCGCGCTGCCATCTTTCCTCGAAGGAGTTCCTACTGCGATAAATGCAAACTCCGCACCCGTGAGCGCTTCTGCATATGAGGTGGTAAAAGACAACCTGCCACCTGTTGTATTGCGACCTACCAACTCTTCCAGACCAGGCTCGTAAATAGGCATAATCCCCTTCTTCAGATTTTCAATCCGTTGTTCATCTACATCGAGTGCGACAACGCGATTTCCCAGATCGGCAAAACAGGCTGCAGTCACAAGCCCCACATACCCCACGCCGATCACACATATTTGTTTCATGCTGCTATACCTCTTTGGTTAATTGATTCACGCATGGGCAGGAGCGATCTTTTTACTTGATGATTTCACGAGATTTTCGAGGCTTCTTCGTTTCCTTCTTGTTACTAAACGCACTTTCAATCACTTGTAGAAAACCCGCCATATGAATTGGCTTTGAAATATATCCGTCACAACCCGCATCTAGAGCACGTTTGCGGTCACTCGGTAATGTGTGAGCTGTAAATGCATATAAGGGAATTGACTTTGTTGTATCATCTGTCTTCAATTTCTCAGTTGCCGTCCACCCATCCATTTCGGGCATAGTCAAATCCATTAGGATCAGATCCGGCTTTTGCAAACGAGCCGCAGCCACTCCATCTCGCCCATTGACGGCCAGAAAAACATCGTACCCTGCACGCTCCAACACAAAACGCACAAGTTCATAATTATCAATATTATCTTCAACGACCAGAATGCGTCCCTTGCTCATTTCTGTAAATATACCGCGTCTCAGTCCATCGGGCAATAACGTATAATCCAATTATTATGCGACTACTTTTTGTGGCGGATGGCCGCTCCCCCATTGCCCAAAACTGGATCCGCCATTTCGTAGAACGTGGTGACGAAGTGTATCTGGCCTCCACGTTTGCTTGTTCTATGGATTTCCCACTTAATGGGCTTGAGATTGTGCCTGTTGCCTTTAGCGCGTACAAAAAAGCGACACAACGCCCCGGCACCGCTCCCGCGCGGACCGTGGGTCTGCGTACCGTTATCAGACAATGGTTTGGCCCGATCACGATTCGCCGCGCGTCTGACAGGCTGCGCGGTTTTATCGAGAGAGTAAAGCCTGATCTCGTCCACGCTATGCGAATCCCCTATGAAGGGATGCTCGCCGCGGACGCTTATACAGGCATTCCGTTGATTGTTTCCGTCTGGGGCAACGACTTCACGCTCCACGCGCCATCCACTCGGCTGATGAGTCATTATACGCGCTGGACAATGCAAGTAGCCGACGCCCTCCATGCGGATTGTCACCGCGATGTTCGATTGGCTAGAGAATGGGGCTTCGATGAGGAAAAACCTGATCTGGTCGCGCCAGGGAACGGCGGAGTCCGAACCGATATTTTTTATCCACCTGCAAAACCCGTTGAAGAGCCTGTGATCATCAACCCACGCGGCTTTCGTCCATACGTCCGCAACGATGTTTTTTTCAAAGCTATTCCACTTGTTTTGGAAAAACAACCCAATACAAGGTTTATCTTCGCTTTGATGGCTGGCGAATCGCAGGCGCTACAATGGATTCAAGAATTAAATATTGCGCGTGCAGTTGAATTATTGCCTCCAGTACTTCATTCCAAAATGGGAGATGTATTCCGCTGTGCTCAGATTGTCGCATCGCCAAGCATTCATGACGGCACACCGAACACTTTGCTCGAAGGGATTGCATCTGGTTGTTTCCCAATTGCAGGAGACTTGGAATCTATTCGTGAATGGATCACACCGCAAGAAAACGGCTTGCTATTTGATGCAAATGACCCGCGCTCTATTGCAGATACACTATTGACTGCTTTGGAAAACAAAAACCTGCGAAACAAAGCCGCAGGTTTAAACCAAAATATGATCCCCGCTCGCGCGGAATACGGACACAATATGCAAAGGGTAGAGAAGTTTTATGAGGAAGTAATTAGTAAACATGCCCGCAAGTAAAATACTTGCTTGCATATTTACGTAAATTCTTGTTTATTCGCCGTGGGGAGTCCGCATTGTTTCAAGTCTCTGCCGCAGTTCAATCCTGCGCTCATCGGCGGCATGACGAACTTCGTTGAAGAAACTATCTCCACGAGAGCGGAGTTCTGTGCGCAATTGTTCGCCTGATTCTGGGGCCATCAATAACGCAATTGTGGAACCAACCAATCCCCCAACTGTGATACCGATCAAAAAGCCAAACATTCTTCTCATACGATTCTCCTCTCATTTGTTCGTCACATAGCGACTGGCTTTGCATGCAACGAAGCAATCCGGCTTCGGCTGCATTCCTCGCTATCGCTCGTCGCTCCGCTCAGCGCAAATTAATTTAGCAGTGACATAAATGTAATTTATTAAAAATATTATACTGCTTCTTGCCCATTACAGAGTACCGCATAAACATCTAAACTGGAAGCCTGAATCCAAGCCCAACATCAATCCCAAAATAATATCAATAAATAAGGAAGCGGTGCTTCAATTATTCACAACGAATCACGCCAGAAAATATTATTCCTACAAAACGTTTATCCATTTCGGGATATCCGAAAAATGAGTTTTGTGGAATAATCAGAGTGCCGCGCGTATCCGCCTGCGTGAACGCGACGGCAATATCTTATCTCAAAGCTGTAAACGTCGCGGCGAAAAGGGGATTTTCTGCCGCACCAAACGGCTCCTACCTTTTTGGAGGATACCATGTCTACACCTGCCCCTATTTCCACCAGCGCGCCCACGCGCAAAAAAGTCACTACGCTTACCTATCGCCAGAAAAAGGAGCGTGGTGAGCCAATTACAATGCTGACTGCGTACGACTATCCTACTGCGATGGCCGTAGATAAGGCTGGGATTGATTCCATCCTCGTCGGTGATTCGCTTGCGATGGTTGTGCTCGGTTATGAGAACACCCTTCCCGTCACTATGGAAGAGATGCTACATCACTGCCGTGCTGTGGCACGCGGCGCAAAGACCGCGTTGCTGATTGGCGATATGCCCTTCATGTCCTATCAAGTCTCTGTTGAAGAAGCCACGCGCAACGCGGGTCGTTTCCTGCAACAAGCCGGCATGGACGCAGTTAAGCTCGAAGGCGGGCGCGAACGGGCGGATGCAATCCGTTCCATCACAAGCGCGGGAATCCCCGTCATGGGGCATATTGGTCTAACCCCTCAATCGGTCAATCAATTAGGTGGATTCCGCGCTCAAGGCAAAACCGCCAGAGCCGCGAAAAGACTCTTTGAAGACGCGCTCATCCTTGAGGAATCTGGTTGCTTCAGCATTGTATTGGAATCTGTACCAGCACGGTTGGCTGAACTAATCTCGAAGAAACTGTCGATCCCAACCATTGGCATCGGTGCAGGCGTAGGTTGTGATGGTCAGGTATTGGTCACTCATGACTTGCTGGGTCTGTTTGACCGTTTCACACCGAAATTCGTCAAGAAATACGCAGACTTCCACCATGAGATGCAAAAGGCTTTCGGCGATTACATTGAGGATGTAGAAACGAAACGCTTCCCAGCACCGGAACACACTGTTGAGATGGATGATCGGGAGTGGGAATTGTTATTGAAAGAGGTTGGGTAACACTATAGGTGACAGTCACTTTTGTTAAGATGGCTGTCACTTAAAATTTCAAAATGAACAATTTCCTCATCATTGGTACAGGCGCGCTTGCGACTCTCTTTGCCGCACGTTTGGCGCAAGCTGGGTATCAAATCACTATGCTTGGCTCGTGGAAGGAGGGATTGGATGCACTACATAAAGATGGTGCCCGGCTAATTGATGCAGATGGGATAGAACGTCGCTTTGAAGTTCAGGCAATCGATGACCCACGCAAATGCAGAGGAAGTAAACACGCGCTTGTCTTGGTAAAAGCCTGGCAGACAGTCCACGCTGCAGATCAACTAAAAGAATCCCTCGCCGAAGATGGACTTGCAATCACACTTCAAAATGGACTTGGCAACCGCGAGACGCTCGTACAAAGATTAGGCCTGGGTCGCGTTGCCCTGGGCACTACCACCACTGGCGCGACGTTGTTGGGTCCTGGCTTCGTGAGAGCAGGAGGAGAGGGAACCATTTCCATTGAACGGCATCAAGCTCTCGGTCCGATTGAATCGGCGTTGAAATCCGCGAAATTCAATGTGAATATCGTTGAAGATGCTCAGTCTCTTATATGGGGAAAGTTGGTCATCAACGCGGCGATCAATCCCTTGACGGCGTTATTGCGAGTCCCAAACGGAAAATTACTGGAACGTCCCTCAGCGCGCGAAATGATGGGAAAGCTGGCAAGCGAAGCTGCACAAGTAGCCGAAGCAGAAAGAATCCATTTGCCATTTTCTGATCCAGTTGCTGCCGCGGAAGAAGTTGCCCTGAAGACTGCGGCAAACCATTCATCTATGTTGCAGGATATATTACGCGGCGCACCAACGGAGATCGATGCGATTTGCGGAGCTGCGGTCAACATTGCACAAAAACACAACATTGATACGCCTGCAAACTGGACTTGTTGGAAATTGGTGAAGGCCCTGTTGGGATAATAATTTTCAGAGCAAAATCGGGAGATTTTGGATTCAAAATATTGTGTCAATAGATGAGATTCCTGCACGAAGTACGTACATTTCGTTGTATTACCCAAAATTCATTGCATGGTAAGATAAAGCAGATTATATGGATTTTGGAGGTCACTTATGCGCAAGTGGCTTGTATTTGTTCTACTTTTCGGGTTAATAATATTTCCGTCCTCAGCGGGCGCACGAGTAGAAACAAAATTAGACTCTCTCAACATTGAACTTTGGTCTGAATATGATCAGCCTAGCATGCTGGTCATCAATGAATTTGTTGTATCTCAAGATACAGCGCTTCCGGCATCCGTAACATTGCGTTTTCCAAAAGAGGGAAATTTGTTCGCTGTAGCAGTGGAAAACAATGATGGTAAGCTATACAACAAAGATTTTGTCCCTCCCGCCGTACTGGGAGACTGGCAAACAATTACGATCAATGTCGATTCCTATCAACCACATCGCATTGAATACTATCAACCTCTTAGACGAGATGGGAACAAACGCGAATTCAAATATCAATGGTTCGGTGATTATTATGTAAAGCAGTTTAATGTAACTATAATCGTCCCAGCTGATATTACAGATTTGATCACCTCTCCTGTTTTGCAGAGTACTACTACATCTTCAAATGGGTTGCTTACTTCAGGTACAGTGACCAAAAATGATATGAGGATGAGGACGCCCTTTCAATTCGACCTGCAATATCAACGAACATCCACTGCACTTATAGACCCAGATCAAGCGACTCAAATTCAGCCGGCCGCCCCTGTAGGAACAGACACACCTGGCCGCGTTTCCATTACGAATTTGCCCTGGATTATCGGCGGGTTTGGGCTGGCATTGATCATGATTGCATTGTTTTCCTACTGGCGGTCTACGCAATCTGGTGAAGAAAAACCACGCAGACGCCTGACCGAAGTGGAAAGTAATGTGCAAGCATACTGCCATGAATGTGGCACACGCGCACATGCTGGAGACCGATTTTGTCGCACCTGTGGAAGCAGATTGAAGGTTTAGAAATAGCAGGTGCAGGCAGGTCTCAGATTTCAGAGTGGTATAGGAATGGATGAAATGTAGATGGGGAAAAATTATCCAGAACAAGGGCCCATAGGAACAATTTATCGTCTCGCGATCCAGTATTTTATTTCTTTATCAAGTGGAAACAAGGGAAGCAGGTCAGCGCGATAGCCTTTCCCAGCATAAGCTTGCATGAGATGAGCCGCTTTTCTTAATATGGGGCGATCATATCCAAAAGGTAAAGTCATCAACTCTGCAATGGCAGAATGTGGATAATTTCCTTTGATGCGATGATAAATCCCAAACTCCAGTTGCCAGGCATCCAGTTCACCATAAACAGATAAAGCAGTCATTATCCCTTGTTGCAAATGGCGGACTTCATGAATAATCAGTGTTTTGATGCGCAGATCATCCAAAGGTGTCTCATGAGTGTAATAAAGTGAATTCAAATGAATGTTGCCAAATATAGTCCAAAACGCACCGATATTAGGTCGTACCTGTTTAAAGTTAATTTTCGTCTTGTGAATATGCAGAAAATCCACTGCAGAGCGGCCTTCTTCTCCTAATTGCGCTACAGCTTCCAGGAGATTTTGCTTCCAAATAGTATGTTCCATTTGATCATTCCTAAAAACAAGATGATTAAATTTTGGCAAGTATAAATTATCTGAGAAATCACAGGAGAAGTCGTCAAAAAAGTGTAAGTCAAACATAACCATAAATACGTCGCTTCGTATTAAACAAATTAGGATTAGAGTACTACTCTAGTAAATAGGTACCGCTTACAGTGATGAAAGTTTATTTGGGGCTATTTTGTGTAGAATGAATTTAGATATTCTGAAAGGAGACCAAAATGTCTATCACAAAACTACTTTCAAGCACACTATTGGTTCTAGCTGTTTTGTTTGCTCAGGTGGGCGTTGCGGCTGCTGCCCCACAAACGCAGGATACGACTCCAATTACGGGCACGATCCAAAGCATTACCACTGAGACCGATGCAAATGGGGTCACTACTGTCCTCGTTGCACTTTTGGATGACCAGGGAACAACACAAACCGTCCGTCTCAGTGTTGATACAGCGGTTTCACTTGGGCTGGTTACACTGGACGCGACCACACAAGAACCTGTCGTGGATGAAACACAGGTTGGGCAACCAGTGGAAATCGATCCAACAACCGTGATTCCAGATGAAGAACCTGCACAAGAATCTGTTCACCCCATTGCCTGGCTTTTAGCCGAGTTCTTCGGCGAAGACCCCAATGTTGTGGAAGGTTATCATGAGGATGGCTTTGGATTCGGTGTCATTGCCCAATCACTTTGGATATCGCAAAATGTCGGCGGCGATGCATCTCTGGCAGGGCAGATATTGCAAGCCAAGCAAAGCGGCGATTATAGCGCTATCACATTGTCTGATGGTACGCCCTTAACATTGCCTGATGGCTCAGTTCCCACCAACTGGGGCCAATTCAAAAAAGCTCTCTTAGATAAAAAGAATAATCTTGGGATTATCGTATCTGGACACGCAGACCAGGATGACTCAACTGATTCTCTTTTGACTCAACAGCAGCATGGTAATGGCAAGGACAACGAGAATAAAGGCAAGGGCAAAGACAAAAACAAAAATCATCCGTAGATTGAATATGGATCATTTTTAGGAGCGGCAAATGCCGCTCCTTTTTATTTGATAGAAGTTGAGAGTCCAATCTGTTAAAATATCGCTGAGGTAAATAATGCGACAGGTTGCCATTCTGGGTATCGGTCAAACAAAAATTGACGAACATTGGGATCTATCTCTGCGGGAAATCGGTGGAAACGCTGCGTTCGCTGCTATGCAGGATGCAGGTATGGAAAAGGTCGATGCCTTGTTCGTTGGAAATATGCTTTCGCCGCTCATCAGCGGTCAAAATCAGCTTGGGGCTTTTTTTTCGGATTGGATTGGATTATGGCATCAGGAATCAGTCAAAGTGGAAGCCGCATGCGCTTCGGGCGGGGCAGCACTTCGTGCGGGACTAATAGCTGTTGCCGCCGGTGGCATCGACTCAGCGCTGGTAGTGGGCGTCGAGAAAATGACGGATAAAGCGGGGCATGATGTCACTGCGGCACTTGCCACCGCCGCTGACGCAGATTATGAGGTGGAACAGGGCGTTTCATTTGTGGGTATCAACGCGCTGATCATGCGCCGCTATATGCACGAATATGGCTGGAAACACGCAGACTTCGCGCCCTTCTCTATTAACGCGCATGCGAATGCAATGTACAATCCGTTTGCGCGCCTACATCAAAAGATCAACACCGATCAATTCGAAAAATCTTCCATGGTGGCGACCCCTATTAATCTTTTGGATGCTTCACCCACTGGAGATGGTGCAGCCGCGGTAATCCTTGTGCCAGCAGAGAAGGTCGCCTCGTTGAAGGGAAAGCCGCGTATAACAGTAGCAGGTTCAGCATCCTCAACGGATTCAATTGCCGTCCATTCAAGAAAAGATCCGTTGTTCCTTTCCGCCGCGTCTGAGTCATCCAAACGTGCTTATGACATGGCAAATGCCCAGCCAAAAGATATTGATGTGTTTGAGTTGCATGACGCGTTCTCGATCATGTCAGCCCTGTCGCTCGAGGCATGTGGATTCGCCGAGCGCGGCCAGGGAGTGAGACTTGGTCTCGATAACGAGATCGGCCCTAATGGGCGCGTGCCTGTCTGCACTCGGGGTGGATTAAAAGCGCGTGGTCATCCAGTCGGCGCGACGGGGATGTATCAAATCGTAGAGGTCGTCCAGCAATTGCGCGGTGAGTGTGGCGCAACACAAGTGGATGGTGCGAAAATAGGGATGGCCCAAAACATTGGTGGTTCGGGAGCAACTATCCTGACACACATTTTGAAATCAGAATAAAACTGGTCTCTTTGTGTGACCAATTTTTTACAACATAAAAGAATAGAAAAAACTTGAAAAGACAATCACTAGAATCAATACCAACACAGGGAGGAAAGTAAGTGTTGTGAGAACCGCGGCAAGCCTATCCTTTTTACGAGCATAAGCAATCCATGCAGCAATGGTGAAGACGATGGGCCAGATAGGATAAGCCCAGACCGCGATCACAAAATTCCAGGCTTCCTGGGTTACCCCCGAATCAAATGCCATGACCGAAATACCGGCAGCGAACAACCAAAAAAACAATGATGCGAGCGCCAACAACTGTGAGGCAACCAACCAGATCAGGATAGGCTTACGTGATATAGGTCTTGTTTCCAAAGCGATGTCCCTGTAAATGAATTCTCTCAAGTGCAGAGTGAGCGGAATTTTACTCCAGCACAAATCTATCTTCAAAGATTAGCCGGCTGGCAAGAGGGCATATACGCACACAAGAATAGGATAAATGGGACATTGCAATTACATTTTTGTTATGGCTAACCATTGAATCCTAATCACAGTTGGCATATACTTAATCTGTAGATGTAAAAAAGGAGCAAGGATTATGGCTGACAAGAGAAAAATCAGGCGCCGCGACTTTACATACTATATGCAAGTCACAGATGACCTGAGCAAGCAATTGATCGGGTACATTGCCGATATCAGTACGGGCGGGTTCAAGCTGGATAGCCCAAAACAGATCCCGGCTGGGCAGGATTTTCGGATGAACATTACCCTGAGCCGTGATATTGCTGATAAGACCTCTATGGTGTTTATTGCCCGCAGCAAATGGTGTCATCCTGACCATGTAGACCCAAACACTTATAACGTCGGTTTTGAAATAATCAATATGGCTCCCAGCGATATGGCGATCTTTCAGCGCATGTTCGATAAATATGGTTCGCAGAACACGATGAAGAGCAAAGGCTCCGACGACTATTTATGGAGATAGAGACAATTTCGTGCTCACGGGCGGCTAAAGCCGCCCGTTTTTTTATCCACAGGACCGCTTCGCTTGTTGTACAATTGCCGGCATGAAATACACAACATTGCGCTCCATTGTTCGCTTTCTAATGAAGATCATTGCAGATATTGAAATCAACGGTCTCGAAAAACTTCCCCAAGGAAACGTGATCATCGCTGCAAATCATCTCGGAAGGCTCGACACTGCGGCCCTGTTATGTATCCTTGATCGTGAAGACATCATCATGCCGGTCGCCGAAAAATATAAGAACCATCCCTTTTACGGTGCGATAGGACGGGCAGCAAACGCCATCTGGTTAAATCGCTTCGATACGGATTATTCCGCTTTCAGACAAATCCTTGACCGAATGAAGCAGGGTGGTCTACTGGTCATTGCTCCCGAGGGAACTCGTTCAAAAACCGAAGCATTGCAGGAAGGCAAAATGGGAGTGGCTTTCCTGGCAAGCAAAAGTGGATATCCGGTTCTCCCTGTCGCTGTGACCGGAACTGAGGACCGCCTGATTGTGGAAAATATCAAGCATTTTCGCCGTTCAAAAATCACTGCGACAGCCGCAGAACTTTTTTACGTAAACATCCCCAAAGGGAACGGTCGTGAAGAAGCCATGCGTCATGCAACCGATGAGATCATGTGTCAGATCGCTGCGCTTCTGCCTGAAAAATATCACGGCGTTTATGCAGATCATCCGCGTCTGAAGGAATTGTTGAACAGCCATGCGTAATTTCATTCGCTGGCTCATTCGCCTCATTTTCAATCTTATTGCCCGCGTCGAAGTTACGGGGTACGAGAATCTGCCAAAAGAGGGTAGTTTTGTCATTACCACAAATCACCGGGGCATTCTAGACGTACCTATCGCATTTTATGCGCTTGACCGCTGGGATATGTTTATGATGATCGGGGAAAAGTGGGAAAAGGTTAACCTCTTTCGCTGGATTGGAAAATATTTCAACTTCATTTTTATTGATCGTTTCAATCCTGATATCAAGACTTTGCGAAAAGTGATTTCCTTAATGGAAAAAAATAACATCCTGATCATTGCCCCTGAGGGGACACGTTCCCGTACCGGTTCATTGATCGAAGCAAAACCAGGCGCCAGCTATCTTGCCACTAAACTAAATCGTCCAATCGTCCCGGTCGGAATTACTGGCACGGCAGATAAAACAATAGTAGCTAATCTCAAAAGACTTCGCCGCTCACAAATCAAAGTAATTGCAGGGCCAGTATTTACTTTACCTCCCCTTCCAAGAGAGCATCGTGATGAGACCCTGAAACAGTACACGGATGAAATCATGTGTCACATCGCGGCATTACTGCCTGAGAAATATTGGGGAGTGTATGCAAATCATCCAAGACTGAAAGAGTTACTGCAAAATTAATCAGCGATACAGACTCGCTTTGCCTTTATTCCATTGGCGCAAATGTGCCATCCAAATAAAGGTAAAAAGCCTCTACCTTAAGGTCGGGGAAAAGGGCATGTATTTTGAAACTGGTATCCAGTAAATCCCGTCTATGATGCTTATATGTCCCATCGCGGCCGTATGCACGGCAGTCCTCATGATTGATGAGGCAAACCGTTTTGATCGCATGAATCTGCACGGCAAGCTGCACATACTTGAGGACCACCTCATAATCACGCACACCGCCAGCTAGCGAGATAATGTCGAAATTATCATATCCAAACCGTACAGTGATCCACGGCTGAAGGAATTTTTGCAGGCGAAAATCCATACAATGGACAACTAGTGCATCACAATGAATAATAGGTTTGTTTTTTCGCAAGACGTTTTTTTGCGTCACAAGACTTCGCCTTCTTCTCGCTTCAAAAACTGACCTTGCCCTGCTTTGCCTAACCATTGATCCCCATCGACGATCATCTTTCCACGCAAGAAAACTTTTTCAGGCCTGCCCGTCAATTCCCAACCTTCATACAGGTTATAGTCTGTACGTTGATGCGCATGAGCCACACCATATTTCACTTTTTTTTCAGGATCCCAAATGACAATATCTGCATCAGAGCCAGCCAGCAAAGCGCCCTTACGCGGATACAAACCAAAAATCTTTGCGGGGTTTGTGCTGTTATAAGCGACAAATTGATTCGGGGTCATTCTCCCAGCACGCACACCGCACGTCCACATCACCGGCAGACGATCTTCAATCCCTGGCAAACCATTTGGGATTTTTGTAAAGTCATCTTTTCCCAGTTCTTTGCCCGGGATAGCAATCTCGCGTCCTTCATAGACGATAGGTTTGGTCCCGTCATAAAAGAACGGACAGTGATCTGTGCCAATCGTCTGCAAAATCCCTTCTGACAACCCTTCCCATAAACGCGCGTTGTCCTGTGCTGTGCGCATCGGCGGAGAACAAACCCATTTAGCACCATCCTCACGCCGTAGATCCTCAATCGTGAAAAATAAATATTGTGGACATGTCTCCCCCATCACCTTGACGCCGCGTTCACGCGCGTACTTCAGCATGTCTACTTCGTTACCTACATTCATGTGGACAATGTATACGGGCGAATCAGCCTGCTCTGCCATCGCAGCAAGACGCAGCGTCGCTTCCACCGCACCCCATGCAGGACGCGTCAATGCATGATATTCAGGAGAAGTATGCCCCGCTGCAAGCGCTTCAGGAATCAATGTTTCGATGACATCTCCATTTTCACAATGGGCCATCATCAACATCCCATTCTCTTTTGTAATTCTCAACGCCTTGAAAATACTGCCATCATCGAGTCGCAAGCGTCCATTGTAGGCAGTGAACACCTTGAGGGTTGTAATCCCCATCTCTCTTAACAGCGGAATTTCATTAGCAAATCTCTCATTGAACTGAGTCAAATTCATGTGAAAGGAATAATCAATCGCGGCTTTTTCGGCCATCTTCATCCAGGCATCTACAGAGTATTGAAAGCCTTTATTTTCGAGAACGACAAAGTCCATCACGGTTGTTGTCCCGCCAAATGCAGCGGCTTTGTGCCCTGTGTAATGGTCATCCGAAGAGACTGTGTTGAACATCGGCAGATCCAAATGCACATGAGGATCAATCCCACCAGGCATGATGAACTTACCTGTCGCATCTGCGATTTCAGCATTTGGATGTCCCAGGTTATTTCCAATGAGAACGATTTTTTCATCTTCAATCAAGATATCCGCTTCGAAGGTCTCAGAAGCGGTGATAAGGGTTCCATTTTTAATCAAAGTCGCTATCATCTTGCTCCTTTGGCTCATATGTCCCTTCCGACTCCTTGATTCCTAGCAACGCCATCAACACATCCGCAGGAATATTCACTTCGGGCAAATCCGTTTTGTAGAGTTGTTCGTTCTCTGCGCGTTCACGCAGGGATCGCCACAAGACCTGCCGTTCATCACCATCAACGACAAGATCACTAATTGTTTTTGCTTTGAGCAGATATTCGCCGGTTGTATATAAAAATGTGATTCTCTTCCACTTTTCAGCAAAAATTGGTTCTTTTAGTTTCTCCAGCCCACCAATTTGGATTTTATAATATTCCTCTTTTGCGCGCGTGTGCTCCACTTCATCTTTCAACAATTCCCCGCGTGTGGTCAATTCATGGCCGCGCACCTCAGCAACAAATTCAATTTGTCCACTGCGCTCGCCGAAGGCCGATGGTTGGTAAAAAGCCAAGTAATCCACTGCAACAACTTTCGGCGCAGTCCGAAGCGGAATGCGATACCAGCCCAAAAGCCGCGCGATCTCCAGATCACGCGGTGTGGGGAGGAGACAAACCAATACGAGGGAGGTGACTGAGAGTTCCATATTGAACAAATTTTACATCAAAGCTATTGCGTTAATGAAAACACATGGCCAGCCTGGCGGCCTATAGTGCGAAGGAAAAGTATATGTCTTTACCGGTCCTCAAACTCTCAGTTTCGGGCTTGGAAGTGCTATTATAATGTTATGTAGTAGTGAGCAATTTCTGTGTATAAGGTTGAGGAGTTAAGAGAGATATAGATGAAAAAACCTTGAAACAGTAAGGGAAACATGGAAAATGCGGGTATCAAATAAAACCGACATCACATGCTGTATCCAGCAAATTGATGGCTTTGCTATGTATGAACAATTTACTTAAGGAAAAAACCGGTGTCAGCCCAGCGCATCCTCATAGTTGAAGATGACGCCGCCATTGCCGATTTTGTGCAAACGGCATTGAAGCGCGAGAATTTTGAGACTGAGTTAGTCAAGCGCGGGGATATGGTGTTGGCGCGCGTCGAAGCTTCGCTACCTGATCTTGTCCTACTCGATCTAATGCTTCCCGGTATGGATGGCCTTGAAGTATGTAGAGCTCTTCGCCTCCGCCCACAATACATCCCGATTATTATGCTGACCGCGAAAGATGATGATGTAGATAAGGTTGTTGGTCTGGAAATCGGAGCGGATGATTACATTACTAAACCTTTCAAAATTCGTGAACTCATCGCACGCATCCATGCCATACTCCGATTGGCAAAGCACTCAGCAGATTCAACCGCGCGCATCCTGCGTTTTGACTCATTGGAAATCAATATTGATAGCAGGACAGTGACTCGCGATGGCAAGATCATAGATCTCAGCCCAAAAGAGTTTGAATTACTTGCCCTGTTAGCTTCCAATCCGCGCCGGGTCTACAGCAGACAAACTATCCTTGAAAATCTGTGGGGCGGTGATTTTCCTGGTGGAACACGAACGGTGGATGTACACATTCAGCGTCTGCGTCAGAAAATTGAGCCCGAACCTGATAAACCACGTTTTTTAGTAACGGTGCGAAGTATTGGATATAAGTTTAACCCATGAAAGGTCTGGGAAATCGAACAAGGGGAATTGGTTGCCTCTAACCTGGAGATTGACATGGATCAAGGTGTAATAGCAAGTGTTCCGATAGGTTTAATTATAATCACCGCGCTCGTGTTGTTGGCGCTCGGTGGTGTTATAGGCTGGGCTAGCGCCCGCTCCCGCGTCCATAAGAAGATAGAACGCGCCGTATCGCATCAACGATCTCAGGTGTCTATAGTTCTAGGTGCTCTGCCACAAGCGGCTATAACTATTGATAATGAAGCCACCATTACTACTAACAATGCACTAGCCACAAAACTAATGGGGGAACTCAATTGGAACATCAATGTCCCGACTGCATTGGACGCGGCCGTTGGACGCGTAATCCGCTCATCTGTTTCTGAGACAATGGAAATTGCATCGCAGAGTAAGCCAGTTCACCGGGTTCAAGTGACTATTGCACCTTTACGCGTCGCTAGTCAGCGCACTGAGGCACTTGTGCTATTCAACACTTTAAGTACTGGATCAAACCGCGCAGAAGTATATCAACGTCTGATGGGCAGCATGGCTCATGAACTGCGGACACCGCTGACGGCCATTACTGGACATGTAGATATTATGAGCAGTTGTCGGTTTGATGAAGAGATGCTATGGCGACGGTCCTTGGGTTTCGTCGAGGCGGAAACTCAAAGGTTAACGCGCTTAGTCGAAGACTTCCTCAGTCTCTCACGACTGGATCGCATGTCGTTACACCGCCATCCGATCGATCTGCGTGTTGTGGTCCAAGAAGCCATTTCCGCTTTGTTCGATGCCGCTGAACAGAATAAGGTGGTACCCATACTACAAGCCCCAACGGATGTACCGCTTGTGATGGCTGATCTTGATCGCATCAAACAAGTGTTTCTAAACCTGCTGGATAACGCCATCAAATATGCACCTGGAAGCAATTTGACAGTGCGTCTGACACCGGGGGAGGGATCTGTAAAAGTTGAAGTAAGTGACAATGGTCCCGGTATTTCACCAGAAGACTTGCCATACATCTTCGAACCATTTCGGCGCGGTAAGCAGGTAGCCCCTGCATCAAAAGGCACTGGTCTTGGACTCACGATTGCCCGTGCAATTCTCGACCAGCACCAGGCACCCATCAGCGTTCAAAGCGAGTCAGGGATTGGAACAACCTTCACTTTTTCTCTTACCACCAAGCAAACAGCCGAGGCTGAACAAACCAATCGAGAAACTGCATAAGTATTTACACAACTGTTACAAATCTGTGCGGATTCTGTGAACTTCATAGTTTAAGATGATGACAACAAAACAACTCGCTAAGCATCACTGAACGTCCTATTTCGCTGCGCGAGTTTTCTGCAAAGGAGTTGGTCATGTCTGATCTTATCGGAAAATCAGTTGGTCCGTATCGCATTCTTGAACAGGTTGGAGAAGGTGGGATGGCGACAGTCTATAAAGCGTACCAGCCGAATATGGACCGTTACATTGCAATCAAGGTGCTTCCCATTCAGTTCTCAAAAGATCCGGATTTTACCAAAAGGTTCCAACGGGAGGCTCGCGCAATTTCCCGTCTCGAGCATTCGCGTATATTGCCTGTGTACGACTATGGTGAACATGAAGGTATTACCTATATAGCCATGCGCTATATCAAAGCTGGAACACTTGAAGATCGGATGTCCTCTGGGAGGTTGTCCCTTGAGGAAATCAATCGCATAATCAGCCAGATTGGCAGTGCTCTTGATTACGCACACCGATTAGGTGTCATGCACCGTGATGTCAAACCCAGCAATGTCTTGATGGATGATCAGGGTGACGTTTATTTATCTGACTTTGGTCTTGCCCGGATGATGGAGCCAACCCAGAAACTTACTGCTTCGGGTGTTGGAATAGGCACCCCAGTATATATGTCGCCCGAACAGGGTCAGGGCGTTAGAGTCGATCATCGCACAGATATCTACTCCCTCGGCGTCATTTTGTATGAAATGCTGACAGGTCGTGTTCCATTTGAGGCAGAGACTCCTATGGCTGTGGTTTTCAAACATATCCACGCGGATTTACCGCTTCCACGCACCATCAACCCCAATGTTCCAGAGGCAGTTGAACGCGTCATTCTAAAAGCATTGGCAAAGAATCCAGCCGATCGGTTTCAAACGGCTGGCGAGATGGTTCAGACGTTGAATTTCGCCGTCCGTATGATGGGCGCCGATGCCCAGCAAAAAATCTTAGTAGACAAGATTGCTCAGGGTAAGCGCCCTGGTTCAATTTCCACTCGAATCCAAGACTTGTGGGGGCAGCCACGCGGCAGACTCCTGCTCACAAGCGGGACATTCGTTGTGATTCTGTTGTTGGGATTCTTTCTCCTCCAAGTACCCGGCAGTATAACCATTTTCAACCCCAATGCAAATCAGAGTACGGAAGTACCATCAACGGAAGCTTCGGTAACAATTGCGACATCAGTTTCAAGCCCACAGATTATTGAAAGAATATCCGTTCCGGGAAGAAGTAATATAGGTATTATCTACACAGCAACTCAGTCGGGTTTATACACTTTTCAATATGCTGACTCTGCTTATTCAACTGGCGATCGGTGGGCAACAGTGGTCTTTGGATTTCGTGGTGATCAGGTACAGTGGACTAATAATAATGGACTGAATGGTGATGCTGCCCTTTTTATCGTTGGATCAGCCTATGGATATTCTACATCAGTACAGGCAGCAATTGATTCGGCACAAGGTAGTAAAACGACGGTTCAGCTAAACAAGGGAGAGACCATAACCTTAGTTGCTGCAGACGGGAAATCGGATTACTCTGATAACGGTGGCGATGTTTATCTAGATATCTTCTTTGCCCCCTTTGGGACACCTCAATCTTCATCCACTAATATCCCAACAGCGACTCAGGCGGTTCCTACATCAACGCCATCACTTGTTTCATGGGTTGTTGCCGAGGGTGCAGAAAATTTATTGCAATTACCTGGCTGGTCAGGATGCGGAGATTTCGAGGGTGGAGAATTTACGATCCAGAGTTCTCAAGAAAACTATTGTGGTATGCAAAACGGAAAATCTTTTCTAAACGTGAAAGGGCCATGGGGAATCAAAGTTGTTTTGGAGGTTGGTCCTCAAAGAAATTTGGACAATAATTTTGCGATAGGAAATGGGCCATTGGGTGATGGCTATAAAGAAATAGGTATTGGACTTAATCCCACTCAAATCAGAGTCTACTTAGGTTTGAATGATGAGTCTTACTTCAACAATAGCTTCGATGTTACTTTGAATGCTAAATCCAATGAAGTTGAAGTGTATAGCTTTGGAGATAGGTTCGAGTTATATGTCAATGGACAAAAAATCGCCGATATTCCCGACCCCAAGAACACTTTTGATACAGGCAGAGTTTATTTTGGTGCTTTCATTGGACCGCCA
>Ga0114129_10005371_pt1 | contig 18085 bp, 17 predicted proteins | sample RhiMetdeltSRZDD1_FD_80071 | JGI IMG/M metagenome (GOLD analysis project Ga0114129, IMG submission 80071) | Populus rhizosphere microbial communities from Tennessee, USA - Rhizosphere MetaG P. deltoides SRZDD1 (version 2) (version 2) | ecosystem: Host-associated > Plants > Roots > Rhizosphere >...
TCGCCTGCTTCGCTTGTCAGACGCTTCGGCGAGTCAGGCACTACTTCAACGTGAACGACATCACCACGTGCACGCGGACGGCAACCGGCTTGCCGCCGAGGGTTCCCGGTCTGAACTCCCACTGCCTCAGCGCGCTCACCGCCTGCGCGTCGAGGCCATAGGTCGAGTCGAGCGACTCGATCACTCTGATGTCTGCAACCGCGCCATTGTCGCGAACGACGCACTCCAGATGCGTCGTGCCTTCGATGCGCTGCTCCATGGCTTCCTGCGTGTACTGCGGCTTCACTTGCTTGACGACCGTTGGCAGAGAGACGCCGGGATCGTCGGGCGAGTAAATCTGTTGCGCGTGCGCGACCAATCCAGCGGCAATCACGAGGGCGGCGGCCAGCAGGTGCTTCATTCGTCAGCTCCCATCACATTTTCGACGTGGATCGCTCGCCGATGGGCGGGCGTTGGTGTCAGCGGTGCCTCTGAGGGGTGTCAGAGCCGGGGTCGGAGCGGTGTCGGAGCGGTGTCGGAGCGGTGTCGGAGCGGTGTCAGAGGGGTGTCGGAGCGGTGTCTGAGGCGAGCCGGAGGCGGAAGGCTGAGCCTGTGGTATAATTTTGACCGTTCAAAATCATGAGTACTGGCGACGGAAATCACGTGAGCTCCGTGAGCGGCTGGCGACTGCCTCCGAGCTCGGTCAGCCTCCCGGAAGTTCATGGAACCATTGCGGTTCCTGCGAACGCCGGCTTCCTCAGAAAATTCCTCGCCTTTGCCGGTCCCGGCTACCTGGTGGCCGTGGGCTACATGGACCCTGGCAATTGGGCGACCGACTTGGCCGGAGGCGCCCGCTTCGGCTACACGCTCCTCAGCGTGATCATGATCTCGAACCTGATGGCGATCCTGCTGCAGGCGCTCGCCGCGCGCCTCGGCATCGCCAGCGGGCGCGACCTCGCCCAGGCCTGCCGCGACCACTACTCGCGGCCGATGACCATCTTTCTCTGGATCGTCTGCGAGATCGCCATTGCCGCCTGCGACCTGGCGGAAGTGCTGGGCGCCGCCATCGCCCTCAACCTGCTCTTCGATCTCCCGTTGATCTGGGGCGTCTGCCTGACGGCGCTCGACGTGCTCGTCGTGCTGTACCTCCAGCACCACGGCTTCCGATACGTCGAGGCGCTCGTCATCTCGCTGATCGTGCTCATCGCGGGTTCGTTCGCCGTGGAGATGTGGCTGGCGCGGCCGGATCTCACAGGCGTCGCCGCGGGATTCGTCCCGCGTCCGGTGATTCTGCAGAACGGCGAGATGCTCTACATCGCCATCGGCATCCTTGGCGCGACGGTGATGCCGCACAACCTGTATCTCCATTCCTCGATCGTCCAAACGCGGATGTACGCGGACACGTTCGACGGCAAGCGCGAGGCCATCCGCTTCGCGACCATCGATTCGTCGGTGGCGCTGATGTCGGCGCTCTTCATCAACGCCGCGATTCTCGTGATGGCGGCCGCCACGTTCCACGGCACCGGCTACGACAACGTGGCCGACATCTCGGATGCGTACAAGCTGCTGTCGCCTCTCCTCGGAACGACGATGGCCAGCACCCTGTTCGCTGTGGCGCTGCTCTGCTCGGGCCAGAACGCGACGCTCACCGGCACGCTCGCCGGCCAGATCGTCATGGAAGGCTTCATCAATATCCGCCTGCGCCCCTGGCTGCGCCGCCTGATCACGCGGCTCATCGCCATCATCCCGGCAGTGATCGTGATCATTATTTATGGGGAGCGCGGCACCGGCCCGTTGCTCATCCTCAGCCAGGTCATCCTCAGCCTGCAGCTGCCCTTCGCGGTGTTTCCGCTCGTGATGTTCACGGGCGAGAAAAGCAAGATGGGTCCGTTCGCCAATCCCGTCTGGGTGAAAATCCTCGCGTGGTTCGTCGCCGTCGTCATCGCGGCGTTGAACGTGTATCTGCTGTATCAGGTCATCGCGGGCGTGTAAGATGGCCCCCTTGTACAAGAAGATTCTGGTGGCCGTCGAGAACTCGGGGGCGGATCGAACGATTCTCGATCACGTCAGCCGGCTCGCGAACCTGACGGGCGCCGAGCTGCTGCTCGTGCACGTCGCCGACGGCTGGGCCGCGAGAAACTTCGATCAGCTGAAGCTGCGCGAATCGGAAGAGATGAAGACCGATCGCGCGTACCTCGAGTCGCTGCAGCGCGAGCTCTCGAGCCACGGTTTTACGGTAAAGACGAAACTGGCGATGGGCGATCCCGCGACCGAGCTCATTCGGACGACTGAGTCGGAAGCGGTCGATCTCATCGCGATGTCGACGCACGGGCATCGCTTCTTCAACGATCTCCTCCGCGGCGCGACTGCAGACAGAGTCCGGCATCTCGTCAAAGTGCCGGTGCTCCTGCTTCGCGCGCAATAAAGTCCGGCGCGACGAGGGTGCTGCGGCTTCGCTGACCTCGGCTTCGACTTCAGTCGCAACTATCCGATCGTTTTGCTTGCTATCTGATTGGGTGGCATTTGTCGCGCGATCCCGCGCGCTGCGATCCAGCACAGATCTGCACACTGCCGGAAACTACTGAAAAAACCGGCCTTCTCCCACCGTCCGTCCTTTCGGAACATCCTGAGCTGCCGGTACACCGATTGCTCCCTCGACACCGACCCCACTGTTCCGAAGGAGGACTTCCGATGATTCGGCTCTTGTCGCGCGCGTCGCTTGTCGCAGCGCTCGCGTTCGCATTCACGACGTTGCCGGTTGTGGCCTACGCTCAAGACACGCGTTACATCGTCAAGTTCAATGCCGGACGGTCGAATGCCGGGCGCGCGGCCGTCGCCGGAGCCGGCGGTCGGGTCGTCCTTTCGCTCGATCGTCAGGATGCCGTGGCGGCCCACATTCCGGAGCGCGCGCTCGCCGGGTTGTCGCGCAATCCGAACATCGAGTACATCTAAGTGGACCAGATCCGGACGCCGATGACCACGTGGTCCAACGCGGTGCTGCCATCCGGCGAAGTGCTGCCGTACGGGATCCAGATGGTTCAGGCCGATCTCGTCACCTCGATCAACGAGAACGCCAGGAAGGTCTGCATCATCGATTCCGGCTACTCAGCGCAGCACGTCGATCTACGAGACGACACGGACGACTCGATCACGCAGAACGTTTTTAACGCGGGATCGGGCACGTGGAATCAGGACAGCTGCGGTCACGGGTCTCACGTTGCCGGCACCGTCATGGCGATCGCCGGCAACGGCACCGGCGTGATCGGAGCCATTCCGGGAGTGAAGCTGCACGTGGTGAAGGTCTTCGGGAACGACGACCTCGCCGGCGGCAGCTGCGCATGGACGTATTCGTCCACGCTGATCAACGCGCTCAACAACTGCGAGGCCAACGGCGCGAACATCACGAGCATGAGCCTCGGCGGCGCCTTCAAGAGCCGGACCGAGGAAGTGGCGTTTAACAATGCCTACAACCGCGGCATGCTGCACGTCGCCGCGGCCGGCAACGACGGCAGCACGAGGACGAGCTATCCCGCCGGCTACGCGTCGGTGATGTCGGTAGCCGCCGTGGACGCAACCGAGACGCACGCGAGCTTCTCGCAGTCGAACAAGGACGTCGAGATTTCGGCTCCGGGCGTCGCCGTGCTCTCCACCGTACCGTGGCTCGACGCCAACACGCTGACTTCCGGCGCCACAACCGTCGCGGGGACGCACGTCGAGTTCTCGGGCCGCGGAACCGTGAACGGAACGTTAGTCGACGGCGGCGTTTGCGACTCGGTCGTCAGCGCCTGGGCCGGGAAGGTCGTGCTCTGCCAGCGCGGTGTCGTCAGCTTCAACGCGAAAGTGCAGAACGTCCAGAGTGGCGGCGGCGCTGCCGCGGTGATCTACAACAACTCCACCAACGATCCGACCTGCGCCGACTTCGCGGGGACGCTGGGTGACGGGAACAGCAGCAGCATTCCAGCCATCGGCGTCAGTTGCCAGGATGGAGCCGACGCGCTCGCGCACCAGACGGAAGCCAGCACGTTGGTCAGCCAGATGAGCGTGCCGGACAGCGGCTACGAGGCGTGGGACGGCACGTCGATGGCGACGCCACACGTGTCGGGTGTTGCCGCGCTCGTCTGGAGCTGCTATCCGACCAAAACCAACCAGCAGATCCGCTCCGCCCTGGACGCCACTGCCCTCGACGAAGGCACGCCCGGGCGCGACAACGCCTACGGCTACGGGATCGTTCAGGCGAGGGCCGCAGTCGACTCCCTGGGCACGAGCAGCTACTGCACCACGTTGCTGGGCTCGAAGTACTGATGAAGACCACTGTTCGAAAAGGGCCGCGAGCAATCACGGCCCTTCTTTATTTCACGTCATGAGACAGGCAGTCAGGTCGGGTCGCCGGGCAGTGCTCGCCGCTGTTCTGGTGATGCTCGCGACTTCGGATCGTTCACAGCGCATATACGGACTGGGGCAGGCCGATCCGGGTCACTCCATCGAGGCCGAGGTCAAAGGAACATTGAAGCCGGGGTATCAGATCTCCGCCACCGGTCTGACCTGGGACGTCGATATTTCCGAAGACGGCACGTTGCGCCAGGCCGCCGAGCAACTTGCTGGAAAGCAAGTCATCGTGCGGGGGAAGTATGCGGAACGCAACGATGGTCCCCGCGTGCGTCGCATCCTCACTGCTCGGGCACTCGAACCGGCCGCGGAAACTGAACGACGTGAATACGTCGATGTCACGGTCCGCGGCACGTTGAGAGTTGGTGTCGTCGCGATCGGCGGCGAAACAACGGGCGCGACGATTACCGCGGGGCCGGTAACGTGGGAGCTCGAGCTGGACGGCCGACAACGCGAGCTTGCGGTCAGGTTGAACGGCTCGACCGCGCTCGTGTCCGGACCGATCAGACCCGTCGGCGGAGTGGAAGTCAGGAACCGCACGATCCTCACCGTAAGAAGGATTCAATAACCAGCCCGTTGCTCAAAGCCTGAAACGGTCCCCAACCGGCCCCGCTCGCCGTGTGTCTATAAAACGTGTGAGCGACGCCGATCTGATAGCCCGCGCCCGGCAAGGGGATGCCGCGGCGTTCGGCGAACTGGTGGATCGGCACAAATCAGCGGTGTATCGAGCCGCGCTCGCGGCGCTGGGGTCTCCGGCCGACGCCGAAGACGCTGCGCAGGATGCGTTCGTCAGCGCCTATCAGCGGCTCTCGAGCTTTCGGGGCGACGCGAGCTTCAAGACGTGGCTGCTCTCGATCGCGTGGAACCAGGCGCTCAACCGCCGGCGGAGCCGGACACGCTGGTGGGGACGAACAGGCCAGGTAGGTCGGGTGGGCCTGGCAGGTCAGGTAAGTCAGGTGGGTCGGGCAGGACATCCGGGTGAAGAAGAGTTGGATGGACTGGAGCATCGCGTCGCGAGCGACAGGCCATCGCCCGAGCAGGCGGCCGCGGATCGCGAGCTGCGCGATGCGATCGTCAGCGAAATCCGCGCGCTGCCGGCGAAGCTGAAAGACGCGCTGCTGCTCGCGCAGTCGGGCGAGCACACCTACGAGGAGATTGGCGCGATGCTCGGAACCGCCGTCGGAACGATCAAGTGGCGGGTCTCAGAGGCGCGCAAGGCGATCAAGACGAGATTGCGAGAACGCGGATTCACCGATGTGGGATGACCGGATAGACGAAGCGGCGCGCGAGGTGACGAGGGGCACGCCCGGCGGTGATTTCAAAGCGCGTGTGCTCGAGCGGATCGAACGCGAAGGCGACGCGACCAACGCTGGGCGAGCGTGGACTCGGGGTCTGCTCTGGATCGCTCCAGCGGCTGCCGCGGCTGCGCTGCTCCTCGCGGTGGCGATCTACCGCACGAATCCGGCGTCGCCAGTGCAGACGATTGAGGCGCCGGGCGGCGGATCCGCTGAAATCCGGCTGCGGCCGGATCCCACGATCGTCTCGCCGACGATCGCCGCGCCTGCGATGCTCGCGCCCGAAATCGCTCGGGAAGTCCGGACGACGCCGGATGCCACAGTCGCGATGTCGAATGTCGACACAGTTTCAGAGGACACGGATGCAATCGCGTTCGAGCCGCTGGCGATCGGACCGATAGAGATTGCCGCCGTTGAGAACGTCGACACGGTGATAGAGCCGCTGACGCTGAGCGACATCGATGTGCCGGCGCTCGATCAATGACGAACACCGACGTCGCGTACGTAGGCGTGTACGTAGGCCCGAGCTTTAGCTCGGGCGACAAGGAGACACTCCATGACTTTTCGATCGATCGTTGCCGCAGCAGGCATTGTCATCTTTGGCGCGAGTCTGGCACTGGCTCAGACGAAGCCGGCGCCGACACCGACACCCAACCCTGCACAAGCAACGGCCAAACCAGCCGCACCACAACCACCGCGGCCTGAAAGTCCGCTGCAGAATGTCCGCGTCGACATCACGATCACCGATCAACGCGGCGGCGCAGCGCCTGTGAAGTAAACGGTGAGTGTGGTCGCCGCGGACGGCCTGCTCAGTCGAATTCGGTCGTCCTCATCCTTCCCGCAATTGAATCCGCCCGCGCCTGTGGTCGACGTTCCGTTGAATGTGGACGTCGTGCCGGGCGTGCGAGCCGGAGGGAAAATTCGCATGAGTCTCACGCTTCAGTACGACCTGCCGGCGCTCTCAATGAGCACGGAGACTTCGCCAGGCACAAGGCTCGTCAGAACGCAGATTTCGGAAACGCTGAACTCAGTTCTCGACGACGGCAAGCCGATGGTGATCGCGCAGTCTGCGGATCCGGTCAGCGATCGTCAGGTGATGATCGAGGTGAAGGCCACGGTGTTGAAGTGAGCCGGCGCCCCTTCAGGCGTTCGAGAATCCTGAGCGGCGACCGGCTCTCGTCGCTCATCGCGGTAACCGGCAGCAGGAACGTCTGTTCCAGCTGGTACTGCCCCGCGTTCGCCGCGTGGCTCACCTGATCGGTGAATGCGATCCACGTCGAGCCCGCCGGGAAATCAAACGGCGTCTGCGGCGAATGCGCCTGGAAGTCGGCGTCTCCCTTCATCAGATCGTGAAGCTGCAGCATGAGGGCGTCGTACGCGGAGCGTCGCGTTTTCGTGACGCGCAGCAACCGCAGGACGATTGCAGCGCCGGGCATGGGCCTCGCGAGCCTTCCCGCGAAACGCCCGGCGACGCGCTCGAAATCGTCGCCGACGCGCCATGATCGCGCCTTCCCCGATGGGTTCACGTTCGCGAAGAGCCGCAGGATCCGGCGTCCCTGAACGGGCGACGCGGGGAAACTGTCGACGTGCAGCCGCGTGTCGTCTTTCCGCCACGACGAGGCGCGGCCGGCGATTTCGGCAGGCCGGAAGCTGGCCCGTGCCCGTTGAAGATTGCCGCGGTAGCTGGGCAGAAGGTTCCTGACGAAGGCGTCTGCGCGATCGCTGAAGCGGGCCATCAGGCCGCGCAACCGTTCGAGCTCCGCGCCCTCGGTCGTCGTCCCACCGACGCGATTGGTCGACGGATCGTAGCTGGCGTTCTTGGCCGACGAGAGGATCGCCGGCGAGAACAAGCCTGCTTCATGTGCTTCGATCGCGAACGACAACGCAGGAAAAAACAGCACGTCGCCACGCTCCAGCGACTCGACTGCTTCCTTCGCCGTCGATGCGGTCGCTGGCGCCGTCCAGTCGCCGTCCAGTTTCGTAATCGTCGTCAAGGGCGGTTCATCGTACTTGAGGTCCGCCTGAAGGCGGACACTGGATAGTCCGCCTAAAGGCGGACACTACGTACTTGAGGTTGCGAAGGCACGCGTCGTGCACTCTCAACAGCCGAGATGCGTACTCTGGTATACGGCCTCGCTTGTGTGGCCCTCGTGGGCACGACTGTTTCTGCCGCGCAGCAAAAGAGCCGGCCGAAAGCAGATTCCTCGACTGTCGCTCAGGTGCGCGCAAAAGCGGACAGCTCGACACTCGAATGCGGAGATGCGCTCGCATTTCAGGTGCTGCTCGACCGGCACGGATTCTCGCCGGGCGAAATCGACGGCACGATCGGACCGAACGTCCGTCGTGCGCTCGCCGCATTTCAGGCGGCGAACGGCTTGACGTCCTCGGGGACCGCCGACTGCGCGACGTGGAACGCGCTCGGCGGCGGTGGCCAGGCGAAGACGACCTATCGCGTCACCGATGAGGATGCTGCCGGTCCGTTCGCGCAAGACATTCCCACCGATCTCGTCCAACAGGCGAAGCTGCCGGCCCTGGCGTACCGATCGGTTCTCGAACGCGTGGCCGAAAAATTTCACGCCTCGCCGAAGCTGCTGACCGCCCTCAACCAGGGCACGACGATCGCTCCAGGCGCAACGATCGAAGTACCCGACGTCACGCCGTTCGACGAGAAAGTCAAACCGTTCGCGGAAGCCCCCGCCAGAGTCGGAACGAGCGGATCGACGCCGCCGAAGCCCGCAGGCCAGACGGGCGCGCCTGCAGCGGCACGGGGCGAAGGTGGATCAGACAGCGGGTCGCGCGACCACACGGTCGAAGTTTCGCGCGAAGGATCGCTGCGCGTGCTTCGTCCCGACGGCAGCGTGGAGTTCTTCGCGCCGGTGACGAGCGGCAGCGAACACGATCCGCTGCCGGCCGGCCAGTGGCGTGTGACCGGCGTGCACTGGATGCCAGCCTTTCACTACAACCCGGCGCTGTTCTGGGACGCCAAGCCGGACCAGACCAGAGCGACGATCCAGCCCGGTCCCAACAATCCGGTGGGGGTCGTCTGGATCGACATCAACGTGCCGCACTACGGCTTGCACGGGACGCCGGAGCCTTCGCAGATCGGCCACACCCAGTCGCATGGTTGCGTACGGATGACGAATTGGGACGCGGCACATGTCGCGTCGCTCGTGAAAGTCGGAACGCCTGTCGTTTTCAAATGACAAAACGGGTCCGGGTGCCCGTGGCCGCGCTCGCGGCCTGTTTCTTCACCGGCATCGCGGCCGGCTGGCTGCTGCGCTCGCTGCCCGTGTGGACCAGGTCTTCCCGCGTCGTCGACGGTCCGAACGAAGAGATCGTCACACTTGGGCCGGGCGGGCCTGGTGAATCGAGTGGATCAGATCGGTCAGGTAGGCCGGGTGGGTCCGGTGGGTCGGGTGGGTCAAGCGGGCCGGGTGGGTTGGGAGAGCCGAAAGCGTCAGGCGAGTCGGACGAGTCCGATTCGCGCGGACTGTTCATCGCGTCCGATGCAATCGCCGAGCTGCGGCAACGTCATATTCGGCTGCCGCTCGAGCGTGTGGATGTCAAAGTGATGAAGGGCCAATTCGGCGAGCGCCGCGCGGACGGCACGCGCGGGCACGAAGCCGTCGACCTGCTCGCACCTCGCAACACGCCGGTGCTCGCCGTCGAGGACGGCACGATCGCCAAGTTGTTCAACTCAAAGGCGGGAGGGACGACGATCTATCAATTCGATCGAGAAGGCCGCTTCTGCTACTACTACGCGCACCTCGAGAGCTACGCGAGCGGTCTCGGGGAAAACCAGCACGTCTCGGCCGGCGACATCATCGGTTACGTCGGCACCAGCGGCAACGCCCCGAAGAACACGCCGCACCTGCACTTTGCGATCTTCGAGCTGACGCCCGAGCGGCACTGGTGGCAGGGCCGCGCGCTCGATCCCTACCTCGTCTTCAAGAAATGACGGCGTGACACGTCCAGGTGGCGTCGCGCCCGGTCTGAAGGTCTACATTTTTTTGGCACCCGAACGATCCATGACGCGCTACACTGCCGGACATGAGGTGGACGGCGGCTCTGGCCGGTGCCGTGTTCCTCGTCGTCGCGCTCGGCGCCGACGCAGTCGACAGAGATCCCGATGTCGAGGCGCTCGTCGATCGCGCTAAAGCGCTTCCTCCCGAATTCGCAATCGATCTGCTGCTGCGCTTCGCGAGCTCTCCGAAGATTACCGACACCGGTTGGCGGCGCGAGCTGATCGAAGAGGCGTGGAACCGCACCTACTGGGTCCGAGAGTCGTACCGGCTGATGGCGCTGAGGCCGCCGGCCGACTCGCGAGCCGCTGCACAGACGCTCGCGTACGACACACGACTCGACCGTCTGAGCCTGCAGACGCGGGCCACGCGCGCGATGATTCCGTTCTCGAGCGAGCGCGCCCGGGAAATGTTCGAGTGGATTGACTTCGATTTGAAGCCGTCGACATGCCAGGACCCGCTCGTGCCGATGCTCGACGACTACTACGACACGCTTGCCCTCGTCGCACGATCGGCGTTTGGCGTCTCGCCGGACGACAGGGCCGATGCGCTGCTGTTCCTCGAGCTCTACTCCTGGCGGGCGTCGCGGCCGTCAGAGATGGCATCGCTCGCGCGGGCACTCACGTTGTACAAGCCGTCGCAGGACGAAGCGCAGTACTTCGAGAGCGTCGTCGGCTGGATTCTCGACCGCGGCGAGAGGACGCCACGCGAGTTCGCGACGATCGGGAGCGATTTGGTCTCCAGGATCGCCGAGCTCGACGACATCGATCGTCAGAACGGCGTGGTCGGTGGCGCGCTCCTGCGCGGACTGCGCCGCTACCTGGTTTCCCAGGCCACGGGTCCGCGCTGCAGCGATTCGCTGACCGAGGCGCGAGCCATTTCCTCGTTCAACGCGGTCGCCGATCGGCGGGCGCTGGCAGTGCCGGGCCTCGTGACGATTGCCGCCTCCGAGCAGCGCCCGCAGCGCATGGCGGGTCCGGTGCGGTACGACTATCTCTGGCAGACTGCCGATTCGAGGCGGTTTCGTGACGAGGCGGCGGCGCTCATCGGCAGGCCCGAGTCACCCACGCCTGCGCGCACGAAGGCCGGAAAGGAATGGCAGGACCGCGCCGAACGATTCCTCGTCGACCTGGAGCATTGGGTCATCAGTCGCGACCCCGATTTTCTGTACGAGAAGGGCGTGCTGCTGACCGGGTTGACGGAGATTCTGCCGGACGGCCCGCTGCGCACGCGAGCCCTCCGATCGTCGGTGAGCTTCCTTCGCTCCATCGCTGGACGAGTGCAGCCCGGCGAATGGTTCTCACATGTCGCGCGGCTGCTCGATCTGACGCGCCGGGGATACCGTGAGCCGGTGCTCGACGCGCTCGACGCGTCGAGCGATCAGGTCTTGTCAGCCTACGCCCGCGTCGAGCGCTTTCAGCCCTCAGCCCGCCTGGCGACGCGGTAAGAGATCGTACGCAGCGTGTCAACTGTTGAGCCGAGTCCGTCCTACAGCGCTGTCGGTCTGACGCGATGCAACTTCACGAAGTCTCCTTGTTTCCGCAATCGTTTCCCGCCTAAGGTAAGTGGGCCTGCATCCACGGCTGGGACTTATGAAAACTGTATTGGTCACCGGCGCATCAAGCTTCCTCGGTTATCACGTGGTCAAGCGACTGAACGAGCTCGGCATTCGTCCGCGTGTCCTGGAGCTCGGCGAGAGCAATCTGGCTCCGCTCGATCGCCTGGACGTGGATCGCATGGAAGGGCATCTCGAAGATCCGCGGGCCGTCGATGCGGCCTGCACGGGTGTGGACACCGTTCTTCACCTGGCGTTCAAGGTCAGCGTGTCGGGCGGGACGAAAGTTCTCGACGAGATGCGTCGAATCAACGTTCTCGGCAGCAGGCAGCTGCTCCAGACCGCAGCTGCGAAAGGCGTGGCACGCGTCGTCGTGGCCGGCAGCGCGCTCGCCGTCGGCGTCAATCGGCAGCCTGCCGCGCTCGACGAAACCGCCGACTGGAACGTCCACGGGTTCGATCTGCCGTACGCGAACATTCGCCGCCAGGCCGAAGCGGAGGCCCTGGCGAATGCGAGACCCGGGTTCGCGGTGATTGCTGCATGCCCTTCGTTTACGTTCGGACCCGACGATCCGGTCGGCGCTCCCGCGAACAAACTCATCGAGGCGCTCATCGCAGGCAAGCTGCGCTTTACGCTGCCCGTCGGATTCGGCTGTCTCGATGTGCGCGACTTTGCGAACGGGGTCGTGCTGGCGGCCGAGCGCGGTTCTTCCGGACGCCGGTATCTTTTCAGCGGCCACAACGTCACGACCAATCAGCTCCTCGCCCAGGCGGCCGGCATCGCGGGCGTGCGGGCGCCGCGATTCGAGCCGCCCATGTTCCTCGTCAACACGATCGCAGGCTCTGTAGAACTCGTGAGCTGGCTGCTCCGAAGGCCCGCACCGATCACGCGGCGTGTCCTCGCGATCGTCGGACGCTATGCCTGGTACGACACGACGCGTGCGCACACCGAGCTCGGATGGAAGCCGCGACCGCTCGACCAGACGCTCGCCGACACGATCCGGTGGCTCCGCGACCGGCAATCAACCGCGAACGCTGCGGGCAGAGCGGCGTGACGTAAAGTGATGCTCCTGGCACGAAGGAAACTGAACAGACCATGCGACTCTCAGGCGAACACAACACCGAAGCCGCTGCAGCCGGCGCGCCCGTTCCTCTCGATCCGGCCGCCCCGAATCTGAGCGTTCTCACCAACGACTTCGCGACCGCGCTGCAATCGTTTTACGGCACCGTCGATCGCATCGTGAACGATAACCCGGTCGCGGCTGCGCGGCTCCAGGAGCTGGCGGTGAAAGCTCGCGCCGCCCGGATTTCCGGCGCAGAAGCCCAGGAACTGCAGGCGCTCAAGACGCAGGCGCTTCGCCAGGGCCGAGCGGTCGGCGCAACGATCGGTTTTTTCCTGAAGTTCAAGCCGTATCCGATGCTCGAGGAGATCCGCCGCAGAGAGAAGCTCTTTCAACCGCTGTTCGGGCCGATCCTGGTCGTCGACGGCGCCACGGTACGCGACGTGTTCGATCGCGACCAGGAATTCACGGTGGAACCCTACGGCGTCGAGATGACGAAGGTGATGTCGCCGCAACACAACGGCGGCTTCAGCACGTTCGTGTTGAGCACCGACGAGAACGGCGTGTACGAGCCGGACAAGCGGCTGCTGTCGATTGTCTGTAACCGGCAGGATGCCGACACGATCACGAACCTCGTCCACCAGGACTGCATGCGCCGGGTGGGCGCCGCGGTTGCCTCCGCGCGGCTGGCCGGCCGCCCGGTGATCGACGTGGTGCAGGCAGTCGCTCGCTATGCGCCGGTCACGCTCGGCCACCAGTATCTCGGCGTCCCGGTCGCGCCGCAGCCCTCGTCGTTCGAGCTGACGCCGGAGATGCTCACCTACTACGGCTCACCGATCGACGGACAGGCGGAAACGGCGCTGGCGAAAGGAGACGGCGTCATCCCAGACGAGCGCCAGATGTACCTCTGGATCAAGGCAGCCTTTCAGCATTTCTTCAACAACGTTCAGAAGGACGCGGCCGTGCAGGCGCGCGGTCTCCGAGCGTGCCGCCTGCTCCTCGCGTATCTGCTGCGTGAGATCGGGATACAGCGGCAGCGAGTGCTCGCCGGCCAACCCGCCGACGACACCATGCTGGCGCGGCTGGTGCTCTTTCAGCTTGGCCGTTCGGCGCCCGGGGCCGCACGTCCAGCCGATCTCGATGGCCGGCTGGTCAGCGACCTGCGCATCGCCGAACACGTGATGGGGACGATCGTCGGCGCCATTGCCGGTCAGGAAGAGGCCACCTGCCGCGTGATCGACTCGCTCATCCGCCTGCAGGAGGGCGAATACCGGACGAGCGGGGCGAACGGATTCTGCTACGGCAGCTTTGCCGAGGCCGCCACACTCGCCGTGGACGTGCTGAGCGGCACGAAGACCAAAGAGAATCGAGCCGCTCTCTACCGATACTTTCTCGAAGCGCTGCGACTCCAGCCGCAAGGGGAAGTCCTGCTGCGCAAATGCGCGCGCGACGGCGCGCGCGTCGCCGACAGCCGGCCGATCGCCGCCGGCACGCTGCTTTTCGTCTCGCACGGATCGGCGATGAAGGACGTCCCGGAACCCGATGCGTTCGTGCTCGGCCGGCCGCGCGAACACTATCTGCAGTACGGATGGAGCCGGCACACCTGCCTGGGACAGTACGTCTCGCCGGTGATCATCGTTGAAACGATGATTGCCCTGCTGGGCCTTCAGGATCTGAAACGGCCCGCTGCGGTGCCGGGCGAATCGTCGTTCCCGTTCGAACGCCGCTTCGGTCGCCTGCAACTCGACGATCAGAACCTGTACGCGACGACGTTCTCACTTCAGTTTTCGGACTCCGGCACAACCCGTCGCTTCTGGCCGTAGCCGTTGCGGGGGCCGCTGCCGTCATCGAGGAAGATCATGTCGACGTTCTGGAATCGCCATCGCTTCTGGATCGCCCTGGTTGCCGGTTCCCTCTGCGGATGCGGCGGCACGGCGAACGACAAACCGGCGTATAACGCCGCGGCAAACGCGGCCGGGGCTGGCCTCGTCGGCCCATTGAAGGACGACACCCGGGCCGAGATCGTTTCATGGGTCGACGGGCAGGTCGTGACCGACTGGACTGCCGAGATCGCGAAACGCCAGCAGGCCATCGACGGGTATCTCAACGACTCGGATCCGGCGCGCGCACAGAAGTACGGTTTCCGCAGCGGCCAGAGTCCGCGGCTCGCCTGGAGCTGGTTCCGCGAGAACCCCGTCGGGTTCAACGGCGTGCCGTTCGTGCTGTTCAAGACGATTCTCGATCTCGATCCCAATGACGAGAACCCGTCGCTGCGCGCGATCGCGCGGATCTGGAAGCACCAGGCGACCGTGCCGCCGGCGTCAGGCGCGCCGGCCGAGGCGTGGACCTTCGATCATATTGGCATCTCATCGAACCCGCCGGGCGATGCGGCGTCGCCGCCCGGCGATCCTCGATCGGCGCTGCCGTTCGGGTTCGCGTTCGAGAACCCCCGGACGTTCGAGCCGCTGTCCACAGCCGACACGGCAGTCCTCGATGGACGGTTACTGGCGCGTCGTGTGTTTCAGAACAGCAGCCTGCTGATTGCGAAGTTGCGGACGGTCGATCACGAAGAGAACTGGGAGAGCGATCGACCGAGCTTCGGGAATCCCGGCGCGATGGACCGCGTGTTTTTTTCGTGCGCGGCGTGCCACGTCGGGCGCGTGGTGGTTGCGGGGAAGGTGAAGCTGCTGCCCGGCATGCCCAATACCGAGATCGAAGCGCAGTACTATTCGAAACTGTTGATGCTCACGGCCGCGGCGCTCGTCTCGTCGGGCTTCGACCCCGCGTCGACAACGCCGGTCATCCCGGCCAACATCAAACCCAACACCAGCGCCGTCCGGGCTCTGTACACCGAGATGCTGGACAAGGCGCGGCAGCATCCGGAAACGATGTACGGGTCGTCGCCGGCGCAAATCGCGCGCGCCAAGACTCAGACGCTCGCGGTCGCCGACACGTTTCCGACAATCGTGCAGGATCTCATCGCCGTCGGCGTCAAAACGCACTTCATCTATCACGTCGTCGGGAGGAACAACGCGTACAAGGCGCCGCTGCCTGATGTCTTCGAGGATCGTCCCGGCCAGATGGACGCCTTCGGCATTGCGTCCGGGCTCGTCGCGATTCATACGCGGCGTCCCGACAACAGCTTTCTGGAGTTCGTTCGTCGCGACAACCCCGACAGCCCGTTCTACACCGGCTTCTCAAAAAAGAACGGCTTGCCGGCAGACATTCCCGGCATGACCGATCCGGTGACCGATCCGAAGGCGGCTGCGGACCGCATCCTGAAAAATGTCGCCGCCTGGGCTCCGCCCGTCCCGGCGCCGATCGACGTCAAGAGCGTGACCTGGGTGACGGAGCGCTACCACGCCAACTGGGACGGCAATCAGGGCGCCTCCTCGCGCACGCTGGCCTCGGGCGCCTCGGCCACCGGCGACCCGCGCATGGTCAACGTGCGGATCCACGAGCCGCTCAATCCGTTCATCGACAATCTGCCGCCGCCTCCGTATCCGTTCGCGTCCATCGATCTCGCGCGGGCTCGCGAGGGGAAGGCGCTGTTCAAGACGAAGTGCGCGACGTGTCACACGCCGCGCAATCAGACGATTTACCCCGCCTCGACCCTTGGCGTCGATCCGAATCGCACGATGGTGAACACGAGCGTGTCGCGATACGGGCTCGCCGCGCTCGTGATGGAAGCGTGTCGGATCTACGGTCTGAACAACGAGGGCCAGCCTGGCGCCGATTGGTGCGTGCCGCAGGGCGACTGGCAGGCACGCCTCGACGAGTACTTCCGCGACACGCCGCGGCGCGTGGCGGAAGGGACCAACGGATACAAGGCGGACGTGCTGCACGGCATCTGGGCTCAGGCGCCGTACTTGCACAACGGATCGGTTCCAACGCTCGGTCAGCTGATGTGCCCGACCACGCGCCCGCGGCGTTTTCTCCGCGGGAACCTGTACTACGACGAGGCCCTTGTCGGCTTCGAGTGGGCGGACAGACCGAAAGCGCGCTACGCGCCGAACGAGACGATCCTGATCAAGGAATACGACACGACAGTGCCGGGGAAGGCGAACGCCGGACACACTTACGGCGCTGAGTTGTGCCCAGACACCAGCGGCCTCGATCCGAACGCCGACCGGAAAGAGATCGAGGCGCGGCTCGTGCGCTCGCCGATCGGTGCGCTGCTGGCGTATTTGAAGACGCTGTAATTGTGAAGCCGGGTCCAAAGGACCCGGCCTACACTGCACGCCCGAGCTACTCGTCCGCCGAAGCTCGCTCGCGAACTTGTGAGCGAAGGCGGAAAGCTCGGGCCTACTTCAGAAGCGGCCGAAGCTTTTCGTTCCAGACCTTGTATCCCGCCGGGGTCATGTGGAGGCCGTCTTCGACCAGCAGCTCCGGATTCGGCTTGCCGTCGTGGCCGAGCATCTGCTTCTCGATATCCACGAAGACCAGATTCGGATGCTTCGTCGTGTAGTCCTTCACTTTGGCGTTTGCCGCCCGAATCGTGTCGATCCACTTCCAGCGGCGGATGCTCGGCTTGATCGAAATGAACACGATCTTCGCGTTCGGCAGCGCCGCGTGCACTTTCTTGTCGAACAGCGTGAACTGATCCGCGATCTCCTGCGCCGTCGCGTTCGCTTCGACGTCGTTGTCGCCGGCATACAGCACGACGATCCGCGGCTTGTACGGAATCACGATCCGGTCGGCATATTTCACCGAGTCGGCAATCACCGAGCCACCGAAGCCGCGATTGATCGCCTTCGGGCCGAGCTCGGGAAACGACTCCGCCAGGTTCCAGCGGACGATGCTGGACGCGCCGACGAAGACGATGGCATTGGCCGGCGGCGGAGCCACCTTGTCCTGCGCTTCGAACTTGGCGATCGCCGGCTCCCATCGATCGGCAGCAGCGACGGCACGGGCCGCAGGACCGGGAACTTGCTGGGCGGAGACGTGAAACGGACCGGCGGCGAGACCCGCGACGAGTGCAGCGCCCGCAACGATGTAGCGGACGGAACGGAAAGACATATCAGTCATGCAGAATTTCTACGCTTTGCGCTGGACCGAGTCAAGCAGGCATTCTTCTTCGTGCTTTCGTGTCTTCGTGGCCGCTTCGACCGGTAGCTGTCTTCTTCGTGCTTTCGTGTCTTCGTGGCCACTTCGACCGGTAGCTGTCTTCTTCGTGCTTTCGTGTCTTCGTGGCTGTAGATTATGTCGCGATGAGCGGCCAGAGCACACGTCGCGTCTTCGTCGCGGTTCTCGCAGGACTCGGAATCGCCGCGGTATTGAAGGCGGAGCCGTTTAAAGTCCGGCTGAAGCCGGACAAGTTCGAAGTCCGGCTGAAGCCGGACACGTTCGAAGTCCGGCTGAAGCCGGACACTACGTACGGGCAGGGGTCGGCAACGGCCGCGAAGTTCGACGTCTTCGAAAAGCAAATCTTCGATCTCAAGAACGCGATGGACTCCGGGCAAGTGACGTCGCGTCAGCTCGTCGAACAGTACCTCGCGCGCATCAAGGCATACGACCAGGATGGGCCGAAGATCAACGCGTTCATCACCGTCAACCCTCACGCGCTCGAAGCCGCCGACGCGCTCGACGCCGAGCGGCGGGCCGGGCGCCTCCGCGGGCCGCTCCACGGCATTCCCATCGTCATCAAGGACAACTACGCCACCGCGGACATGCCGACGACCGGCGGATCGCTGGCGCTCGAGGGGTTCGAGACCGGCCGCGACGCGTTCATGGTGAAGAAACTGCGCGACGCCGGCGCGGTGTTCGTCGGCAAGACCAATCTGCACGA
>Ga0114129_10005372_pt1 | contig 18084 bp, 12 predicted proteins | sample RhiMetdeltSRZDD1_FD_80071 | JGI IMG/M metagenome (GOLD analysis project Ga0114129, IMG submission 80071) | Populus rhizosphere microbial communities from Tennessee, USA - Rhizosphere MetaG P. deltoides SRZDD1 (version 2) (version 2) | ecosystem: Host-associated > Plants > Roots > Rhizosphere >...
CCCACCGCGCCTCCGACCAGGTGCACGCCGACCACGTCGAGCGAGTCGTCGTACCGGAACCGGTACTTCAGGCCTACGGCCAGCGCGCAGACCGCGCCCGCGAACAGCCCGAGGGCGATCGAGCCGATCGGGGTGATCGTGGCACAGGCCGGCGTGATGGCGACCAGGCCGGCGACCGCACCGGAACCGGCACCCAGGGCGGTGGGCTTCTTGTCCCGGATCCATTCGACGAAGATCCAGCCGAGCAGGCCGGCGGCGGTGGCGACCTGCGTGTTGATGAACGCCTGCGCGGCCAGGCCGTTCGCGGCGGTAGCCGACCCGGCGTTGAAGCCGAACCAGCCGAACCACAGCAGGCCGGCGCCGATCAATACCATCGGGACGTTGTGTGGCTTGAACCGCTCCCGGGGCCAGCCCCGCCGCCGGCCGAGGACGATGGCCAGCGCCAGAGCCGCGGCACCGGCATTGACGTGCACCGCGGTCCCACCGGCGAAGTCGTATGCGCCGATGTGGTCCGCGATGAACCCCCCGTCGGTCGTGCTGGCCAGATCCGGGCCGAAGTAGAAGACCCAGTGCGCTACCGGGAAGTAGACCAGGGTCGCCCACAGCCCCGCGAAGACCATCCACGTACCGAACTTGGCCCGGTCCGCGATGGCTCCACTGATCAGCGCGACGGTGATGATGGCGAACATGAGCTGGAACGCGACAAACGCGAGCTCGGGCGTGGTGACCGGGACGTTCTCGCTCACCGTGTTGATGAGACCGTGCAGGCCAACCGCGTCGAGGTTGCCGATCAGGCCCCAACCATTCACGTCACCGTGGAAGCTGAGGCTGTAGCCGTATGCAACCCAGAGCACGCTGACCAGCGCGATCGCCCCGAAGCTCATCATCATCATGTTGAGCACGCTCTTGCTGCGGGTCATGCCGCCGTAGAACAGGGCCAGACCCGGCGTCATGAGCAGCACGAGCGCAGACGATGCGAGCAACCAAGCGGTATCGCCGGTGTCGAAAGGCACGCTGCCTCCTCAGTAAGTCGTTCCTCCTTCCGGCGCGGCAGCGCTGCCCGCGAAGCCGGATGCGCGAGAGCATCCCGGCCACCTGTTTCGCGCAAGGTCCTTACGCGGTTTCCTCGAGGTCACGAGTTGTTTCGTACGTGTGAAGAAGTCCTCACACCCGAACGCGACGGCGATTCCCGACCCGGACCAACAGAACGATCCCTACAATCACCGCGGCCAGGCACAGCAGGCCGCCGGCGACCAAGGCCAGCCCCACGGCGGGATTCGTCCCGTCGTCGGTCTCTCCGATCACCTGCGACGAGCCGGTGCGGCTCGGCGACGGCTCGGGTGGCTGGCGCGGCTCGGTGGTGAGCGCGTCCACGAGGTTGAGCTCGCCCCAGCCGTACTCGAAGTCCCGGCCCGGGTTGCCCTCGTCGGTGGTCGTCCACACCAGCCGCCGGAGTTGCTCGTCGCGGTCCGCCTGCGGGTACTTGGCGCGGATCAGCGCGGCCGCGCCCGCGACGATCGCCGTGGCCGCGCTGGTGCCGGTACCGGAGTAGTAACGCCCGCCCGGCAGCGCGGCCTCGATGTCCGCGCCCGGCGCGGCGATGTCTATCTCCCGGTCGGGTGCGCCACGGACGGTCGTGGCGAGCTTGCCGTCGCGGTCCACGGCCGTGACGGCCACGGCCTCGGCGATCCCCGCAGGCTCCTGGACGAAGACCGCCGGCGGGTTGCCGACGCCGGCGATGACCAGCAGGCCATGGGACGTCGCGTACTGCACCGCCGACTCGTCGCCGCGCTCGAAGCCACCGGCGAACGCGACGCAGATGACGTCGGCCCCCTGGTCGACGGCCAGCCGGATGCCCCGCGCGATCGCGCCCTGGGCGGCGCCCTTGACGTCCTCGTCGTACACGTTGATCGGCAGGATCTTGGCTTCCGGCGCGATGCCCAGCACCCCGTCCCGCCGGCCCGGCCCGTGGCCGCGGCCCGCGATCAGCGACGCCACCGACGTACCGTGGCCGACGACATCCCGCTGCCCCTTGCGCCGGTTGGCCGGGTCGAGCACGTCGAACCCGGGCAGCACGGCACCGCGCAGATCGGGGTGGGTGGCGTCGACCCCGGTGTCGACGACAGCCACCACGACCCCGCCGCCCTTGGTGACCTTGTGCGCGTCGGCTACCCGCAGTTGAGCGAGGTACCAGGACTTGTCCCGGACCTCGTCCGCGTACGCCGCCGGCGCCGCGAACGGGACCGCCAGCGCCGCCGCCACAAGGGCGACAAGAACCCTCACTGGCCGCGCCCGAGGGCTGTTCCCGGGGTCGGCGGTGGTGGCGGCTCGGGCGTGTCGACGACGGGCGGGCCCGCCTGCTCCACGGCCCACAGTTCCTCGTCGGAGATGAGGTCGGTGGTGTGTAGGCGCTCGTCGTCGCGCTTCGTGCGGCGCCGGCCGGGCGCTCCCGCGCCGCCGGTCCCGCGTACGTCGCCTTGGCGCCGGCCGCTCAACTGCGGCCGGGGACCCGACGACCCCGCCGTACCCGAGCCCGCTCCCGCGGTGCGGCCGCCGAGCGTACCCGGCAGGCCGCGCCTGACGATCCGACGCCGCGGGTCACCCGGACCACCGAGGCCCGGCTCGCGCCTGCCGGCGAGCTGCGGCGGGATACCGCCTGATCCGCGCCCCGGCGGCATCCGCCCGCCGGGAGCGCCCGGGCCGCCCCGGGCTCCGGGCTGGCCGCCCGCCGGCGGCACGGCACGCCGGCCATCCAACCGCGGTGGGGCCGACCGGCCGGGCGGCATGTTCCCACCGGTACCGGGCATGCTGGGACGCGCCGGCATGGTGCCGCGCGCGGAGGTGCCGCTCAGGTTGGGCCGGCGCGGGGCACCCGGCGGTGCGGTCGTGCCTGGCCGACCCGGCATGCCGGTGCGGTTGGAGGTGCCGGGCAGGGTGGGCCGCGGCGGCATCGGCGCACCGCCGCCGGGCAAGGTGGGCCGGTTCGGGAACGCCGGTGGCCGGGTGCCTGGTGGCAGCGTCGGCGGCCGCGGCATGCCGCCCGGAAGGATCGGCATGCCCGGCATCGGCGGCAGTCCGCCACCGGGCACCGGAGGGACTCCACCGGGCGGCAACCCGCCACCGGGCATCGGCGGCAGGCCAGGCATGCCTGGCAGCCCCTGTAGTTCCGCGGCGAAGTCGGGTCGCGGCGGCAGGTCGGGGAACGGCAGGTTGGGCAGGGCCGGGGCCGGGATCTGGGGCACCCCGCCGGGGCCGCCCCCACGGCCGGGCATCGTCGGCATGACCGGCTGGCGGGCCGTGGTCGGGCCGGCGTACGAGGTGCCGCGGTCGAGCATGAACGCCTCGTCCATGTACATGTTCGCCAGCTCGCGCATCGGGCCCTTGGCCTCGTTGGTGTACCGCTCCCGCACTTCCTCGGGCTTCTCCGGCGCGCCGCCGAAGAAGTCGCCGATGGCGCTGCCGCCCTGCTGGAGGAGGTTGTCGTCGGACCGGTCCGCGTACGTGTTCTGCGCCGACTCCAGATCCGGGATGTACCGGTTCCAGATGTCCCGCATCGACCGCTGAGTGGACTCGATCTTGTCCGAGACCCGCTGCATCGCCCGGGAGTTGGTGTCGGCGGTCTCCTGCCACTGGTCCAACGAGTAGAGCGCGCCACCCACCCGGCGCAGGAACGACTCGGCGGCGTCCCCACCCCACGCCTGCTGCAGCGAGAGGGCGTACTGCTCCACATTGGATCGCGTGGACTCGAGCAGGACACCGAGCCGGCGCCACATCTCGACGAGGCCTTCGGTCTCCTCGTCGCTGTCGGCCTTGATGGCCTCCCAGAGCGTGTCGATGTTGACCTCGCCCTTGTTGTCCCAGTTGGTCGGGTCGTAGCCGACCTCATCGCCGTTGACGTAGTCGTAGTACTGCGCGATGTAGCTCGGCAGCACCGGCGGCTCGTAGCCGAACAAGTTACCCGGCATCCCCCTGCTCCTCGTCTACGTCAGGTCGATGGCGTCGGCGGAAGCGGAGCGGCGCCGTCCGTCTCGGTGTCGTCAGAGATCGTGAACTCGCCCGGCTTGCCATCGGCGATGGTCCAGCCGTCGCCCTCTTGCTCGTACGGGCTCTGGTAGCCGTCCGGGTTCGTGGCCTGGGGCGGGATGTATGGCATCGGCCCGGTTGTCGTGTCGGTCGTCGTCTCGGTTGTGGTGCTGGCATTCGGCGGAGTAGTCGGGATGAACGAGTCGTACACGTCGTCCACCGTCGCCTCGGTCTCGGCGTCGCCGAGCAGGTACTCCGCGGCGACCGCGTAGGCCGCCGTGCTCAACGCCTGCAGGCCGAGCGCCACGTCGTTGATCAGGTACATCGCGGCCCGACGCTGCTTGTCGTGCATGCCCCGGAAGAACGAGCCTTCCTTGACCACGCCGCCACCGAACCGCGGTTGCACGCCCATCATGGGCTGAACACCGTCGGAGACGCTCTTCGAGAAATTGTCGGTGAGCTCCACGCGAATGCGTTCCGCGAAGTCGAACACCGAGGTGACGTTGACGTTGACGGGCCGATGCAGCCATTCGTCAGGCACTTGGCGCCCCCGATCGTCGCAGAAACACGCTTCCGCTGACGAGGGTATCGAGCCTCAGCACATCATGGAAGCCGGGCCCAATTACAACAATCAATCACTCGGCGGCAGCCAGGCGAGCTGGATCAGGCGGGCGCCTTCCCGCCTGGTCACGAACCAGCCACGTCCGGGGGGCTGTGGACCGGGTTTGACGGTACCGAGCAGCACGCCCTCGTTCTTGTCGCCGGACATGACGATGCCGGGCGATCCCAACTCGCGCAGGCGCATGAGCAGCGGCTCGTACAGTGCCCGGCTCGCGCCACCGCTGCGCCGGGTGATCACCAGGTGAAGGCCGATGTCCCGGGCCTGGCCCACGAACTCGAGCAGCGGGGACAACGGGTTCGTGCCACCGCCACCGGCGACGAGGTCGTAGTCGTCGACCAGCACGTACAGGTCGGGACCCTTCCACCAGCTGCGGGCGCGCAACTGCTCGGCGGTGACGTCGGGGCCGGGCAACCGTTGCCGCATGACGTTCGAGACCTCGGTCACGATGCCCTGGGTGACCGGCGCGGAGGTGCCGTACCCGATCTGGTGTTCGGTGGTGATCGCGCCGAGCAGGCTGCGCCGGTAGTCGACGACGATGATCCGGGCCTGCGTCAACGAGTTCCGGTCGACGATCGCCTTGGCCAGCGCGCGCAGGAACGAGCTCTTGCCGCACTCCGAGTCGCCGAACACCAGGGCATGCGGATCGCTGGAGAAGTCGAGCCAGACCGGTTGCAGGTCGGCCTCGGCAACGCCGATCGGTACGCCGGGCCGGGCCTCGGTCAGCGGCAGGCTCGCGTACGGCAGCTGGTCCGGGAGCAGCCGTACCGGTGGTGCGCCGGGGCCTTCCCACGCCTGCCGGGCGTCCGCCACCAGCGCGGCGAGCCCCTCGGGCAGGTCGTCGGTGGAGTTCTTCCCGTCGACCCGCGGCAGCGCGGTGAGGAACTGCAGCTTCTCCGGGGTGATACCGCGGCCGGGCGCCTTCTCCGGCACGTTCATCGCCGCCCGACGGTCCAATGTGGAGCTTGTCGGGTCGCCGAGGCGCAGCTCGAGCCGGGTACCGAACGCATCCCGTACCGCTGGACGCAGTTCCATCCACTGGCCGGCGGTGGCCACCACGTGCACGCCGTACGACAGGCCACGGGTGACCAGCTCGGTGAGCTGTGTCTCGAGGTCCTCGAAGTCGCTGCGGATCGTGCTCCAGCCGTCGACGACAAGGAACACGTCGCCGAACGGGTCGTCGGCGAACTCGCCGGCCCGCTTGCGTCGGCGGTATGTGCCGATCGAGTCGATCCCCTGCGCGCCGAACCGGCGTTCCCGTTCGGCCAGCAGCACCCGCAGTTCCGCCACGGTACGCCGTACCTGCCCCGGATCCAGCCGGGTCGCCACGCCACCGACGTGCGGCAACTCGCGCAGGCCGGCCAGCGACCCGCCGCCGAAGTCGAGGCAGTAGACCTGGACCTCGCGTGGGGTGTGGGTGAGCGCCAGGCCGACGATGAGCGTACGCAGGAACGTGCTCTTGCCGCTCTGCGGACCGCCGACCAGTACCGCGTGCCCGCCGGAGCCGGACATGTCCAGCCACAGCGTCTCGCGGCGTTGCTCGAACGGCCGGTCTACCACGCCGACGGAGGCCCGCAAGGCGCCGTGTAGCTCAGGGGCGGACACGGTCAGCCCGCGGTCGGGGCGGACCTCGAGCAGCGGTACCAACGCATCCAGCGCGAACGACTCCTTCAACGGTGGCAGCCACACCCGGTGTGCCGGCGTACCGCGCCCGGCGATCCGGCCGACGAGGACGTCGAGCAGGCTCTCGCCCTCGCCGTCCGCGGGCTCCTCGTGCGTCTGGGCCACCGGCGTCGCGGGGGCGGCCTGCGGAGCGACGTACGCCGTCGTGTACTCCTCGATGCGTTGCGCGATCGCGGCCGGCCCACCGGCTCCTGCCAGCGCGCGGCGGAACCGCCCGGAGACGTACGCGGCCCGGAACCGCACCAGCGGCTCGGTGCCGTAGCGCAGGTACCCGTGTCCCGGCGAGCGCGGCAGCTCGAAGGCCGCGGTATCGCCGAGCACGACCCGGCTCTCCATGGCGGAGAACGTCCGCAGGCCGATCCGGTATGACAGGTACGTATCCAGTCCCCGCAACCGCCCCTCTTCCAGGCGCTGCGAGGCGAGCAGCAGGTGGACGCCGAGCGACCGGCCCACCCGACCGATCTGAACGAACATCTCGATGAAGTCCGGCTTCGCCGTGAGCAGCTCGGAGAACTCGTCGCAGATGATGAACAGGCTCGGCAGCGGGGCGAGCGGCGCACCGGCGGCGCGGGCGCGCTCGTAGTCGCGTACCGATGCGTAGTTGCCCGCCCGGCGCAGCAGTTCCTGCCGGCGGACGATCTCGCCGTTGATGGCGTCGGTCATCCGGTCGACGAGCGGAAGCTCGTCGGCCAGGTTGGTGATGACGGCGCTGGTGTGCGGCAGTTTGTCGAGACGGGTGAAGGTCGCGCCGCCCTTGAAGTCGATGAGCACGAAGTTCAGCGTTTCGGAGCTGTGCGTGACCGCGAGCGCGAGCACCAGCGTGCGCAACAGTTCCGACTTGCCCGCACCGGTGGCCCCGATCAGCAGCCCGTGCGGGCCCATGCCGTCCTGTGCCGACTCCTTGAGGTCGAGCTCGAGCGGCGTACCGTCCGACGCCACGCCGATCGGTACACGCAGCCGGTCGCGGTTCGGCCGCGGAACCCAGGACTGTACCGGGTCGAACTGCTCCGGATCGCTGAGATCGAGCAGCTCGGTCAGGCCGAGGTCGCGGACCGTGCTCGTGGCCGTCTCGCCGCGCGAGGCCTGCGACAGCCGCAGGGGCGCGAGCCGCAACGCGAATGCTTCGGCCTCGGACAGGGTCAACGAGTCCGCCCGGCCCAGCTCGTTGCGCCCCTCGAAGGTGATCCCGTGCAGCCTCCCGTCGTCCGCCACGTCCAGCACCAGCGCGGCGCGGTCCAGCACCCGCGGCGGAGGGTTGGTCAGGTCGAGCAGCGTGACGCCTTCCACGCCACCCTCGGTCATCAGGTGGTCGGAACCGGCGACGTCGCCGCCGTCGACCACGACGACCACATGCGGATGGCCCGTCCGGGCCTCGCCCAGGTTCGGCCCGAACCGCGGGCGCCCGGCCAGCACGTCCTCGAGCATCGCCTCGAGACCGGTCAGGGTGGTCGACACCAGCCGCAGCTCACCGACCGCGTCGGTCTTCGTCGGGTGCAGGGCATGCGGCAACCACTTGACCCACTCCCAGTCCGGCCGGCGCTCCGGCGCGGCACAGATCGCCACGAGTACGTCGTCCGGCGCGTGAAACGCCGCCACCTGGCCGACGACCGCACGGACCAGCGAGGTGCAGCGCTCCTGGTGGCCCCGCAGGTGTACCCGGCTGAACCCGTCCACCGCCATGACCAGCGGCAGGTCCGGCACATTCGTGTACGCGGTCACGAACCGGCGCAACGCCAGCGCACACATCGGTTCGAGGTCCTCGAGCGGCTTGCTCTGCGGCGGTATCAGCGGCATGGCCAGTTCCTGCAGGCCGAGTCCGATGCGGACGGTCAGGAAGTCGCCGTCACCGGTACGCCGTTCCCACACCCGCAGGCTGTCCGGGATCGTCCACAGTGCCTGCGGATCCGGGTGCCGGTACGCAAGCGTCTCCCGCTGCTGTTTCGCCGCCCGCCGGGCCCGGCGGCGTTGCTGGGCCAGGTGGCGCAGGTACTCCTGCCGCGCTAGCAACATCTCCTGCTTGCTGGCACCACCGGCGTGCGAGCCGAACTGCGAGGCCAGCATCCCGACCGCGGACAACCCGAACAGGCCGCCGGTCACGTACGCGAACGGGCCGCCGCGCTGGCCGGCGAACATCAGCGCCATCGCCACCGACCCGGCCAGCATCGGCAGCATCATCATGACCTGGCTCCAGCCGCGTCCGGACGGCTTCGGTACCTCCGGCGGAGCCTCCAGCATGATCTCACCGCTCGGGTACGGCGGTTCCGGTCGACGTTGGGGTCGTCTCACAATGACCGTGGTCATGCCAGGCCTCCGGCGATAGCGGAGGGCCGGCATGGCCGAGCGCTGACTGGCAGGGTCATGTGGCTGACCCACCTCCCCGTGGGCTGAGTTGCTAGCTTGGCTCCGGGCACATAGTTGCAACCAACCGGAGGCGAGGGCAACCATGCCTGCTTTCACTCGGTCATGCCAGCCTTCCGCTATCGCCGGAGGCCCGGCATGACCACGGCCAATACTGGCGCCGGGCTCGCCCGGGTCGTCATCGTGGGACCGTCGCGCCGGTTGTCGCTGGCATTGCCGGAACGGGTACCGCTGGCCACGCTGCTGCCGAGCGTCCTCGCGCAAGCCGGTGAGCAGGTCGAACAGGGTCCATCCGACAAGCCGGTCGGGCAGCCGGTGACGGGCTGGGCGCTGCGCCGGTCCGACGGCGTCCTGCTGGACCCGACGCGCCCACTGGCCACTCAGGACATTCGCGACGGCGAGGTGCTGCATCTGGTCGCGCGCGATGCCGACTGGCCGGAGCCGGAGTACGACGACATCGTCGAGGCGATCGCGGCCGGTGCCCGGCGCAGTGGCATCGACTGGACCGCGCCCGCGACCCGGCGCGCCGGCCTGATCGGCGCGGCCGGTGTACTCGTCGTCGCCCTCGTGATGGTGCTGCGGGCCGGGCCGCCATGGGTGGTACCGGCCGGCGTGCTGATCGGTGCCGGGGTGGCGCTGATCCTGACCGGTATGGTGCTGTCCCGCGCCGCCGGCGACTCGGGTGCGGGTGCGGTGTTCGGGGCACTCGGGCTGCCGTACCTCTTCGTGGGCAGCCTGGTCGTGCTCGCTGGGCCCACGGACGCGGTGACCGAACTGGGTGCGCCGCACCTGCTGCTCGCGGGCGTGGTGACGCTGCTGGGCGGCATACTCGGTCAGCTCGGGGTCTCAGACGCCCCAGGCGTCTTCGTGGCCGCCGTGGTCGCCGGCGGAGCCGCGGTACTGGGCGCCCTCGTCGGCCTCACCTCGCTCGACGGCGCGCAAGCTGCCGCGCTGGTCCTGGCGCTGCTGACGCTGCTGCACCCGGCTCTGCCGCTGCTCGCGGTACGCCTCGGCAAGGTGCCGATCCCCACCATCCCGCAGACACCGGAGGACCTGCTGCGGGACGAGGCGATGCCGTCGACCATCGACGTGTTCACCGCCGCTCGACGCGCCGACCGGTTGCTCATCGGGTTCGTCGCCGGGGTGAGCGTCGCGTCGGCGGTCTGCCTCGCGATGACAGCGCGCGCCGGCGGTATCGCGGCCCCGCTGCTCGCCGGGATCGCGTCGGTGTCGCTGCTGTTGCGGGCACGCGCGTGGCGGACCGTGCAGTTGCGGGTGCCGATGCTGCTCGCGGGAGGCTTCGGCGTCGCGTTGCTGATCCTCGGTATCGCGGACTCGATGGGGTACGCGGTCGTGCTCGGTGTGCTCCTGCCGATCCTGTTACTGGCGGCGACGGCCGTAGCGGCGGCCGGCCTGATCTACAGCCGGCGCGCCCCGTCGCCGTACCCCGGGCGGATCGCCGACATCCTCGATGTGGTGCTCGTGCTGTCGGTGGTCCCGGTCGCGGTCGCGGTACTGGGCATGTACGGCGGCGTACTGGACGTGATGCGCGAGTTCCTGCAGTAACGTCCCCTCCCCCGTCGAGCCGGCGTTACCAGTGGCCGTGGGCGTCCACTACTGGACGGTCGCCACCGTGTACCAGCCAAACGAGTGCGGCGTCGACGGTGTCGCCGAGGAAGACGTCGTCCATCGGGTGCAGCAGAAAGACCCGACCCCGGCCGTCGACGACGATGTGGCTCGGGCCGTCCTCGTGGTCGCCGATCGGGAAGACCGGCTCCCCCAGAATCCCGGCGAACTCGCGGATCTCGGCGGTCGTCGGTGCGTTCTTGCCGGGATAGAGATGGCTCGGGAAGCCGCCACCGGCCTTGCCGCCCGGCCCGCGTTGGGGAATGTCGAGCCCACCGAACTCGTCGAGCGCGGCCCGGGCCGCGTCGACCATGGGCAGGTCACGGTCGATCCCGGTACGCCGCAGCCATTCGTCGACCGCGGCCGCCACATTGCGCCCCGGTCGCCAGCCGGCCGCCTGCAGATCGTCGTACACCTCTGCTGGGAAACGCTCGCGGGCCCGCCGCACCTGGCGGTACTGGTCGGCGATCACCGGCGTGGGCAGCATCGGCCACGTGCTGAGCTCACCCGTCTGCCGGTCCACCACCGCCCGCGCGCCGCCGATCGTCTCCGGTAGCGCACCGGGTTGGCCCGGCGGCTGGACCGGCCACAGCACGTAGCCATCGTCGAACTCGAGAACTTCGATATCGATGTCGTCGGCCGGGCGACCGGCGTCGGCGAGCCAGTCGCGCGCACGCCGTACCGCTTCCTCGCGGGTCACCATGTCGGTTTATGGTAGTCGCGGCACGACCTTGGGGAGGGGAACGCATGCCGTCGCGGCGGGATCAGATCCAGTCGTACCAGTTCGCGGTGCAGCGGGTCGTGTCCGCGCTGGTGGCCCGCGAGGCCGATCCGGCGCAGACACCGTTGCGCCGGCTGGTCGGGGCCGGCCTGGGCAGCATCATGGTCGCCGTCATCTCGCTGGCCGCGGTCGGCATCTTCGGTCTCGTGACCGGCCGCAGCGGCGCCGGTTGGCGCGACGGCAGCTCGGTCATCATCGAACGGGAAACGGGTGCCGCGTTCGTGTACCGCGACGGTGTGCTCATTCCGACCGCCAACTTCGCGTCCGCGATGCTGCTGGCCAACTCCTCGCGGACGGTCACGGTGTCCCGCGCCCAGCTCGCGAACGAACCACGGGTACCGGTCGTCGGCATCCCCAACGCACCGAACTCGCTGCCGGACCCGCGCCGCCTGTTGACCGGCGCGTGGACGCTGTGCACGACGCCCACGTCGACGCCGAGCGGCGGGCAGAGCGCGACCACCGCGATGCTGGTGGGTGCGCCCGCGCCGGGCGGTAGGCCGCTTGGCCAGGACGAAGGGCTCATCGTCAAGGTACCGACGAGCGAAGTGCTCTACCTCGTCTGGCACGGGTACCGGTACCGCATCGGCAACATCGGCATCGTGCTCGACGCACTGGGCATGCCCAACGCTCCCCGGATCGCGGTCGGCCCGGCCTGGCTGAACGCGTTGCCCCAGGGCCAGATCATGCAGCCGATCAACCAGACCGGCCGCGGCCAGCCGTTCCCGCGCATCACCGAACCGGCGAACGTACGGGTCGGTCAGGTCCTCGCCACGGGGCCCGAGGGCGCGAAGGTGTACTTCCTCGTCGGTACCGATCAGCTGCGGCCGCTCACCGAGGTGGAGAAGGAGATCGTGTTGCGGGACCCGGCCACGGGAGCCGCGTACGACGGCGTTCCCGAGGCCCGGCCGTGGAGCGGCAACGCGCCCGGCGTCACCCGCGCACCGGCTCCGCCCGCCTCGCCGGACCGCTGGCCGGACCGGCGTCCGGAGGCCGCCAAGCTCGATCGCGCCGACGCCGCGATCTGCGCCACGCACGGCGATGCCCGCGGGGTGGGCACGATCGTCGTGGACGCGTCGCCGTCACTGGGACCGGCCGTACCGACACCGCGGCGCACCAGCGGCGGGATTCCGTTGGTGGACGCCACAATCGTCGAGCCGGGGCGAGGCGCGATTGTGGAGGCGATGCCATCCCCGGACGCCACCAGCGGGACATTGGTAATCGTCACTGATCTCGGAATCCGGTACGCCGTACCGTCTCTCGACGTGTTGCGCGCACTCGGTTATGCCACTGTGGAACCGGTACGGCTACCGGCGAATCTGGTCGCCCGCCTGCCGGAAGGCCCCGCATTGGATCCCGCGGTCGCGGCCCAACCGATCCAACCCACGGGCTGATTGCCCTTTTCGGGGGTGGCTTCCGATTGCGTTGCTGCGCTAACGTCACATCGATGGCGATGCCGGTCGGCACCGTCGACGAAGCCCAGTACGGGTGGCACAGAAAGCGGGGTGAAATCCGCACATGGCTGAGGGGATGCGTACCGACACCGGCCTCATGGCCCAGACCGCACAGAAGGTCACCGGCGTCGCGGACGATCTGACCAGCATGCTGAACCAACTGATGGACCGGCTGACTCCGCTCCAGACGCACTGGGTCGGTAGGGGTGGCACGGCCATGCATGACGTGAAGCAGCGGTTCAACGACGACATGGCGAAGCTGAACACGGTGCTCCGGTCGATCGCGGAAGCGGTCGGCACCTCCGGTCAGGACTACATCCTCACCGACGACGAGCTCCAGGGGCAGATGAACCAGGCGGGTGCGACCGCAGGTCAGATCACTCAAGCTCTGAACATGAACTGAGCGGGGAGGGTACGGAATGCCTGAAGGCGATCTCGTCGTCAACTTCGCGATCCTGCGCGCCGCCGCCGACGACATTCAGAGCACGGTCAACACGATGAACTCCAAGCTGGACGACCTCAAGTCGACCCTCGCGCCGATGGTGGGCACGTGGGACGGCGCGGCAAAGGCTCAGTACGCCGCCAAGCAGGCGCAGTGGGACGCCGCCGCACTCGACCTGAACACCCTGCTGGGCTCGATCAAGAGCGCCGTGATCGCCTCCGCGGATGCCATGCAGGCCCGCGAGACGGCGAACATGCAGCGTTTCGAGTAGGCCGGCGCACACCTCACCGCGGACTCCCTGGTGTCAGGGGGTCCGCGGTGCACGTGTGGCTCGCCAACCGCGGCTCGTGCCTCGCCGGTACACACTGGTCCCGACGACGATCGCGATGACCAGACCGATGCCGATGCCGAACAGCGCCAGCGAGATCCCGCCGAGTTCGCGCCAGCGCGCCTCCCGCCGCTCGGCCGCCGGATCGACCACCGGTGCCGGCGCCTCCGGCAGCGCTTCCGGATCCTCTCCGGCCAGCACCTCGGTGACCGCCCGGTACGGGTCGACGATGCCGGTGCCGTAGCCCGGTCCCCCGCGCGAAGGGTTGGCCGTCGCGATGATCCGGCTGACCACCTGGCTCGCGGTGGCGGTCGGCCGTTCTTCGCGGATCAGCGCGGCCGTGGCCGCCACGAACGGGGCCGCGAAGCTCGTGCCGCTCTCCACCGTGTGACCCTCGATCGGGGTCGCGACCAGGATGTCGGCGCCGGGGGCTACAACGTCCACATAGGACCCCACCTGCGACTGCGGCAGCAGCTCACCGGTCTCGGCGATCGCGCCGACGCCCAGGACTCCCGGGTACGCGGCCGGAAACGACGGCGGGTCGGCAAATGGCGTGTCGTCGTTCGCGTGGTTGTTGCCGACGGCTGCGACAACGACGATGTCGGCCGCCACCACATCGGCGATCGCGGCCCGCACCAGCGGATCGTCGGTAGACAGCACCAACGAGATGTTCATGACGCGTACCCCCGGCCTGGCCGCCGCCTCGCGGATGGCCCGAGCGAACGTCGGAGGGTCGACGGTCGCGCCGTTGCCTTCGATGCGGTCGCTGACACGTACCGGCAGGATCTTCGCGTCGGGAGCCAGGCCGCGGAAGCCGACGCCGGACACCCGCTGCGCGGCGATGATGCTGGAGACCTCGGTGCCATGTGCCACGCACGACGCCGGCGAGGCCGGTGGCAGATAATCCATCAGCTTCTCGACACGGCCGCGCAACTGGCGGTGGTTGCCGTCCACCGCGGAGTCGATGACCGCGACCGTGACGCCGCGGCCGGTGGCATGCGTCCACACGCGCTCCGGGGCCAGCATGCGTTGCGCCCACGGGACTTCGGTGACGACCCGTCCGGCTTCGCAGGCCAGTGCGGCGGAGACAGCGGGTGTCGGTACGAACACCGTAGCCGCGACGATGCCCAGCGCACTCGCCACCGCTGCCGCTCGAAGAAGCCTCACGCCCCAGCATGGTAGTCCCCGGGCCGGTGCCGTCCGGAGGGTCGCGTCGGAGTGCGATGCACAAGTATCGTTGGGTGAACTTGGCGGTCGGACCTGGGGGATGGCGATCGTGGACAACGCAGCCTTGCGGGCACGGGCCGACGAGCTACTCGGCGAACTCAACCGACTGCGCAGCGGATTGCAGGACCTGCAGGCCCGGTTGCGTCAGGTGAACGCGACCGTGACCTCGGAAGACGGGTTCGTGACGGCGACCGTCGGCCCGCGCGGCCAGCTGGTGAGCCTCGAGCTGGACCCGCGCATCTACCGGCGTCCGGACTCGAAACAGCTCGCGGCCACGATCACGCAGACCATCCAGCAGGCGGCCGCGAAAGCCCAGGAGCAGGTGATGGCCGCGTGCCGGCCGTACATGCCCGACGCCGAGGTGCAGGCTCACCTCGACTACGACTTCGGCGGCATGATGCGCCGCTTGGACCACGAGCTCGACGGCATCGACCGGAGGTGACGGAATGCCCGATCCACAGGAGACATTCGTCGACACGCAGGCCGCGCTGGACGGGGCGAGCCGGTTGACCGAGATCAGCAGCGAGTTCTCGGGTGCATGGAGCGGTATCAAAGGCCGGATCGAGGACCTGCACGCCGAGGCCCCGTGGGGTACCGACGAGGTGGGCACGGAGTTCGCGTCCAAGTACATGCCCGGCGGCGAGGAGGCCGGAGCCACGGGCGTGGTCACCGGGACCGACAACCTCAGCCAGACCCTGGGCCAGGTAGGACCGAGCATCACGGACGCGGTGAACGGTACGGTCCAGACCGATACGGAGACCGGCGACTCCCTTCGGCCGCAATAGTCCTGGTGCGCGTTCGGGAGGCAGGTCCTTAGGTGGTCGAGAGACCGGGAGACGTATGGCGACCACACTTCGGCGACCAGGACTGGGTGTGGGACGCGATCTGTCTCATCGGGTCGGGCTCGGCGTGGCCGGACGGTAGCGAGACCGCACTCCGCGAGCTGGCCGACGCCTGGCGGGAGGGCGCCCAGCTGATCTCCGACATGCTGCAGGACGCCGATCCCGCGGCACTCGACATCCTGATGGCGTACAGCGGTGGCGTCGGGATGGCGTTCTCGGAGTTCTGGAACGAGCTGGCCGTCGGACCGGCGACCGGGTTCCCGGTGGTCTACGAGGCCATGGGCGAGCTGGCGGCGGGCACCGAGGCGATCGCGATGCAGATCGAGTACGAGAAACTCGTCGTGCTGATCAGCGTGATCATCGCCGTCATCTCGATCATTATCGCGATCATCATGGCGTTCTTCAGCGCCGGCGGTTCCACGGCCGCGATCCCGGGGATCATCGCCACCGCCCGGCAGGCGGTCATCACGGCGTTCCGGCAGTTGCTCACCGCCGCCGGCCGGCAACTGCTGAAACAGGCGCTGCTGCAAGCGCTGCGTCGGCTCAGCCTGCGGGTGTTGATGCGGACGGCGGTAACCCGGCTGACCCAGCAACTGACCTGGCGGTGGGTAGCGACGCAGGCGCTCAAACAGACCGCGTTGCAGATCGGTCAGCAACTGGTGACCGAGGTACTGGCACAGGGGTACCAGATCGCCACCGGTACGCGGGAGGACTGGGACACCCGGCAGCTCGAGATCGCCGGCTTCAGCGCGCTGCTGGCCGGCCCGCTGTCCGTGCTGCCGTACCGCCTGATGCCCGGCCACGGTGGCTGGGCGATGAACATGGGTCGCGAGGCTCTCGCCAACGTGGTCGCCGACCAGGGCGGGGGCTTCCTGGCTACCGGCCTGTACGCCGGGCTGCGCGAAGGTGACTGGAGCCAGTGGCATGTGCCGTCGGCGACCCAACTGCTCCAGTCGGCGCTGTTCGGGTCGGTGCTGAGCATCGCCGAGGGCGCCGGCGAGCACCTGGCCACCCACGCAGGCCACCTCGGGCACAACCTGACGATGCCGAACGTCGACCCCAGCAACTTGTCGCCCGGGCTGGGGACGGGCGGCGACCACATGCCGAACATGGGCGACCTCGACGGGGTCAACACCGGGGTACCGGCGTTCGACGGGTCGACGACTCCGGTACCGGTCGGCTCGCCTTCGGGGTTCACCGGAACGACGCCCGGTACCGGTCAGGCCGGTGGCCCGCCGGTGACCGGTGGTGGGCAGTCGACGTCCGGCGGTGGGACGACGGTGCGGCCAACGGGCACGACCACGGTCGGCGGGCCTTCCACGGGCGGGCCTTCCACGGGCGGCGGGCGGGACTCGACGACGTCGGGCACGGGCGGGCCGGGGACCGGCGGAACGCTTCCCGACGGCGGCGTACCGGTGACGGGCGGCCCGGACGGCGGACCGCCACTGACGCCGGACACGACGCCCACTGTCCCCAGTGGACCCGCCGTCACGCCCGACGGCGGACCACCGCTCACCCCGGACGGCGGCGTACCGGTGACGGTGGGACCGGACGGCGGACCACCGCTCACCCCGGACGGCGGCACGCCGACTGTCCCCAGTGGACCAACCGTCACGCCCGATGGCGGACCAGCGGTCATACCCGGCGCCCCGACGCCGGCCGGCGGACCCGTCCACACGCCTGGTGTGCCGGCGCCAACGCCGGGCGGCCCGCCACTGACGCCCAGCACGACACCAACGGCCACCACGCCGGCGGGTACCACGCCCACCGGGACCACGCCAGCGGGCGCGACGCCGGTCCGGCCTGGGGGCACACCACCGGCCGGAGGCGTACCGACGCTCGCCGGACCGCCCACGACGGCCGACCCGACGACGGCTCGACCCGACGCCGGGACCCGACCGCCGGACGCCGGCACCCGAACCCCGGATCCGCTGCGGCACACGCCAGCGACAGCCGGACCGCCACCGATCGCCGGATCGACGCCGCCCACCGGACCGGTCCCGTCGACGACGCATCCCACAACCACGGGTCCGACACCGCCACACTCCGACGGCCCGCCGAGCGGTCCACCGCCGGACTCCCCCGGTCCTCCCGGCACGCCGGACGGCCCGGACATCCAACGCTCCGACGGACCGACCGCGAACGGTTCGCACGCGTTCGAAGCACCGCCGGTCCACTTCGAGGGCGACCCGACCAGCCCGGAGGCGCGGCAGGCGGTCATGAACGCGTCGGCGGCGCTCGCCGACGCCGTACAGGCGCACGCCACGGAGGCGGGACTCGGGCCGCGGCAGACACCGTACACGGCCGGCGCGATGATCACCCCGGATGGCACGATCCACTCGCACACGAGCATGCGGGCCGACCGCGGCGTGCAGCCGCACGCGGTACCCGAGCCTCATCCCCTGGCGCAACAGGTGCTGGACCAGATCGCGGCCGATGCGGCGGCCAGCGGTGACCGGCTGCCGATGGGCCATGGTCAGTGCGCCGAGGTCGCGCTCGTCTCCGATCGGCTCCACGACCTCGAGGCTCAGTGGCAGGCCGAGGGTTCACCGGGCGATTTCGCGACGTACGCCCATGATCACCTCGCCGGCAGTACCGTGTCCACGCACCGGATCGGGGACCACATGGTCCGCGATCAGGCGTACCCCCATGGTGAGCTCATGCCACCGTGCGCGACGTGCGGACCCTTCCTCGACGCGTTCGA
>Ga0114129_10005373_pt1 | contig 18078 bp, 14 predicted proteins | sample RhiMetdeltSRZDD1_FD_80071 | JGI IMG/M metagenome (GOLD analysis project Ga0114129, IMG submission 80071) | Populus rhizosphere microbial communities from Tennessee, USA - Rhizosphere MetaG P. deltoides SRZDD1 (version 2) (version 2) | ecosystem: Host-associated > Plants > Roots > Rhizosphere >...
CAAGGCGCTAATGAATTACGAGCCCGACCTGCGCGCGGTACTCAAGCGCGGCGGTTTCCTCACCCGCGACCCGCGCGTGGTCGAGCGCAAGAAGTACGGCAGGGCCAAGGCCCGGCGCTCGTTCCAGTTCTCCAAGCGCTAAGCCAAACCGCTGTGCTCGTTTTTGGGCCCTCTCCCCTTGAGGGAGAGGGCATGAATGCGGCTCCACAAGTCGTGTTGGGTGAGGGGTTGCAGACCATCGAGAGGCTGCTACCCCTCACCCGACTAAGCGTGTTGGAGCTGTGAGCTGCCCTCTCCCTCAAGGGGAGAGGGCACGAGATGCGACGCAGCTGTCTCGCGGCAATTCTGCCTTTGCAAGCTTGCTGCTTTCGCGCAGCATGGCCGCGTGTCCCGCCTGCGCCTCACCTTCGCCTGCTGCCGTTACGACCGGATGGACGCCATCCGCGAAGGCGCCGTGACGGTCGAGGGCGTCGACCTGACCTGCATCACGCTGAAGTCCGGCCGCCAGGTCTTCGACCGCATGGTCGGCGGGCTCGAATTCGACGTCTCGGAGCTCTCGGCGTCCGAATTCATCAGCCTCGCCGGCAGCGGCCGTTCTCCGTTCGTCGCGCTGCCGGTGTTCCCGTCGCGGGTTTTCCGGCACGGCTACATCTTCATCAACACCCGCTCGGGCATCCGCACGCCGCAGGACCTCGCCGGCAGGCGCATCGGCGTGCCGCTCTACACCCAGACCGCCGCGATCTGGGTGCGCGGCCATCTCAGGCACCAGTTCGGCGTCGATCTGTCCTCGGTGCGATGGCTGCAGGGCGCGGTGGAGGCGGGTGGGACGCACGGCAAGCCGCACGCCCCGCCGCTGCTGCAGCCGGTCGCCATCGAGCAGAACCGTAGCCGTGAATCGCTTGCCAGTTTGCTCGCGCGCGGCGAGATCGACGCGCTGATCGGCTCACGCAAGCCCGAAAGCTTCGGCCGGCATCCGGACGTCGCCCGGCTGTTTCCGAACCATCGCGTGCTGGAGCGGGAGCTCTACGAGAAGAGCGGGATCTTTCCGATCATGCACCTGATCGTCCTGCGCCGCGACCTCCACGAGCGGCACCGCTGGCTCGCCAGCAGTCTTTACGAGGCCTTCGTGGAGTCGAAGCGCCGGGCGCTCGCCCGCATGCGCTATGCCGGCTCGTTGAGCGCGATGCTGCCCTGGCAGCTCTCCGACGTCGAGGAAATCGATGAGGTGTTCGGCGGCGATGCGTTTCCGTACGGGATCGAGCCGAACCGGCCGACGCTGGAAGCCCTGGTCCGCTACATGGTCGAGCAGCACTTCATCCCCAAGGCCATCCCGATCGAGGATCTGTTCGTGCCGCTGCCGGCCGCCGGCCGGGATGTCACCTGAGATTTTTCCCGTTTTCATCGCAGTCCAAGCCAGCCTGCACGTCTGCCGTGCCTATTCGATTAACTTGTCGGTATTTCCTTTACTCATCGGCAAGTGCGTTCGTTGCGGACCGATGTGTATGACGTTGCGGTAACCCCTGCGGAACAATTGCGACGATAAATTTCAGCGAAATTTCGGCGACTACGGTCACAAATTCATGCAACTCGACGTCGGGACACTTTCGGTCGTCACGGTGTTCGTCATGGCGCTGCTCGGCGCCCTTTTGGTGTTTGCCGGGCTGCAGAACCGGTCGATCCGTGCGCCGATGTGGTGGGGCGCCGCCCATATCGTCGGCGCCGCCGGCCTCGGCCTGGTGACGTCGCGCGGGCAGATGTCGGACTTCATCTCCATCGGCGTCGGCAACGGGCTCATTCTGCTCGGCTACGGCTTGACCTGGGCGGGTGCGCGCGTCTTCGACGGCCGCAAAGTGCACCCGCTCGTGGTCGTGGCGGCGCCGCTGCTCTGGATTGTCGCCTGTCGGCTTCCCGGAATTGCCGACGACATCAACCTGCGCGTCGTCATCGTCTCGGCCATGCTGGCGATGCTGGCCGCGGCCACTGCCGAAGAGTTCTGGCACGGCCGCGAAGAGCCGCTGATGTCGCGCTGGCCGACGGTGATCGTCCTGTTCGCCTATGCGGCGGCGCTGCTCGCGCGGATTCCGGCGACCTATTTCTCGCCGATCCTGGAGGGCCACTCGCTGCTGAGCGGCCTTTCCTTTGCGGTACTTGCCTTTGGAACGCTGCTTTTCACGGTGGTCATGGCGTTTCTGCTGCTCAACATGACCAAGGAGCGCACCGAGCTGCAGCACAAGATCAACGCGATGGTCGATCCGCTCAGCGGGGTCGCCAACCGGCGCGCCTTCCTCAGCGGCTCGGGCCGGCTGTTCTCCCAGCAGGCGGTCGATCACGAGCCGCTGGCAATGCTTCTGTTCGATCTCGACCGGTTCAAGGAGGTCAACGACCGGTTCGGCCATGCCACCGGCGACCAGGTGCTGCAGGCCTTCGCCAAGACCGCGACCAAGACGCTCGGGCCGGAGGTCCTGTTCGGCCGCATCGGCGGCGAGGAATTCGCGTCATTGCTGCCGGTGGGAGACCTCGGCGAGGCGGTCGCGATTGCCGACCGGGTCCGCCGCAATTTCGCCGATGCGGCGGCGCGTTTCGGCGACCGCGATCTCAAGCCCACGGTCAGCATCGGCGTGACGCTCGGGCTGGATTCGCGGTGCGAAGTGGAAGACCTGCTCGCGGTGGCGGACGAGGCGCTGTATCGCGCCAAGGCCAACGGCCGCGACCGGGTCGAAGTGAATGATCCCGAGGAGCAAGGCGAGGCCCTGGCTCACGCGCCCTCGATCGTTCCGATCATCGGGGCGGCGCGCGTCGGCGCGGCGGCCTGAGATGGTGAACAAATCCTTGCGCCAATAACGCGGACATTTTTCGGGTTGTTTCATTGAAAAGACGCATGATCCGCAAAACTGGCCGCAAAGGCTGCCGACGGACTCTTCACGAACCCGTGTCAGATAGTGGTATGGGGCTCTGGGCACAAAAACCCGAGGGAGCCTCCGATGCTGGAACCCGCAGCAAACGCGACGATCGTGCTTGACGTTTCGACCCTTTTCGTCGTTGCCACCTGCGTCACCGCGCTGCTCGGTGTCTTCCTCCTGTTTGCATGGGTGCAAGACCGCGTGCGGGCCCTGGGCTGGTGGGGCGCCGCCTATCTGGTCGGCGGCTTTTCGGTCGCCATCTGGAGCATCGAGGGCCTGATCTCGCCGCCGCTGCCGCCCGGCACCGCGAATGCGCTGTTGTTCATCGCCTGCGGTATGATGTGGAACGCTGCGCGCCTGTTCCACGGCCGCCGGGTGCTGTGGGGATCGCTGGCCGCGGGCGCCACGATCTGGCTTGTGTTCTGCATGTGCCCCGACTTCATCGAGTCGGCGTCGGCGCGGATCGTGCTCAGCTCGCTGATCGTTTCCACCTATACGTTCCTGACCGCGGCCGAGCTGTGGCGCGAACGCCGCAAGGCCTTCATGCGCCGCTGGCCGGCGATCTTCGTGCCGATGCTGCACGGCGCCATCTTTCTGTTTCCGATCCCGCTCGCCAGCGTGCTGCCCGCGAACGGCGGCATCGTCAGCATGGCGAGCGGCTGGATCGCCGTTTTCATACTCGAGACCATGCTGTACGTGGTCGGCACCGCATTCCTCGTGCTGGTGCTCGCCAAGGAGCGGGCGGTCCGCATCCATCGCGACGCGGCTTCGACCGACGACCTCACCGGGCTGCTCAACCGCCGCGGCTTCCTGGCTGCCGCCGAGCTGCTGATCGTGCGCGAGGCCAAGCGCAAGCAGCCGATAAGTGTGCTGGTATTCGATCTCGATCACTTCAAATCGATCAACGACCGCTTTGGCCATGCCACCGGCGATGAGGCCTTGCGCGTCTTTGGCCGGACCGCGATCACGACGCTGCGCGCCTCCGACGTCGTCGGGCGGTTCGGCGGCGAGGAGTTCGTGGCGATCCTGCCGGGCACGCTTGCCGAGGCCACCATTGCGGCCGAGCGCGTCCGCACCGCCTTCGAAGTGGCGGGCGCCAACGTCGCCGGCTACGAGCTCGCCGCGACGGTGAGCGTGGGCGCCGCCTGCGGCGCGCCGGGCACCACCGACGTCACCGCGCTGCTCGCCAGCGCCGATGCCGCGCTCTATCGCGCCAAGGCCAACGGCCGCAACCGGGTGGCGGGCGTGAACGAAGCGCTTCCCGGGGCGATCCCCGGCGTGCCTATCACCCAGGCCGGACGTGTGCGGCCGGTCGTTGACGTGCCGGCGCTCGCCGCCATGCTCGCCCAGAGCAAGGCCTGAGCGAAGCGGGCAGGCCATTGCCGGCCTGCCGCCGACCCTTTGTCCGACGGCCCCGGAGCGGGGCAAAACGCTTCGTTTACCCGGCCGGACTACGATTCCCGCCATGGGGGAATCGCCTGCTTTCAGCCGCATCAAGGCGGATTTTCTCGCGCTGCAAGCCAACGTGGAGCGCGCGGGCTACGCCTTGGCCTGCCCCTACGGCTCCTCGGACGAGTTCGAGGCGGCGGTGATCCGCTCGAAGCTCAGCGCCGGCGTCTATGGTCCGAAGCGCCGGCGCCGCCATATTCTCCATATCGTGTCCGCCGCCGGCGCGGCCGCTGCGCTGGGTCTCATTCTCCTGATGATCTGAGTATCCGGCGGCGATTGCCGTCGCGGCGCGCGTTGCTTGTTGCGCGCGCACGCCTTTGTTACCGTCATTTCCCTCAACGAGAACAACGTCAGGGAGGTAGGCATGACCGGATTTCGCCTGTCGTCATTGCCGGCAATCGTGGTTCTGGCTTTGCTGCTGATCGTCGCGCTCGGGCGCGCAGGCTTGGCACAGATACCGGCTGCACCGGCGCCTGCGCCCGCGCTGCCGCCGCAGCTGATCACGATCGCGGAGACCCGCGCCATCATCGACGGCGCGATCGCCTACGCGCGCGAGCGCAACTGGCGCATGGGCATCGCCGTGGTGGATCATGCCGGCGACCTGATCGCGGCCGAGCGCATGGACGGCGGCTCCGGGCGTAATCCGCGCTTCGCCGAAGCGAAGGCCTTTGCCGCGGCGATGTATCGGCAGACGACGGAGACGCTCGGCGCGCTCTACAAGACCCGGCCGGACCGGTACTTCGGCATCATCAATATGTACGGCAACAAGGTCTATCTTGTCGGCGGCGGCGTGCCGCTTGCGGTCGACGGCAAGCTGGTTGGCGCTGTCGGCGTTGCCGGGCTGCCCGAAGGCGAAGACGAGAAGGCGGCCCGGGCGGGCATCGCCGCCTGGGAGAAGATGCGCCCGGCGCAGAGATAAAACGACGCAGGGCGGTCGCCGAAAAGAAGAGGGGCGCCGCGATTGCAGCGCCCCGTCGAGTCTCATCGCCATGCGATGATGGGAGGACGCTTAAGCCGAGTAGTACATCTCGAACTCGACCGGATGCGGGGTGTGCTCGAAGCGGATGATCTCCTGAATCTTCAGGTCCGTATACGCATCGATGAAGTCGTCATCCATGACGCCGCCGGCTTTGAGGAAGGCGCGATCCTCGTCGAGATAACCGAGCGCTTCACGCAATGAGCCGCACACCGTCGGGATCTGGCTCAACTCCTCCGGCGGCAGGTCGTAGAGGTCCTTGTCGATGGCGGGGCCGGGATCGAGCTTGTTCTTGATGCCGTCCAACCCGGCCATCAGCATCGCCGTGAAGGCGAGGTAGGGATTGGCGAGCGGATCGGGGTAGCGCACCTCGACGCGCTTGCCCTTGGGTGAGGAGGCGAGCGGGATGCGGCAGCCGGCCGAGCGGTTGCGCACCGAATAAGCCAGCAGCACCGGCGCCTCGAAGCCCGGGACCAGACGCTTGTAGGAATTGGTCGTCGGGTTGGTGAAGGCGTTGATGGTGCGCGCGTGCTTGAGGATGCCGGCGATGTAGTGCAACGCCGTCTCCGAGAGATCGGCGTATTTGTTGCCGGCGAAGGTCGGCTTGCCGTCCTTCCAGATCGACTGGTGGCAGTGCATGCCCGAGCCGTTGTCGCCGTAAACCGGCTTCGGCATGAAGGTCGCGGTCTTGCCGTAGATGTTGGCGACCTGGTGGATGCAGTACTTGTAGATCTGCATCTGGTCGGCCATGCGCGTCATCGGCGAGAACTTCATGCCAAGTTCGTGCTGGGCCGAGCCGACCTCATGGTGGTGCTTCTCCACCTTGACGCCCATCTTGGCCATGGCGCCGAGCATCTCCGAGCGCATGTCCTGCGCGGTGTCCTGCGGCGGCACCGGGAAATAACCCTTCTTGAAGCCGATATGATGGCCGAGGTTGCCGCCTTCGTACTCGGTGTCGGTGTTGGTTGGCAGCTCGATCGAGTCGAGCTTGAACCCGGTGTTGTAGGGCTGCGCCGAGTAGCGCACGTCGTCGAAGATGAAGAATTCGGCCTCCGGCCCGAAGAACACCGTGTCGCCGATGCCCATCGCCTTGACCAGGCCTTCGGCCTTCTTGGCGATCGAGCGCGGATCGCGGTTGTACGGCTCGCCGGTGAGCGGCTCGAGCGTGTCGCAGACCAGCACCATCGTGGTCTCGGCATAGAACGGATCGATGCAGGCGCTCTCCGGATCGGGCATGAGCTGCATGTCCGATTCATGGATCGCCTTCCAGCCGGCGATCGACGAGCCGTCGAACATGATGCCTTCGCTGAATGTGTCTTCGTCGATCGTCGTGATGTCGGTGGTGACGTGCTGCCACTTGCCGCGCGGGTCGGTGAAACGGAAATCGACGTATTTCACGTCGTTGTCTTTGACCATTTTCAGGACATCTTTGGCCGTCGTCATGGATAACTCACCTTTCGTAGGGGTAGTCGCCTCTCTGGGTATCGCGCGGGAATGACGCGCGACCAGCGGTTAGATGGCGTCGAGTCCGGATTCCCCCGTTCTGATCCGGATCGCTTCCTCGATGTTGGAGACGAAGATTTTTCCGTCGCCGATCCGCCCGGTTTGGGCGGCGCGACGGATCGCCTCGATGGCTTTTTCGACCATGTCATCGCCCAGCACAATCTCGATCTTCACCTTGGGGAGAAAATCGACCACGTACTCGGCGCCGCGATAGAGTTCCGTGTGCCCTTTTTGCCGTCCGAAGCCCTTGGCTTCCGTGACGGTGATGCCTTGCAGACCGACTTCTTGCAGCGCCTCCTTCACCTCGTCGAGCTTGAAGGGTTTGATGATGGCCTCGATTTTTTTCATTGCGTTTGCATCTCCCCGACCCGCCGGCGGACGCCGCCGGTGAGCCGGCTAGGCGTTAGCAGGGTCCGTGCCAAGCCTGCCGCAACGGGAAAAGCCCTACTTTTCAATTCCCTAACCAGCGGCGCCGCCTCCACTACCGCGCGCTGATGGCGGTGTCAGTCTAATTTCTGAGCAATCCGCCTATTTTTTGATCAGGCCCTGCTAGGGCGCGCTACCGGCACAAGAAATTACCGCTCGAGGCGCGGATTGTGAGGCCCCGGGAGCGCCGATAGTGTCGCGGAGAATGATCGAGCTCCTGACCACCGCGGAGATGGCAGAGGCGGACCGTCTGGCGATCGCCAGCGGGGTTCCGGGCATCGAGTTGATGGAGAAGGCGGGGCGGGCCGTTGCCGACCGGGTCGCCGCCAACGAGCCGGTCGGCGCTGCCATCGCGGTCGTCGCCGGCCCCGGCAACAATGGCGGGGACGGTTTTGTCGCCGCCCGGCTGCTGGCCGAGCGCGGCTACCAGGTGCGGGTGCTGCTGGCCGGGGAGGCGAGCCGGCTCAAGGGCGACGCCGCGGCGGCGGCAAAGAGGTGGACCGGCGCGCTCGAGCCCGCCGCCTCGCCGGGCGTGGCGGCCGCCGATGTCGTGATCGACGCGCTGTTCGGCGCCGGGCTTGATCGGCCGGTCGAGGGCGCGGCCAAGGCCTTGATCGAGGCGATGAACGCCGCGCCGGCCCGGGTCTATGCGGTCGATCTTCCGAGCGGCATCAACGGCACGAGCGGTGCGGTGATGGGGTCGGCCGTGCAGGCCGCGGAAACCGTGACGTTCTTTCGGCGCAAGCCGGGGCACGTGCTGCTGCCCGGCCGGCTCCATTGCGGAAAGACGCACTTGGCCGCCATCGGGATTCCGGCCACCGTGCTCGACCGCATCAAGCCGCGAACTTTCGCCAACGCGCCGGAGCTGTGGGCCGCGCGTTTCCCGGTGCCGCGTGCCGAAGGGCACAAATATTCGCGCGGGCACGCGGTCGTTGTGTCGGGCGCGTTGTCCTCGACCGGCGCGGCGCGGCTCGCCGCGCGCGGCGCGCTGCGGGCCGGTGCCGGCTTGGTGACGATCGCGTCGCCGCGGGACGCGCTGGCGGTCAATGCGGCCGCCAACCTCGCCATCATGGTGCGCCCCGTGGACGGAGCGAAGGAGCTGGCGGAATTTCTGGCCGACGAGCGGCGCAACGTCGTGGTGCTCGGTCCTGGCGTCGGCGTGGGCGCGGCGACGCGGGAGCTGGTGCTGGCGGCGCTCGCCGGCCCGCGGGCCGTGGTCCTCGACGCGGATGCCCTGACCAGCTTTGCCGACGACCCGCAGTTGCTGATCGGCGCGATCCGCAAGCGGGCGCAAGCGGCCACCGTGCTCACGCCGCACGAAGGAGAATTTAAGCGCGTTTTCAATGGAATAGAGGCAATTGATAAAGCGGAGTCCAAGCTTGAGCGGGCGCGCAGGGCCGCCGAAGGTTCGCGGGCCATCGTCCTGCTGAAGGGGGCGGACACGGTGGTTGCGGCCCCGGATGGACGGGCCGCCATCGCCGACAACGCTCCGCCATGGCTGGCGACTGCCGGCGCGGGCGACGTGCTGGCGGGCTTCGTTGCGGGCCTGCTGGCCCAGGGCATGCCGGCGTTCGAGGCCGCCAGCGCTGCCGTCTGGCTCCACGGCGAGGCGGCAAGCGAGTTCGGGCCGGGACTGATCGCGGACGATCTTCCGGAAGCGCTTCCGAAGGTCTACCGGCGCCTGTCGGCCGATCTCCGGCGCGCATAAGCGGGTCAGGTCACCTCGAACCACGCCGCCATGCCGGTCTCCTGATGCTCCAGCATGTGGCAATGGATCATCCACTTGCCGGGATTGTCGGCGAGGAATGCGATGCGTTCGGTCTCGCGCGCGCCGACCGTCACGGTGTCGAGCCAATAAGGCTTCCAGCCATCGTCGAGCCGGTCGAGCAGCCGGAAGTGATGGCCGTGGATATGCATGGAGTGCGGAAAGGCGGTGCGGTTGCCGAATGTCAGCACCACCGTGCGGCCGCGCTTCACGCGGAACAGCGGCGGCCCGTCATGCCCGGATGAGGCGAAGCCGGCGAGCGTCCAGATCCGCGCCGCGGGATCGATGCCGTGCCCGGGAATTTCGCCGCCGCGCCCGCGGCCCATCATCAGCGCGCTCATGGCGCCGCCGTCGAGCGGTGCCTCCACCCGCAGCGCGCCCCTGAAGTCGAGGCGTTGGGGCAGGGGGTTGGGGGGCAGGGGGGGCGGCTCCCCCCGCGGCCCCATCCGTCCGTCCGCGCCGTAGACGAAGGCGGCAAGGGGTGTCTCGCCGCGCCGATCCACCGACACGATCGGGGCGCGCGCTCCCACCTCCAACGTCGCATCGATGAACACGTCGGCCCGGTTGCCCGGACCCAGGGCGAGCCGCCCGCCGCGCGCCAGGAATGGTTCGGCCGGCTGCCCGTCGATTGCCATCACCCACACGGCGTGACGATCGAAGCGCAGGTTGAACAGCCGGGCATTGGCGGCATTGATCAGCCGCAGCCGCAGCCGCTCGTTGACGTTGACCGGGATTTCGAGCGAGGGCGCGCTGTTGACGGTGAGGTGGGTGCCGATGCGGCCCTCGTGCGCGGCGTCGTGCATCGAGCGGAAGCTCGCCTCGTCGAGCTTGCCCTCCGGCGTCAGCCGCCAGTCGTCGAGCACCAGCACGAGGTCGCGATCGACGTCGACCGGCTGCGGCTCCTCCACGACCAGGGCGCCGTAGAGCCCGCGCTCGATCTGCTCCGACGAATAGAGATGGCTGTGGTACCAGAAGGTGCCGGCGTCGGAGCAACGGAAGCGGTAGTCGAACTGCGCGCCGGGCTCGATCGGGTGCTGGGTGACGTGCGGCACGCCGTCCATGGCGTTGGGCACCCGCACGCCGTGCCAGTGAACCACCGTCGGCTCCGGCAGCTCGTTGACGAGACGCACGCGCAGTTCCTCGCCGCGCTTCACACGCAGCGTCGGGCCGGGCACTGTCCCGTCGTAGCCCCAGACCGGCGTCGGGAGTTCCTTGGCGCCACGCAGCACCGCATTGCCGGGGCGCGCGCGCACGATGCGGAAGCCGTCCGCCGCAGTCTCCGGCGACTGCGCCTGCCCGGGTATGCTCCAGCAGGTCAGGGCAATCCCCCCGGCCAGGAAGCGGCGGCGCGACAGGGGGTATAGAAGTGGCATCATCGGCGGCTCGCTTCACCGGAGTTTCCGAAGGGATTAGCCCGCATTGGTGACCACCCGGTTGCTGAAGCCCGCCGCAACTCGTCGGTTCCGTGAGAATCGCCTAGAGATTTCGAACGGCCGACCGATGGGTGAGATTCAAACGCCGCCGTTGTCCCACCTTGCCCTGGCGCTCGCAACCGCGGGCGGCCTGCGCCGGTTCGTCGAGACCGGTACCTTCGTCGGAAATTCGGTGCGGTGGGCGGCCCAGCATTTCGAGCGCGTCTGGACCGTCGAGATCAATCCCGATTACCAGCGGCAGGCGAAAGAAAACGTCGGGCCGCTGCCGAATGTCGAATTCATTCTCGGCAACTCCGCCGATCACATCGAGCGCATCTGTCGCGAGCTCGATGGGCCGGCGCTGTTCTGGCTCGATGCTCATGCCGGCGCCGGCTTCTTCGGTACCGATGACAATTGTCCCTTGCTCGACGAGCTCAAGATATGCCTCGCTTCGTCGGCGGACCATTGCATCCTGATCGACGATGCCAGAGCCTTCGTCGCGCCGCCGCCGCCGCCGTTCGATTATCGGAAATGGCCCTCGCTGGACGAGGTGATGGCCGTGATCCTGAAGCAGCCGGACCGCCACGTGGCGGTCATCACCGACGTGATGATCGTGGTGCCGGCCGCGTTGCGGGATTTGGTGGCGCAATACTGCTTCGAGGTCCGGCCGGCGATCTGACCTGAAGGATTCACGTCGGCGCGAAGCTGTCGAGCTCCGCCCGCACCGCTTCGAGCACGCTATCCCAGTCGCCTGGCCGCGGCTGCCGGAACAGCCGGGCCGTCGGATACCAGGGCGAGTCCGGGCGATTGAGCATCCATCGGAAGTCGGGCCCGAAGGGCAGCAGGATCCAGACCGGCTTGCCGAGCGCGCCCGCGAGGTGGGCAACCGACGTATCGACGGAGATGACGAGATCAAGCAGCGACACGACGGCGGCAGTATCGGCAAAGTCCTCGAAGTCGTTGCCGAGGTGGACGATGCGACTGTTGCTGGCCAACGCCTCCGCGTCATCGTCATGCAATTCACGCTGCAGGCTGACGACGCCGATATCATCGCGTGACACCAGTCCGGAGAGGCGCGCGAGCGGGATCGAGCGGTTGCGATCATTGTGATGCGTTGGCCGGCCTGTCCACACAAGACCGATTTTGGGCCCTTCGACGTCCGCGAGCCGCCGCTCCCACCTGGATATCCGGTCTGGTGGGGCGCGCAGATACGCGCCGCCCGGGATAGTGTCAGGCTCGGTGTTGAATGCCAGCGGCAGGCTGAGCAATGGGCAATGGACATCGAACGGCGGCAGCTCTTCGCCGCGCGCGACCACGACGGATGCGCCTTCGACATTCGCCATGAGAGCCTTCAATGACGGCTGCACTTCCAGGACGACCTTGGCGCCGCGCTGCGACAACAGGGAGGCGTAACGCCCGAATTGAATGGTGTCGCCGAGGCCCTGCTCGGCATGAAGCAGGATTGTCCGGCCGTGAAGCGGTTCCTCGCCGCGCCACAGCGGCTGGGAAAAGCCCCGCCGGTGAGGGGCAAGCTGCCGGGTGCGCCAGCGCCACTCGTATTTCTTCCAGCCTTCGCGGAAGTCGCCGAGACAAAGCCTGATGAAGGCATCGTTGAAATTCGCCTCGGCGTCGTCAGGTGCGATTGCGAGGGCCTGCTGACAGCTCTTGAGCGCATCCTGGTGCCGTCCCAAATCGGTAAGCGCGCTGGCCCTGTTGCTCAATGTCCTGGCGCGCTTGTCGCCCTGTTGCGGTGCGTACAGAAGCGCGCGATCGAAGTTTGCCAGCGCCGCCTGAGGCCGCCCGAGTCGCTGCAGGACCACGCCGCGATTGTTCAAGGCGTCGACATGCCGAGGGTTCAGCGTCAAGGCTTGTTCAAGATTGGTCAACGCGTCGTCATACGCCCGCGTGCCCATGAGGGCGAAGCCGCGATCACACAGGGCGTCGGCGTAGTTGGGTTCGATCGCGAGCGCCCGATCGTAGGATGCGACCGCCTCGCCATGACGATCCAGCGATTGTAATGCGCCGCCGCGAAGGTAGAGAAGAACAGCGTGGTCGGGAGCGATCGCAAGTGCGCGGTCGCATGCATCGAGAGCCTCGTCCATTCGGGCAAGCGCGACCAGCGCGCTGCAGCGGTTCACGAGCGCATTGATGTGATGAGGGTCTACCGCCAATGCCCGGTCGTACCTCGCCAATGCCTCCTCGACCTGGCCAAGCGCTACGAGTGATTTTCCGCTGGCATTCAACGCCTCGACGTGATCGGGCTGGAGCACGAGCAGGACCTTGCAACTCTTCAGCGCTTCATCGAAGCGTCCGAGCTGCTGCAGCAACGTGGCCCGATTGTAGAGACCGTTGACATGGCCGGGGACGAGTTCGAGCGCCCTGTCGTAGCTCGCCAGCGCCTCGTCATGACGTCCAAGCGCCCGCAGCGCATTTGCCCGGTCGATAACAACGTCGAGATCGTTTGGCCGGATCGCAAGCGTTCTGTCGTAGCTTTTGATTGCCTCGTCATCGCGTCCGCAGGCGTGCAAAACGAGGCCGCGATTGTAGTGCAAGCTGAAATTATCGGGTGAAAGGGCGAGCGCCTTGTCGTAGGCCGCAAGGGCCTCGTCGTGCCGGTCGAGCTTGTTGAGCACGAGGCCATAATTGGACAGCGCCGCGACCGATGCCGCGTTTGCTTGGAGGGCGGCCGCGATCAATTCATAGGCGTCGCTGTAGCGGCCCTGCTGGTAACGCAGCGTCCCCAGAAGGTGCAGCGCATCAAACTGGTTGCGTTCGACCTTGAGGACATCGTTATAGAGCCGTTCGGCTTCCTCGAGCCGGCCTTGTTGATGAAAGCCCAATGCCTGCTGGATCGCTTGACCGGGCGACAGTTTTTGGCGGGCAGCTTGTCGGGCTCTCGACATGCCATCGTGAATGAGTTGGAGGCGCCGGCTAACAACCGAGTCGAAGCAATATTAGAGCTTTGAGTCGTGCAGTTGCGTCAAGCGAAAGACACCGCGGCGAGTCTTCCGCGCGCCGGCAACCTCGCCTAGCATTTTCGGCAATGATTCGCGGCCGGCGGCGCTGGTCCGGCCCTTCAACTGGAAGGCCAGCATGGCCGTTGCCATCAATCGCAACCTTGCCATCGAAAAGAAGACCGACTTCGAGCGCTGGTCGAATCCCAATGCGCTCGATCTGGCTTGGGACCGGCGCGCGGAACTCGCCGCAGATTTCGTTCCCGCCGGCGCGCGCGTGCTCGACATCGGTTGCGGGCGGATGACGCTGCGGCGATTTTTGCCGGAGGATTGCACTTACCAGCCGTGCGACCTGGTGGCCCGGGACGAAGCCACCATTATCTGCGATCTCAACGCCGGTGAGTTTCCCGACACGGCGGCGGACAAAGCCGACGTGATCGTGATGCTGGGCGTCCTCGAATATATTATCGACCTCGATGTCCTGTTTGCGCATCTGCAGCGCAGCAGGTGCGACCTGGTTGTGAGCTATTGCGCGACCGAGCTGACCAAGCATCTCGACCGGCCGTCGCTCGGCTGGATCAATCACCTCGGCTTCGAAGACCTCACGGCACTGTTTGACCGCTTCGGCTTTCGCATCGAGCGATGCGACGTCGTCGACAATCTTCAGTTCCTGCTGAAGGTGCGGTCGATCGCCCGCGATGTGCCGCCCGCGCCGTGCCGCGTCGCGGTGATCTCATTCCATGACGTCGACAATTTTGGCGATCGGCTCGGCTATCACATCGTCAATTCGCTGCTGCCGGCTCAAGCCGAGGTGCACCATCTGACATTTCGGACCTTGGGTCAGGCGCGAGAGTCGTATGATCTGGTCGTTCTCGGGATCGGCAACAGCATCTTCAAGCCGCTTCTGATCGATGACGTGTTCGACGTCGTGGGGCGCGGCAAAGCGTCAATCGGAATCTTCGGCACGCAGTACCGCAAGCTCATCGCGCGGCCGCAGATGGACCGCCTCGTCGACCATCTCGACACCTGGTTCGCCCGCAGCCAGGAGGACGTGCTGATCTATGGGCGCGATCGCACCAACGTCGTCTACCTCGGCGACTGGCTGGTTACTCAATTTCCAATCACCCAGGCCGGCGATGATTCCATTCTGGAGATCACCGACAACACGCTGATCGACGGTCCGCTCGACCGCACCATCCAGACCATCCAGCGCTACAAGAAGGTCTATTCCACCCGTCTGCATCCGCTCTTGTGTGCGCTGACCTCAGCCGAACATGCCGCCTATGCCGAGCAGCGGGAGTGCGAGATGCCCGAGGTCGAATCCGGCAAGTTCCGCGGCATGCTGATCGACATATTCGGCCGCACCTTCCCCGAGAACAACTTCTTCGAGGTCGATCGTGCCGCCGTCGCCCGCTACAAGGCGCGTGTCCAGGACAACGTGAGGCTGGTCGAGGCGCGGATCGCGGCGCTCCTCCGGCAGGCCGCTGCTGCCGCGTCCTGATCCGGATCTTGATCCGGATTTCGGCGGTCGCCGGTGCCGGGCGGCGGCTTTTGGCGGCTGTCGCGGCAGATTGGCCGTTGAAGGGACCTTGCCCGGCGCCTATTTTTCCAGTGCGCAGCGCATTTTATGCGTGATATAAGCCGCGCCGCCGGCCGCAAATCCGACGTCGGTTCGGCACCGAGGTGCCCTTTGCGGGCGTGGCGGAACTGGTAGACGCGCGGGATTTAGGTTCCCGTGACGCAAGTCGTGGGGGTTCAAATCCCTCCGCCCGCACCACGCCGCCAGGAGCACCCCGGGCGCGAGCGCCGCAGGGACGAATTACACCGACAAAGAAACTCAAATCATGGAAATCACAGAAACTCTGTCTGACGGTCTGAAGCGCGAATACCAGGTCAAGGTCCCGGCCGCCGACCTGGAGGCGCGCGTTGTCGGCCGCCTCAGCGAGCTCAAGGACCGCGTCCAGCTGCGCGGCTTCCGCCCCGGCAAGGTCCCGGTGAAGCACCTGCGCAAGGTCTATGGCCGCTCGGTCATGGCGGAAACCGTCGAGGCAGTGATCCGCGAGATGAACGCCAAGATCGTCGAGGATCGCGGGCTCAAGCTCGCGATGGAACCGAAGGTGACGATCCCGAACGAGGAGACCGAAGTCGATCGCGTCCTTGGCGGGCAGGCCGATCTCGCCTACACGCTTTCGCTCGAAGTGCTGCCGAAGATCGAGCTCGCCGACTTCAAGGGCATCAAGCTCGAGAAACTGGTCGCCGAGGTGACCAACGCCGAAGTCGATGAAGCTCTGCAGAAGATCGCCGAGCAGAACCGGCCCTACGCCGCCAAGGGCGAGAGCGCCAAGGTCGAGAAGGGCGATCGCGTGGTCATCGATTTCACCGGCAAGCTCGACGGCGCACCGTTCGAGGGCGGCACCGGCGGCGACGTCGCCGTCAATGTCGGGTCCGGGACGTTCATCCCGGGCTTCGAGGACCAGATGATCGGCATGACTGTCGGCGAGACCCGGCAGATCAAGGTGACATTCCCCGCGAACTATCACAGCGCGCAGCTTGCCGGCAAAGAAGCCGAGTTCGACGTGACCGCGAAATCGGTCGAGACCGCCACCGAGGTGACAATCGACGATGCCTTCGCCAAGACGCTCGGGCTGGAATCGCTCGACAAGCTCAAGGCCGCGGTCAAGGAGCGGCTCGGGCGCGAGCACGCGGCGGTGAGCCGGCAGAAGGTCAAGCGCAAGCTTCTCGATCAGCTCGACGAGCTGCACAAGTTCGCGCCGCCGCCGACGCTGGTCGAGGACGAGTTCAAGAACGTCTGGAACACGGTGGAGTCCGACCTCAAGGCGCAGGGCCGCACCTTTGCCGACGAAGGCACGACCGAGGAGGCAGCAAAGGCCGAGTATCGCGGGATCGCCGAGCGGCGCGTCCGGCTCGGCCTGGTGCTCGCCGAGATCGGCGACAAGAACGCCATCAAGGTGAGCGACGACGAGATCAGCCGCGCCATCGTGGAGCGGGCCCGCCAGTTTCCCGGCCGTGAACAGGAGGTCTGGGATTACTACCGAAAGAACCCGAACGCGGTCGCGAGCGTCCGGGCGCCGATCTTCGAGGAAAAGGTCGTCGACTTCATCCTCGAACTGGCCAAGGTCACCGAGAAACAGGTCCCGCGCGAGGAACTCTACAAGGACGACGACGAGGCGACCGCGGCGGCCTGACGGCCCCTTCGAACCCGATGCGGCGCCGGCCCGAATCGTGGATAAGGGCGCGGGAGCTGGCGTCCTAGACCCTTTCTAGCCGATCCCCGCGCCTTGTGGGCGCGGCGTCCGCGTATATATGCGATGTGGCGTGAGCCCATGCGTCGCGGCCCTGAAAGAGCACGGGGGCCTCTCCGACCGCTCCAGGCCAGTGTTCCGAGGCAGGTTGATCATGCGCGATCCATACGACACCTACATGAATTACCTTGTCCCCATGGTGGTCGAGCAGACCAACCGGGGCGAGCGCGCCTACGACATCTATTCGCGGCTGCTCAAGGAGCGGATCGTCTTCATCACCGGTCCGGTCGAGGACATGATGTCGTCGCTGGTGGTCGCGCAGCTCTTGTTCCTGGAGGCGGACAATCCGAAGAAAGAGATCGCGATGTACATCAACTCGCCCGGCGGGGTGGTGACGTCGGGGCTCGCGATCTACGACACGATGCAATTCGTGCGGCCGGCGGTATCCACGCTGTGCATCGGCCAGGCCGCGTCCATGGGATCGATGCTGCTCGCGGCCGGCAAAAAGGACATGCGGTTTGCGCTCCCCAACGCGCGCATCATGCTCCACCAGCCGTCGGGTGGGTTCCAGGGTCAGGCCACCGACATCATGCTGCACGCCCAGGAGATTCTGAACCTGAAGAAGCGTCTCAACGAGATCTACGTCAAGCACACCGGGCAGCCGCTCAAGAAGATCGAAGATGCCCTCGAGCGCGATTACTTCCTCACCGCCGAGATGGCGAAGGAGTGGGGCGTGGTCGACAAGGTGATCGAAAAGCGTCCGGAGGAAGTTTCCAAGCTTTAACGTTCGTTCATGGCAATCGGGAACGCCGCCGCGGGTCGGCCCCGCGGCCGGTTCCGGGGACCATCAAAAAGCCGCCATGAGCCTGAATTTTCATCATTAATCGAATCTTGATTATCGCTGGGCTATCGTGGTTCGTTAGGACTGTTTTGTGAGGGACAGGGCGCCAAAAGCGCGGGGATGTGTGGCATCTGTGCTACGGACTCTTAGGAGTACGGTTGTTATGGTCTGCTTCGTCGTGACCGGTTTGCGACCGCGCGCGGCTGGAGAGATGGAATGAGCAAGGTCGGCAGCAGCGACTCCAAGAACACGCTCTACTGCTCGTTCTGCGGCAAGAGCCAGCACGAGGTGCGCAAGCTCATTGCCGGCCCGACCGTATTCATCTGCGACGAGTGCGTCGAACTGTGCATGGACATCATCCGCGAGGAAAACAAATCCTCGCTGGTGAAGTCGCGCGACGGAATTCCGACGCCGAAGGAGATCCGCAAGGTCCTCGACGATTACGTGATCGGCCAGGATCACGCCAAGAAGGTGCTCTCGGTCGCCGTCCACAACCACTACAAGCGGCTCAATCACCAGACCAAGCACAACGACGTCGAGCTCGCGAAGTCGAACATCCTGCTGATCGGCCCGACCGGCTCGGGCAAGA